>Ga0209415_10006431_pt1 | contig 20887 bp, 19 predicted proteins | sample PeaSoiSIISIP2007_FD_187696 | JGI IMG/M metagenome (GOLD analysis project Ga0209415, IMG submission 187696) | Peat soil microbial communities from Weissenstadt, Germany - SII-SIP-2007 (SPAdes) (version 2) | ecosystem: Environmental > Terrestrial > Soil > Wetlands > Peat | place: Germany...
AAGACGCCGCTCACCGTCGTGACCGACGGGTCGGGCGCGGCGGCCCCGAGGAGGAAGATGCTGATCGCGATCGGGAGGCACATGGCGCCGACCTCGAAGGCGAGGTCGATCTGCAGCGCGCCGAAGATCGCGATAGGCGACACCAGGAGGGCGATGCCGACGAGAAGGACCAGCACGCCCACCAGGGTGATCCGCCGATTCATCGGGCGACGGTCCGCCTCGGCGGCCGGTAGATGGATTCAGCGAGGCCGTACTATAAAGAACGGGACGGAGCCGCCGCGCGCGTGCCGGCCCTCCCAAAGCTTCTTGGCCCGACGGGCCGCTGATGAGGGACGGCCGCCATGTCCGGCAACTAGCCTACACGCCTTCGTCGCTGCCCGTCGGCGTCGCCATCCTCGCGATCCTCATCGGGATCATCGGGATCCTCCTCTTCGTCGTCGCGATCACCTTGATCCTGGTCTTCACGGGCCTCGCGGTGCTCTCGCAGTTCTCGCTCTTCGGGGCGGGGATCGTCGGCGGGGTCGTCCTGCTCATCTTCGCGGTCCTCCTCCTCGCCGTCGCCTTCGGTCTCTGGCACCTCGAGACGTGGGCCCTCGCCCTCTCGATCCTCGTCCTCGTGGTGCTGCTCGTCGTGAGCGTCTTCCGGGGCACGCTCGTCTCGGTGTCGTCCCTGATCGTCGTTCTCCTCCTGATCTACCTCGTCCTCGTCCGGCATCACTTCCGCTAGGGGGAGCGGCCCCCCGGAAGGCGTTTTGTGCGCCGCGGTCCGTCCCCCGACGATGGCGAACCCCGTAGTGACGTTCCGGACGACCCTCGGCGACATCCAGATGGAGATCTTTCAGGACAAGGTGCCGAAGACGGCCGGCAACTTCCTGACCCTCGCGAAGAAAGGGTTCTACACGGGGCTCTCGTTCCACCGGGTCATCCCCGGGTTCATGATCCAGGGCGGCTGCCCTCGCGGGGACGGCACCGGCGGCCCGGGCTACGAGATCCCGGACGAGTTCCACCCGTCGCTGCGCCACTCGGGCCCGGGCGTCCTGTCGATGGCGAACGCCGGCCCGAACACCGGCGGCAGCCAGTTCTTCATCACCCTCGCCGCCACGAGCCATCTCGATGGGAAGCACGCGATCTTCGGCCAGGTGACGAAGGGCCAGGACGTCGTCCAGCGGATCGCCGCCGTGCCCAGGGACGGCCACGACAAGCCCCGGACCGCCGTCAAGATCAACGAGGTCCTAATCGCCTGATCGGCGGACAGCGCCGCGCGCCCGACGCTAGAGCGCGTACTCGTAGTTGATGCGCTCGCGAGGCCGGGCGAGGTCCTCGTAGGTCGTCACGGCGCCGGAGGCCATCCCGAACAGCGGCGCGATGAGGCAGTACTGCAAGAACCGGCCGAACTCGACGACGACGCTGATGTTCCCGCCGTGCTGGAGCCCGATCGACGCGAGCGGGATGAGGTAGAGGAGGTAGACGAACGACACGAACGAGGCGGCGATGGTGAGGGGCCCGAACGCCCGGGTCGGCCTTGAGACGTACCGGACCGCGCCGAGGGTCGCGAACGCCACCCCCAGGGCCGCCATCCCGAGGATGGGGACCGGGGTGCTGACGCCGAACCCGTTGACGAGGCTGAGAACGTAGTATGGGACGATCACGATCACGACGAGGACCAGCGCCGCCCGGACGCACGCCCAGGCGACCCGGCGGCCGAGCGAGGGGATCAGCATCGGCGGGTGGTCCGTCAGGGCGGGGGCCGCCGGGCGGCCCATGTTCGCGTCGATCGTTCGCGGGACGTAGCCCGGGGCCACGCTCTCCGAGGAGGCGGCATGGGCGCTCACGGGATCGCCTCGCTTGGAAGGACAAAGTCGAGGCCGCTCCCCGAATACGTCGAGTGGATCGAGCCGCCGGCCGGGTCGCAGGAGCTGGGGACGTAGAACGAGAAGGTCTGGTACATCCCGGTGCCGCCGGGGACGTCGACGGGGACCGACCCGCTCGTGCAGCTGGCCCCGCCGGCGGTCTCCACGTTGAAGTCGAAGGTCCCCGCGTCCGGGAACGACGCCTTGTTCTCGAAGGAGACGGTGACGGGCACGAGGACCGTCCCGTTCGGCTGGAGCGACGGGGCCCCGGGGCTCGCGGTGAAGCCGGAGAACGGGGCGCCCCACGAGTAGTTGGAGCCTCCGGCAAGCTGGATCACGAAGATCGACGCGTACGTCGCGTTCACCCACGCGCGCTCCACGAGCGCCTCGTCCTGGGTGATGAGCGCCTCCGAGCTACCGGTGAGCGGTACCCAGATCGAGATCGGGATCGAGGCGTTGGTTCCCGGCGCGATCGTCAGCGGCGCGGAACCTCCCACCGCCAGGATCGCGCCCGTCGTGGCGTTGCTGATCTCGAGCGACACGGTCAGCGGGGAGATCGAGTAGTAGCCCTGGTTCGAGAGGTTGACCGACTCGGTCAGGACCGCCGTGCCGTTGGGATCGAGAGAGACCGAGCTCGAGCTCTGGTTCCCTCCGACCTCGGGCCGGAGGTGGGCGGCCGAGTACGCCGCGGTCACGAGGAACACGATGAGGATCACGAGAACGGCGGTCCCGATGTTGCGCAGGAGGCCGCTGACCCGATAGAGAGCGGGCGCCCGACGGGCCATGGGACGTACGAGGCGTGGGAGGGGTCCATAAACCCCCCGCACGAGTCGCGGCGAACTCCCGCCCGGCCCGCCGGGCGATTGTTCCCCGGAGGCGGGCGATCGGCCGAACCTAGTCCGAGGCGGAGGGGTCGACCGCTCGACGGCTCCATCGGTGGAGCCGGCCGACCTTCCAGACCGCGGCCACGGCGAGCGCGCCCAGCGGCTGGGCGATGAGGTAGATCCAGAGATCCGTGTAGACTCCCGAGACCACGGCCGGCGCGATCGAACGGGCGGGGTTCAGGGAAACGCCCGTGAGCGGACCGGCGAGGAACGTGACGAGCCCGACGACCAGCGCGGGAAGCAGGAGGCGCCAGCGAAGCCGCCCCTCGCCCAGGTCGGCGATGAGGAACACGGTCACGACGAGCAGCCCCGTGCCCACGAGCTCGACGGGGAAGAGGTAGGACAGGTATCCCGGGGCCGGGACGTCGGCCCCGAGCCTCACTCCCCGTCCGAGCGTCGCCAGGACGGTGAAGGTGCCGAGGAAGGCCCCGACGAGCTGGCTCCCGACGTAGAGCGGCCACTCCCGCCAGCGCAGTCGTCCGCCGGCGGCCAGGGCCGTCGTGACCGCAGGGTTGAGGTGGGCCCCCGAGGTTCGCGCGAAGATCGCCACGGGGATCAGGACCGCCAGGAACCACCCCGCGGCCAGGAGGGTCAATGGGAGATAGCCCGCGTTCTGGCCCGCGACGATGGTGCCCGTTCCGATGCCCACGAGGAGGGCGGTGCCGAGTATCTCGGCGAGCGCGCGACGCGCCGGCGAAGCGGTCATGCACGCGACGGAGCAGGCCCCACAGGGTCGGAGGTCGGGGCCCTCGCGATCTCCCGCTTCAGCTCCCGGATCCGATCCGCGATCTCCGTTCGCACCCTACGGAAGCCGGCGTCGTCCAGCCGCGCCGGGTCATCGAGCCCCCAGTCCCGGACGGGGAGCTGCTTGAGCCTCGCCGGACAGCTCTCGTCGTCGAGACACCCCATCGTCACGCGGATCCGGGCCTCGTTCATCTCCGTCGGCTCGAGCGCCCGGGGCGGGTGCGCGGGCAGCTCCAGCCCGATCTCGCGCAGCATCGGCCCGGACCTGGGATCGGCCGCGCGCGCCGGCGCGGTGCCGGCCGACCGGGCGGTCCACCCCTCGGGCGGGTCGGCATTGAACATCGCCTCGGCCATCATCGATCGGCACGCGTTGTGGACGCAGATGAACAGGACGTAGTTCCGGGTTGACATGGTCACGCGGAGGGCTTCCGGGCCCGGATCGACATGGCGACCACGCCCAGGGAGTCCGCCTCCCCGAGGCCCGGGCCTTCCGGGGATAGCCCGTTCGGCTCGACGCGCACCTCGACGAACCCGACCTCGCGGAGGAGGCGTCGGATCTCCTCCCGGGAGATCGCGCCCGACGAGCAGGCGGACCAGCGGGCAGGATCGCGCCGTGCCTCCTCCGGGATCGGTCGCGTCGCCACCATGTCCGACACGGCGAGCCGTCCGCCCGGTCGCAGCGCCCGGAACGCCTCCGCGTAGACCGCGCGCTTGTCGGCGGCGAGGTTGATGACGCAGTTGGAGAGCACGACCCCAACGGACCCGTCCGCCACGGGGAGGTGCTCGATCTCGCCGAGGCGGAACTCGACCTGGGCATAGGCGCCCCGGGCCGCCGCGGCCCGGGCGCGATCGATCATCTCGGGGGTCATGTCGACGCCGATCACTCGTCCCGTCGGGCCGACCCGGCGTGCGGCGAGGAAGCAGTCGACCCCGGCGCCGCTCCCCAGGTCGAGGACGGTCTCCCCCGGACCGAGCGAGAGGAGGCCGGTGGGGTTGCCGCAGCCCAGGCCGAGATCCGTCCCGTCGGGCACGGAGTCGAGGTCCTCCGCCGTGTAGCCGAGCCGGACGGACGGGCGCGCCGCGTCGGGCTGGCCCTCTCCGACGCAGCACTCGGGTCCACAGCACGACCGGGGGGACCGGGCCACCTCGGCATAGCGCCGTCGGACCTGCGGGAGCACCTCGGAGGGACTTGGAGAGCCCGGCGGCTCGGGGCCGCTCATGGTACCTCGATGGAGGCGCCCGGGCGAAGGCGATAGTACGACCACTTCCCCCGACGCTTCGAGGTCACCAGCCCGACGTCGAGGAGCACGCGCATGTGGTGGCTCACCGTGGCGTGGGACACCCCGAGAGCTGCCTGGAGCTCGCAGGCACAGAGCTCCGGCCGCCCCTTGAGGAGGCTCAGCGCCGTGAGGCGGCTCGGGTCCGCCAGGGCGCGCGCCCGTCGCAACGTGGAGCGGAACTCGGCCCGACGTTGCACCGTCCGCCCGAGCCCTTGGAACTCGGTGAGACAGCATGCGGCATCTTCGCCGGTCAGGCGTTGGAGGCGCGGGCCGAGATCCGGTTCGGTCGACTTCGCCGTCATCATGTCGACCTATGTCGACATGTTATATGTAGATAACCATCGACATGAACTGTTCGGATCGGCCCGGGGGAGCCGGACCCCGGCGTCCGCCGGCCTGGGGAAAGCCACTGGAGGGACTTGAACCCTCGACCTGCTGATTACGAATCAGCTGCTCTGCCAACTGAGCTACAGTGGCGCCGAACCGCGAGGACGGATTCCCGCCTATAATGCTGCCGTGCGACGCCCGTTCAGAGCCCGTCGAGGGCCTGTCGGACGTCCCGGACGAGGTCCTCGGGCTCCTCGATGCCCAGCGAGAGGCGGACGAGTCCGTCGCCGATGCCACGCGCCGCGCGTTCCGAGGGCGCGAGGTACCGATGCGAGGTCTGGACCGGGAGGCTCGCGAGGCTCTCGACCCCGCCGAGGCTCGGGGCCACCTCGATGATCTCCAGGTTCCGGAGGAAGCGCTCGGCGCCCGCGAGACCTCCGCGAACTTCGATCGATACGATCCCACCGCGCCCGGTCATCTGGCGGGCCGCGACCCGCTCGTCCTCGTCCGACCCCGAGCCGGGGTAGTTCACGTGGACGACGTTCCGGTGGCCCTCGGCCGCCGCGCTCACCGCGCGGCCGTTCTCGTTATGGCGCGCCATCCGGAGCCCGAGTGTCCGAAGTCCGCGTGCCAATAGGAAGGCCGCGAACGGGTCGAGGACCGCGCCGACGACCCGGTGGGTGGCGTCGATCCGTTCCAGGAGGCGCTCGGGCCCCGCGACGAGGCCGGCCATCAGGTCGGCGTGGCCCCCCATGTACTTGGTCCCGCTGTGCACGACGAGGTCCGCCCGGAGGGCGAGCGGGCGCTGGTTCACCGGCGTGGCGAACGTGTTGTCGACGATCGTGAGGGCCCCCGCCCGGTCGGCCGCCTCGGTCCATCGCTTCAGGTCGATAACGCGGAGCAGCGGGTTCGTCGGGCTCTCCAGGACCACCGCCCGGGTCGCCGATCCGATGACCTTCTCCGGTTCGCCCGCCGCGTCGGCGCGGACCCATCGGACCCGGATCCCCAGGCGGGGCAGAAGGTCGGTGAGGATCTCGATCGTGCCTCCGTAGAGGTCCTCGAGCGCAACGACCTCGTCGCCCGCGCTCAGGAAGGTGAGCAGGGTCGCGGAGATCGCACCCATCCCCGAGGCGAAGACCCGGGCCCCCTCGGCCCCCTCGAGCCGACGGACGAGCTCGGCGGGGACCTCGTGGCTCGGATTGCCCACCCGCGTGTAGTGGTAGACCTTACCCCCGGGACCCGCGTCCGAGAACGCTTCCGGGTACTGGAACGTCGAGGTCTGGTAGATCGGCGGCACGACCGCACCGGCGTTGCGCTCGGGGCGCCGGGCGCCGTGGATCAGGCTCGTCGTGACGCCGCTCCACTCGGGGATCGGATCGAACTCGGGTCGGTCGTGCTCCGCGAGGGGCCGGGTCCGCGGCGGAGCGGGCGTCATCGGCCTACCCTCCGCGCCCTGCGGGGGTGGCCCTCGGCGACGAGGCGCAGGCGTTCCACCGCTCGGAGCTCCTCCAAGTAATCGGCCACCGACGTCGGCACGAGCGCGCGCCAGCGGGCTCCGGAGATCATCGCCGCCCGGACCCGGGCCCCCTCGAGGCGCCCGCGATCGATGAGCGGCGGACTCTCCACATCGTATCCCGCACGCTCGAACAGCGTCCGCGTCAGGGGGTTGTTCGTGTAGACGGTCTCGAACGGTGGGAGAAGCGACACGACGTGCGAGACCCAGAGCGCATGCCGGTCGATGTCGGTCAACGGCACGGGGAGGCAGCCGTCGATCTTCGCCTCGGCGAGCGCCCGCTCGATCATCTCAAACCGCTCGCCGGCGGTGAACGGGTTGTCGGCGGTGAACGACGCCTGCGCGCTTCCGATGCCCAGGAGCAGCGCGCGGTCCGGGTGCGCGCCACGGATCGACCGCACGACGCCCAGGTGGCCCAAATGGAACGGCTGGAAGCGACCGACGAGGAGGCCCCGCACGCCGAGCGCCCCCTCGGGATCACTCAGGAGAGAGGTCCTCGACGTCGTCGAGGAATTCGTCGATGTGGGGGCAGCGGGCGGTCAGGTAGTGGCGGCAATGGGCGCAGCGCGTATCGTCGAGCGGCGCGCGGAGGGAGCTGTTGAAGACGTAGCAGGGACGGCCGACGAACCGGTCCTCGCCCCCCTCCTCCTCCATCGACGGGGCGTCCCGCGGCAGGGCGGGCGCGTGCATCGGGATGCGGACGGTGCCCCTCACGAACCTGTGGGCCGTACCGGCGGCGCCGGGAGCCCACCCCCACCCGACGGATCCGTGCGGCTGGTCGCGTGCACCATGGCGGCAAGGCGCTCGAGGAGCGATTCCTTCTGGGTCCCCGATCCGACGAGCGCGTACTTCAGGACGTCGCGCAGGGTGCTCACCGGGATGATCTGGATGGCGCCGCGGTAGCGCGTCTCGAGGACGAGGTCGGCGAAGTTGTCCTCGGGGATCAGGACCGTCTTGAGCCCGGATTCGGCCGCGGCCTCCACCTTGGCGGTGACGCCGCCCACGGGCAGGACCTGCCCGCGCACCGAGAGCGAGCCCGTCATCGCGACCGACTGGTCGACCGGCACGCCTTCGAGGGCGGAGATCACGGCCGTGGCGATCGAGACCGAGGCGCTGTCGCCCTCGACGCCCTCAGAGGTGCCGACGAACTGGATGTGGATGTCGTAGCGCGAGATGTCCTCACCCGTGTACTTCTTGATGAGGGCGCTGACGTTCTGCACGGCCTCCTTGGCGATGTCGCCGAGCTTGCCCGTCGCGACGACGACCCCGCCGTTCTTGGTCTGGGCCGGCGTGACCTCGGCCACGATCGGGAGGACGATCCCCGAGAACTCGCTCATGCCGGTCTGCGCGTTGATCGCTGCCAGGCCGTTGACGACGCCGACGGCGGCCCCTTCGGTCGCGAACATCCGGTACTCCTTGCGGACCTCGATGTACCGGTCGGCGATCTGCTGTTCGAGAGAACGGCTCGACCGCTTCGCGCGGACGACGTGCTCGGAGGTGACGAACCGAGCGCCCTCGGCGTTCGCGATGTCCCCCGCGACGCGGACCAGGCCGCCGAGCTCGCGGAGCCGCAGGGTGAGCTGCCCCGAGCGCCCGGAGCGGCGCTGGGCCTCCCGGACGACCTCGACGACCGCGGACATGTCGAAGTGGGCGATCTTCTTGTCCTTGACGACCTCCTGCGCGACGAACCGGACGATCTTCATCCGGTTCTCCGGCGTGTCGAGCATCATGGTCTTGACGTAGACCTCGTAGCCGTAGCCGCGGATCCGGGAGCGGAGCGCCGGGTGCATCGACTGTACCGAGTCGATATTCCCCGCCGCGACCAGGATGAAGTCCGCCGGGACCGGTTCGGTCTTCACCATCGCGCCGGCCGAGCGCTCGGACTGCCCCACGATCGGGAACTTGCGCTCCTGGAGGGCCGTGAGGAGGGAATGCTGGCTCTCGATCTTGAGGAGGTTGATCTCGTCGACGAAGAGGACGCCCCCGTTCGCCTTGTGGATCGCGCCGACCTCGACGCGCTCGTGCGGCGGCGTCTCGAGGCCGCCGGACTGGAACGGATCGTGCTTCACGTCGCCGAGCAGGGCCCCGGCGTGGGCGCCGGTGGCATCGATGAACGGCGGGCGATCGTCGACCGTGTGTGTGACCAGGAGCTTCGCCACGACGCTCCCCGGGTCGTTCCGGCTGCCCGTGAACCGCGCGAGGACGACGAGGATCAGGATGATGAACAGACCGACGAGGATCGCCGTCGGGTCGTGGTCGGCGCTCGTGAGCACCGCCCACGCGACGATCGCGATGACGGCGATCGCGGCGATGACGAGCAGGATGGTGCGGGTCTCCTTCTTCTGGGCCGCCTCGAGCTTCTGGGCGGCGACGATCTCCCTTCCCTTGCCCGCGGGCACGACGCGGATCTTCGGCTCGTTCGGGTCGTCGACGTTCGGGTAGGCGAGGATGTCCTGGAGCTGCTCCTTCGGCAGGAAGTCGGTCATCGCGCGGGCCAGCATGCTCTTGCCGGTCCCGGGCTCGCCGATCAGGATCATGTGGCGCTTCTGGCTGGCCGCCTTCTTGGCGACCTCGACGGCGTCGTCCTGACCGATGACCTGCTCCAAGAGGCGCGGGGGTACATCCACGTTCGCCGTCGACTCGTAGCCGAGCGAGCGACCCCACGCTTCGAGGGCGTCGGGGGGTGCTCCCTCGTCCGGTGGATTCGGGAGGTTCCCCGTAACTGCTCCGCGACGCCCGCCGCGGCCTGCGCGGCGTCGGTGTCGATTAAAACACAGCGGTCCGCCATATAAATCATTTAGCGAACGGAATCGCAATCTCGTCTCGAAATAGGGGGTCCGGCGCCCTCTCGCGCCGGTTCGACGCCCGTGCGCGGGGCCCGTTATCTACGGCGACGCGCTCGCACGGGGGAGGTTCCCTTGACCACGTCGCTCGCGGGCGCCCCCGTCGCAGAGGCGGTACTCCAGGAGGCCCGGGAGGCCATGCGCTCCGCCCCGACGCCCCCGTCGCACCCGCCCACCCTGGCGAGCGTCCACCGCGCCGAGACGAGCCCGTTCTCGGTCTACCTGAAGAACCAAGCCCGGAACGCCGAGAAGGCCGGCCTCGGGTTCCGGCCCGTCGCCCTCGCCCCGAACGCCACGGCGGCGGACCTCGTGCGGACCGTCGGCGAGCTCAGCGACGACCCGGAGGTCGACGGCGTCCTCGTCGAGCACCCCCTTCCCGCCGAGCTCGACTTCTTCGGGGCGATCACGGTGCTCGATCCGGTCAAGGACGTCGACGGCGTCGGCGCCGCGAACCTCGGACTCCTGGTGGCCCGACGCCCGCTCCATGTCCCGGCCGTGGCGGCGGCGGCGCTCCGGATCGCGCGGCATTACGAGCTTCCGATCGCCGGCCACCGGGTCGCGGTCGTGGGACGATCGGAGACGGTCGGCGTGCCGCTCGCCCTCCTGCTCCTGGCCCGCGGGGCCGGCGGCGATGCGACCGTCACCGTCGCGCACTCGCGGACGCCGAACCTCGGGGCCGCGCTCGAGGGGGCCGACCTGATCTTTTCGTGCGCGGGGGCCCCGGGCCTCCTCACCCGCGAGATCGTCCCCCGCGACGCGGCCGTGATCGACATCGGCCTCAGCACCCTACCCGACCCCTCAAAGTCCTCCGGCGTCCGGATGGCGGGCGATGCGGACGCCGCCTCGCTCGACGGCTGGGCCCGCGCCGTGAGCCCCGTCCCGGGCGGCGTGGGCCCTGTCACGGTGGCCTGCCTCATGTCCTCCGTCGTCCAAGCGTGGCGCCACCGATCGGGGGAGGCCTAGGTGGCGGAATCGGAAACGGCCCCGAACCCGCTCGCCCGCGAGCGGCCGCTCCTCTGCCGCGACTGCCCGATGTGGTACGGGGCCGAGGACGCGGGATGGGGGCCGTGCTCGATCAAACACCGGCGCGGCGACCAGCGGTACCTGACCTACGGGGCGCACGTCTGCGACGAGGACTACGAGCCGCCCGCGCTGACGAACCCGGGGAACGCGGCCGTGTTGAGCGGCGTTCGCTCCACCTCGAGCGCATCGGCCGTCGGATACACTTCGACCTCGAAGGCCGGCTCCCGCAGCCGTCGGGCCACGCGGCGGAGCCGCTCGGCCGACAACTCCACCCGGCGTCGTCCGAAATCGATCCGGTAGTCGCTCGGCGTCAGCCGGGCCAGGCCCGAGAGGCGCGACGCGTACGTCGGGAGGTGGCGGGCGCTGGGCACCTCGACGATCCCGAGGATCACCGTGCCTTCCTCCGTCACGTGGGCGAACGACGGGGCCGTCCGCGCGGCGCGTCGAAGGAGGCGCTGCTTGAGCTGGACGCCGTCCTTGAACCGGGAGGAGCAGTAGTGAACGGGGACACGGAGGCGGCTCTCCCGGACGACCCGTTCGGCGACGGCGCGGCTGCCGCGGACCCCCCAGCCGTTGCGTGGATCGAGCTCGTAGCGGCGCTCGTGGAGCTTGTCCTCGTTGGTCTCGGAGAACTCGAGCTCGTTCAGGTTGACGAAGTCGACCCCGATCCCGTCGAGGGCGAGGAGGAGCCGCTTCAGCTCCGCCTCCTTCTCGGGAAGGACCGGGATCTCCACCCCGCGCCGGATCCCCCACGCGGGCGCGGCCTCGAGGACCTCGCGGTACGCGCCGCCGTCGGCCACGAGAGGCCCCCACAGGTAGTGGGGGATGTGGAGCCGGAACTCGTCGAGCCCGGCGCGAGCGAGGCGCTGGAGCTTCTCCGCGTTCGGCTCGTGCGTGTAGAGGTGGATGTTGTGCCCGGGGCCGAACTCTCCCTTGAGGAGCCGGACGTAGTGCTCCGTCCGGTCGATGACCCCGAGGGGGTCGCCGCCCGTGATCCCGGTACCGGCGGCCCCGATCGAACGCGCCTCCTCCAGGACATCGTCGTCCGAGAGCACGAGACGCTCGTTCGCGTACACCACGTCCTTCTGGTTCCGTCGCGCAGAGACCGGGCAGTAGAAGCACCGGAAGCGGCACAGGCCGGTGACGAACAGGACCATCTTGCGGCCTTCCTGGCACTGCTCGCACGCCAGCGGGAGGGCCCCTCGATGGCTCGACGCCATCGGCAGAAGGTGGAGCCCCGAGGCGTTCATCCGCCGAAGGAGGAGGGGCCCGGGCTAAATCGTTGCCGTCGCCCGGCGCCTCCTTCCGGGACGCCCGTCGGGCCCCGACGCCGTCGGTTCGGTGGCGGGGCGGCACTAAGTGAAGGGGGAGCCACCCGTAGGCGTAGGTTCAAATCCCCCACCCGGCTGCCCCGCGACAATCTCGGAGGAAATCGTACCGATGGAGATGCAACCGGGCCAGATGGCCTACGACCGCGCCAGCACGGTCTTCTCGCCGGACGGACGCCTGTTCCAGGTCGAGTACGCCCTCCAGGCGATCCAGATGGGCGGGACCGCCGTCGCGGTCACGTACACCGGCGGGATCGTCTTCGTCGCCTACCGCAACCTCCCCGTGAGTTCGCTCGCCGAGGCGACGTCGATCGAGAAGAGCTTCACCATCGACTCCGGCCTCGGGTGCGTCACGGCCGGTCTCATCGCCGACTCGCGCGTCCTGGTCGAGTTCCTTCGGCTCGAGGCGCAGCGCCACCGGATCACGTTCGGCGAGGTCGCCCCGTACTCGCTGCTCGGCCAGGCGCTCGGCACGCACCTCCAGCAGTTCACGCAGTTCGGCGGCACGCGCCCGTTCGCGGTGTCGCTCCTCCTGGGCGGGTTCACCGACAAGGTCCCCGGCCTGGTCGAGCTCGATCCGAGCGGGGCCACGATCGGCTGGAAGGCGTACGCCATCGGCCGCAACCGCCGCGCCGTCGCCGATTTCCTCGAAGAGAAGATCGGCACCGACCGGACCGAGGAGTCGGCCTTCAAGCTCGCCGTCCAGGCCGTCGCCGAGGGCTCGCCGACGCCGTTCCCTCCCGAGGCGCTGGACGTGTCGATCCTCGAGCCCGAGATGGACCTTCGCCACCTCTCCCCCGCCGAGGTCACCAAGCGCGTGAACGGCATGCCGTTCATCGGTCCGCAGGAGCGGGCCGGCCGCTCGAAGTGAGCCGGCTAGGCGGATCCCGCCGGCGGCACCAGGTCGACCTCTTCCCGCAGGCGGATGCGTCGCCGGGTCCTGTGGTAGGTCACCGCGAACCGGTGGGCCTCGTCGCGGACCGCGCGGAGTAGGAGCATCGGGGGCGAGTTCGGGTTCGGCCGCCGCGGCTCCGTCGCCTCGGGTAGGTAGAGCTCCTCCTCCCGCTTGGCGAGACCGACGATCGGGATCTCGCGCGGCATCGGGAGCGATCCGAGCGCCTCCACGGCCGCGCCCACCTGGCCGCGACCGCCGTCGATGAGGAGCAGGTCGGGGAGGATCTCCTCCTCGGCGATCCGTCGGAGGTAGCGTCGGTGCACGACTTCGTGGATCATCGCGAAGTCGTTCGTCCCCTCGACGCCCCGGATCCGGAAGCGCCGGTACTCGGCTTTCGCCGGCCGGCCGCCCTGGAAGACGACGACCGAGCCGACGGCCTCGTAGCCTTGGAAGATCGAGATGTCGATCCCCTCGATCCGGTTCGGGAGCGTCGGCAGTTCGAGGAGGCTCTGGAGCGCCCGCAGCACGTCGCGCGGCACCGGCGCCGCGACGACGGTGTCGACGTGGGCGCGCGCGAGCCGACCGGCGAGGCGCGCCCAGCCGGCCGGTCGGCCCGTCGGTCGGAACCGGACGCTCACGCCCTTCTCCCCCTCGAGCCAGTCGATCGTCTCGTCGATGCCCGCCGGCCGCGGCCCCTCGATGTAGATCGTCTTCGGCAGCTCGATCTGGGTCCCGTAGTACTGCGTCAGGAACTGCCGCAAGAGCTCGCCGGGTTCCGGCAGGTCGTCGGCGGGGAAGACGAGCAGGTGCGGCTCGGTCCGCCGGACCTCGCCCTCCTCGACCCGGAGGAGGCCGACCGCGACCTTCAGCGTCGCCGGGTCCTGGGGCAGGGCGAGGGCGATGACGTCGGCGCGTCCGCTCCCCGGGCCGACGACGTGCTGGCGCTCCGTCAACGCCGTGAGCCCCGCCAGCGCGTCCCGAAGGAGGGCCGCCCGCTCGAACTCCTCGCGCTCGGCGGCGTGGCGCATCTCCGACTCGAGCCCCGGCCGCACCGTCTCGGCGTGGCCCCGGAGGACCGAGAGGGTGCGCTCCACCTGGGCGTGGTACGTCTCCGCCGTGACGGCGCCGATGCACGGGCCGCTGCACGTCTTCAGGTGGTAGTAGAGGCACTCGCGCTTCGGCAGCCGGACGCACCGGCGGAGCTGGAACGTCTCGCTCAGGAGGTGGGCCACGCTCCGCGCCTCCCGCGCCGACGTGTACGGCCCGAACAGGATGTTGTGCCGGCCGCGCCGCGGTCGGCGCACGAAGAGGAGCCGCGGGTACTGCTCGCCGACGGTGACGGCGAGGTACGGGTAGCTCCGGTCGTCCTTCAGCAGCGTGTTGTACGGCGGCTGGTACTGCTTGATCAGGCTCGCCTCGAGGAGCAGCGCCTCGCGCTCGTTGGCCGTCGGTACGAACTCGACCGACGCGCTCTGAGCCAAGATCGTCCCGTCCTTCTCCACGCGCGCGTGCAGGTGGTCCAGGACCCGGCGACGCAGGCTCCGCGACTTACCGACGTACACGACGTCCCCACGTCCGGTCCGGAACAGGTAGACGCCCGGAGCGTCCGGCCCCTTCGCGAACGCGGCCCCCGTCGATCGGGCGAGCTCGCTCGCCGGCACGAACGAGGGGAGCTCGCGCGGCGCGCCGGTCATCGCCGGGCGGCCCGGGCGTCGGGCGGCTTCGCGAGAAGGAGCGGCGCGAGGAACCGCGCGGTGTGGGACTTGCGCACCCGGGCGACCTCCTCGGGGGTCCCGTCGGCGACGACATGCCCGCCTCCCTCGCCGCCCTCGGGTCCGAGGTCGATCAGCCAGTCGGCCGACTTGAGGACGTCCAGGTTGTGCTCGATGACGACCACCGTGTTGCCGCCCTCGCGGAGCCGATGGAGCACGTTGAGCAGGCGTTCGACGTCAGCGAAGTGGAGCCCCGTCGTCGGCTCGTCGAGCAGGTAGAGGGTCCGGCCGGTGGGGTTCTTTGCCAGCTCGAAGGCGAGCTTGATGCGCTGGGCCTCCCCGCCGGAGAGGGTCGTGGCGCTCTGGCCGAGCCGGACGTAGCCCAACCCGACCTCCGAGAGCAGGCGGAGTCGACCCTCGATCCGCCGGTGGTTCAGGAAGAACTGCAGCGCCTCGTCGACGGTCATGTCGAGGACGTCGGCGACGGACTTCCCCTTGAACGTCACCGACAGGGTCTCGGCGTTGAACCGGCGGCCCCGGCACTCCTCGCAGGCCACGTAGACGTCGGGCAGGAAGTGCATCTCGTAGCGGATGACCCCGTCGCCCTCGCACGCCTCGCACCGCCCGCCGCGGACATTGAAGCTGAACCGGCCCGGCCCGAAGCCCCGGGACTTCGCCTCCGGAAGCGTGGAGAACAGCTCGCGGATCGGCGTCATCAGGCCCGTGTACGTCGCCGGGTTCGACCGCGGCGTCCGCCCGATGGGGGACTGGTCGATCATCAGGACCCGGTCGATGAGGTCGATCCCCTCGATGTAGTCGTGCTTCCCCGGGAGCTCCTTGCCGAGCCCCAGGTGGCGCCGGACCGCCTTGTAGAGGATCTCCTGGAGGAACGTCGACTTGCCGCTTCCCGAGACGCCGGAGAGGGCCGTGAACGTTCCCAGCGGGATCCGAATGGCGTCCCCCTTCAGGTTGTGCTCCTTCGGTCCGTGGACGACCAGCCATCGCTCACCGGTGGCCCGTCGGGACGTCGGAACGGGGATCTTCCTACGCCCGGCGAGGTAGTCGCCCGTGATCGATCGGGGGGCCTGCGTGATCTCACTCGGCGGGCCGTTGAAGAGGACCTCACCGCCGTGGACGCCCGCGCCCGGGCCGAGGTCGGTGATCCAGTCGGCGGCGCGCATCGTCATCTCGTCGTGCTCGACGACGAGGAGCGTGTTGCCGAGGTCCCGGAGCGTCTTCAGGGTCGCGAGCAGCCGCTCGTGATCGCGCGGATGGAGCCCGATCGACGGCTCGTCGAGGATGTAGAGCACGCCGACGAGCCCGGATCCGATCTGCGTGGCGAGCGCGATCCGCTCCGCCTCGCCGCCGCTCAGGGACGCCGAGGCCCGGTCGAGCGTCAGGTACGTCAGGCCGACGTTGCGCAGGAAGCCCAACCGCGCGCGGATCTCCTTGACGACCTGGCCGACGATCTGCTCGTCCCGCTCGGTGAGATCGAGCTCGTCGAAGATCAGGGCGCTCTTCTCGACGCTCATGGCGCTCACCTCGGCGATCGACCGACCGAGGACCGTCACCGCGAGCGTCGCCGGTTTGAGGCGTCGGCCTTCGCACGCCCGGCACGGCGTGAAGGTCATGAACCCCATGTAGTACTCCTTGAGCCCCTCGGTCTTCGCCGCCTTCCAGCGGCGCTCGACGGCGGGACCGAGGCCTTCTCGGAGCCAGCCGCCCCCCCACCAGTGGTGCTCCCACCGGCCGGCCCGGCCGAGCGGCTTCTCCGAGCCGTTGAACAAGGCGTCCCAGCCCGCCTCGGAGAGACGCGAGATCGGCTCGTCGGGATCGTAGCCGAACTGGTTCCCGAACCGCTCCAACGCCTCGCGTTCGGGCGTGAGGCCCCAGACCGAGATCGCCTTTCCGATCGGCTTGGTTCGATCCGGGACGATCAGGCTCGGGTCCGCGTGCAGCGTGGCGCCGATGCCGAGACAATCGGGGCAGGCCCCGAAGGGGCTGTTGAAGGAGAACATCCGCGGCGTGAGCTCCTCGATCGAGAACCCGCACTGGGGGCAGGCCCGCGAGCTCGAGAACGTCTCCCGGGCGCCGCCCGGACGACGGAACGTCACGAGGCCCTCGGCCAGGGAGCGGCCGAGCTCGACGGCCTCCGTGAGGCGCGTCGCCTCGTCGTCGCCGACGACGAGGGTGTCGACGACGACCTCGATCGTGTGCTTCTTCGCCTTCTCGAGCTTGACCTCGGCCGACGGGAGCCGGACCTCGACGCCGTCGATGACGAAGCGCCGGAACCCCTGCTTCTTGAGACGGTCCAGGACGTCTCGATGTTCGCCCTTCATGCCCCGAAGCACCGGCGCGATGACGTCGACCTTCTCGCCGCGGGCGCGCGTGGCGATCGACTCGACGATCCGGTCGACGGTCTGCGGCGCGATCTCGTGGCCGTCGTTCGGGCAGTGCGGGATGCCGATGCGCGCGTAGAGCAACCGGAGGTAGTCGTGGATCTCGGTGACGGTGCCGACGGTGGAGCGCGGGTTGCGGCTCCCCGCCCGCTGCTCGATCGCGATCGCCGGGGACAGGCCGTCGATGGTATCGACGTCGGGCTTGTCCATCTGGCCGAGGAACTGGCGGGCGTAGGACGAGAGGCTCTCGATGTAGCGACGCTGTCCCTCGGCGTAGAGGGTGTCGAACGCGAGCGACGACTTCCCCGAGCCGCTCACCCCCGTGATGACGATGAACCGGTTCCGGGGGAGGTCCAACGTGACGTTCTTGAGGTTGTGCTGGCGGGCGCCGCGGATGCGGATCAGATCGGCCGGATCCCCCATCGTGCGTGCCGTTCCATCAGGCGGGCAGGAGGGCCCGGGTCGTCTCCTCGAGGCGCTTTAGCACGTGGGCCTGCAGCCGTTGGCCGAGCTCGGCGCTCGCGGGCCGGGTGTCCCCCATGACGCTCTCGGGCCAGTCCTCGGTCCTCGGGGGTCCTGGAAGGAACGGGGAACGAGTGTGGACGACGTTCGGCCGCTCGGGACCCACCGAGTCCGGGGCGAGCGCGAGGACCCGCGAGGTCTCGAGAAGTCCCGCGTGCCCGTCGGTCGGCGGCGCGAGCTCTCCTCGGAGCTCGTAGACGAAGTCGTAGTCCGAGAGGACGACCACGCGGAGAGCCGGATGGGCCTGGATCGCCGCGTCGGCCGCCTCGCGCAGGGCGGCCATATGGCCCCGCTCGGCGTGGCCGGAGAGGACCAGGAGGCGGCGGACCCCCATGCGGCCGTACTCGGCGAAGACCCCGCGGGCGTACCGCTCGAGGTCCGACATCGGGACCGAGACCGTTCCCGGGAAGTTCCGGGCCGACGGGCAGGAGCCATAGGTGATCGTCGGGCCGACAATCGCATCGATCCGCTCGGCGAGGGCGGCCGCGGTCGCCTCCGCCTGGATCTGATCCGCGCCGAGCGGAAGGTGGGGCCCGTGGGCCTCGAGGGCGCCCACCGGAACGATGACGACCGGGTTACCGCTGAGCCGGGCCTGGAAGCTCTTCGAGCTCATCTCGAGGAGACGGTGCGACCGGTCCAGCACGGCGTTGCTACCGGCGGTGCGTATTTAACGCGGGGCGGAAGGTGACGAAACACGCGGCGCCGGGCGCTCACCTCTTAGCCCGCGCGCGGGTGGCTCCGGGTTTCGCCCGGCTCCCTACGCGGGGTCCTCGGAAACCGCCGGGCCGCCAGCGTTGGTGGGTTCCTTTGCGACCGGCGCGCGTCGCCGACGCGGAGTCTTCAGAGTGGAAGCCGGCGGCGGCGTCGCGGCCGAGAGAGGAGGCGACGGAGCCTCGGCGGGGGGTTCGGGCATTGGCGCCTCGGTCTTCTTGGCGCGCTTCCGGCCCGAGGCCGGGCCCGCCGGCTTCTTCCGGCCTTTGGCCGGACCGGGCGAGCCGGCGACCTTCGCCGTCGTCTTCTTCGATTCCGAGCGCGACGGGCACGACGGATTGATACAGAGCGTCCAGGGCGGGCGTCCCGCCTCGATGGCGGTCACGACCGGCGCCCGGCAGACGGGGCACGGTGGCTGGTCCTTCTCGAGCTTGCCGCGCTGGGGGAGCGGGTAGGTGACCCGGCACGTCGGATAGCCGGAGCATCCGACGAACCGCTTCCCGAGGAAGGAGTACCGGATGTTCAGCGGCGAGCCGCAGGAGGGACAGATCCCGATCCGGAACGCCTTGTGGTGCTCCGGGCATTCCGGGTTGATGCAGTAGAGGTCCGGGCGCTGGCCCCGGAAGATGATCTTGACGCGGGGCACGTGGCACTGGGGGCAGAGGAACTCGGGCGCCGGCTCGATGAACCCCGCCGCGGGCAGGGCGTAGTTGGCGGTGCAGGTGGCGGGATTGTTCACGCACTGGACCCAGCGGGCGCCCCGCGGGCTCCGGGAGATCGCGAGGGCCCCGCCGCACTTGACGCACGGGCCGACGAAATGCTGGGCGTCGAGCGCCCCCGTGAGCGTCTTCCGGACCCCCTCGGAGTTCTTCGCGAGGAGGTCGTACGCCGCCCTCAGCATGTCGCGCGACTCGAGGAGCACCTCCTCCTTCGGCTTCTTCGACTGGGCGACGAGCTCCATGTCCTCCTCGAGGCGGTGCGTCATCTCCGGTCGGGTGATCACCGGCGCGTGGGCCTGAAGGGCCTCGGTGACGGCGATGCCGGTGCCGGTCGGCTCGAGGTATCGTTGGCCGACGTAGTGGCGGTCGAACAGCTTCTGGAGGACGTCGTGCCGCGTGCTCTTCGTCCCGAGACCGAGCCGCTCCATCTCCTGGATGAGCGAGCCCTGGGTGAACCGGCGCGGCGGCTTCGTCTGGTCTTCCGCGAGGCGGATCTCGTCGATCGCGACCTTCTGCCCGACGGTGAGGACGGGGAACGGGGTCTCCTCGGGGTGCGAGTAGGGATAGACGCGATACCAGCCCGGCTCGGTGAGGAGCTGCCCCCTTCCTTCGAACACCTCGCCGGCGACGTCGAACTTCCCCTTCCGCGAGATCCCCGTGGAGTCGGGGGCCACGGTGGCCAGGAAGCGCCGGACGACGAGCTCGTAAACCTTCGCGTGGTCCGGGCGGAGCTTCTTCGGATCGACGACCCCCGTTGGGTAGATCGGGGGGTGGTCCGTCGTCTCGCTCCGGCCGCGCGTCGCGCGGAACGAGGGCTGGGTGAGGACGTACTCGGCGGCCTCCTGGAAGGGGCCGTCCTTGAACTTCTCGACGAGCGGGCGGAGGCCGAGCCCCTTCGGGTAGACGGTGTTGTCCGTCCTCGGGTAGCTGATCAGGCCCTGGGTGTACAGGTCCTCGGCGATCCGCATCACCATAGCGGCGCCGAGACCGAGCCGCGTCGCTTCGGCGACGAACAGGGTCGTGCTGAACGGGATCGGCGGCCGCCGTCGGGTCTCCTCCTGCTGGAACTCGAGGACGGTGGCTTCCTTCGCGAGGCGGACCTTCGCGAAGACCAGATCGGCCTCGGTCTTGCTCTCGTAGATCCCGTGGGCATGGGTCACCCGGAACTTCTCATCGCCGTGGGAGGCGTCGGCCTCGATCTGCCAGAACGGGGTCGGCTGGAACTCCTTGATCGCCTGGTCGCGTTCGACCAACAGGGCGAGCGTCGGTGTCTGGACCCGGCCGACGGAGAGGAAGCCCCGGCCGCGCGTACCGGCTGTGAGCGAGAGGTATCGGGTGAGGAGCGCGCCCCAGACGAGATCGATCTCCTGGCGGGCGGCCGCGGCGGCGGCGAGCGCGTGGTCGACGTGCTGCAGGTGCTGGAAGCTCTGCTCGATCTCGTCGCGCGTCAGCGCGCTGTACCGGGCGCGGACGACCTCGATCCCCGGGTGGACCTTCTGGAGCAGCTCGAGGCACTCCAAGCCGATGAGCTCGCCTTCCCGATCGAAGTCCGTTGCGATAATGACCCGGTCGAACTCGCGAACCATCCCCTGCAGCGCGTCGACAATCCCCGCCTCGGTGACCCGCTTCAACGGCGGCGTCTCGAGGAGCTTTGGTAGGCCGGCGAGGGTCCACTCGGCGAGCTCCGGGGGATAGTCGAGCTCGACGATGTGGCCGCGGAGCCCAACGATGGCGTACTCGCCGTCGGGCCGTTCGAATCGGAAGACGTTCACCCCGCCGATGCGGGCGCGCTTCATCCGACCATCGGAGAGGACGACGGCGATCCGAAGCGCCGTGTTGAACTTCTCCGCGACGACGAGGGTCTTCTTCACGTGACTCGTTCAAAGGCCGTCGGGTCTAGATAAACCCGAGGGGCGTCCGGTCGCCGGCCGGCCTTCTGAACGTAGGCGCGCGCGTCCGACCGGGGGCTCCGGGCCGACGGACCCGGAACGCTCAGGCCGGGCGTCCCCGGAGGTCGCCGTTCGCGGCCCAGCCCCTTTATACCGGGAGCGAGTCCGCCGGACCGGCGCCGCGGTAACTCAGTTTGGGAGAGTGCAAGACTGAAGATCTTGAAGCCGCCGGTTCAAGCCCGGCCCGC
>Ga0209415_10006432_pt1 | contig 20886 bp, 17 predicted proteins | sample PeaSoiSIISIP2007_FD_187696 | JGI IMG/M metagenome (GOLD analysis project Ga0209415, IMG submission 187696) | Peat soil microbial communities from Weissenstadt, Germany - SII-SIP-2007 (SPAdes) (version 2) | ecosystem: Environmental > Terrestrial > Soil > Wetlands > Peat | place: Germany...
GCGCTGGGCGATCGGGTGGGAACCACGGTGACGCCGATCCGGCCGCCGGAGATCTTTCAATCGCTCAACGGCGGGCAGGGTCTGGAAACACGAGCGGTGAGCATTCGTCCCGACGTGGTGCTGGCCTGTGAGCCGGTGGATCTCAACATCGTTCTCGAACGCATGAACCCGGATGCGAAGGACCGCTTCGACATTGTAGTGGGCACCAACATCTTTGTGTACTACGGGACTTTTGAGCTGGCGCTGGCGCTGGAGAACGTGGGCGCGATGCTGAAGCCCGGCGGGCTGCTGCTGACCAACGACCGGCTGCCCGAGGTTCCCGGAGGCTCGATGCAACTGGCTGGCGTGACCGATGTGCGATCCATCGATCATGGCGCATTCGACGCGGTGGGCTGGTATCAAAAGCGATAGCGTTCCAAGCCACAGAATCGTCCCGGATCAAGCCCACAACCCAGTGATAAAACACAACCTCTTGATTCAGAGCGAGATATTGTTTTTGGAAGTTGGTTTACGGCATTCTGCATAGAAGTTTTTGATTGACACCATCAGCTGCGCGGTGTAGCATGATGCGGGTTAGTTCGTCAATTCTCAATAACCTTGTGTTTGCAGCTTAACTTTCCAGGGGAGAGAGTAAATATGCGACGAGTTGTGACTTTGACGCTGTGTTTGTTGTTTGTCGGCCTTTTTGCTTTCGGCCAAGTGGGCAACGGAAGCTTCACCGGTGTGGTTACCGATCCGGCCGGGGCCGTGGTCGCCGGAGCGACCGTGGACGCCAAGAACACGGCCACTGGAGTGGACTATAAGGCGTCAACCAGCAGTACCGGAAACTATACGATCACCGATTTGCCGGTGGGCGCGTACACGATCACGGTGGCGGTGACGGGGTTCAAGACCTACACGCATACGAACCTGGCCCTCCAAGCGACGCAAACTGTGAGAGAAGACGTCGCGCTACAGGTAGGCGCCTCCACGGAATCCGTGACGGTCACCGCCGAAGCCACGCTGCTGAAGACGGAAACGGGTGAGTTGGCGACCAATATCTCCATCGACCAATTGGACGACCTTCCTCTGCTGGGCATCGGGGCGGTCAACTCCGGCAGCTCCGGCTACCGCAATCCCTACGCCACGCTGCTGACGCTTCCGGGCATCAGCTCGTATAGCAGCGGCAATCCGTTCACTCTAAACGGCCTGGGTGGGGGCTTCGTGCTAACCGAGACGATGCTCACCGATGGCCAGGACTCCACCTCGCGCTATGGCTTTCAAACCTACGTCTATACGCAGATGGGCCAGCCCAGCGCGGATGCGATTCAGGAAATTTCGTACCAGACCAGCAACTACTCGGCCGAATACGGACAGGCGGGCGTCGCGGTCATCAACATGACCATGAAATCCGGCACCAACAAATATCACGGCAGCGGCTTCGACTACTTCGTCAACGAAGACCTCAATGCCGGCTATGCATACAGCCGCAGCGGAGGCTGCCTGACGGGCAATAATAATTCCGTCTGTAGCTCAGCGGGCGGGGACGGCGGAAAGTATCGGCCGCGCAACCGCCGCAACGATTTCGGCGGAAGCCTCGGCGGGCCCATCACCATCCCCAAAGTCTACAACGGGCACAACAAGACCTTCTTCTTCTTCAACTATGAGGAGTACCTGGAGACGAGTCTTGAATCCTTCAGCGATACGGTACCCACGCCCGCTTTCCTGAAGGGCGATTTTTCAGCGATCTCACCCAATGGGACTTGCAGTCTCTGCTCCACCTATAATATTCCGACTGGGGCGTTGGGAATTCCCACCCCCGCACTGGACCCCCTGGGGCGCCCTATGTACGCGAATGAGATCTACGATCCCAACTCGCGAGCCGTAGCCACCTCGGGACCCCTGGCTGGCCAGGGATACGCCAACCCGTTCGTGAACAACATGGTTCCGCTGACCGACTTCAGTCCGGTCGCGGTGACGTTACAAAATCTGTTCCAGAAGCTGGGGGCCGTATCCACGAACAACAATCTCACCGGCAATTACCTGGCTAACATCCCCAGCGGCCGATACTCGGCCATTCCGTCGGTGAAGATCGATCACAACATCGACGCCAAGGACAAAATTTCGTTTTATTATTCGGAGAACAACACCCAGAGCCAGATCTCCCAGACCTACGGCAACGCGGACGGATTGCCGACCGAGATCGGCCAGTATCGCGGCACCTTCATTCCCACCTATACGGAGCGCCTGAACTACGACCGCACCATCACGCCGACCCTGCTGCTGCACCTGGGCGGGGGCTATTATCACACCAGCTTCAGCGACGCTGCGCCGTTCCTGAATTTCCAGGAATCGTCGTTAGGGCTGACGGGCTTTAATCAAAGCCGCCAGTTCCCGTCTTTTACGGGGATGATGGACACGAATTACGGCGGCATGCAAACTATCGGGACGGCGGGTCAAATTCAGAGTCTGACTTACGAGGAAAAGCCCACCTTTAACGCCAACTTGACCTGGGTTCACGGCAAACACACCTACAAGGCCGGGGCCCAGTTGGTGCTCGAAGCCACCCCCATGGGCACGACTTTTCCGGGGGTTAGTTTTGCGACCGGCACCGGTCCCACCTCGGAACCTTTCACACCGGCAAATTTTCTCGGCGGATATAGCACCGGCTTCGGCTACGCCAGTTTCCTGCTGGGCGATTATAGCAGCATCACGCAGACCGCGGCAATTGATACGCGTCAAGGGCAACAGAATTGGGGGCTGTTTGTCCAAGACTCCTGGAAGGTGACTCGCAAGCTCACGGTGGATTACGGCCTGCGGTACGATCTCGACACCGCGGCGCATGAGCAATACGGCCGCTGGGGACAGCTGGATGCAACCGGGGTAAACACCAATGCCGGTGGCCGTCTGGGCAACTATCAGTACGCCAGTACCTGCGGCTGCGATTTCTATAAACCCGTATATCCTTACGCGTTCGCGCCGCGCATCGGCGTGGCCTATCAGATCAACAGCAAGACGGTGTTTCGCGCCGGATGGGGATTGACGTACCAGTTTATCGATAACGCCGCCGGCGGCACTGTCGCCACCAACGGAGCCTATCCCGTGGCAGCCTTCAGCCCGGCCTACGTGCCCCCGGCCGCCCAATTTGTAAACATCCTCACTCCAGGCGCCATCCAGCAACCGACCTGGCCCATTACCAATCCCAATATATATCCGGTTCTCGGCACCACCGGTAATGGGCCCACCGTGCCGGACGGACAGCAAAACCGGCCGCCGCGCATCAACCAATTCAGCGTCGGCTTTCAGCGGGAGATCACCAAGGATTTCATCATGGAAGCGGAGTATGTGGGCAACCGCGGCGTTTGGCTGCCCGGCCCACTGGGCGAGTTGAGCCAAATCTCCCCGCGGCAATACGCATCGCTGGGCTTGTACCCCTATCCAGGTACCGGTCCGGCGGGGTATAACAACAATAACGACCGCGTCCTGTTGAGCCTGCCGATCAGCAGCAACGCGGTAATCCAGAAGTTCGGAGGCATTCCTCTCCCCTATTCCGGCTTCCCCACCAGCACTTCGCTGGCGAACTCTATAGTCCCTTACCCACAGTTCGATAGCGTTGGGTTCTTTGGCGGGCCTATTGGAGTCTCGGGATCCCCGACCGGAGGTTCCAAATACGACTCTTTACAGGTAAAGGCGACCAAGCGCTTGTCGCACAATTTCCAGGCCGGTGGCGCATACACCTGGGGCCAAGGCTTCACCCGGCCCGGCCGGCAGGACTTCTTCAACCCCGCGAGCGATGAGTGGGCGCTCCAACAGATCCCGCCGCAGATGCTGACCTTCAACGCCGTCTACACCGTGCCGAAAGCCTCGTATTTGCCCAAATATGCCAACGCAATCACCAGGGGTTGGCAGCTCGGCTGGTACGCGACTTACCAAAGCGGCCCGTTCCTTACGCCTCCAGCCAGCCCCACGGCAAATTTCCTGCCCAGCAACGATGTCGAGGTTCCGGGCCAGTCGCTGTATAACGTGAGCAACATCAACAATATTCACAGCTACAATCCGGAGTACACTCAGGTGCTGAATCCGAACGCCTGGGCACCCTGCCCCACCAACGCAACTTGCGGGGCGCAGGGAAGTTTCATAAAGAATTTCCGCGGCCCACGCAACCCGTCGGAGAACGCGAACATCGGCCGCAACTTCCGGATCAAGGAAAGAATGAACTTCCAGATCCGCGGCGAGTTCGTCAACATCTTTAACCGGACTCTACTGCCGAACACGGCCGGCGGCTCATTTTTTGGGCCCCCCGGCATAAGCACGGCGAATCCGCAGAACCCGGTGACGAAGAATCAACTGGGGATTTATACCGGCGGGTTTGGAGTCATGCCCGTATACGTTCCGCCGAACACTCCTGAAGGCGGTTCCGGGTTGTCTTATCTCCAGCCCCGCACGGGAACGCTGATCGCCCGGTTCACGTTCTAGCGGGAAGCAGATTTCGAGGATCGGCCTCGCGATCTCCGGGTGCGTACTGCGGGAAGGGCAGGCAGCCCGGTGTGGCCGTGATTGGGCCGGGCTTCTCGGGCTGGCGAACGACAACACCGTCTCGATGTCGATCTTCGACATCAGCGCCAGAGTGACCGACCATATCCAGCGCTTCCGCGAACGCGCCAGGAAGAGCACCAGTTACGTCCTCCAGTTGCCGCGCGACGTCGCGCGTCCGTGGCCTCCGGAGCTGATCGCCTACTGGCGTGCGCTGGGCGATCGGGTGGGAACCACGGTGACGCCGATCCGGCCGCCGGAGATCTTTCAATCCATCAACGGCGGACAGGGCTTGGAAACGCGAGCGGTGAGCATCCGTCCCGACGCGGTACTGGCCTGTGAACCGGTGGACCTCAACATCGTTCTCCAACGCCCGAATTTGGCCGCGAAGGACCGCTTCGATGTGGTGGCGGGCACCAACATTTTTGTTTATTACGACGCGTTTCAGCAAGCGCTTGCGCTCGAGAACATTGGCGCAATGCTGAAAACCCGGAGCGCTGTTGCTGACCAACGACCGGCTGCCCGAGGTTCCCTCACGGTCGCGGTTCGGAATGGCGATGCGGGTGCGAATGGATCTCGCCCGAAGAATGACGATGCCGATGCGCGTGGACCAGATTGGTGCGCTGTAGCAATTCCCGGTCGGCCAGGATGTCGTCGGGCGATCCTTCCGCGGCCAGGCGGCCGGCATCGAGCACGTAGCAACGATCCGCGATATCGGTGAGATCGTCAAGATCGTGCGTCGCGATGATCACCGATTTCGGTCCGCCGCCCCATTCGACCAGCAGGTCGATGAGCTGGCTTTGGCTGCGCGGGTCGAGGCCGGCAGTTGGTTCGTCGAGCAGCAGCACAGCAGGATCGAGCACCAGCACGCTGGCGAGCGCCACGCGCTTCTTCTCGCCTCCCGATAATCGCTGCGGAGGGCGATCCTTCAAATGTCCGATTTGCAGCCAGTCCAGCGTCTCCATCACGCGTTCCTTGATGTCCGCTTTGCTCCAGCGCATTTGCAGCGGGCTGAAGGCGACTTCGTCGAAGACCGTGGGGTTAAACAATTGCGCGTCCGGATTCTGAAATACAAGACCCACCTGGCGACGAAACGCAAAGGCCCACTGGTCGTCGGCGAAGTGTTCTTCCGATAGATCCTCGCCACGGAAGCGGGCGCCGCCCGTTGCTCCGAAATGGAGACCGTCCAGCACGCGCAAAAGCGTGGATTTTCCGGAGCCATTGGCGCCCAGCAAGGCCACGCGACTGGCCTCGGGAATGGACAGGCTGAGATCGTTGAGCGCGGTGTTTCCCTCATAACGGAAAGTCAGCCGGTCGACCTCGAAGAGCATTAGCGACCCACCCACACCAATGCGGCTGTGAGGCTCGCAAATCCGATTGCGGCCGCCCAATCCATCGTCTGCATCCGGAAATCGTCGAGGATATAAACTTCGCCGCGAAATCCTCGCGATTGCATGGCCAGGTAGACCTCGCCGCTCAGTTGGAAGGTGCGGCTGAGCAGCGCCCCAGTGCTGGCGATCGCGATGCGCCGCTGCTCGCCGCGCGTCATCGGCCCCACCGTGCGGCTCTTGCGCGACTCAAACATTTCGTGCGCGTTTTCGAGCAGGAGCAGGATATAGCGGCACGTCATCCCCAGAATCACGACGAACACCACGGGGACTCGGAAGAGGCGCAGAGCTTTGAGGATGTGCATCCAGGGCGTGGTAAACACCAACACCAATGCCAGAGTCGCGGCGGTTTCCGAGCGGAGGATCAGAAACCCCGCCGTGGTGAGTCCCTGAGAGGTGATGGTCCAGAGCAAGCCGGGCGTTGTGTAGACAATTGTTCCAGGTGTCAGAAACAAAGCCGGCACCGCGAAGGCCGCCGTGAACGTAAGCGTCGCGAACCACACCCGCGTGGCAATCATCCAGATGGAGAGGTACGAGATTGCGGCCAGAACGAGCGCGGCCAACAGAACCGCGGCGATGACCCACAGTTTGGCAGCCATGGCGGAGGCCAGGATCAACGCGGCCAGACCGGCGACTTTCACTCTCGGGTCGAGTTGCTGCAAGGCTCCGCGACCGCTGGCGGAACGGTCCGCGTACATCGCGCGGTCCATGGCGGAGTGGAGACCGTCGATGGTCTGCTCAATAAATCCACGCCGCCCACGGGCGTGATGGTGACCGGTCATACCGCGGGCTGGCGCGGCCGTCCGACCACGAATCCGCGCATCAGCCGGACCACCAGGAAGCACACCAGCATCACCAGGCCGACGCCAAACATGGCGGAAAGAAGATATCCGAAACCGGCGCTCCGAATGTAGGGCGGAGCGTAGCGCGAAAACGGCGCGGTCCACAATTGGGACATTTGCTCTAGTCCAAGTGGGACGGCCACGGGCGCAGGCTGATGGAGAGAAGAATCCGCGATCTGTTGGCGGATGGAGGGGCTTGCGAAATCCGACGCCATCCATTCTCCCCAGGCTGTTCCCGTTGCCAGAATCCCCAGAGGCGTCAGGATCATCAGCACACACAAGCCGATCCAAATCGGTTGAAGCGAGCGAGTCTTGCGGCGAGTTGAATCTTCGAGCGCCACGGCGTTGCCTGCTGTGGCCTTCAATAATGACGGATCGGACCACTGGAGGAACGCGACGAGCCCGGCCGACACGATCAGCTCGGCCATGCCGGCGATGGTCAGGTGTCCGATCATCATGGCGGGAATGGATACGCTCAGCGGATAAGGACAGTAGAGCGGCGCGCCCGAGGCGTCCTTATAGAACAGCGGTTGAACTCCGAACTCGATCGCGGCGAATAGCGCGGAAACATTGATGGCGGCGTACCCCGCGAGACCCGCCGCGACCACGCGTCGAAAGGAAACGATCGGCGATCGGCCCGCGATGGCGCGATAAAAGACATACGCGACCAGCGATCCCACGATGGCCATGTTGAAGCAATTGGCCCCGATGGCGGTAATGCCTCCGTCGCCGAAGAATAGCGCTTGGATGATCAGCGCGACGGAGACCGCGAGCATCGCCGCCCACGGACCGAGGACCACGGTAGCCAGTCCGATGCCCACGGCGTGACCGGTTGTGCCTCCCGGCAGCGGGAGGTTGAACATCATGATCAGGAAACAGAAGGCCGAGAAGAGCGATATCAGCGGAACCAACCGGGTATGCAGGGCGCGTTTCACGCGTTGCAGCGCCACATACCAGAACGGCGTGGAACCGGCGTAAAATGCGGCGCAGGTTGCGGGGCTTAGATATCCGTCGGGAATGTGCATTTCCGGGCTCGATAGCGCTATTTCCTACCGTAGCACGAGGGTGGCAGGTCACAGACCCGCTCCACGCCAATCATGCCGGCATGATAAAGAAATATCGGCTCCGGCGTGTGCTGCGCCAAAGCTTTCCGGCTGGCGTCTTCGGCTTCTTTCTGATGGCCGCTGCGGAAGAGAACCCAACTCAAGGCGTCATAGGTGTATACGTCCTTGCGAGTATCGAGTTCGCCTCGGATTAATTCCAGGGCGCGATCGAGATTCCTGTTTTGATCGGCGTACGCCAGGGCCAGCGCGCGGTTTCCTTTTTCGCCATTCGCGCGTCCCAACTTGTCGATGACATCGATCAGCGCGCGCTGCTGCTCCGCTTCCGCGGTCTTTCCAAGTTTGGTGTAGATGGTTTCGAGAGCCTCTGCGTATTCGGGGAGGGGAATCACTGCCTGGGCCTTTCGATAGTGTGCCTCGGCCTCTTCAAATTTCCCGTCGGCGGCGAGCAATCGGCCCAGTGCCGCGTGCGCGCGATGATAGCCGGGGAGCGTTTTCAGCGCTTGATCGTAGGCGATACGGGCGTCGTCAGTTCGCCCTGTTTTCGAAAGCATGTCGCCGAACTCGACCAGACACCACGCCAGATTTTCGGCTGTGGGACTGCTCGCGGCAACTGCCATCGCCATCCAGTTGAGCGCTTGATCCGCGTCGCCGGTGACGAAGGAATGGTAGGCGATCCGGTTGTAGCTGGTGAGGTTGGGAGCGAGCGCGACCATACGCTGGTAAGCTTCTCCTGCTGCGTCATACTGCCCCAGCTCCATCAGCGAATCGCCGAGCAATCCCAATGCTCCCGCATCGCTGGGGTTGCGTTCGAGCAAGTTGGCCGCGAGCTCGGCGGCGCGCGGGAAGTTGTGACGATGCGTTTCGATTTCGACGCTCAATCGGATGCCGCCGTAGCTGGCGGGATCGGCAGCTAGCATCTTGTCCACAATCGCGGTGGCGCGATTCAGGTACGCGAAATCGGTGGTCTCGCGCATTTTCTGGATGAATGCGGAGGCGAGGCCGGCTTGGACGGCGGGATCGTTGGGTGTCTCTTTGAGGGACTTTTCGTAGAAGGCGATACGCTCGTCCGCGCTCATCTGTGCGGTCTGCGGTCGGCGAGTTTCGGCAAAGGCAGTGAATACTGCGAGGCAGCAAAATACGGTGGCGAGTTTTGTGTTCATGACAGAAACCGAAGAGGTCGAATCCAACCAGCGGAGACTGCGGTCATCGCCAGGCCCAGTACGATAACGACCACCGCGGAGAACACCGGAATCATCCTGACGAGGGGATTTTTCATGGTTCCCTCGCGATTTGGCAAGAGCTGCTCCGCATAAATCGCGAGCATGCCGAACGCCATCAGAACCAGCGCCAGCCCCGTGCTGAATCCAACGAGCAGCACCAAGCCCACGCCGGGATGACCCAGAGCAATCGCGCTCAACATGAGGATCAGGGCGGATGGACAAGGAACCATGCCACCGCTGATCCCCAGGGCGATGAGACTCGCGGGCGTGATCTCGCCTTCGATCATGTGGCTGTCCGAGTGACGCTGAGCCCCCCTCAGTTCCGCTATGCGGCTGCGACCCGGCCGAGCACTGCCCAGCTCATGACTGTGATCGTGACTCGCTCGTTGGTACAGCAGCATCAATCCAATCGATACGATGGAGAGTCCGGAGATTACGCCCAGAACCGGGACGATTTTCTCTGGAACGAAGTATTGCTGGAAGAAGAGCATGCCCAGCCCCAAGAGAAACACGGTGAACGTATGCGTGGAGGTCACGACCATGCCTAGCAGCGCGGCATGTTTTAATGTGCCTCGGCTCCCCACTAGATACGCTGCGACGATGGTCTTTCCGTGACCCGGCGACATCGCATGCATCGCTCCTAATCCAAAAGCGACCAAAATCCCCAGCAGGATCACGGCTCCGGGCAGCTTCTTCTGTTGCAGCATTCTGGATAGAAAATCGCCGCGGACGACGGTGCCGGGAGCTTCGGGCTGTTGTTGCGAGAAGGGCGCTGGGATGGCCGCGCCAGAATCGGCAGGTCGCAGACCTGCCCCACGTCCTGCCCCACGGCTGATCTGGGAGGCAACAGCAGACCACTGCACCCGCGCAGTGAGGTCCTGCGGAGGAGTGATGCTTGGATCCGTCGGATAATAGGTGAGCGATTTGCTGCGGTCCCCGCTGGTTTGAGAGGACTGCCCGATGACCGCGGATGGATCGTGATCGACGACGATTTCTTTCCAGCCGGCTCGGCCGGCGAAATTGCGGTCCTCGTAGGTTACTTCGCCGGGCCGAAGAGTTGCCTCGGCGGTAATCGAGGTTCTGAGCACCGGCATTCCACCCGCGCCTTCCGCGGCCGCAGGCGACACGGATCGAATTCGCAAGGGTACGCGGCGGCCAGCCTGCGTTAAGGAAACCTGATCAAGCCACTCCTGCGCCTGCTGGGTCGATCGAACTGAGAGGGTCGCCTGATCTTTCCAGTCGATATTCCAATCGCCCATCAATTGAAATGTCGGGATTTCAGCCAGATCGAGGACGTAGGTGAGCTCCATCAGGCTCGCTTTGAAGTACAGCCGCGAATAATGATTCACGCTGAAATTCCCCATCGGGTGCGCGCTGAGAGCCAACGCCGTCAGGAGCAGATGAGTCGCCGTCTTCCTCATATCAGACGATACGAGTGCGGGTGGGATTTGGATGTCTGGTCAGCGGACTTGCGGGAATCCGAGATCCACCTGGCTGGTGCCGGGATCGGGCCAGCGGCTGGTGACGACCTTGGTGCGGGTGTAAAACTGCACTCCCTCGGGGCCATAGATGTGCAGATCGCCGAACAGCGAGGCTTTCCAGCCGCCGAAGCTGTAATAGGCGACCGGCACGGGGATGGGGACGTTGATCCCGACCATGCCGGCTTCGACATCGAACTGGAACTGGCGCGCGGCGCCTCCGTCGCGGGTGAAGATGGCGACGCCGTTGCCGTACGGGTTCTCGTTGATGATGCGGAGCGCCTGGTCGTACGTATCCACTCGAACCACGCCCAGCACGGGCCCGAAAATCTCATCGCGATAACAGCGCATGCCGGGTTGAACCTGGTCGAGCAGCGACGGGCCGAGGAAGAAGCCGGCGCGATTGGAAGCCGCGTCGTGCTGGCGGCCATCGATGGCGACCGAAGCGCCCTCGGACGCCGCGTTGGTGACGTAGGATGCCACGCGGTCGCGGTGTTCCCGCGTGATCAGCGGGCCCATCTCGTTGCCCGCGTCTTTGCCCGACTCGTCAAAGCCCGGCCCGACCTTGATCTTCGCCATCCTTTCGCGTATCGCCGAAACCAGCGGGTCGGCCACGCCGCCCACGGCGACCACTACGGAGATCGCCATGCAGCGTTCGCCGGCCGAACCGTAGGCGGCCGAGATTGCGGCATCCGCGGCCATCGGAACGTCGGCATCGGGCAGCACCAGCATATGATTCTTGGCTCCGCCGAGCGCCTGCACTCGCTTGCCGTTGCGCGTCGCCGTTTCATAGATGGATCGCGCCACCGGAGTGGACCCCACGAAGCTGACGGCCTTCACATCGGGATGCTCAAGCAGACGGTCCACCGCGACCTTGTCTCCCTGCACCACGTTGAAGACGCCGTCGGGAACGCCGGCTTGCGTTAGCAGCTCGGCGATGAGGAGGCTGACCGAAGGATCTTTCTCGGATGGCTTGAGGACGAACGTATTGCCGCAAGCGATGGCGCTCGGGAACATCCACATGGGGACCATTGCCGGGAAGTTGAAGGGCGTGATGCCGGCGACAACGCCCAGTGGCTGGCGGATTTGATAAACGTCGATGCCTCGGCTGGCTTGTTCGGAGAAGCCGCCTTTGAGGAGATTGGGGATGCCGCAGGCGAACTCGATGTTTTCGAGGCCGCGCGCTACTTCGCCCATTGCGTCCGGCAGGGTCTTGCCATGCTCGGAGGTGAGCATCTCGGCGATTCGGCGGCGGTTGGCATCGACCAGCTCGCGCAGCTTGAACATCACTTCAGACCGGCGCGAGAGCGGCGTGGCGCGCCATTCGGCGAAAGCACGCTTGGCGACAGCGACGGCGTGATCGACTTCCTCGGCGCTGGCGAAATCGACCATGGCCTGAACCTCGCCCAGGGCCGGGTTCCATACCACCCCGCGGCGGCCGGATTCCGAAGCAGCGAGACGCCCGCCGATCCAGTTATTCACCGTTCTGATGCCGATGCTAGTGTCTGCAATCGCCATGGGTTAGTTACCTCCTTAGATGGCAGGTCGGAGACCTGCCCCACCAGAAATCCAATGCGCGGTTCGCTCGGAGAGGTTCGCAAACGCTCGAACCGCCAGCTCCAGATGCTCCTCGCGCGTATCTTCAATCTTATTGTGACTGATGCCCCGGAGCGATTGGACGAACATCATCACGGTCGGGATGCCGGCTCGGGCGACCTCAGCCGCGTCATGCAAAGGACCCGAAGGCATCCGGTGAAGGCCTTCGCAGAACGAGATGAGGGCCGGATAAAAGGCGATGGGTTCAATGCTCCAGATGCGCGACCATTCGACGGTGCAGCGTTCCTCTTGCGCGAAGCGTTCGCTGGCTTCGCGGGCTTCCTTGTACATGGCCGCCAGAACGCCCGCGTCCAAATCGCGCTGGTCGAGCGTCGCTTCGCATCGCCCCACAACCGCGGTGACGATTCCGGGAAACGTCTTGACGCTGCCCATAGTGCAGACTGCGTCGGGATGCTTCCCCGCGATGGCGCGGATTTCGAGAGCCAGCTTGGCCGCGGCGGCGAGGGCATCGTGGCGCGCGTTCATCGGCGTCGAGCCGGAGTGCGCCTCCTGCCCATGGAAGGTGATGGCGTGACGCTCCACGCCTTTAGTTCCGAGCACAACGCCCAGCGGCAATCCCAACCCTTCGAGCACGGGCCCTTGCTCGATGTGCAGCTCCAGATATGCCGCGGCGTCCTGCCGTTCAAGCGCAGCGTCGGGGAAGCGATCCATATCAAACCCGCAGCCGCGCACGGCGTCCTCCAGGCGAATGCCGTCTTTGTCGGTGCGGCCTCGGTCCGCAGTGATCGAGTGCGTTCCGGCGAAGGCCGAGGAACCCAGCAAGCTGCGGCCGAATCGCGCCCCTTCCTCATCCGCCCAATCGACCAGGCGGATCGTGACGGGCGGGCGTCCCTTGTAGGTTTCGGCGAAGCCGCGTAAGACCTCGAGCCCAGCCATCACACCTAGGCAACCGTCGAGCCATCCGCCATTCGGCACGGAATCGAGATGGCTGCCGAGCAGGAGAGCGCGGTGCGAAGCACCGGGGAGCGTGATCCAGCGGTTGCCCGCGGCATCGTAGTGATGCTCCACCGGAAGGCGGGCGAGCTTGGACGTGAACCACTCCCGCGCCTTCAGCCAGGTATCGGTCCAGGCGACACGCTGCGCGCCATTGTCGTCGGCGGTGAGCGCGCGCAGCTCTTTCAATTCGGCGATGGTGCGCGATGGGTTGACGATCATGATGTCAGTGGCGCAGGCCTCCGGCCTGCGTATGTCCAAGTCATAGTGTTTAAAAGTAGCCGGGTTCACGTTTCAACAATCGCCCGCGCCCGCGTTCGCCGACGAACTCTCCATCGCGGACCTGCACTTTGCCGCGGACAGTGACGACGGACGGCCGTCCATCCACGGCGAATCCTTCAAAGCCGTTGTAGTCGCAATTGGTGTGCTGCGTTGCGGCGGAGATGGTTCCCCGGTAAGCCGGATCGAAAATGACCAGATCGGCATCGCTTCCCGGGGCGATGGTTCCCTTGCGGGGAAAGAGGCCGAACAGCTTCGCAGCGCGGGTGCCGGCCAGATCGACAAAGCGGTGCAGATCAAGGTTGCCGCGGCTGACGCCGTGCGTATAAAGAAGACTTACACGCTCCTCGATGCCCGGAATTCCGTTGGGAATTTGGGTAAAGGCATCCTTGCCAAGCAGCTTCTGCGACGTGTCGAAGGGACAATGATCCGTCGCGACGGTATCGACCAAGCCCGCGGCCAGCGCGTCCCAGAGGATCTTCTGATTACGGCCGTCGCGCAGCGGAGGCGACATCACGTGCTTCATTCCTTCCACTCCAGGCCGCTCCGCGTAAGTCTTGTCGAGCAGAAGATGCGGCAGGACGGTTTCCACCCAGATGCGAACGCCTCGCGATTTTGCGGCGCGCGCAGCGTTCAACGCGGGCTCAGAGGAAAGATGGACGACGTAGCCAGCCGCGCCGGTGTTCTCAAGGAAAGTGGCGAAGCGGTTGGTGCCCTCGGCTTCGACCGATTCCGGACGGCTGGGTTCATGCCACTCCGGTCCGGTCTTGCCTTGCGCGAGCAGCGACTGTTGCAAGCGGCCGATGAGCTCGGCATTTTCGCAATGTGCGGTGACGATCACGCCCAGCCTCCGCGCCAGATCGAGGGTCTGGTACATCTCGCCATCGTCGACGCCGAAGAAATTCTTGTACGCCAGAAAGATTTTGAACGAGGCGATACCGTCAGCGACGATCTCGCGCAGCTGTGCTTCGGTTCGATCCTCAAACTTGGTCACGGACATGTGGAAGGAGTAGTCGGAGGCGCTGGAACCTGCGGCTTTGGACTTCCACAGGTTGTAGCCTTCGAGCGCGTCGTCATGGCGCGACGGGCAGCACATCTCGATGTAAGTGGTGGTGCCACCCACCAGCGCGGCGATGCTTCCGGTTTCGTGCGTGTCCTTGGCGAACGTGGCCATGAAAGGGAGATAGATGTGGACGTGCGGATCGATGAAGCCGGGGAAAACCAGCTTGCCGGTGGCGTCGATGATCTCGGCGTCCGGCGGCGCATCCAAGTTGGCGCCGATGCGAGTGATGGTCTCGCCCTCGGCGTAAATGTCGCCACGAAAGCGCGAGTCCGCCGTGACGATGTCCGCGTTGCGAATCAGGAGAGGCATAGCTGTGGGGCAGGTCTGCGACCTGCCAGGTGAGAGCTTTGAATCCCGCAGGCCACTTCATTAGCATGAGCTTCTATCGTCGTAGACTGCCGCACTGGCAACCTGAAGGAGTACTCATATTCCTGACCTGGCGTCTCTACGGATCGCTTCCTCGCAGCTTGTGGCAAGGCAGGTCGCAGACCTGCCCCACTGGGCTGACGGAGGGGCGGTGGTTCTTGCTGGTGGATCGGGAGCTGGACGCTGCGCGTTCCGGCCCTATGTTCCTTAAGAACCCGCACGCGGCTGCGGCGGTTGCTGAAACACTGTTGACGATCGGTAAAGAATGGGGATTTTATGATCTCTTCGCGTAGGTGATCATGTCGAACCACGTGCATGTTCTGTTGCAACCATACAAACCTTTGCGGCGAATCACAAACGTGGTCAAGAGCACCAGCGCCCGGCGGGCCAATGTGATTCTTGGTCGATCTGGGTTGCGATTTTGGCAGGACGAATCTTATGATCACTGGGTGCGCGACGGAAAGGAATTTGAACGCGTGCTGAATTACATCGAATGGAATCCGGTGCGGGCGGGGCTGGTGGAGTGTGCTGAACAATGGCCCTGGTCTAGTGCTGCGAAGGCTTGGCAGGTCATAGACCTGCCCCACAGTGCATCTAATGGACACGGATGCCCACTTTCCTACGGTACTCTTCCATCGCCTCCCAATCTTCAGTGACCTCGGGGCGGGATTTCGCGAGCTCGTCCCAGGTGATGGAGGCGCGGCCGGAAGGCTCCTCAACCATGGCGATGCAGTGATCCACGGGGCAGATGTTGTAGCACAGGCGGCAACCGACGCAATCCTCTTCTCGAACTACCGGCTGAGGCTTCAGATCGATACATTGGTGCGCGGTGTCGTTGCACGCGACGTAGCACAAGTTGCATTGGATGCACTTCTGCCGATCGATCCGCGCCACGGCCCGAAACGAAAGGTCGAAGTCTTTGAAATCGGAGAGGTGCGGGAGACTCTTGCCCCGGACCTCCTCGATCGAACGGAAACCCTTCGAGTCCATCCAATTCGACAGACCGTCGCACAGATCCTCGATAATGCGGAAGCCATAGTGCATAACTGCGGTGCAGACTTGCAGGCTTCCGGCTCCCAGCAGCAGAAACTCGGCCGCGTCTTTCCACGTCGTGATGCCGCCCATCGCGGAGATGGGCAGAGCGGCTCGCTTCGCGATCTCGTCGGTCGCGACCGAAGAGAGCATATTCAGCGCGATGGGCTTCACCGCGGGTCCGGCGTAACCGCCGTGGCCGCCCTTGCCTCCTATGTTGGGTGAAATTTGGAATGTGTCCAGATCCACGCCGGTAATCGAATTCAGAGTATTTATCAGCGAGAGGGCGCTGGCTCCGGCGGCGACGGCGGCGCGGGCTGGGCTGACGATATTCGTGATGTTGGGTGTCAGCTTGACGATCACCGGGATGCGAGCCACTTCCATCACCCAGCCCGTGATCTGCTCGCAATATTCGGGCACTTGTCCGACGGCCGCACCCATGCCGCGCTCACTCATGCCGTGGGGGCAGCCGTAGTTTAGCTCGATGCCATCGGCGCCCGTGTCTTCGATCTTGCGGATGATGTCGTGCCAGGCTTCAGGCTTGGATTCGACCATCGCGGAAACGACCACGGCGCGATCCGGCCAGGCTCGCTTCACCTCGGCGATTTCGCGCAGATTGGTTTCGAGCGGACGGTCCGAAATCAGCTCAACATTATTAATCCCGAGCATGCGCTGGCTGCCGTAATGCCAGGCGCCGTAGCGATTCGATACGTTCAAGACCGGAGCGCCGATGGTCTTCCACACCGCGCCTCCCCAGCCGGCTTCGAACGCGCGATGCACCTGGGCTCCGGAGTTGGCCGGAGGCGCCGACGCCAGCCAGAAGGGATTCGGCGAATGGATGCCGGCGAACTGGATGCTGAGGTCAGCCATTCGTGACTCCAGGGGCAGGCAGGTCATAGCCCTGCCCCACTAGGCGATCATGAATCGCCGCCGCGGCCAGCTTGCCGTCTTGGACGGCCATGACCGTGGACGCGATGTTCCTCGATCGAATGCAATCGCCGCCGGCAAAGACGCCGGGAATGTTGGTTTCGAAATCCGCATTCACTTGGATGTAGCCGCGCTGGATTTCGAGACCCAGAGTCCGTGCCAGCGAGGGCTTTTCCTGGCCAATGGCCTTCACGATTTGATCCGCGGGAATGACGAACTCCAGTCCTTCCGCTGGCTCCGCGCAAACCAGGCCGGTCACGCGGCCGCTCTCCGCGATGACGCGCACGGGCTGGGCGAGGAAGCGGAACCCAACGCCTTCCCGCCGGATGAAATCGAGCTCATGAGGATAGGCGCTGACTTCGCGTTCGGATCGGCGGTAAACGATGGTCACGTTCGAGGCCCCGAGCCTTCTTGCGACGGTCGCGCAATCGATCGCCGTGTTCCCCGCGCCGATGACCACGACGTTTCGCCCGACGGTCATGCCTTCGCCGTTCACCTTGCTTCCTTCAATGTACTCCAGACCATCGACGATCCACTCCTCGCCGGGGATGCCCATGGCCGGAGTCGCGCCCAGGCCCAGGCCCAGGAACACGGCGTCGAAGCGCGCACGAAGATCGTCCAGCAAGAGCGAGCTGCCCAGCTCCACTCCGGTTTGGATGCAGACTCCCAGGCGCTCCAGCATGCGGACCTCTTCGAGCGCCGCTTCAATCGGTTCGCGAAGCGCGATAATGCCGTAGGTTGAAAGCCCGCCCGCGAGCGGACGCTTCTCGAACATGATGACGGCATGCCCTCGGCGGACAAGCTCGCCGGCGCAGGATAGGCCGGCTGGCCCGGAGCCGACCACCGCGATTGTCCGGCCGGTCTTGGGGGCGAGCTTGATCAAGTTGATGCCGAGCCCATACGCGTGATCCATGGCATGGCGCTGGAGCCGGCCGATCATGATCGGCTTGTGATCCTTGCCCAGCACGCACGCGCCTTCGCACAGTTCTTCGACGGGACAGACTCGGGCGCACGTTGCTCCCAGAAGGTTGGCTTCGAAGATGGTCCGCGCGGAGCCGATCAAATTATCCGTCGCGATTTTCTTGATGAAGCGCGGGATGTCGATGTGAGTGGGGCAGGCGTGGGTGCAAGGAGCGTCGTAGCAATACAGGCAGCGGTTGGCTTCGACCAGCGCTTCGTTGGGGCCCAGGGGCGGATGCGTTTCGGCGAGTCCTTTATTAGGCATGGCTCACTTAGAAGATGGCAGGTCATAGACCTGCCCCACATAGGACACGGCGGAGACGGCGAAGCCTACGAACCAAGCGTAGTCGTAAAGCACGCGAACTGAGGGCACCACCAATCCCAGAAGCGCCGCCGCAACTCCCAGGGCCAAGCTCAAGAGCGCCCGCGGATTATAGCCGCTGGAATATTCGTATTCGCCGCCGCGGCGGTACAAATCGTCCACATTCAACACGCGGCCGCGCACAAGGAAATAATCGGCGATCATGACTCCCGCGATAGGGCCCAGCAGCCCCGAATATCCGACCAGCCACCCGAAAATGTACGCGCCGTAGTCGCCGAGCAGTTTCCAGGGCATCATGCAGACTCCCACCACTCCTGTGATCAGGCCGCCGGTTCGGAATGAGATCAGCCGCGGATTCAAGTTGGAGAAATCGTTCGAAGGCGAGACGACGTTGGCCGCGACGTTGGTGTTCAAGGTCGCCAGCAGGATCGCGATCAAGGCGACGAACGCGACGAGAGGTTGATGGAAGCGGCCGATGAGCGCCACGGGATCCCAGATGGCCTCGCCAAACAGAACCACGGACGCCGAGGTGACGGCCACCCCGATGAAGGAATACAGCGTCATCGCCGTCGGCAGGCCGAGAGCTTGCCCCAGCATCTGGTCGCGCTGGCTCTTGGCGTAGCGCGTGAAATCCGGAATGTTCAGCGCGACGGTGGCCCAGAAGCCGACCATCGCAGTAAGCGAAGGGATGAAGAACGCCAGGAATGCGCCTGTCGTTTGAAACTTGCTTGGGGCGCTGAGCACGGGCCCCAGGCCGCCGGCTTTACCGGTGATCCACCACAGCAGCAGAAGTCCGACGCCCAGCATGAAGGGCGCGCCGATGCCTTCCAGGAACCGGATGGTCTCGATGCCCCGCCAGATCACCGCCATGTTCAGCAGCCAAAAAGCGCCGAAGCAGAGCCAGACGGCTGAGGGCGTCGAGGCCGCGGGCCACAGGATCTGGAGCATCGAATGGATCGCTTGGCCGCCGATCCAGGTCTGGATTCCGAACCATCCGCAGGCGACCAGGGCTCGCAGCACGGCGGGAATGTTCGCGCCGCGGACTCCGAAGGACGCCCGCACGAACACCGGGAACGGGATGCCGTATTTCGCTCCGGCGTGCGCATTGAGCAGCATCGGCGCCAGCACGATCAGGTTCCCTAATAGGATGGTCCCGACCGCCTGCCACCAGTTCATGCCGCCCGCAATGAGTCCGGAGGCGAGCATGTAGGTGGGAATGCACACGCTCATCGCGACCCACAGAGACGCGTAGTTATACAGGCCCCAGGTGCGCTTGGCCAGCGGAATCGGCGCGAGGTCAGGATTGAATAACCCGGGATCGTGACCTTTCTCTATATTCGCGCGCAGGCCGCCCATGGCGAAATTTTCGCACACTGCTTCGATGCGCCGTTTGGAAAGAGATGAGTTTCCCTCAATGGTCGTTTCGGGCATGAACTGGCATAGCAAATGCTAGCTAGATTGCGAGGGATGTTATGCCCGGCAAGAATCACGTTCGAGGCGTCGGCTCCAAGGAGCAGCGCATGTATGAAGACGTTTTGAAAAGCGCGGAAAAATCGGGCCGATACGGCGGCCGCGCCAAAGAAGTGGCTGCTCGAACCGTTTTGAAGCACCACAAGGAAGAAGGTCACAAGAAGGGCCAATAGCGGCCCGGAAGGAATTACTGAATATGCTGTATTATGCGTTGGTATTCTTGATCATCGCGCTGGTTGCAGGAGTCCTGGGTTTTGGCGGAATCGCGGTTGCGTCCGCCGGAATCGCCAAGATTCTGTTTTTTGTATTCCTGGTCCTGTTTATCCTTTCGCTGCTCGGAAACACGTTCCGGCGAATATAGCAGGGCGAACGCAGAACAACGCCCAACCCTAGGGGCCGGTTCGTCCGGTCCCTGGGGATATCTCGGCTCCCTCACAGTCAGTCCCTCCACTGCTTCAATCACGGCCCCGCGATTGCACTTCCCGCAATAGACAAAGCGAGGAATAGATATGAGCCTGCGATGCGCAGTTGGTTGGCTGGTGGTGTGTATGCCTGCGATCTCCGGTTCAACCGGGCTTAAACCGGAAACTCTAAAGGCTTGGAATGAATATGTTGAAGGGGTAAATCCGAGCGGCGGACGCCAGTTCCTATGGATTGACCAAGACCCGCTCAGGGCCGCCCGGGTGCGTCAAGGCGAGATTCTTGCAGACGCGGAGGCTGGCGCAAATGACCCACAAGCCGTGCCATATGGCCTAATCCACGACTGGGTCGGCGCGGTTTTCGTCCCCAGCGTAACGCTGGCGCAGGTCTTCGCCGTCGTGCGGGACTACGACCGCTACAGCGAGTACTACAGTCCCACGGTGATCGCCTCAGCCGTACTTTGCCGGGGCGGGGAAGAGGAAAGCTTCCGCGTACGCTACTCGCGGAAGGTGCTTTTCGTGTCCGAAGTTCTGGATAGCGACTACCAGGTTCGCCGCGTCCAAGTGGACGCGCGGCGCTGGTATTCCGTCGTGCACAGCACTCGCTTACAGGAGGTCCGGGATCAAGGGTTTGGGCGAAGCCGCTATATTTGGCGGATCTATACGATTTCGCGCTATGAACAGAGAGACGGCGGAGTGTACTTGGAGCAAGAGAACATCGTGTTAAGCCCCGGCATTCCGCGCTCGCTCCGATGGCTGGTCCAGCCGGCGATCCGCGAGTTGTCCAGGGACTTGATCGTGACATCGCTCCGGCAGACCCGCGACGCAGTGGATTTGACCGCCAGGGCCATTTGCTTTCGCGGGATCTTCAGGCCAACTCTGGGTCACGATTCCCTCTAGGGTGGTGATGATGTGGCGCACGCACGAGTGCGCAATGCCACTTAGTTTTGCGAAGCGGAGGTCCAATCAAAACATTCCATAGGAGTTATGGTTT
>Ga0209415_10006433_pt1 | contig 20885 bp, 21 predicted proteins | sample PeaSoiSIISIP2007_FD_187696 | JGI IMG/M metagenome (GOLD analysis project Ga0209415, IMG submission 187696) | Peat soil microbial communities from Weissenstadt, Germany - SII-SIP-2007 (SPAdes) (version 2) | ecosystem: Environmental > Terrestrial > Soil > Wetlands > Peat | place: Germany...
GAGTGGCTGTGTCGCACGGCCGCCGACCGTGGCTGGCCGCCGGCGATCGTGGCGGGCCACTCGATGGGCGGCGCCGTCGCGCTGTGGTACGCGCTCGCACGTCCTGCCGATCTCGCCGGGCTCGTGCTCATCGCGACGGGCGCGCGGCTGCGGGTCCATCAGGATATCCTGGCATTGCTCCGCGCGGACTATCCGGCCGCGGTGGATCGGATTCTCGGCATGTTGCTGGGGGCCGTCCCGAACGAGCGCCTCGCGGCGCGTCTCCGGGATACGATGCTGGCGGTGCCGCAGGACGTGACGATCGGCGACTTCGAGGCGTGCGATGCGTTTGATGCGCTCGGGCGTCTCGATGAGATCCGGGTCCCGGCGCTCGTGATCGTCGGCCGCGAGGATCGGATGACCCCGCCCAAGTTCGCGGAGTACCTGCACGCACATCTCGCCGGGTCGCGCCTGGTCGAGATCGCCGGCGCGGGACACGCGGTGCACCTCGAGCGTTCCCGCGAGGTCAACCGGGCGATCCGGGAGTTTCGGGCCGGCCTTCAGGGCGCGGGGTGACGGCGCGGGGTCGGTCCTGGCACCCGCCCCTCGGTCCGGGGCGTCTCAGGTGATGAGGCGCCGGAACACGTCGCCGTGCTTGGGCGCCCATTCGGGAAACCACCGCCGTATGACGGCCTCATCGTCGCGGTGCTCGGCGGGGACCGCGGCGGCGACCTCCGCCAGCCGGTGCACGGCGTCCTCGTTGAGGGTGACGCCGAGACCGGGCCCCTTGGGCACCGCGAGCGATCCGTCGGCCTGATCGAACTCGAACGGCTCGTTCACGATGTCCCAGCCCTGTTGCCACGGGTAGTGCGTGTCGCTCGCGTAGACGAGCCCGGGGACGGTCGCCCCGGCGTGCACCATCGCGGCCATCGAGATCCCGAGGTGTGTGTTGGAATGCTGGGAGAGTTCGAGGTCGAAGATCTCGCAAAACCGGCCGAGCTGCCGGAGCGCCTCCAACCCGCCCCACCAGTGGTGGTCCGCCAGCACGATCTTTGCCATCCGGCGCGCGGCTAGCTCGGGCAGGTCCGCAAAGGCCGTGACGCACATGTTGGTGGCGAGCGGGATCGTGGTGCGACGGGCGACCTCGGCCATCGCGTCCGCGCCGGTCACGGGGTCCTCATAGTACTCAAGGCCGATCTCTTCCAACGCCGGGATCATGGCCACCGCGTCCTGGACCGACCAGCCGCCGTTCGGGTCGATCCGAAGGCGATACGCCGGGCCGAGGCGCGCGCGCAGCAACCGCAGCGTCTCGACCTCCTGCGCCGGCGTCAGCACGCCGCCCTTCAGCTTCAGCGTGCGAAATCCGTAGCGCCGGATGAACGCCTCGGCCTCGCCCACCATCGCCTCCGGCGTCAGCACCGCGTCGTGCGCGCCGAACATCCCGAGCGGCGCGCGGGCCGCCGGCGTGCCGACCGGCGTGCCGAGCCAGTCGTCGGGCGTGGCGAACTTGAAGAACAGGTAGGCGGAGAACGGCACGCGGTCCCGGACCGCGCCGCCCACGAGATCCGCGACGGAGCGTCCCGTCGCGCGCCCCATGAGATCGAGGCAGGGGACCTCGAACGCGGCCTGCACCTTCGGCCGGTCCCGGAACCGCACCCGGAGCGGCTCGAGCGCAAACGGATCCGTGCCGATGAGCTGTGCGGCGGCCTGTTCGAGTTCGACGCGCATCTGCGTGCCGCCGGGCATCTCACCCAGGCCCACGAGGCCGTCGTCCGTGTGCACCTGGATGATGTTGCGCAGCGCGTAGGGCTGGTGGCAGCCGATGACATTCCGGAGCGGGAGATCCGGCACCGCAACCACGGTGACGGTGATGCGGCTGATGCGCATGCGTGGCTCCTTTCGAGGCCGTGCCGGCGAGTTCCGGGATCCGGCGCGCATCAGCCCGCGCCGCGAGTCCCCTGCGGACGGCGTGAGGATGAGTCGCCGGTTGTACCGTGAGGGTTTTCTAGCGGCGCTCTGTGCCCCTGCCGCGGGCCGGACCGTCCCCCGCGTGGGCGCGCATCTCCGTGGCCAGCACCATGATCCCGGCGAGGACGAGCGCCGCGGCGATCGTCCAGAACAGCGTGCCGTAGCTCCCCAGCCAGGCGCCGAGGAGGGCCGCCCCGACCGGGGCGAGCGCCCTGGCGCCGTTCGAGCCCGTGCCGATCGCCCCGCTCACGCTGGCGTAGTAGCGGCGTCCGAACACGTCGGCGACGGCGGCCGGCCGCGCGAGGGTGGCCATGCCGTTTCCCGCGCCGAGCAGCAGGATCGCGGGAATCAGGGTCGGGAGCCGTCCGACGAACGGCAGCAGCGCCATCCCCACCGCCTGCGCGACGAAGACGGAGCCGGTGACGGCGCGGGGCCCGATCCACGCGGAGACCGGCACGAACAGGAGACGGCCGGGGATCTGCATCGCGCCGATCCAGCCGACGGCCGCCGCCGCGAACGTGGCCGCATACCCGTGCTGTGCGAGGAACGGGATCAGGTGCACGGTGACGGTGACGCTCGCGAACGCGGAGGTGGCGAAGGCGACGTTCAGCGCCCAGAAGGTGGACGTCCGCACCGCGTCGCGCAGCGTCACGCCTTCGAGCGTAGGGGCTGGGGCTGCGCGCGGCTCCATCGCATGGGGCGGCGGTGCGGCCGCCGGGCGGAGGGCCAGCGCGTGGATCGGAATCGTCACCACGGCGAGGATCACGGCGAGCGCCTCGATCGCGGTGCGCCAGCCGAACCTGACGAGCAGCACTGCCTCGAACGGCATGAAGATGGTGCTCGCGAGACCGGCGACCAGGGTGATCGTCAGGAGCGCGCGATCGCGGTGCCGGGTGAACCACTGCACGACCGCGGCGAACGCCGGGTCGTACAGCGTCATCGCCATCGCGAGCCCCATCCCGCCCCAGACGAGGTACAGCGCGTGCACGCTCTCGATTCGGGACCACACGAAGGTGAGCGCGACGGCCAGACACGACCCGAGGGTCATCAGCCCCCGCGGCCCGCTGCGGTCCAGCCACCGTCCCACCGGGATCGCGGCGGCGGCGCTCACCGCGAGGGCGAGCGAAAACGCGCCCGCGACGGCCACCGGAGACGCCCGGAGATCGCGCTCCATCGCCTGGAGGAACACCGGGAACCCGTAGTAGATGATGCCCCACGACACCAGCTCGGTGACGGAGAGGGCCGCGACGAGCACCCGTCCATAGTGCGCGCGCTGGGCCTCGGCGGGGTCCGGTGAGGAGACCACGGCCCTACGCCTTCCGGCACGGCGCGCGCCGTCCCTGCTGCGCGCGGCGTGCCGCAGCCTCGCGCGTGGGGGCGCCGGGAGGACCGTCGCGGAAGCGCGCGGAATACCGAGCCATGCCGCCCACGACCGATACGGACGCGCTTCGCGGCGCGTCGCCCCGCGATCTCCGGCTCAGGATCCGGCGCGGCGAGTGGACCGGCGTCACCGCGGGCCTCGCCCCAGGCTACGCCCAGACGAACCTCGTCGTCGTGCCGAGGGAGCTCGCGTACGACTTTCTCGTCTTCTGTCAGCGCAACCCGAAGCCGTGCCCCCTGGTCGACGTCACGGACCCCGGCAGCGCAGAGCCGACGATCGCCGCGCCCGGGGCGGATCTTCGGACGGACGTGCCGCGCTACCGGATCTACCGCCGCGGCCGCCTCGAGGAGGAGGTGACCGAGATCACCCGGTTGTGGCGCGACGATCTGGTCGCGTTTCTCCTCGGGTGCTCGTTCACGTTCGAGGACGCGATGAAGCGGGCCGGACTGCCCGTGCGCCACATCGAGGACGGCCGGAACGTGTCGATGTACGTGACCTCGATCGCGTGCCGGCCGGCCGGGGCGCTGCGGGGACCGATGGTCGTGACGATGCGGCCGCTTCCGCCGGCGGCGATCCCCCGGGCCGTGCTGGTGACCGGCCGGTATCCGAAGGCGCACGGCGCGCCCGTCCACATTGGGGACCCGTCTGCGATCGGCGTGCGCGATTTGGCCCACCCCGATTTCGGCGATCCTCCGCGCGTCGAGCCCGGCGAGGTCCCCGTGTTTTGGGGGTGCGGCGTCACGCCGCAGGCCGTCGCGATGGCGGCGAAGGTCGACCTGATGATCACCCACGCCCCCGGGCACATGTTTCTGACCGACCTGCTCGACGAGGACCTGGCGAGCGGCTGACCGCCGTTCGACCGCCGCGTCTTCTGCCGCACCGGCTCATCGGCCCCGCGCCCGCGCCGCCGCGGCATCGGTCCGCCCGCCCCCGCGGCGCGCGCGGCATGAGGAGGCGACGTGGACGCACACGACCGGGCCGTTCAGCCCCGCCAGTCATGGGTCGCGGTGCTCGCGATCTTCTCGATCACGTCGGTGATCGAGACGATGGGCGTGAGCCAGATCTCGGCGTTTCTGCCGCTCGACCTCGGGACGATGGGACTGGCTCCTGCGGGGATCCCGCGGCTGGTGGGCCTGCTGAACGCGCTGGTGTTCATCTTCGGCCTGCCGCTGGTGCCGCTGTGGGGCGCGTTTGCGGACAAGTACAGCCGGAAACTCGTCATCGCCCGCAGCGCCGTGGTGGAGGCGCTGGTGTTCGGATTGGTCGCACTGAGCCACCGGCCGTGGGAGCTTGCGGGCAGCCTCCTGCTCGTCGGGTTCCAGTTGGGCAACACGGGGGTGATGCTGGCGACGATCCGCGACGCGACGCCCCGCGGGCGCTTGGGGACCGCCGTCGCGATCTTCGGCGCGATGTCGCCGATCGGGTTCGCGGCCGGTCCGGCGGTGGGCGGCCTGCTGCTGGACCGGTTCCACGCGCCGATCGCCGCGGTGTACGGTCTCTCCTCGGCACTGTCGGTGGGGAGCGCGATCCTGCTGACGGTCGGTCTGCGGGAGGTGCGGCCGTCGGTCGTCCCGACCGCGCCCGTGCTCCAGCTGGCGCGTGCGGCGGTGCGCGGCGTGTTCACCGACGGCGTCACCCGGCGGCTGTTCGCGCTGTTCGGCTGCGCGCTCTTCGCCCGGATGATGGCGTGGCCGTTTCTTCCCATCGCCGTCGAGCGGGTCCACGCGGGCCCCGCCGGCCTGGCCAGCGCCATCGCGCTGGTCGTCGGCACAGCCGCGCTGATCGGCGGGGTGGTCTCGCCGATCGCGGGAACACTCGGGGACCGCGTCGGGTTCCGTCCGGTCATGATCGGCGCGCTCGTGGGCTGCGGGATGGCGCTCGCGGCGCTGTCGGCGGCGCCCACCGTGACGTGGCTCGCGGCCGCCAGCGGCGCGGCCGCGGCGTGCAGCGCGGCCGTCAGCGCGATGGTGTTCGCGATGCTGGCCATCGAGGTTCCGGCCGAACAGAGGTCGGCGACGCTGAACCTCGTCTATCTGCCGCTGTATCTGGCCGGGATCGCCGGCCCCGCTGCGGGTGCGCTTGTCGTGGGCGGCGGGCTCGGCGCGGTGTTTTACACCGCCGCGCTCGTGGTGGGCGCAGGGGCCCTCTTCGCGTGGACGTCGATGGCTCGGCGCGCGCGGCCGGCCTAGCGCTGCGGGCGTCGGGTGGCGCCCCGGCCTACGCGCCCTTGACCTCGACCCGTGCGATCTGCTCGAAGACTTTGACCACCGCGACGGTGTCCTCGTCCTCAAGGCCGAGACCGCGGGCGAGCGTGAACGTCAGATAGGCGCCGGCGGCGACCGGCGTCGGCAGATTGTGCTCCTGGGCCAGCTCTTGCGCCAGGCGCAGATCCTTGTGGGCCAGGGCGATCTTGAACGCGGCCTCGAACTCGCGCTTGAGAATCCGTGCGCCTCTCCCCGCGATGTTGTTGGTGGCGCCGGTGCCGGCGGCGAGCCCTTCGATCATCCGCTGCGGGTCGAGGCCGGCGCGCACGCCGAGCGGCAGGAGTTCGGCGAGCAACGCCATCGAGGACAGCGAGAGCGCGTTGTTCAAAAGCTTGATGACGTGGCCGGTGCCGGGGCCGCCCATGTGCATGATCGTCTGCCCCATCGCTTCGAGGACCGGGCGGGCGCGGGCCAGGTCGTCCGGCGCTCCGCCGACGTAGATCGTCAGCGTGCCCTCGCGCGCCCCCCGGGTGCCTCCCGTGATCGGGGCGTCGAGCATCGCGATCCCGCGCTCCCGGAGGCGGTCGGCGAGGAGGCGCGTCGACGCGGGCCGGCTCGTGCCCATGTCGACGAACACGCTGCCGGGGTGCCCGGCCTCGAGCACGCCGCCGGGCCCCAGGACCGCAGCTTCGACCTCGGTCGAACTCGGAAGACACGCCACGATCACGGAACACTCCGCGACCAGGGCGGCGAGCGACGGCGCGATGCGCGCGCCCAGGGCCTCAAGCGCCTGCGCCGGCTCGTGCCGGCGGTGCACGATCGTCGTGACGTCGAACCCCTTGCGCACGAGGTTGGCGGCCATGGGCTGACCCATGCGGCCGATCCCGAGGAAGCCGATGCGTTCAGGCATGGTGGTCCGCCGGCGCGTGGGCGGGTGCGGCCGCGCGGCGGTGGTCCTCCCTTCGCGGGTGGTCGGTCGAACGGGAAAGGATTCGGACCGGAGGGGAGGGCTTCCTCCGGACGGGCACGTAAACAGGAGGCAGACGGACGCGCGGGGAGAGCGGCATGGGACGGACCGTGGACTTCAACTGTGATCTCGGCGAGAGCTTCGGCGTCTACACGATCGGCGAGGACGCCGAGATGATGCCCGTGATCACCTCCGCGAACATCGCGTGCGGCGTCCACGGCGGCGACCCGCTGGTGATGGAGCGGACCGTGCGCTTGGCGCTTGCGCACGGCGTGGGGATCGGGGCGCACCCGGGCTTCCCCGATCTCGCCGGGTTCGGGCGCCGTGAGATGCGTCTCTCGGCGGACGAGCTGCGCACGACCCTCGTCTATCAGATCGGCGCCCTGTGGGCGTTCGCCCGCGCGCAGGGGACGTCGCTCCAGCACGTGAAGGGCCACGGGGCCCTCTACAACATGGCCGCAAACGACGAGGCGCAGTCGCGGGCGATCGTGGACGCCGTCGCGGGCGTGGATCGCTCGCTGATTCTGGTCGCGCTGTGCGGATCGGTGATGGAGCGCGTCGCGCGCGAGGCCGGCCTCAGGGTCGCGGGCGAGGCGTTCGCCGACCGCGGCTACCAGCGGAACGGCACGTTGGTGAGCCGGAGCCGCCCGGGGGCGCTTGTGACCGATCCGGCGGCGGTGGCGCGCCGGGTCGTGCGCATGGCGATGGAAGGGAAGGTCGAGGCGGCGGACGGCGGCGAGGTGCGTCTTGCGCCCGACACGTTCTGTTTCCACGGCGACACGCCCGGCGCCCCGCACCTCGTCCGCGCGGCGCGGGAGGCGTTGACCGGGGCCGGCGTCGAGATCGCCCCGCTTGGACGATGGCTGCCGTAGGGTCCCCGCGCGTCGCGCGGATCGACTGGGGACGCACGATCGCGTGTGTCGATCACAACGGCAGCGAGCTGGAGCGTGCGCGCCTGCGGGGCATCCTCGGCCGCCCGCGCCCCGACGCGAAGGTGATCCGGGGCCTCGAAGCCAGACAGCGCGACGACGGCGGCTTTCCGTACGGCTTCGTGCAGGGGCGGCCGTCCGCGGTCGATACGACCGCGACGGCGCTCGCCTGGCTCGACGACTTGGGGCTCTTCGACAGCGTCCACGCCGAGCGCGCGCTCATGTTCCTGCTCGCCTTGCAGCGCCCGGACGGGTCGTGGGACGAGTCCGCGGCGCTGTTCCGGTACAATCCCCCGCCGCATCTCGTTCCGGGGGACCCCCGGGTGCGCGTGGCGTCGACCGCCCTTGTCGGCTACTGGCTCGCGCGCGCCGGGGCGCACGACGACACGGTGATGCGTGCCGCGGCATACCTGCGGGCGCACCAGACGCCGAGCGGCCGCTTCGTCGGGTTCCTCCGCGCCACGTGGCTGGCCACGGCCCTGTTCTACATGATGGAGGGGCCGGGCGCCGCGCCGGTCGGCCGGGCGTTCGACGCGCTCGCGGCCGTGCCTCCGGAACGCTGGCGGCCGGGCGCGCTCGCGCAGGCGCTCGGGGTCTTCGGGGACAGCGGGGTCGGCGAGGACGTGCCGGTCGTCGCCGAGAGCCTTGCGCGTCTGTGCGCGGCGTGCCAGCCCGACGGGTCGTGGATCTCGGAGGACGGCGATGCCTATCACGTCGAGGTGACGCTGCAGGCGCTGCGCGCGCTGCTCCGGTACACCGGCGCGACCGGCGGGCCCGATGACGCAGGCGACGCCGCGACGGAGGCGAACTCTCCAGAGGGGATCAACCGATGACTGAGCAGATCGTGAAGGAGCTCCAAACCGTTGTCAGCGCGGCCATCGAAGAGCGCCGCGGGCTCGTCGTCTACTCCCGCCTGGAGCCGGCGGAGATCGATCGGCTCGCCCGCAAGGTCGAGCGGGAGACGCTCGAGAAGGTCCAGGGGCTTCTGCCGGAGGAGACGCTGGATCACCGGATCCTCGGCCTCCGGAACCGGCTTAAGCGGATGCAGGACGAGCTGGAGCAGTTGGGCGAGCTGGGAGACATCCGGGAGCACAGCCGGAGCTTACAAACCGACGAGATCTTCTGGCAGACCTTTGAGGATGTAGCCTGGATGCTGGGAGTGCAGTAGGGTCGGGGAACGCTCAGCGCCGCCTGCCGCCGCGCTTCGCCTCCGTGTTTCGCTTCAAGTCGAGGAGCCGCTCCTCGCTCTCCTTCATGAACCGGGTGAGCTTCTCTTCAAACGTGGCTTTGGATCGCGCGCGGGCCTGCCGCTCTGCGGGGTCGAGCGCCTGCTTGACGGAAAGGTCGAGCTTGCCCTTGTCGTTGTAGCCGAGCACCTTGACCTTGATGTGCTCCTGTTCTTTCAGGTAGTCGCGCACATCTTTGACGTAGGTGTCGGCGATCTCGGAGATGTGAACGAGGCCGCTCTTGCCGTCCGGCAGTTCGACGAACGCACCGTAGTGGGTAATCTTTACGACGACGCCCTCAAGAACCGTGCCTGCCTCCAAACTCATGCTTTCAACCTGATCCTCCCCAGCCTGACAGATGCAGAGGGTATTATACCGAGGGCGGGTAGGAGGTGTCAACAAATTGTGACACATCCAGCACGCGGGGCTGATCGCCAATGGCCGCCGCGCGGCACTACAGATCGCGTGTTCGGTGCGCTCGGCCCGGTGCCGAACCGGCGCGCTGCCACGCCCGCTCGCGACGGGCCGGCCGGTTGCGGCGGCGGACCCAACGGCCTGAACGTTCGGACCGCCGGCAACCGGCATATCGTCGTGCCCGGGATGGCCCCCACGGGCGATCTTTAGGAGTGCTCACCGGACAGCAGATTGGCGTCACGGGTGAGCAGCCACGTCCCGCCCCCGCGTCCGCGGGATGGTCCGGCGCAGCTTGTTCGGTGCACGAGGGCGCGCGGCGCATCGAAGACGCGCGCGGCGACGATCTCCCGGTCGGCGGTGTTCTCAATCGGTCCGCGTGCTGTGGCCAAGGCCGTCACCTCCGCTGGAGCTCGTGCGGGCACGCGTCGGGGTGATCCACGCGCGGTGCCCCGGCACGGCTTCGGTCGTGAGCGTGTGCCAACGTCGCGTTCCAGCAACCACGGCGAGTCTCACGCCGCCGCGAGGCACGCTCCGAGACGTTCCAGTTGCTGTGTCCATCCTGCTTCCTGTCCGCGGAGATGCGGCGCGCCCTCGGGGGTCGCCGTGATGACATGCGCCGTGACCGTGAGCGTCGTCTTGGCGCCGTGGTCGGCGAAGATAACGGTGTGGCGCACCTCAAAGAGGGGGCGGCCGCGCCCGTCCAGCGCGCTGCCCGTGAAGACGATCCGCTCGGGCTCGACGATCTCCTCGTACGTCCCCGCCATCGGATACACGGTGCCGTCGGGTCCGCGCATGTGGATGCGCATCGCGCCGCCGGGCCGCACGTCCAGCTCGCAGACGGGGTTCGTAAACCCGCGCGGCCCCCACCACTGCGCGACGCGTGCGGGGTCGGTCCACGCCTTGAACACCAGGCTGCGCGGCGCGTTGAACGTCCGCGTGAGCACGAGGTCAGGCGTTCCCGCGTTGGCCGCGGGGTGTCCGGCGGCTTCTCTTGCCGACATGTCGCTTCTCCTTTCCCTGCACTTCGCGGAGGTACTCGTCGAGACGGTCGAAGCTTTCCGTCCAGAATCGGCGGTACGGCTGGACCCAGTCGGCCACGTCCTTGAGCGGACCCGCGTCGAGCCGGCACGGCCGCCACTGCGCCTCGCGACCGCGCGCGATCAGCCCGGCCCGCTCGAGCACCTTGAGGTGCTTGGAAACGGCGGGCATGCTGATCTCGAAGGGCTGGGCCAGTTCCGTGACGGATGCCTCCCCCGTGATCAGGCGCGCGAGGATGGCGCGCCGTGTCGGATCGGCGAGGGCCGCGAACGTGGTGCTCAGGGTATCGGTCGACATGCCGTATTTTCCTCTCTGGATAAATAACCAAATGGTATAATACAGGCCAGGCCTGCACGTTGTCAAGTGGCGTCCCTGGACATTTTCGAACGGTGACCATCAGGCCGGGCCGGCGGCCCGGGTCACTGCGGGGGCGCTCCTCCCGTGTGCGCGGCCGTCCACCGCACCGCCGCCTGTGTGCTCACGGGACGGCTGCGATGGTGACGTACGCGGCGCGGACCCGCCGACTGTTGGTACGGATGCTCGCGGCCGCGCTGCGACGCGTCGGCGCCCGCCCCAGGCGTCAGGCCCGCGCCTCGTGGCACGCGACGCGGTGGCCCTCCGCCAGCTCCCGTAGTTCCGGCGCCTCGGTGAGGCATCGGTCGACCTTCCACGGGCACCGGGGGTGGAACCGGCAGCCCCCCGGCAGGTGTACGGCGCTCGTCGGCTCGCCGCGGATCTCCACCGCGGGCTTGGGGTCGTCGCCGACCTCGGGGATCGCCGCGAGGAGGGCGAGGGTGTAGGGGTGGCGCGGACGGGCAAACAGGTCCGCGGCGGGGGCGTGTTCCACGATCTTGCCGAGGTACATGACCGCGACCTCATCGCTCAGGTACCGGACGACGCGCAGGTCGTGCGAGATGAAGATCATCGTCAGCCCGAGCGAGCGGCGCAGGTCGAGCATCAAGGCGAGGATCTGCGCCTGGATCGACACGTCGAGCGCCGAGACCGGTTCGTCGGCGATGAGCAGTTCGGGCCCGACGGCGAGCGCGCGGGCGATGCCGATCCGCTGGCGCTGTCCGCCGGAGAACTCGCCCGGGTACTTGCGCGCGTCGTGCGGACGCAGCCCCACCTGTGCGAGGAGCTGCGCGACCCGCTCCGGGCGGTCCTGCGGGGTGCCGATCGCGTGGACCGCGAGCACCTCGAGCAGCGCGCTGCCGACCGTCTGCCGCGGATCGAGCGACGAGTACGGATCTTGCAAGACGACCTGCATCCGCTTCCGGTACGGCAGCAGGCCACGTTCGTCGAGTCGCGCGAGGTCCACGTCCTCGTACCACATCTCTCCCGCGTCGGGCCGGTAGAGCCGCAGGACGCACCGGCCGAGGGTGCTCTTGCCGCACCCGGACTCGCCGACGAGCCCGAGCGTGCGCCCGCGGTCCAGGGCGAAGGACACCCCGTCCACGGCGTGGACGCGCTCCGGGGCCCGCCGCCGCACCAGATCGACCGGACTGCGCGGCAGCGGAAAGTGCTTGATGAGGTTACGAACGTTGAGCAGCGGCCCCGGCACTCCACTCGCTCCCTACGCGATCGGCTTTGATGCACCGGCTGACGCGCCCCGGCCCCACCGGACGGAGCGGGATCGGCGCCGCCAGGCACTCGGCGGAGGCTATCGGACAGCGGGGCGCGAACGCGCACCCCTCGCCGAGCCCGATCGGGTCCGGCGGCGTCCCGGGGATCGGCGTGAGCGGCGTGCTGCGGTCGACGCTCGGCACCGAGCCGATCAGCCCCACGGTGTACGGGTGCCGCGGCCGCGCGAACAGCTCGTCGGTCGGCGCGAGCTCCACGATCTGTCCCGCGTACATCACCGCGACCCGGTGCACCGTCCGGCGCACGACCCCGAGGTCGTGCGTCACGAGCACGAGCGCCATCGAGAGCTCCTGCTGCAGACGGCCCAACTCCGCGAGGATCTGCGCCTGGATGGTGACGTCGAGCGCCGTCGTCGGCTCGTCCGCGAGCAGCACCGTGGGGCGGCGCGTGAGCACGATCGCGAGCATCACGCGCTGGCGCTGGCCGCCCGACAGCTGATGCGGGTACGCTTTGAGTCGCCGCTCCGCGTCGGTGATTCCGACCTGGCGCAGCAGCTCCACGATCCGCTCCCGGTGCCCCGCGCCGCGCGGGAGGACCTCCGCGACCTGGCGCTCGATCGTGAGCACCGGATTGAGCGCGCTCGTCGGGTCCTGGAAGATCATCGCGATGCCCTGGCCCCGAATCCGCTCGAGCTCGGGCTCCGCGAGCGCGACGAGGTCGCGGCCCCGGAACCGGACGGCGCCCGCGGTGATCCGGGCCGGCGGATGCAGCAGGCGCATGATGGCGCGGCACGTCATGCTCTTCCCGGAGCCCGACTCCCCGACGAGGGCGACGGCCTCGCCCGGACCCACCCCGAACGTCACGTCGCGCACCGCGCGGACGACGCCGCGGCGGGTGGGGATCTCGACGCTGAGACCCTCGACCGACAGCGCGAGTTCGGTCACTGCCCGCGGATCCGTAGCAGATCGGTCAGGCCGTCGCCGATCAGGATGAAGGCGATGCCGGCGTACATGCACGCGAAGCCCGGCATCGCGGCCGCCCACCAGCCGTTGTAGATGTACATCCGCCCCTCGGAGATCATGAGGCCCCACTCCGGCGCCGGTGGGCGGACGCCGAGCCCCAGGAACCCCAGCGCCGCCGTGGTGAGGATTACGAGCACGACGTCCGAGGCGAGGAACACGACCGCGGGCGGAATCGCGTTCGGAAGCAGGTGGCGCAGGATGATCCGCCCGCGGCCGAAGCCGAGCGCGCGCAGCGCGTCCACGTACTCCAGCTGCTTGTCGCGAAGGACCTCGCCCCTGACGAGGCGCGCGAAGATGATCCAGTCGGTGACGCCGATCGCGACGATGATGTTCCCCTCCGACGGCCCGAGAAACGCCACGATCGCGATGACCAGTACCGTGAACGGCACCGCGGAGATGACGTCGACGGTGCGCATCACCACCGCGTCTACCCAGCCGCCGACGTACCCGCCGACCCCACCGGCGATGCCGCCGAACACAAACGGGAAGATCACCGCCAGGATCCCGATCCGAAGGTCGATCGCGGCACCGTACAGCACCCGGGTGAACACGTCCCGGCCGTAGTTGTCGGTGCCGAACCAGTGCGAGGCGGACGGCGGCAGCAGCATCGCGTTCAGGTTTTGGGCGGAGGGGTCGTACGGGGCGAGCGCCGGGGCGAGCGCGGACGCCGCGAGCAGCACGAGCACCATCCCGCCGCCGACGGCGATCCCGAGCGGCACGCGCACGCGGATCCCTCGGGCCGGCGCCAGATCTCTCGCGAGCGTCGTCACGCGGCTACCCTTATGGGATGCTGCAGGATCGCGTCGCCCACGGGGTCCGCGTCGGCCTCAGCCCATCCGCAGCCGCGGATCGAACAGCGGATAGACCAGGTCGGTCGCGAGGTTGATGAGCATCGTCCCGAAGGCGAAGATCAGCGTCAGCGTCTGGACCACGACGTAGTCGCGCGAGTAGATCGAATCGACCATCCACGAGCCGAGCCCCGGGATCGCGAACACGGTCTCGATCACGACCGCGCCGCCGATCGCAAACGACAGGCGGGTGCCGATGAGCGTCACCATGGGGAGCAGCGCCGCACGGAACACGTGGCGGAATAAGACGGCCCGCCGGCGCAGCCCCTTCGCGCGGGCGAAGTCCACGTACGCGGTGGACATCACGTCCACCAGCGACGAGCGGAGATTCCGGCACAGCACCGAGGCGAACACGAGCGACAGCGTCAGCGCGGGGAGAAACAGGTGGCTCAGGTGGCCGAGGGCGCCGTTTCCGTAGCCGGTGGCGGGGAGCCAGCGGAACTTCAGGGAGAACACGATCAGGAACAGGATCCCGACCCAAAACTGAGGCGCCGCGAGCGGCAGCGCCATCGCGGCCCGAATCAGCTGGTCCGGCCACCGGTTGCGGTAGAACGCCGCGACGAGGGCGAGCGGTACCGCGATCAGCACCGAGAGCGCGAGGCTGTAGGTGACCAGGAAGAACGTCACCGTCGCCCGGGGCGGCAGCATTTCGGTGACCGGCGACTGGTACCGAAGCGAGATCCCCAGGTTGCCGGTGAGCAGGTTCCGCATGTAGATGGCGTACTGCTGCCAGATCGGGCGGTCGAGCCCCCACTGATGCCGGAGGGCCGCGATCGAGGCGTCGCTCGCGCGGTCACCCAGGATCGCCGACGCCGGGTCGCCCGGCACCAGCTTGATCAGCAGGAAGATCAAGACCGTGACCAGCAGCGCGATCGGCACGATTTGGCCGAGGCGGCCGAGCGCGTAGCGCAGCATCCGGTGGTCCTCCTCCGGCTACTGCGAGACGGTCACGTTCTGGAACAGCCACGGCCCGGTCGCCATCTGCACGAAGCCGTGCATGTTCTTGTTGATCGCGATCGTGTACGGCGCGTAATAGAGCCAGATGAGCGGCGACTCCTGAATCGCGAGCTCCTGCATCTGGTAGTAGAGCTGGCGCCGCTTGGTCGCATCCAGCGCCGTCATGCCGTCCTGGACGAGCGCGCTCATCGCCTGGGATTGGTACCCGGTGTGGTACGATTTCGACGTTGTGTAGTCGAACTCGTACGACGCGAGCTCGGACGGGTCGGGCACGTCGTTCGTCCAGCCGCGCGTCGTGACCTGATAGTCCAGCGCGATCATCCGCGAGCGCGCGGCGGCGGGGTCGAGCGGCACCAGGTTGAGGGTGACGCCGATCGGGGCCCACATGTTCTTGAGCAGCGTCGCCGTGGTGTCGGCGTCGTTCTGGCCCGCCGGCTCAAGCACGCTCAAGGTCACCGGCGTGGCGACCCCGGACTCGGCGATCAGCTGCTTCGCCTTGGCGATGTCGTACGTGTACGCCTTCAGGGCTTTGTCAAAGTATAGCGTCGTGATCGGCAGGAACGATGTCGCGGGCGTGCAGTTGTCGTAGCACACCGCCTTCACGACGCCGGCGCGGTCGGTCGCGTACGCGAGCGCCTGGCGGAACTTCACGTTGTTGAGCGGGGCGGCGGTCACGTTCAGCAGCACCATGAAGACCGCCGTCGAGGGGTTGAGCTGCACGTCGAGGCGCGGATCCCGCCGCAGCACCGAGACCTGGGCGAACGGCGGGTAGTCGATCCCGTCGAGTTCGCCCGCCTGGAGCGCGATCATGCGGTCGTTGTCGTCCGGGATGTAGCGGAGGTGCAGCTCGTGCGTCCGCGGCAGCCCCTTCGCGTAGTAGTAGGGGTTGGCCTGCAGGTCGATCTCGTCGCCCTTCTTCCACGACGTCAGCATGAACGGGCCCGACCCGATCGGCTTGTCGGAGAACGCCTCCTTCGTCGCGTTGCGAAACACCTTCGCGGGGAGGATGCTGTTCGAGAACAGGGAGATGTCCGAGAGAAACGGCGCCCACGGCTGCTTCAGCGTGATGGCGACCGTGTGGTCGTTCACCGCGACGATCGCCTGCACGGGATCGAGCGCCCACTGCCACGGCCCGTTGAGGTCGTGCGCCCGCTGGAGCGACCACACCACGTCCTCCGCGGTGACCGGGTCGCCGTTCGAGAACTTCGCGTCCTGCCGCAGCGGGAACGTCCACGTCTTGCCGTCGGAGGACACGGACCATTTCTCGGCGAGGTCGGGGATGAACCCGTCGCCCGCGACGTTCACCCGTATCAGCTGCTGGTAGATCTGCATGAACGCCCAGATATTGGGGTTCTGGTCCTGCGTGACCGGATCGAGGTCGGTGGCGGCCAGGTTGACGCCGAACTGGATCACGGACTTGTACCCCGCCGCCGTCGCGGAGCTGAACGAACCCGCTGCGAGCGCGGCCGCAACCACCAGCATGATCCCGATTCGACCGATGCGCACCATCGTCCGCCTCCCTTATAACAAGTCGTCCCGATGCGGCGCGCCGTGGCGCGTGCCGCCCGCCCGAACTGGCGCCGACGTTCGCCGGCTGCTGGGTCGCGGATTCGTTCGTGGCGCCGCTGAGGGCCTCCTCCTCTCAATCGTAACGGAGCGGTCTTCGCGCGGGGCCTGCGAGGCGAGTCCGGGGCGGACGCCGCCGCTACCGCCCCGCGCGCAGGTGCCGCTAGCGGTGGAACCTTGCGAGGAGCGAGGACACGCGCGCGATCAGGCGGTCGAGCCAGCCCGTATGCGCGCTGGCCGTGGGCTGATCAGGCGGGGCCGCGGCCCCCTGGCCCGCCGCGCCGCCGTCCGGAGATGCGGCGCCGGGTCCGCCCGAGGGACCCGGGCCGGCGGGCGTCTGACCGGGTCCGGAGGGGGAGGGGACCAGCATGAACTCGACCTCGCCCGGGCGGACGAGGCCCAGCTCCGTCCGCGCGAGATGCTCGATGTACGCGTCGTCGGTCTCAAGGCGTTGGATCTCTTCGCGTAGCTGCTCGTTCTGCGCGGTGAGGGTGCGGTGCCGCTGGTCCAGTTGGGCGGCCTGCCGCGCGAGCGCGTACGTGCGCGCGTACTGGCCCACGAACGCCACCGTTCCCCACACGGCCACCACCGCGGCGAACAGCATCAGCGCCTGGCGCCGGCGGGACGGCGGCGGGCGTCGGATCCTCGCCTGGCGCGCCCGGAGGCGGGCCGCCGCGAGGCGGTGCCCCCGCGTTACCATCGGGCCGCCACGCGCGCGCGGAGCGCCGGTGATGGGATCGACGGGACCCGCCGGGGCGAGACGAGCCCGCCCAGGAGCGCCGCGCGGGTGCGCTGCCAGATGTCGAACGATCGGAGCACGCCGCGCCAGAACGGCGTCAGCGTCCCGTCCTGTTCGAGGTGGAACCACGCGAGTGCGACCTGGCGGAGGTACCGCGCGGTTTCGGGATACGGGGGCACGCCGTGATGGTGCTCCACCGTGTCCGCGCCGGCATTGTAGGCGGCGAGCGCGAACAGGAGGTTGCCGCCGAACCGCTGCACCAGGCGATGCAGGTAAGAGGCGCCGACCGTGAGGTTCGCCGCGGGGTCGTCCATGCACGGCGGGGTCGTGAGCCGTGCGGTCTGCGGCGGGCACGCCTGGGCGGAATCGACCTCGCGCCACGTCGTGGGGAGGACCTGCATCAGCCCGTACGCGCCGCGGCGCGAGCGCGCGTGCGCGTTGAAGCCGCTCTCGGCGGCGACGACCGCCGCGACGATCGCCGGGTTGAGCGCGTGCGCTGCCGCGGTGCGGTTGATGAGGTCGGCGTAGGGAATGCCGTGGACCGGACGCGCGGGGCCGTCGCCGCGGCTAAAGCGGGCGATCGCCGACCGGATGTGTTCCGTCGTCAGCAGGTAGGTGAACACGAGTGCGAGTAGGAGGGCCGCCGCGACACATCCCGCACAGACCGCGATCCACCGCGGCGCCCCTCCCGCGCGGCGACCGATGGCCATGACTGCGGTCACATTCTGGGCGTGCCGGGCGATTCCTTCTTATGGAGCCTGTGACCGCCCGCGCGCGAACGCCGCGCGTCCGGGGTAGCGGGCGCCGGCGCCGAGGGCCTCCTCGATGCGGAGCAGTTGATTGTACTTGCAGACGCGCTCGGAGCGCGCCGGCGCCCCGGTCTTGATCTGTCCCGCCGCCGTCCCCACCGCGAGGTCGGCGATCGTGGTGTCCTCGGTCTCTCCCGAGCGGTGCGAGATGACCGCCGTCCAGCCCGCCCCGCGTGTCGTGCGGATCGCCTCGAGCGTCTCGGTGAGGGTCCCGATCTGGTTCAGCTTGATCAGCACCGAGTTGCTGGCGCGCTCCGCGATGCCACGGGCGATCCGCGCCGGGTTGGTCACGTACAGGTCGTCGCCGACGAGCTGCACCCGGCTCCCGATGCGGCCCGTGAGCGCGGTCCAGCCCGCCCAGTCGTCCTCGGCGAGCCCGTCCTCGATGGAGAGGATCGGGAAGCGGTCGATCAGGCCGGCGTAGTAGTCGACCATCTCGGGGGTGGACCGCCGCGTCCGGCCGCCGTCGAGCACGTAGCGCCCGTCGTGGAAGAAGTTGCTCGCGGCGGGATCGATCGCGAGCCCGAGGTCCCGTCCCGGGACGTACCCCGCCCGGTCGATCGCCGAGACGATCAGCTCGAGCGCCTCTTCGTTGTCCTTGAGCCGGGGGGCGAAGCCGCCCTCGTCGCCGACACCGGTCGCAAGACCCCGGTCGTGCAGGACGCGGTGCAGCTCATGGTAGGTCTCGGCGCCCATCCGCAGCGCGTCCGCGAACGACGGCGCCCCCACGGGGACGACCATGAACTCCTGGAAGTCGAGCCCGTTGTCGGCGTGCTTCCCGCCGTTCAGGATGTTCATCATCGGGACGGGCAGCGTCGCCGCGGTGCTCCCGCCGGAGGAGAGGCCGGCGAGATGCGTGAACAGCGGTATCCTCCGGTCCGCGGCCGACGCGCGCGCGACCGCCAGCGAGACGCCCAGGATCGCGTTGGCGCCGAGCCGGCTTTTGTTGGGGGTGCCGTCCGCGGCGATCATGGCGCGGTCGATGTCAGCCTGGGCGGCGGGATCCCGTCCCGCGAGCAGCGGTCCGAGCACCGTGCGCACGTTGTGGACCGCTTTCAGCACACCCAGGCCGCCGTATCTCGCGCGGTCGCCGTCCCGCAGTTCCAAGGCCTCGTGGACGCCGGTGCTCGCCCCCGACGGCACCGCGGCGCGCCCCAGGACGCCCGACTCCAGCGTAACGTCCGCCTCGACCGTGGGGTTGCCGCGCGAGTCCAGGATCTCTCGAGCCGTCATCGCGGCGATCTTCGACACGTGCGCTCCTCCTTCGCTCGGGCGTGCCGCCGCTACTCGGCGGGTGTGCCCTCGAGCATCTCGACCCACTCAATCTCGCTCGGACGCCGGCGGCCTTCGGGGGCGGCGAGCACACGGGCGCGGATCCGCCGGTCCGCGATGTCCACGGTGAGGACGTCGCCCGGCCGCACCGCCGCCGCCGGCGCGGCCGCACGCCCGTTGAGGGTGACGCGGCCGGCGTGGCACAGGCTGTTGGCCAGCGCCCGCCGCCGCACGAGCCGGCTCACCTGCAGGAACTTATCGAGACGCACGCCACAGTGCGAGCAGCTCGTCCGGGGAGCAGTCGCGCATCGATCGGCCGCGCTCGCGTACCGTTCGCTCCAGGCGCGAGAACCGCTCCCGGAACTTGACGCAGGCCGCGCGCAGCGCCTGCTCGCCGTCGAGCCCGAGATAGCGCGGCAGGTTGGCGACCGTGAACAAGAGATCGCCCAGCTCCTCGGCGACGCGTTCCGCGGCCTCGCCGCCGGCCGCACGCTCGAGCTCGCCGAGCTCCTCGCGCACCTTGCCGGCGGCCTCGGGAAGGCCCGGCCACTCAAACCCCGCGCGGGCGGCGCGGGCCTGCATCTGCTGCGCGAGCGCCAGGGCCGGAAGCGCGCGCGGGAGCCCGCCGAGCGCCCCTTCGGCGCCGTCCGTGTCGCCGCCGCGCGGGGCCGCCGGCTCGTCCCGTTCCTCCGCCTTGATGGCCTCCCACCGCGCGAGGACGGCGTCCGGCGTGTCGGCCCGCGCGTCTCCGAAGACGTGGGGATGGCGGCGCACGAGCTTCTCCGCGAGGCCGCTGACCACGTCGTCGATCGTAAAGGCGCCGGCCTCCCGAGCCATCTCCGCGTGAAACACAACCTGCAGCAGCAGGTCGCCCAGTTCCTCGCGCAGCCGGTCCGGCCCGCCGGCATCGATCGCCTCCAACGTCTCGTACGTCTCCTCGAGCAGGTACGGGCGCAGCGACGCGTGCGTCTGCTCGCGGTCCCACGGGCACCCGCCCGGGCCGCGGAGGTGGCTCATGATCGCGACGAGGTCCGCGAACCCCTTCCGCCGGTCGTTCATCTCAGCCCGTCCGCGGGCAGGCGCCGCCCGCCGCGCGCGCCCGCCAGCGCCGGTCCGTCGCGCCGGCCCGTGTCCGCCTCCGCTCCCGCGCGGTCCGGTGGAGCCCCGGGGCGCAGCACCCGGGCCAACTCCGCGAGCACGTCCGCGACCGCGCGCACCGTCTCCGCGAACCCGCCGCCCGTGCCAAGCCGGATGCCGTCCTGGGTCCACCGGGCGCCTCTCTGCGCTCGTCCAAGCCGGGGGCGCACCCGCGCGCCGAAGCCCTGCAGATCGGCGGGCCGAAGCAGCACGCCGTCGCCATCCCGCGAGATCGCCGCGATGCCGACGCCGCGCGCCAGCACCCGGAGGCGGATCACCTCGCCGAGGCGTTGCGCCGGCTCCGGCAGCGGCCCGTAGCGGTCCCGCAGCTCGGCCAGCGCCAGGTCGAGGTCGTCGATCGCGCGGGCCTCCGCCAGGCGCCGATAGGCCGCCATCCGCTGGCTCGGCGCGCTCACGTAGTCGTCCGGCAGGTACGCCTCCGCGTCCAGGTCCACGGTGGTTTCGGGCAGTTCCTCCACGCGCTCCCCGCGGAGCTCCCGAACCGCTTCGTCCAGGAGGCGCATGTACAGGTCGAACCCGACCGCAGCCAGATGGCCGTGCTGTTCCGCGCCGAGCAGGTTGCCGGCGCCGCGGATCTCGAGGTCGCGCATCGCGAGGCGCAGGCCGGATCCGAGCTCCACGAACTCGCGCATCGCGACGAGGCGCTGCTCCGCCTCGTGCGTCAGGCGTGCGCGGCGGGGATAGAGCAGGTAGGCGTACGCCTGGCGGTCCGCGCGTCCGACCCGGCCGCGGAGCTGGTACAGCTGCGCGAGGCCGAGCAGGTGCGCGTTCTCGATGACGATCGTGTTCACGCGCGGGATGTCGAGCCCGATCTCGACGATCGTCGT
>Ga0209415_10006436_pt1 | contig 20878 bp, 16 predicted proteins | sample PeaSoiSIISIP2007_FD_187696 | JGI IMG/M metagenome (GOLD analysis project Ga0209415, IMG submission 187696) | Peat soil microbial communities from Weissenstadt, Germany - SII-SIP-2007 (SPAdes) (version 2) | ecosystem: Environmental > Terrestrial > Soil > Wetlands > Peat | place: Germany...
CAGTTATGGCCACTAGAAAAACCAGGAAAGCCGTGCGGACTACCGTGAGCGGGTTCATAGTTTCGCCGTCCAAGCTATCTCTAAAGTCGAGGCGTGTCAAAGGCATTGCCCGGTGAGTAGGGCCGCAGCTTACACTGCGACTACCGCCGGGTACGGGTGCCCCATGTCTCGCGTCTTTTGCGAGACATGGGGAAGTTGGCAAGACCGCCCCGCACTTGGAGTGCACGAGTTCTTGCTTTTGCACAGCGTTCCTTCAGGAACGTTTCGCCGAAAGTTAAGCCCGAGGCCCAAGGTCCGAAGTCCGTGGTCTGAGGTCTGAGGTCTGACGCCGGTTTTGTTACCATCCAAGCTGATGACCTCGCGCCCCACCCGATGGCTGAACGATCCCGTGATCCTGTTGTGCCTGGCCGCGGGCTTGCTCGCCTTCGTGGTGCAGTCCGGCGAATTGGGCACTTCCGACACCACGCATCGTTTGCAGACCACGCATTGGCTGTGGACTTCCGAGCCGCAAGTTTCCCCCAACGAGTATCCCGAGTTCGGCTTGCATGGCCGCGGAGGACAACTCTATAGCTGGTTCGGCATTGGGCAGTCTCTGCTCATGCTGCCCGCCGATCTGGCAGGCACCTGGATTGCCCATTGGCAAGTTTTTTCCGAATACGGGGACGATCCAGGCGTGCGCAGCATCGTGGTCACCTACAGCACCAACATTCTGATCACCGTGCTGACGGCGCTGATCGTGCTCCGGCTGCTCGGACAGTTGGGTTTCAGCAGGAAGGAATCATTCGCCGGCGTGCTGGCGCTGCTGTTCTGCACCACGCATCTCCACTACACCCAGAACATGCAGGAGAACAATTACATCCTGCTGCTGACCCTGGTGGGATTTTCCTTTCAATATGAATGGCTGCGGACGGGCAGCCCCCGCGCCCTCGCCATAGGCTCGGCGGCGCTCGGACTCAATCTGCTGACCCGTATGACCACGGGCCTCGATCTGATGGCGGGCGGGGCATTCATGCTCTTGATTTTGTGGTTTGAGCAAGTGCGCGGACGCGCACTGTGGCGGCGGTTGCTCGACTACTGCAAGGTTGCCGGGCCGGTCTACGCTGTATTTCTGGCGATCGAGCGTCTCTATAACTTCTACCGCTTTGGATCGTTCACCAGCACTTACCTTCCGCTGTTTGCCATCGAGCAGCGGCGGGCCGATCCCACGCTGCCGCCAAATTTTCCCTGGACCACACCATTTCATGAGGGCTTTCTGGCGCCGCTGTGGAAGCCCGAGAAGTCGATCCTTCTGTTTGATCCGCTGCTGCTGCTGGCGATCGTGCTGCTGGCGTTGCTGTGGAAACGGCTGTCGCCACCGGTCCGCGCCTATGGGGTGACCACGCTTCTTCTGCTGATCGCGTACATGAGTTTTTATGCGCGATATTTCGCCTGGGCGGGAGATTTTGCCTGGGGCGACCGCTATGTTTCTACGGCAGTGGAATTGGCGGCGTTGCTGGCCGTGCCGACGCTGCTGCGATGGCGCGCGAATCTAAGCCCGTGGATCTGGCGTGCGGGCATCACCCTGATCGCCGCCAGTCTCGTCATTCAGCTTGCCTCGCTGGCCTTCTGGCTGCCGCTGGAGATTTATCAGATGGAGGAGTTCGGCCACCCCACGTTTGTGATTGCCTTGCGCTTCAAAAACATCGCCGCGTTCGCGCTCGGAAAGATGGACGCGTGGGGCCTGAATACTGACTCCATGACCTGGGACCAGTGGGATTACATTCACCTCACGACCTGGAATTTTCTGCCGTTTCTGTTGCGGCGTGTGGGAGTGGCGCCGGGCTGGGTGGTGAAAAGTGCTTTTGGAATATGGACGGCCGGCCTCGCGGGACTGGCCTGGATCCTGGCGCGGTTGCGCTCGTGTTTTTCTGCAAAATCGGTGACTCGCTAACTCACTGCCTTCTTCTCAAACTGCCGCAGTCCAACCACCAGCAGCAAGACGTCAAAGAAAAACAGCGCAATCAGCACCGCGATGAGCGGCAAGTGCGGAAACTGCGGGACCAGCGTTGCGCGCATGCCTTCGCTGGCATACACCAGCGGATTGATCAGCACAATCTTCTGCAGGATCGGGAAAGTCTTCAGCGCGCTCCACGGATAATAAGTGCAGCCGAAAAAAATCATGGGCGTCATCACCAGGCTGAACATCAGCCCGATATGCTGCTGGTTCATGCTGCATCCCAGGGCCAGGCCTCCGCAGGCCGAAAAAGCTGCGACCAGCGCTATGACCAGGGCGAAAGTCCAGGGTGTGGCGATGCTGATTTCCACTCCGGGACGAAGCACCAGCCAGGCCAGCGGAATCACCACCAGGCCGGAAACCAGCGCCTGCAGCATTCCGGCGATGACTTTTTCAATCGCGATCCAGCCCACGCTGATGGGGGCAAGCAGGCGGTCTTCGATTTCACGCGTCCACTGAAACTCGGCGATCAGCGGCATGGCCACTGCCCAGATTCCAGTGAACGTCATGCTGATGGCGATGATGCCGGGCAGCAGAAGACTCTTGTACGACGCAGGCATATATCCGCTGCCCACCATGACCCGGCCGAAGATGAAAACGAAGAGCAGCGGCTGCAGGAAGGTCTGCAGAAAAAGTTGCACCGCGTTACGCCGCGCCACGTGAGCGTCGCGGGCCAGCATCGCGAAAAAAGTTTTCCAGTTCAATCGCGCAGGCTCCTTCCGGTGTGATGAAGGAAAAGATTCTCCAGGCTGGGCTCGGAAATGTGAACGTCGGACAATTCCGCGCCTGCGCTGGCAGCCAGAGTTGCGATCTCCGGGATGAGCGAGCCGCCGCGGTCCGCATACACGTCGACACCGGCATGCTCCGTCGCGCTTTTCTCAGCGTTTTCCACGTTTTCTAAGGCGCCTTTTGTAGCAGTGTTCAGAGCCCGAACCTCTCGCACCCCATTCAGCGCCTGCAAGCGCTGGAGCAGGCCCTCCGTCTGATTCCCGAAACGCAGGCGCAGCAGATACCCTCCGGGGATCGAAGCCTTCAGCTCGGACGGCGTGCCTCGGGCAATCACTTTTCCATGATCGACAATGGCCAGACGCTGGCACAGCGCGTCAGCTTCTTCCATGTTGTGCGTGGTCAGCAGGACGGTCTTTCCCGCCTGGTGGTACTCGCGAATAATCTCCCACAAGAGAATGCGGGTTTGCGGGTCAAGCCCGGCGCTGGGTTCGTCGAGAAACAGGACCTGGGGATCGTGCATCATCGCGCGGGCGATCGAGAGCCGCTGCATCATGCCACCGGAAAAGCCGCGCACCATCTGGTGGGCGCGCTCGGTGAGTTTGAATTTTTCCAGCAAGGAATCGGCGCGTTCGTTTCTCTGCTTGGAACCAATTCCGAAATAGGCGCCGTGAAAAACCAGAATCTCGCGCGCAGTCAAAGAAAAATCCAGGTTCGGACGCTGCGGCACAACCCCGATCAGGCGCTTGACCTGAGCCGGCTCCTTCCAAACGTCGTGCTCTCCGATCCAGGCTTGTCCGGAACTTGGCCGCACGCGGGTGGTGAGGACTCCGACCGTGGTTGATTTGCCCGCGCCGTTGGGGCCAAGAAGCCCGAAAATCTCAGCAGGATGGATCTCCAGCGAAAGCCCGTCGAGCGCCTGAATCTGGGCCTTGGTTGGCTTCGCTCCCTTGGCCTCGGCACGCGCAATGAACCCGCCACCGGCGCCCGGAGGCGGGGCGGAGCTATAGACCTTGCGGAGATCCTGAGTGCGTACGCCCACGGACATGCAGCGGAATCCTCAATCGGTTAGCGGCTGAATTGGTGGAAAGTATATCTCACGTTTTACAAGCCAGGGAGGCTGCGTGTATGTTTGGTTCCGCAATCCTGCAGCATTTTCACGGCCGAGGGACTCCATGTTCATGTGTAAAGGTCCTATTTATAAAGCCACTGTGTATCGAACCGCTCTGGTAGCGCTGCTAGCGTTCACGACTTTGGGGAGCGCAGCGTCTACCGTGAGCGGCCCATCGTCACCGCAGGCAGAAACAAAATCAGCGCCCGAACGGGTGAGCGCGGACACGCCGCGAGTGACGCCGGGCGGCGCAACCTTCAAGGTTCCTGCGGGATGGTCGATCGTTACCGGGAAAGACATGGTCATTCTGGGGCCGCCGGAGACCGACACGCACATTGCGATCATCGACTCGCAGGCAACCGACGCCAAGGCCGCCGTCACCGCCGCCTGGGCTGCCTACAAACCCGAGTCGAAGCGGCCGCTAAAGCTGGTGACGCCCCGTCCTGCACGCGAGGGCTGGGACGAGCGGCAGGTGTTTGATTACGAGACTTCGCCGAACGAGCGCGCGGTGGTGCAGGTTCTCGCGCTGCGCGCCGGCAAAGCATGGACTGTGGCGATTTTTGACGGAACCGAACCTACGGCGGAGAAGCGCGACGCGCCCATCTCCCTGGTTCTGGAAAGCCTGCGCCCCAAGGGTTACCAGCGTGAATCGTTTGCCGGCCGCAAGCCACATCCGCTGGATCCCGCACGCATCGCGCAGCTCAAAGAGTTCATGGAAACCGCGATGCAGGAACTTGGCGTGCCCGGCGCCTCGATCGCGCTGATCGACGGCGGCAAAATCGTGTATGAGGGCGGGTTTGGCGTGCGCGAACTGGGCAAGCCAGAGCGCGTGGACGAGAACACGCTGTTCATGGCAGCGTCCAACACCAAGGGAATGACCACGCTGCTGCTGGCCGAGTTGGTCGACGAGAAGAAATTGAAGTGGGACCAGCCGGTCGTCGACGTCTACCCCAGCTTCAAGCTGGGCGATGCCGACACGACGAAAAAAGTTCTGGTCAAGAACTTGATTTGCGCCTGCACCGGGGTGCCGCGCCAGGATCTGGAATGGCTGTTCGAGTTCAAGAATGCTACACCGGAATCGGAACTGGCTCTGCTCGGAACCATGCAGCCGACCAGCAAATTTGGAGAAGTATTTCAGTACAGCAACTTGATGGCAGCGGCCGCGGGCTATATTGGCGCGCACCTGGTGTACCCGGACAAGCCGCTCGGGGCGGCCTACGACGAGGCCATGCAGAAGAAGGTTTTCGATCCGCTGGGGATGACCTCGACGACGTTCGATTACGCCCGCGCCCTTGCCGGCAACCATGCCACTCCGCACGGCGACGATGTGGACGGCAAGCCCGGCGTGGCCAGCATGGCGATCAATTACTCGATCTATCCGGCGCGGCCGGCCGGGGCGGTGTGGACTTCCTCCCATGATCTTATTCGCTACGTGCAGGACGAACTAACGCTGGGCGTGCTGCCCAACGGCAAGCGGCTGGTCTCGACGGAGAATCTGCTGATGCGGCGCGCGCCGCAGATTTCTCTCGGCGAGGACTCCAGCTATGGAATGGGCCTGGAAGTGGACCGCAAGTATGGAGTTCCGGTAGTGAGCCATGGCGGCAGCATGTCGGGCTTCAAGAGTGACTTCTTCTTTCTGCCGGATTCCGGCATCGGCGCAGTGGTGCTCACCAACGCGGAAGAAGGCGACATGCTTCTCGGCCCGTTCGGGCGCCGTCTGCTGGAAGTTGTCTTCGACGGCAAGCCGGAAGCGGCCGGAGACGTTGCGTCCCACGCGGCGACCTACAAGGCAGCGATCGCCAAAGCGCGCGAACGGCTGGTAGTGCCCGCCGCACCGGCGCTGGCGGCTGGCTTGGCGAAGCATTATTCCAGCAAGGAACTCGGGGAACTTGACGTGCTGATCCAAAACGGTGTCACCACATTCGATCTCGGCGAGTGGAAAAGCACGGTGGCTTCGCGAAAGAACGATGATGGCACGATCTCGTTTTTCACCATCGACCCCGGCGATCAGGGATTTGAATTCGTGATGGGAGAACGCGGGGGCAAGCGCGTGCTGGTGATCCGCGACGGGCAGCATGAATATGTGTTTACCGAGTCGGTATGACGCCCGGCCGTCTTCGGCGCCAAGACCTGCTATCGAAGCGTACGCTTTCCTCACTATGGTAGAATGGTGGACATGTAAGGTAGAAAGGAATATCTCCCGATTTTGAGTCTATGAGCCTGAATATAAAAGACGAAAAAGCGCACCGTCTGGCGCGGGAGTTGGCCCGCCTCACCGGCGAGAGCATGACCGCCGCCGTGAGTGAGGCAATTCGCGAGCGGCTAGAGCGCGTTCGGGGCAATTCGAGGAAAGGTATGGCGGAGCGCCTGATGAAAATTGCGAAGGAATGCGGTCCCCGCTGGAAGGAACCTTACCGCTCCATGGATCACGGCGACCTTTTATACGACAAGAATGGGTTGCCGAAGTGATCGTAGACACCTCCGCGATCATCGCCGTGTTGCGCGACGAATCTGACGCCGCCGCGATCGCACAAGCGCTACAGGAATCGCCAATTTGCCACATGTCGGCAGTGAGCTACGTCGAGGCGGCAATCGTCACTGACGGCAACCAGGATCCGCTGCTCAGCCGCCGCCTCGACACTCTGTTGCGGGACGTTGGGATGCAAGTTGAAGTCGTCACTCTCCGGCAGGCCGAAATCGCGCGGCAGGCCTACCGCGACTTCGGCAAAGGCCGCCACAAGGCGGGCCTCAATTTCGGGGATTGCTTCGCCTACGCGCTAGCGAAAGAGCTGGACGAACCGCTGCTGTTCAAGGGCGACGATTTTCGTCACACCGACGTCGAAGCAGCGAAGGTCTGATCCACTCCCTACTCGACGGTGACCGACTTGGCAAGGTTTCTCGGCTGATCCACGTCGCAGCCGCGGCGGACGGCGATGTGATAGGCCAGCAGTTGCAAGGGAACAATCTCTAAAATCGGCGATAGCTCTTCCGGCGCGGGTGGAATGTAGAGCACGTGGTCGGCGGCTTCTTTGATTTCCTCGTCGCCTTCGGTGGCCAGTGCGATGACCACTCCTGAACGCGCTTTCACTTCTTTTAAATTCGAGCAGGTTTTTTCGTAGCGCGTCATCGAGCCGGGATTGTTTACATCCCGCGTGGCGATGATCACCACCGGCAGATTTTCGTCGATCAGCGCGTTGGGCCCGTGCTTCATCTCTCCGGCCGGATAACCCTCCGCGTGAATATAGGAAATCTCCTTCAGCTTGAGCGCGCCTTCGAGCGCGATGGGGTAGTGGATGCCGCGGCCGAGGAATAGAAAATCCTGCGCCCGCTGGTATTGCTTCGCCAGTTCCTCGATGCGTTCGTCGTGGGTGAGAAGATGTTCGAGCTTGGCGGGAATGTGGGTGAGCGCCTGCACGGCAGCGATAGATTGCTCGGCAGTCATGGTCCCGCGCACCTGTGCCAGGTAAAGCGCGAAAAGATAGAGAGCGGTGAGTTGCCCGGTAAACGCCTTGGTCGAGGCCACGCCGATCTCCGGACCCGCGTGCGTATAGATAGTGCCTGCCGCTTCACGCGTGATCATCGAGCCAACCACGTTGCAGATGGCCAAAGTCTTTGATCCGCGGGCTTTGGCCTCGCGCTGCGCGGCGATGGTGTCGGCGGTCTCGCCGGACTGAGAAATCACCAGCGTGATCGTATCCAGGCCGACGATGGGATCGCGATAGCGCCATTCGCTGGCATAATCCACTTCCACCGGGATACGGGCCAGAGTCTCGATCATGAACTTGCCGGCCTGTCCGGCATGCCAACTGGTGCCGCAAGCGATGATGTTGATTTTTCGGGCGGCAATAAACTCGGCTTCGCTGATCTCGATCTGATCCAGAAAGATATGGCCGGTATCCTGCGAAACCCGGCCCAGGGTGGTATCGCGGACAGTGCGCGGCTGCTCGTAAATCTCCTTGAGCATGAAGTGCTTGAAGCCGCCCTTTTCCGCCATAATGGGGTCCCAGGTGATGTGCTGCACCTTGCGCTGGATGGGCTTGCCGTCAAAGTCGGTGAGTTCCACGCCATCGCTAGTCACCACCGCCAGGTCGCCGTCGGCGAGAAAGAGAATGTCGCGCGTGTGATAAAGAATCGCCGGCACATCGGAGGCAACGAAGTATTCGTCGTTGCCCAGGCCGATGACTGCCGGAGGTCCGTTGCGCGCGACGACAATCTTATTGGGGTCTTCGGTGCAGATCACGGCCAGCGCGAAGACGCCGCTGAGTTCTTTTACCGATTTTCTGACCGCTTCCTCCAGCGAGGGACGGCGGCCGTTACCGGTTTTGAGCAGGTGCTTCTCGACCAGGTGAGCGATGATTTCAGTGTCAGTCTCAGTAGAAAAGGCATGGCCTTCCTCGGTCAACTTCTTTTTCAGGCTGAGATAATTCTCGACAATGCCGTTGTGCACCACCACGATCTTGCCGGTGCAGTCGCGGTGAGGGTGGGCGTTCTCTTCGGTGGGACGTCCGTGCGTAGCCCAGCGGGTGTGGCCGATGCCATAGGTTCCGTGGAGCGGCTTCAGGCGGATGGCTTCTTCCAGATTGCGCAACTTGCCTTCGGCGCGGCAAATCTGCAGGCCGTCGCCGTTGCCGGCCACGGCGATTCCGGCGGAATCGTAGCCGCGATACTCCAGCCGCCGCAAGCCTTCCAGAATGATGGGAACGACAGGTTTCTTACCAACGTAGCCAACAATTCCACACATTACGGATGCCCCATTTTCTAGCCGTTCGGTCCTAGTCTGCGAGGGAGAAACGGAACTCTTCAATGACCGGGTTGGTCAGCACTTCGCGAGCGATCCGCTCGACTTCAGCCTGGGCCGCCTCGCGGGAGAGTCCGCCATCGAGGGTCAGCTCGAAATACTTGCCCTGGCGCACGTCTTCCAGTCCCTTGTAGCCCATCTTCTTCAGCGCACCCTGGATGGTTTTGCCCTGGGGATCGAGGACACTCTTCTTGAGCGAGACGTAAACGTAGGCTTTCATCAACGCCTCATTATACGTCAGGGGACTAGGCCTTCCGAGAACCGGATTTGGTTCAGGTTGCGGGCTGTTCCATCCTGCGTTGTAGTTCGGCCAGTGCGTCCTCGAGCATGCGGCGGTGCCGGGGGTCTTTGGCGCGCTCGAGCTGCTGGAGGAGATTCTGGCGGGAAAGGCGCAGGTTTTCGAGTTCACGCTGCCGGGCGGCTTGCTCTGGGGTCAGCGGAGTGCGGCGAGGCCCCGGCTTTTCGGCGGCGTCGGATTGTTGAGCCTCCACGGATTTGCTTTCCCAGCCTCGCGCCATGAGGGAGATTATAGGCCCGTATGCTTCGCGGTCTTTGCTGCAGATGATGGCTTGCGAAAGACCTGCACGCTCTGCCGTCAATGGAAACCCGAAGCCATCGCAGCAACTTGGAGGTAGCCAACAAACCAGTAAAGCAGCGCCGCAAGGTGCGTGAGCAGCACAATCCAACAGCTCTGTTTCCCGACTGAAAGGAGAATCATGCCGACGAGCGCGAGCGAAATCAGAATTCCCGCGGCACCCAATCCCCATGAACCATCTGAAAGGTAGACGATGCCCCAATAAAAGGGCCCTATTGGTGTTGCTGCCAGGTCCTTCAGTCCAAAATCCGCCCAAAAAAAGACTACTGAAGCCGCCCACCACAGGGCATAGTGAATTGAAAGCCCAATCAGGATTGGCCTCTTTCCCAGCGGTCTAGAGAGGAAGCTCACGTCAGGCCTTGAAGATTAAACGGACTCCGGGCAATACGGTCGCGGGCAAGTCTACGCTTCCTCCGGAGCGCTTGCTGAAACTAATTTGGTCTCGGGCCAAGCATCACGCTGGGCGCAGCGCCCGGGGCATTCGTACCTCCCCACGCGGCGTTCATGGATAGGCGTGCTACCCTCTTGGGTCGGCCGTCGTCTAATCGCGGTTGCTGCCAAAGTGTAATCGTTTGAGTTTCAGTGCCTTATCGGAGCATTTGCTATGAAATGCGCATTTAATTTTCTGCTCAAGAACGCCGCCCTATGCGTCTTCTTCGCCTTCGCCTCGCTTACGGCCTATTCGCAAGACACTGCCGCTCCAGAGACCCACGGCGTTGTGGTCGCCAACATGGATCGCTCAGTCAAGCCCGGCGACGATTTCTACCGCTTCGCGAGCGGCGCCTGGATCAAGCGCACTGAACTCCCACCCGACCGCAGCTACATTGGCGTCTGGGACACGCTGGCAGACTTGAGCCGCAAGCGTACCGCTGGCCTGATCGAAGAAGCAGCCAAGGCCAACGCTCCTGCGGGCTCCAATACCCGCAAGATTGCCGACCTCTACCACTCCTACATGGACGAAGCCGCGATCGAAGCCACGGGCCTCGCTTCGCTCCGCCCAAACCTCGACGCGATTGCCGCCATCCACGACAAGCGCGAGCTGGCCCAAGCCCTTGGCGAGAGCCTTCGGACCGACGTCGATGCCCTGAACAACACCAACTTTCATACCGCCAATCTTTTTGGACTCTGGGTCGCACCCGGCTTTAACGACTCCGAGCACTATGCCGCCTACCTGATGCAAGGCGGTCTGGATCTGCCCGACCGCGAATACTACCTTTCCGATAGCCAGAGCATGCGCGATATCCGCACCAAATATCAGGCCCACGTTTCCGCTCTGCTCAAGCTTGCTGGCTTCTCTGACCCGGAGCTCCGCGCCCAGCGCATCATCGAACTCGAACACGCCATCGCCGAAAAGCATATGAGCCTGGCCGATGAGCAAGACGTTCACAAGGCAAACAACACCTGGAAGCAAGCCGACTTTGCCGCCAACGCCCCCGGCCTCGACTGGGCAGAGTATTTTCGCGCCGCCGGCCTCGGCAGCCAGGCCAGCTTCATCGTCTGGCAACCTACCGCTTTCACCGGAGAGTCCGCTCTCGTCGCCTCCACTGCGCTGGAAACATGGAAAGACTGGCTGGCCTTCCACTTGATCGATGCTTACGCCGGCGTCTTGCCCAAGCCGTTCGCTGAAGAGAGCTTCGCGTTCTTCGGCCAGACTCTCTCGGGCACACCGGAACAACGTCCACGCTGGCAGCGTGGCGTCGGCGTGGTCGATGGCTTTCTCGGCGATGCCGTCGGGCAAATCTACGCCCAGCGCTACTTCTCACCCGAAGCCAAGGCTCAGGCCCAGGCCATGGTTGCGAACATCATCGCCGCTTTCCGGCGCCGCATTGACGCCCTCGCCTGGATGGATCCTGCCACTAAGGCCGAAGCCCAGGCCAAGCTCACCACTCTGTACGTGGGAGTCGGCTACGCGGAAACCTGGCGGGACTATTCCGCCTACGAGGTCAAGGCCGACGACATTTTCGGCAACCTATGGCGCGGCCGCCTGTTTGATTACCACCACGACATCGCCCGTCTCGGCCTGCCCATCGATCGCAAAGAATGGACCATGGATCCGCAGACCGTGAATGCCGTCAACCTCCCGCTGCAAAATGCGCTCAGCTTCCCCGCCGCAATTTTTCAACCGCCGTTCTTCGATCCGCAGGCTCCCGCCGCCGTGAACTATGGCGCCATCGGGTCCATCATCGGACACGAAATCAGCCATACTTTTGACACCGAGGGCAGCGCGTTCGATTCCAAAGGCCGCGTCCGCGATTGGTGGAAACCCGCCGATCTGGCTCATTTCAACGCCGCCACCGCCCGGCTCGCCGCGCAGTACGACACCTACAAACCCTTTCCCGACCTTGCCCTGAACGGCAAGCAGACGCTGGCGGAAAACATCGCCGACGTCGCTGGCATCTCCGCCGCCTACGACGGCTACCGCGCCTCCCTCGCGGGCAAGCCCGCGCCCACCGACAACGGCTTCTCCAGTGATCAGCAGTTCTTCATCGCTTTCGGGCAGAACTGGGGATCGAAGCAACGGGAAGCCGCCCTCCGCCAGAGTGTGATGACCGACGAACACTCCCCCGACGAGTTCCGTGCAGCTACCGTGCGCAACATCGATGCCTGGTACGCGGCCTTCGATGTCCAACCCGGAGAGAAACTCTACCTGGCCGCACCTGATCGAGTGCGCATCTGGTAAGCCTGGTTTCCTCGATTCTTGTTACGAAAACGTAACGCCAGAAAAGAAAACGCGTCACTCTTGACACTTGCGGCTATAATGCGCCGCAAATCAGGGCGGATGGAGGCTACTCCATCCAATTTCTTTCTTTATGAATTCTCGCCGATTGCCGACTCGACCTCTCAATGCGAGGAAACTCTCGGTGCGTTTCAATCCCGAAGAATTTCTAGCCAATGCCGGCATCGGCAAAACCATTCATGAATATGGCCCCAAGGCCGTCATCTTTGCCCAGGGAGAGAAAGCCGACTCTGTGTTTTACATTCAGAAAGGCAGAGTCAGACTCAGCGTGGTCTCCAATCAAGGCAAGGAAGCCACTCTGGGACTGTTTGGCCCCGCCGACTTCCTGGGCGAAGGATGCATCGCTTCGGATCAACCGTTGCGGATGGCCACGGCCACTGCCACCACGGCCTGTTCCCTCCTCGAGATCGAAAAGAAACAAATGCTGCGCACCCTGCACGCCGAGCACAAGTTCTCAGATGTTTTTGTGGCCTACCTGATTACCCGGAACAGCCGCACCCAGGAAGACCTGGTCGATCAACTGTTCAACTCCAGCGAAAAGCGCCTGGCCCGCGCTCTGTTCTTGCTGGCCAACTTTGGGAAAGAAAAATCGGAGAAGGTGGTTCCCAGCGTTAGTCAGGAAACCCTGGCGGAAATGATTGGCACCACCCGCTCGCGAGTCAATTTCTTCATGAACCGGTTCCGAAAGCTTGGCCTGATCGAGTACAACGGCGGACTGTTGGTGCACAGTTCACTCTTGAGCGTGGTTTTGCACGAGTAGCCTGGACTCCTTCCTCCCACTCTTCCGCGACGTTGCCCGCAGATTTCTCACCTGTGGGAAAAATTTCGACGGGTGTGCAATTTTGAACAGACACACGCTCGCCAACTCCCTAACGTATTGGATTGGGTCATGTTGGGGTGAAGCGGCCTGCTCTTGAGGGGGTGCAGCCGCCAGGAGTTGGAGCAGTGTGTTCCCTTGAGTGCGCCACACGGGGAATCTCTGCAGCCCTGTGCCACGCTGCAGAGGCGGGTTGGTTTTCGCTCTTGCTTCAGCAGGAGCGCGAAGGTCTGCCTGCGCGTTGGTTTCCTTTCTGCTTCGCCATTCCTTCCAGCGGTTTCGTTCTATCCCAGCCTGGCTTGACCTCGATTCTTGCCGTGGAGCTCAGATCATGAGCGGCCATAGCGCTGAGTTACTCCTCCATCGCGTTCTCGCCTACACCTCTCCCGATGCCTTCAGTGAGCCTGAGCAACTGCTGGCCGCCTTCTTCAGCGCCTCGAACGTAGGGTTTTACATTCTGGACCAGGATCTGCGGTTTGTCGCATTGAACAACGCCCTCGCCGAGATGAACGGCCTGCCCTCGGCAGCCCATCTAGGCAGAAGCCTGCCGGAAGTCCTGGGAGAGTTTGCTGCCAAGATACACCCCGCATTACAGCGCGTCCTGGAGACAGGCAAGCCGCTCTTGAACTTTGAGGTCTGCGGAGTGCTGCCTGCGAAAACCGAGGTGGAGCATCGGCTGGAACATTACTTCCCGATCAAAGACCGTGCCAACCAGGTGAAGCAGATCGGAGTGATGGTGGTGGGCAATACCGGACGAAAGCGTCTGGAGCGGTCGCTTGAGGCGTTGGCCGACAGCCTGCAACAAGAGAAAACGCGGCTGCAGGCGTTGCTCGACGTGAGCAACGAACTGATGGACGCGAACGTCGATTTCGAGCAGGCATTTCCAGCGATTGGCGAGATTCTGCGCAAAGTCGTGCCCCACGATACCGCAATCGTCAGCCTGGTGGATCGCGCCGCCGGGACGGCATTGGTGCTGGCCACGGGGGGTGTGCCGTGCACTGGGGTTTTCGAGCATGGCATCCGGATTCCGTTCGAAGACAGTCTGTCAGGCCGGCTCCTGGAAGAACGCGGCGCCAGAAACTTGAGCCGCAACGAGGTTGAGACCTGGGCCCAGGGGTCGCCCCGACTGAAGGAATTGCTGGAGCAGGGGCTGAACCGGGCGTGCTTTGTTCCTCTCAAAACGCCACGCGGGACCGTCGGGTTCCTGTTCCTGGCCCGAAAAAAAGAAATTGCCTTTGCGCCGTACGACCTGGATTTCCTGGCGCGGATGGCTTCGGAAATGGCGCTGGCGGTCGAGGCCAGCGTCATTCACAGCGCCCTGGTCCGCGAAAGGGACCGCCTGCAGGTGCTTCGGGAAATCGATACCACGCTCCTCTCGAGTCTAGATATCCAGCAACTCCTTCCGGAGATTTCAGCATGTCTGCGCCGGACGCTGCCTCACGATCACGTTGCCCTGTGCCTGTACGACGGAAGCGCGAAAGCCCTGCGCAGCCATGCCAACACCACCGAACTCAAGCGCAAAATCCTTCAAGGCCACGAACTGCTGGGGCTGACGAACTCACTCACGGGGCAGACCTTCCTCGAAGGCAAGACCAAGGTTCTGAACCACGCAGACCTGGTGAAAATCCCGCTTCCGGTTACCCAGAAAGCCCTCGAACTGGGGGTGCGGTCCTCCTGCTTCATTCCGTTGCTGACGACCGAAGGGACCCTGGGAGTGCTGACGTTATCGAGCCATAGCGATCATGCTTTCGGCGCAAAGGATGTTTGTTTTCTCGAACAAGTGGCCGCAGCCCTGGCTCAGGCTCTGGCCAATGCCCTGGCGCACAAGGCGCTGCGGTCGGAGGAAGAACGGCTGCGCGTGCTGCTGAAGACCGGCGCCAGCGTGGCTTCGAACCTGGACGTCCGGCAGGTCTTCCCATCCATTTCAGCGCACGTCCGCCGCATCAAAGGGCATGAGTTTGCCAGCCTGCTGCTGCGCGACGAAACCCCCGGCGTCCTGCGCGTGCACGCTGTGGATTTTCCCCTTGCCAAAGGGATTCTGGCCCTGAACTCGGGTACGCCACTGGACAACAGCCCGGCGGGAAATGCTCTGAAGCAGCTTACGCCCCTGATTTTCTCCAAGGACGAGATGGCAGCCTTCGGCGGCGACCATACCGCGCAAATGATCGAAGAAGGCATCCAGAGCCTATGCTGTGTTCCGTTGACCGCTTCCAAAGATGTTTTGGGCACGCTGAACTTCGGAAGCACCCGGGCCGCTGCTTTCCGAGCGGACGATCTGGAGTTGTTCAGCCAGATCGCCGCGCAAGTGGCGGCGGCTCTGGAAAACGAGCAAGCCTACCGCGAAATCGAGCAACTCAAGATTCGGCTGGCGGCGGAAAAGCAATACCTCGAAGGCGAGGTCCGCACCGAACGGAATTTCGACGAGATCATCGGCGACAGCCCGGCCCTGAAGAAGGCGCTGGATCCGGTTCCCATTGTGGCCGACAGCGACGCCACGGTGCTGATCCTGGGCGAAACCGGAACCGGCAAAGAACTCATTGCCCGCGCCATTCACCGCATGAGCCGCCGCAAGGAGCGCAATTTCATCAAAGTGAATTGCGCCGCCATCCCTACCGGACTGCTGGAGAGCGAACTTTTCGGCCATGAGAGAGGCGCTTTTACCGGCGCCGTCAGCCAGAAAATCGGACGCATGGAACTGGCCGACCACGGAACCCTGTTCATGGATGAAGTCGGAGAAATCCCCCTCGAACTGCAACCCAAACTTCTACGCGTGCTGCAGGATCACGAGTTCGAACGCCTGGGCGGCACGCGCACCATTCGAGTCGACCTGCGCCTGATTGCCGCCACTAACTGCGATTTGGCGAAAGAAGTTTCCGATCATCAGTTCCGCAGCGATCTGTTCTACCGCCTCAACGTGTTTCCCATCCATCTGCCCAGCTTGCGAGAGCGGCGCGAGGATATCCCCATGCTGGTGCGGCACTTCGTCCGCCAGTATGCGGCTCGCATGGATCGGCGCATTGAGACCATTCGCGCAGAAACCATGAGCGCGCTGATCAACTGGCACTGGCCGGGCAACGTGCGCGAACTGGAGAACTTCATCGAGCGATCCGTGATTCTCAGCGACAGCACAGTACTGCGAGCACCCTTGGCTGAACTTGAGATCGAGATGCTGCAGGGTGGCTCCTCCGACTACACGCTCGACACGGCCGAGCGTCAGCATATCCTGGGAATTTTGCGGGAAACGGGCGGCCTGCTTTCCGGTCCCACAGGCGCCGCGCATCGGCTGGGGCTGAAGCGCACGACCTTGCAATCGAAAATGCAGCGCCTTCGGATCAGCCGCGAGGATTACCTTGGGCCGAAAATCTAGCTCTTAGCTCTTAGCTCTTAGCTTTTAGCTCTTAGCTTGTAGCGCTTAGCTCTTTCGACACGTCCTGAGTGACCTCCCGTGTTCAAAAAAAATCAGCACCCTGCACAGCAAAAATAAACAGCTCTAACTCTTGAGAGCTACAAGCTAAGAGCTAAAAGCTAAAAGCCAAGAGCGCTCCAAAGGTCTTAAGCCTGCCGACTAATCGGCAGTGCGCCGACTGGTCGGCAGCCGTCCCCGTCTGGGTTGGGGACATCTTTCCCGAAGCTGAACCAAACAGGGAAGTTGTGCTGTTTCGAAACCCAGACCCGTTCTGGAACGCGGATTGCACTGAGACTGGTACTTCGACGGGGGCGAGCCAGTGCAGGTGTCGACTCACCCTCGAAGATCGGACCAGCCTTCCCCGAAAATTAACCATGCGGCTCAGCCGTGGAGCGGGACCGATGTTAGCGCCCATCCGATTTCAGTCCGCCAAGTCGAACCTTGCGGTTCGCATGCAACCAAACGCGGCTACGACCCTGCACCCGCTGCGGGAGGCGATGGCGATGCCCGCGCCGCGATGGAACGTGGGCTTCGAACGCCATCCCTTCCCTCCTGCCCTCCCCCACCGCGATCTTGCCGCGGAACGAAGCGCACAAGCGCCACCGCAAACCCATCCGGGAGAGATCGATCCGCTCTACCTGCTTGCCTGCCGCGCCGAGTGGGAGCACCGCTCCGAGCCAAGCTCGGCCTGGGAACTCATCGCCGCAGCACAAAGCCCGCATGAAGATACGCGGGCGAACGCGCGCGCGTTGCTGGCGAGTTCCCAGCTTGTAGACGCGGGCCGGGTCGCAGTCGCCCGGGACCCGGTTTTCAGACCCCGGCGGCACGGCACGGTGGAGGCCAACATGAAGACCCCTTACGGACTCGAGATCATTGAAAACTGCGGGGAGTGCCACTGCCGAAAAACTGGATTCTTCTGCAGCTTTTCTTCCGGTGTCTTAAAGTCGCTGGACCACGCCAGCCACCACAGCACCATGCCGGCAGGAGCGATTCTGTTCGTCGAAGGGCAGATTTCCCGCGGAATCTTCATTCTTTGTTCGGGCCGGGTAAAGCTTTCGACGGCGTCGCGAGAAGGCAAGGTATTGATTCTGAAAACAGTCGAGGCCGGGGAAGTCATCGGACTGAGCGCGGCGATTTCCGGGGCCAGCTATGAAATGACCGCGGAAACGGCGATCCCGTGCCAGCTGAATTTCATCGGCCGCAAGGATCTGCTGGAGATGCTGCATGGGCACAGCGAAGTAGGCGTGCATGCCGCCGAGAGCCTCAGCGCCGACTTTCAATCCGCCTACCGCGACATCCGCGATCTGGTGATGGCGCGCTCTTCGGAGGGAAAGCTGGCGCGCCTGCTGCTGTCGTGCTCTCCCGGGCAGACCGAGGTCGAGTTCCATCTCCGGCCGGTGATGACGCACGAAGAAATGGCCCAGCGCATCGGCTCCTCGCGCGAGACTGTGACCCGTTTGTTGACGGAGTTGAAGCGGAAACAAATGATCCGGCTCGATGGAGCCACGCTGGTCATCCGCAACCGCAACGCCCTCGAAGCTCTGGCCGTTTAGCCTCACTGGGATAAGGAGAGGGCAGGGCGATTGGCCTTCTCCTTTTTTACGCGGGAGCTTTATAGACCGAACAGTTCGCGCAGGCGCTTGGTCTGCGCCCGGCTGACGGGTACTTCGGTCTGCTTCTTGTCGTCCATGCGCAACTGGTAGGAACTCTTGAACCAGGGCACCACTTCGCGGATCCGGTTAATGTTCACCAGAAACGAACGGTGCGCCCGCCAGAAAAGATTGGGATCCAGGCTGTCGAGCAATTCTTCCAGCGTGCGGCAGTTGGAGTGCCCCTCGATTCCCGTCGTGCCTGCAGTCACCACCGTGATGACGCCATCCTCGATCGAGGCGTAGCAGATTTCTCTCTGATCCACCAGAAGCATGCGCCCAAGCGATTTCAGCAGAATCTTCGAAAGCTGTGGCTTCTGCGATTCCAGCATGCGGACCAGGTTGTCGATCTTCTCGGCGGGCAGAATGCCGGATTCCTGCTTGGCCCGTGCCCGCTGCACCGACTGCGCGACCCGCTTCTTATCAAATGGTTTGAGCAGGTAATCCACCGCGTTGACCTCGAACGCTTTCACCGCGTACTGGTCGAAGGCAGTGGCGAAGACAATCTTGGGCAGCGGAATCTTCCTATCCAGCAGCTTCTTGATGACGCCGAAGCCGTCGAGGCCGGGCATCTGCACATCGAGGAAAACCAGGTCGGGGCTGTGCTCTTTGATCAGGCTCACGGCTTCGAGGCCGTTCTTGCCCTGGGCCAGGATGTTGACATCCCCGGCGCTCTTGAGCAGATAGGCGAGCTCGTCGCGGGCGAGTTGCTCGTCGTCCACGATTACGGCAGATAAGGACATTCGATCCCCAGCGCGTCAGAGAGAACTTCTGATAGAAGTATACTGCGTTTGCCAGCGCCAACGCAGGCGGGAGATCGCAGGCCGTTGTTCGCAGAACGTGGTTCGCAGTCGCTATTGCGGCTGGTGCTGCTGCATCATCGCGCCGATATCCAGCTTGGTATAGCCCGCGGGAACTTCAAACAGGCTGGCCGCCTGCGATCCTTCCTGAATGTTGCGCAGTTCTCCACCGCTATTCTTGCCCTGCCACTTCACCGGAAACCGCAGCTTGGGATCGAGCCAGAAGCGGTTCACCTCCCCGCCTGATCTTGTCCCTTCATATTCAACGGTACTGCGGCCGTTGACCGTCTCGCTGCCAATCTTATGGCAGGAGCCAGCTACCGCGTGTTCTATCTTCTCCCAGTCGCCGCATGCGTTCTGCACATCGCCGGCCTCGAAGAAAGCATACGTTTGGCTTTGTCCCTGGGTCTGAATGGACCTTTCCATGTACATGTGCCGCTCCGTCATGAGGACGGTCGACATCTGGGTGGCGAAATTCACAATCACCACTCCACCCGCACGGGGGCCGCTGCTTAGTGATTCGATTCGCATCTTAGCTTTTGCGAAGTAGATCTTGCCCGTGGTGGGCGTTCCCGGTTTTTGCAAATCGACAATCTCAGCGGAAAACTCCGTCTGCGCCAGCAGGAAGCTGGAGGCCAACACGACCGCGATTAGACACGAAGCGCGAACCATGAATCGAAGCATGGATCGAAGCATGAAACCTCCCATTTATTCGGGAAAATCCGTACGCAGAACGAGCGAAGCATAGCAGATATTGCACCGTCACGAAAGCAAACGGAGGCGGCGGTAGTGGCTCAGCTTGAACCCTGAATTTCACAAGGCGTCATCCCGAAGAGCCCGCGTTCTTACCAGCGGGCCGAGGGATCTCCCCTCGCACACGGCGTCGTAGCGGGAGATCCTTCGCTCCGCCTGAAGAACGGCTACGCTCAGAGCTTGCCCTGAGCTTGTCGAAGGGATGACCCCATGGACGACCGAAGATGCCATCAGAAATTCAAACTTACCCACTACCGAGGCGGATAGTCCCGTCGTTGCCGCCGAAGGGAAACGACTACGCCACGTTCTCCAGCGCCAGCGCCATGCCCAGCCCGCCGCTTACGCAGAGCGTCGCGACTCCGCGCTTGCTGTTGCGCTTGAGCATTTCGTGCAGCAGGGTCACCGTGATGCGCGTGCCCGTACAGCCGATGGGATGCCCGATGGCAATGGCCCCGCCGTTGACGTTGAGCTTGTCACGGTTGAAATTCAGTTCGCGGTCGCAGGCCAGAACTTGCGCCGCGAATGCTTCATTGAGTTCCATCAGACCAAAATCGTGCAGCCTGAGATTGTATTTCTCTTCCAGCTTTCGCAGCGCCGGCACCGGACCGATTCCCATAGTTCGCGGATCCACGCCCACGGCCGTGACCGCGGCGATTCGCGCCAGCGGCTTCAGGTTGTTGCGCTTTACGAAGTTTTCGCTAGCGACGACTACGGCGGCCGCGCCGTCGGTGATTCCAGAAGAGTTGCCTGCCGTTATCGTGCCGCTTTTCGAAAAAACAGGGGCCAGCTTCCCCAGCTTCTCCAGGCTTGCGTCGGCAAAAGGATGCTCGTCCCGGCTGAATGTGGTCGCGCCTTTCTTGCCTTCGATGGTCACAGGGACGAGTTCTTCGTTGAATCGTCCGGCGGCAATGGCGCGAGCGGCGCGGGCTTGCGACATCAGCGCATATTCATCCTGCTCGTCGCGCGAAATCTTATACCGCTCGACCAGCACTTCCGCGGTCTCGCCCATCACCATCTTCGCTAAGGGACAGAAGAATCCATCGCGATACATGCCGTCGACCAGTTCCTGATTGCCCAGGCGGTATCCCCAGCGCGCGCCGTCAAGGTAGTAAGGAAGCCGTGACATGGATTCGGTGCCGCCCGCAAGAATGCAGCCAGCATCTCCCATGACGATGGACTGATAGGCGAGTGCGATCGACTTCAGTCCCGAGGCGCAGGCTTTGTTCACGGTGAACGCGGGTGCCTCCTGCGGAATGCCACTGCGAACCGAAATTTGCCGCGCCGGATTCGGCCCGCCGCCCGCCTGGCGCGCGTTGCCGAAAATGGTTTCCTCTACTTGCTCAGGCTGGATTCCAGCTCGTTCAATCGCGGCCCGAGCGGCCACCACGCCCATGTCGGCGGCACTCAGCGACGCCAGCGCTCCGCCAAACTTGCCGATCGGCGTGCGCACCGCGGAGAGAATGTAAACTGCCTGCAAGACTCAACCCTCCAAG
>Ga0209415_10006439_pt1 | contig 20876 bp, 20 predicted proteins | sample PeaSoiSIISIP2007_FD_187696 | JGI IMG/M metagenome (GOLD analysis project Ga0209415, IMG submission 187696) | Peat soil microbial communities from Weissenstadt, Germany - SII-SIP-2007 (SPAdes) (version 2) | ecosystem: Environmental > Terrestrial > Soil > Wetlands > Peat | place: Germany...
CATGCGGGAGATTACAAACGAGTTGCTGGCGAAACACAGCGGGCAAAAACTGGAAAAAGTGGAGAAAGACGTAGAGCGCGACTTCATCATGAACGCGCAGCAGGCAAAGGAATATGGAATCATAGACGATATCATCTACAAGACCAGAGAGAAGGTATGATCGAAATTCCGCTTGCCGGCTTTGCGACAGGCCGGGGCGGAAAACGATCTCTCGAGGCTGACCGGGCAAGAAACGCCAAGGGGCGGGGGGACCGGGCTGAAAAAGGAGTGACGCGGAGTGAAAAACAGGACCGGCACTGAGGAGATGTTGCGCTGTTCCTTCTGCCACAAGTCACAGGACGCGGTGGCTAAGCTGATTTCCTCACCCAGCGATTATCCCAGGGCTTACATCTGCGACGAGTGTGTCGCGGTCTGTAACTCCATCCTTGAAGATGACCGCGCCACCACCCCTCCCACTACCCATCCCAACCAGCTGCCCAAGCCGCAAGAGGTCAAGACTTTTCTGGATGAATATGTCATTGGCCAGGAGCAGACCAAGAAGAAGCTGGCAGTGGCGGTTTACAACCACTACAAGCGCATTTACATGAACCGGCAGCGCACCGGCGACGGGGTGGAGCTCACCAAGTCCAACATCATGTTGATTGGGCCGACGGGCACCGGAAAGACTTTGCTGGCCCAGACCTTGGCGCGGATGCTGGATGTCCCCTTTGCCATCGTGGATGCTACGACGCTGACCGAGGCGGGCTACGTCGGCGAGGACGTGGAGAACATCATTCTGAAGCTGTTGCAATCCGCCGACGGGGATGTCGGACGGGCGCAGACGGGCATCATCTATATCGACGAAGTGGATAAGATCGGGCGAAAGGACGAGAACCCGTCGATTACCCGCGATGTTTCCGGGGAGGGCGTGCAGCAGGCGCTGTTGAAGATCCTGGAAGGGACGATCGCCAACGTGCCGCCACAAGGCGGGCGCAAACACCCCCACCAGGAATTTACGCCCGTCGATACCACGAATATTCTTTTCATCTGCGGCGGGGCGTTCGTTGGGTTGGAGAAAATCATCGGCCGCCGGGTGGGCAAGAAGTCGCTGGGCTTCAAAGCCGGCGAAGAGGGTGAGAAGGAAGAGACGGCCACCAACCGCAAGCGCAGCTTCGAACTGCTGAGCGATGTGCAGCCCGAGGATCTGATCAAGTTTGGGCTGATTCCGGAGTTTGTCGGCCGCCTGCCGGTGGTCGGAGTGCTGGAAGACCTGGACGAGTTTGCCCTGATCGAAATCCTCACCCGCCCCAAAAACGCGATTATCAAGCAGTACCAGCGTCTGTTTGAGTTTGAGAACGTGCGCCTGAAGTTCAGCGAAGAGGCTCTGAAAGCGGTTGCGCGCCAGGCCATGGCTCGCAAAGTGGGCGCCCGCGGCCTGCGCATGATTCTCGAAGAGTTGATGCTCGACCTGATGTACCACCTGCCCAGCCAGAAGAAACTCAAGGAATTCGAGGTGACGCGCGAAATGGTGGAGAAACGCAACGCTACCCTCGCGATGATGGAGAAGGCGGGATAAAAGAGCCGTTCGCTGCTGGCCGTTCGCCGTTGGCTCTCGGCCGTTAGCCCTTGGCCGCCCGAGGCTAGCAATGCCTTCGATGTGGCGTGTAAGATGCAAAGGGCTAAAGGCCAAGGTCTAAAAGCCAAAGGCGGAAGGCCAACGGCTAAGAGCTAAAGGCCAAAAGCTGTTTTCTGGAGTAATAGTGACCCAAGCCAAGGAAAAATTCGAAAGCAAGAAGTTGCCCATGATGCCCATCCGGGATGTGGTCATCTTCCCCTACATGATGACCCCATTCGTGGTCGGCCGCGAATCCAGCGTGCGCGCTTTGGAAGAGGCGCTGGCGGGTGACAAGAAGATCTTCCTGGCCACCCAACACGACGCCAGCGTCGACGAACCCAAGCCCAATGAAATCTATCAGGTGGGTACCATCGTCAACATCGTCCAAAGCCTCAAACTGCCGGACGGCAACATCAAGGTCCTGGTCGAGGGCATGGAACGAGGCAAGATTCTGCAGGTGAGCGAGGCCGAAGGCTACATGCAGGTCTCGGTGCGGGTGGCGCGCTATGCCACCGAAACCACTCCGCAGATCGAAACTGGCATGCAGCGGGTCACGGGCCTGTTCGAGCAGTACGTGAAACTCTGCCAATCGTTGAATTACGAAACCATGATCGCGGCCGTGCGTATGGAAGATCCGGCCAAGCTGACCGACACTATCGCCGCCAACCTGCAGCTTTCCATCGAAGAAAAGCAGGAATTGCTGGAGATTTTCGATCCGGCGGAGCGGCTGAGCCGCATCGGTGACGTGCTCGATATCGAGATCGAAAAGCTGAACATGGACCGTACCATCCAGTCGCGGGTCAAGCGGCAGATGGAGCGGGCGCAAAAAGAGTACTACCTGAACGAGAAGATCAAGGCCATCCAGAAGGAACTGGGTCGCGGCGAAAAAAGCGAGTTCGATGAGCTGAAAAAGAAAATCGAAGCCGCCGGCATGTCCAAGGACGTCCGCGACAAGGCGATGCAGGAACTGAAGAAGCTGGAAGCCATGCCGCCGATGTCGGCCGAGTCGACCGTCTCCCGCAATTATCTGGACTGGCTGCTGGCCGTGCCGTGGAAGAAGCGGTCGAAGGAAATTCGCAACATCAGCCGCGCGGAAAAGGTTCTCAACGAAGATCATTACGGGCTGGAGAAGATCAAGGAGCGCATCCTTGAGTTTCTCGCGGTGCGGCAACTGGTGAAGAACCCTAAGGGCTCGATCCTCTGCTTTGTCGGCCCTCCGGGAGTGGGCAAGACTTCGCTGGGCATGTCGATCGCCAAGGCGACGGGCCGGAAGTTTGTGCGTATGTCGCTGGGCGGGGTGCGCGATGAAGCGGAAATTCGCGGCCACCGGCGCACCTATATCGGCGCTCTGCCGGGGCAGATCATCCAGATGATGAAGAAGGCAGGCACGAAAAATCCGGTCTTCATGCTGGATGAAGTGGACAAAATGTCCATGGACTTCCGCGGCGACCCTTCGGCAGCGCTGCTCGAAGTGCTCGATCCCGAGCAGAACTTCATGTTCGTAGATCACTATCTCGACGTCGAGTACGACCTGTCGCACGTTTTCTTTATCGCTACGGCGAACGTCATTCATACCATTCCGCCCGCCTTGCAGGACCGCATGGAAGTGCTGCGCTTGCACGGCTACACCGAGGCGGAAAAGGTCGAGATCGCCAAGCAGTTCCTGGTGAAGAAACAGATGGACCAGGCGGGACTGACCGCCAAGAACCTGGCCTTCGGCGAGGAAGCCATCACGGCGTTGATTCGTTCCTACACCCGGGAAGCCGGGGTGAGGAACCTGGAGCGCGAGATCGGCAACATTTGCCGCAAGGTCGCCCGCAAGGTGGTGAAGGAAGGCGACAGCTACAACATCGTCATGAACGCTGAGAACGTGAATGACTTCCTGGGCGTGATCAAGTTCCGCGACACGCTGGCCCACGATAAGAGCGAAATTGGGCTGGTCACGGGCCTGGCCTGGACGGAAGTTGGCGGCTCCATTCTCAGCACGGAGGCCACGGTTGTTGACGGTAAGGGCAAGTTGATTCTCACCGGCAAACTGGGCGACGTGATGCAGGAATCAGGGCAAGCGGCGTTGTCCTATGTTCGCTCCCGCGCCCACCGCCTGGGACTGACCCGCGACTTCTACCGCAACCTTGACATCCACGTCCACGTGCCGGAGGGCGCCATTCCCAAGGACGGCCCGTCGGCGGGAATCACCATTGCCACCGCCATTGCCAGCGCCCTGAGCAAGATTCCGGTGCGGCGCGATCTGGCCATGACGGGTGAGATCACACTGCGCGGCAAGGTGCTGCCCATCGGCGGGCTGAAGGAGAAACTGCTGGCAGCCCACCGCGCCGGACTCTTTGAAGTCATTCTGCCCAAAGACAACGAGAAGGATCTGGCGGAGGTTCCTGAGAATCTCCGCAACGCGATGAAGCTGCACTTCGTGGAGACCATGGATCAGGTGCTGGCCACCGCGCTCGAGCGGCCGTTGCCCGAGGTCGGGGAAGAACCCGCGGCCATCGCGCCGATCACCACCCCGCCGGTGGAAGGTCCCGCGGCACACCAGTAGTCTCTGCCACCCGTCGATTGGACGGACCTTGACACAGGCAGCGTGCCCGGTAAAAGTGTCGGCACTTTCAGCCACACGTCGCAACCGTATCAGCGCCATCCGATGGAAAAACAGCTGCCAGTTTCCAGCCCGGGTTCTAACGGAGACCGCGTGTCTGCAGAATCTCGGCAGACCTGAGATAATTTGCTTGAAAACGGCGCCGATCTGGTTTGTCGCGCCGAACCGATGAGTTCATCGGAGGAAATCTATTTATTGGAGTTATGGGACAAGAACATTTGTCCGAATTGCGGCGGCCGCATTCCCGCGGGACAGCGGGTAGGGAACGGACAAAAGAGCAAGGGCGGCTTCTGCAGCTTGGACTGCTACGCCAGCTTCTATCAATACGAGCTAACGGAGAGGGCTGGCCGCATTTCCGAGGCCATGAAGAGAGCCCAGGAGTCCTGAAGAATGTCCACGTCCGAAATACGGAACGGCGAGGCCGGTCTATTCCCCGAGCCGCTGCCGGAAGAGACCGAAGGCCGAAGCGCAGGCATTCTCCCCTCGCAAGCGATCAAGGAGCTGATTGCGCGAGGGCAACTCGTCGGCGACAGGCCAATTTCCGAAGACCAAATCCAGCCGGCGAGCCTCGACTTGCGCTTAGGCGACATCGCACACCGCGTGCGCGCCAGTTTTCTGCCCGGGCCAAATAGCACGGTCGAAAGCAAGATTAAGGAACTGCGGATGGCGCGAATCGACCTCACCAGCGCTGCCGTTTTGGAAAAGAACTGCGTTTACATCGTCCCGTTGCTGGAGGAACTGCACCTGCCGGATAGCATTTCTGGAAAAGCCAATCCTAAGAGCACTACAGGCCGATTGGACATCTTCACCCGTCTGATTACCGACTATGGAGTCGAATTTGACCGATTGCCAGCGGGATACGGGGGGAAAAAATACCCGGACGGAGGGAAACTATACGCCGAGGTCGTTCCTCGCACCTTCACCGTCGGCATTCGGGCTGGGATGAAGCTGAGCCAGCTTCGCTTCGTGGAAGGGAATGCCAACTCTCAAAATAGCGAAATAAGAAAACTGGACCGAAAACAGGCGGTGGTCTACATGGGCGACGACCCTGCCAAAGCACGGTTTGACAGAGGCCTGAGGATTACGGTCAACTTGGAAGGCGGCGACGGAGAAGTCATCGCATATAAGGCAAGGCCGAACGCTCCGCTGATCGAGTTAGATAAGATCAATCATTACCCGTCTGAAGAATTCTGGGAGCCTCTATATCAAAGCCGGAATAAGAGCCTGATTCTTGACGCAGGCGCCTTTTACATTCTCGCCTCTTGTGAAAGAGTGCGGGTTCCCCCGGATTTCGCGGCTGAAATGGTCCCCTTTGACCCCTCTGATGGCGAATTTCGAATTCACTATGCGGGGTTCTTCGACCCCGGCTTCGGATACGGTTCGAGTGACATCAAAGGCACGCCGGCGGTGCTCGAAGTGCGGGCTCACGAGGTCCCGTTTTTGATCGAGCATGGGCAACTGGTCGGGCGCCTGAACTATATGCGGTTGTTGTCCAGGCCGGAGAAGATTTACGGGGTGCATATCGGATCCTCGTACCAGCAGCAAGCGCTGGCCTTGAGCAAGCAGTTTCGCCGGGAGATTTAGACACCACGCGGTTTCTGATCACGTCGTGAGAGCGAGTTCTAATAAAACAGGGGCAGAGGCGCCGTGGAACCGGAATCTCCAACCACGCGTAAGTCGTCAGTCCGAGGCACCGCCGCGTTGATTATCGCCGTGGTGGTGATCGTGGGGATGGCCATTGTGTTCCGCCTTCTCTTTTTGATCATCTTGGGCATCGGAGTTATCGTGGCGGTGATCCTTTCTCTGTGGCACCGCTTCCGGCCGCTGAAGGAAGAAAACGTCGACAATAAGCATCCGCTGGGACTGGGGTAAGCGCCCAGAGCTGAGATCAGCGCTTCGGCGGCAGCGACGGGGCGGCCGACTCGGGCGTGACCGGTTCACGGCGCAACGATTCCAGAAAGGGCTTGCCGGTTGTTTCCAGCTTCTGTTCCAGACGCTGGGTGCAATCGCAGCCGCCGCAGGCCCAGGGCTCGGAGCAGTTCTGGTCGCGGCAGCGGCGGCGATCATGCGCGTCCTGCACGCGCGCCAGTTCGAAATACTGCTCCCAGTAGGGCCGCTCTTCTTGCAGAGGCGTGGGGCAATAGCAGACTTCGACCCAGCGGGCGGTTTGATCCGGGCAGAGGCGGGCCTCGCTCATGTTTCGGAGATACTCGCCCTCGGCCACCGAGCCCGCACCCAGGGTTTCATTCTCGATCGCCCGCAGCAAGGCTTCTTCGCGGCCGGGCTTGACTCGGGCTCTCACCAGGTAACGCATTCCGTCTATTCTACCGCGACGCCGAAAGCGTTGGGATGACAGCGGCAAACTGCGCCACTGCCCTTTTCCCGGGCTGCTTGCAACTTTTCCCGCAAACTTGCAAACTGTTTTATGCGTGTCCTCTCCCGGTTTCTGACTTCGGCTGCTGACGCCGTGCGCTTCCCCGCGCCGGGGCTGCCGGAAGTCGCCTTCCTGGGCCGGTCGAATGTCGGCAAGTCCAGCGTGATCAATTCTCTGCTCGGCTCCAAGATTGCCAAAACCAGTTCCACGCCCGGGCGTACCCGGGCCATTAATTTTTTTGAGGTGCGATGGCCGGGAAAGCCGCAGCCCGAGCTGATTTTCACCGATCTGCCCGGCTACGGCTATGCCAAGATTTCGCGGGAAGTGTCGGAACAGTGGCCCAGCTTCATCGAGCCCTACTTGCGGGAGCGGCCCACTCTGGCGTTGTGCCTGGCGCTCGTGGACATCGGCGTGCCGCCACAGCCGAGCGACAAGCAACTGCTCGATTTCCTGAGCGAGAGCCAGAGGCCGTTTCTCGTCATCGCCACCAAAAGTGACCGGCTGTCAGGCAACCAGTTGCGCAACGCGCTGCGAACCATGGCAGGAGAATTTCCGCCGGCGCGGATTCTGCCCTACTCGGCCAAGACGGGAGCCGGGCGGGATGAGTTGTGGCGGGAAATCCGGGCACAGGTGGACCACCACTCCAGCGGTTCGGAATAGTGCCGGCAGCAATAGCTAATGATCGCGGCTTTGACCGGCAGTTGGAGGCTGCGCCGTTACCGTCACCGGCTGCAGATGCGCGCAATGCGGCAATCCGCTATCATGAACTAACCATGACCACCTGCCTGATTACGGGAATTGCCGGCTTCATCGGCTCTTCCCTGGCACGGGCCGCGCTGGCGCAAGCGGATGAGGTCCGCGGCATCGACAATTTTTCCACCGGAAGGCCGGAGAATCTGGCTGAGATTCAGGAGCGCATCGATTTTCGCCAGGTCGATCTGCTTGACCTTCAGGCGTTGCGCGAAGCCTGTGTGGGGGTGGACTACATCCTGCACCAGGCGGCCATTCCTTCGGTTCCGAAGTCGGTGGTCGATCCGCTGGGCAGCAACCGCGCGAACGTGGACGGCACCGTCAACCTGCTGATCGCGGCGCGCGACGCGAAGGTGCGGCGCGTGGTGTATGCGGCATCCTCGGCCGCGTACGGCGACACGCCCACTTTGCCCAAACGCGAAGACATGCCCCCAAATCCAATTTCTCCTTACGCCGTGGCCAAGCTGGCGGGCGAGTATTACATGATTTCCTTTTACCGCTGTTATGGGCTGGAAACCGTCTGCCTGCGCTACTTCAACGTTTTTGGACCGCGGCAGGATCCGGGTTCGCCCTACTCCGGCGTGTTGGCCAAGTTCATCACCAGCATGCTCGAAGGCAAGGCTCCGACAGTTTTTGGGGACGGCACCCAGAGTCGTGATTTCACCTACATTGACAATGCGGTGGAGGCGAATCTGCTGGCGGCGAAAGCGCCCGCCAGCCAGGTCGCGGGACGGGTCTTTAATGTGGCCGCGGGGCAGCGCGTGGACTTGAACGAAACCCTGCAAGTGCTCAAACAACTCACCGGGTACGCCGGCCCTGTCTATTACGAAGCGGAACGCCCCGGCGACATCAAGCATTCGCTGGCCGACATTTCGCGGGCGAAGGAACATCTGGGGTTTGAGCCCAAGGTGGACTTTGAGGAAGGCTTGCGGCGAACCGTCGACTGGTATCGAAGCCAGATGAGCCCGCGGAAAGCCCGATCAAAGGCGGTCACGGTGTAATCGCTGTTCTCTCGAACATACTTCTGTCATTACCTTGGTCATTTGGGCAGAGTTACGTTCCGCATTAGAGTGACGGCATGGCCTTGTCTTCCATGATCGTTTCCTGCGACCAGCAGGAGGTTAGCGTGTTCGAGTGCATTCTGGGCGGATTGAACATGGATGTGCAGGTAGAGGCCGAACCGAGTCGCGCCTGGGATCGGCTGACGAAATCCAAGGTCGATGCCTTGATTGTGGACTGTGACTTGAGTGGGACGGAAGGTCTTCTGCACAAATTGCACCACCAGGCGACTGACAGCTTCGGGCCCGTGGTCATCCTGAGTGGCTCCAGCCAGCAGGATATGGAAGCAGCCGGAGCGGCCTTCGCGGTCGAAAAACCGGTATCCGTGGAAGAGGCGGTACACACCTTGTCAGCGGCGCGCAATCAGATTCTGCAAGGGAGATTACGCTATCATCGCCAGGCGTTGGACGTGCCCGTCACTCTTACTTGCCCTCGGAAGCGGGCAGTGCCGGCGCACCTGCTAAACCTGAGCCAGGGAGGATTGCGAGTTCGTTTGCAACAGCCAACAGCTCTGAGCAGCGCAGTCGGAGTCAATTTTGTCCTACCCGGAACCGAGCTTCCTATGGAAGCCCGCGGAGAAGTGGCATGGAAAGATAAGCAGGGCAATGCCGGAATCCGGCTGGTGGAGATCAGCGCGCCGATGAAGCGGAACCTGCAGCTATGGCTCGAGCAGCGGTATTTCGAGTCCCCGGTCATGAGCCAATAGAAGCAGCCTCATCTTTCCCGGGATAGCGGAGCTCTTCCCCAAAGACAAAGAAGCTGATCGCTAACGAAACCGCGGGCGGTCTTCTTCCTCCAAGCCTCCTGCTGAATCCCGGCTGGCGAGCTGCGCCAGGTGCTCACCCGGCGTGGCGCCAATCCACACTACAAAAAGAAACCAGTACAGTGCGGCAAAGACAACGGTGACGACCAGCGCGAGCGCCAACCCAACCGGTGGTCTGGGCACAATGTGCGTCAGGATCATGGCCAGACTCGAGAAGAGCAGCACTGCGACCACCAGGATCAGGCTGTCCACCAGCCGAGAAAGCATGCGAGACGAAATTGCGAGGGGAAGCCAGCGCAGATGCGAAATCTTTGGTGAATCTTCCACCTCCGGCAACGCGAGGCGATTTTCCTGCGGCTCAAGGTGAATGGCCGGTCGTGGCGTGGCGGAAAAAAGCAGCTCATCGGTGGCTTCTGCCGGCCGGCTGGAGGCGAAGATTAAACCGGTTCGGGCGAACTGGTGGGCGCGGTTGAGAAGCTGCGTGAAGATCCATTGCTTGATCTGGCGCCGCGAGCGCTCCGCAAGATTCAGAAACTGCACTCCGGCGCGCCCGCGTAAGTCAGCCCAGGCAATGCGGCCCACGGTTTCCACGCGCAGGCGAGGACGCAATAGATCGAAGCGCAGGTAGACTTGCTGATTCAAACGCAAAGGAACCACCGCCTGGATCGCCATCCCGGCTTCGCTCAGGTTGCGGATGATCCCGCCGTTGGTATAGTCCAAGTTTACGTAGGCCAGGGTGGAAATCTTCTGGCGATGGTGGAGGCGGCGGCCGAGCAGCGCGGAATTCGCAGGCTGGGGAGCGAGCAGGTTCGGCGCAGACTCCATGGCCGAATCTTAAACTTGAGGCACGAGTACTCTGAGTAACCGCGCTGGTTCACAGCAGCATCAGGAGGCAGAGCGTTCTTGCTCGGGCACCGCTTCGGGGCGGGATTCAACGCGTTGCGCGCGCTCCCAGGCGACCAAACGATTGAGATCGTAACTGTAAGGTCCGTAGGCGCGGAACGCCTGTTCATCGAAAAGCCGCTTGATGCCGCACCCCATGCAGACCTGATAGGCGTGTTCGTGGGCCCGAACCGGCCAGCTCATTTTTCCGTGCCAGCAGCCCCGGAAAACGAATACGGCAGCCCCTGCCAGCCCCGTCGCCATCAGACCGAGGAACCAGCCCCATTTCGATTTCGGCTTCTCACTCACCTGCCACGACCTGTAACAGCTTCTAATACATCAAGATATGCTACGTTGCAAAGAATTGCAATGTGGCTGCAAGGGCTTACCAACGAACATGTCTGGATTTGCATCTGTTGCTTGAAAGGGAAATATTGCGAATGCGGGCAAAGCACTGTAACTTAGGTACATCGCCTCGGCTGGCTTTGGCCGTGAGCTGAGCCGATTCGCGGGAGTATTGTGCACTGCCCGCGGCCTCCCCTAAGACAAAGCGGACGCTGAACAGGGGCTTCTTGACAAAACAGCTCCACCGTTTTCCATGAGCGCGAGTCTAAACAACGCGAACCTGGAAGGAACCAGGGGAGTCACGAGCGCCGAGCCGACCGGCTCGCAGAGTGCTGCGCCGGGAATTTTCCACGCTCCGGGCCGCGAAGCTCTGCAAGCGTTGCTGGCCTTCTCTTCCCTGCACGAACAGATACGGAACCGCCGCGCGCGCGCCCTGCGAGACGGTTCGCGAACCTCCGCCGCTGAAGTCTCCGCCACCGATCAGTTCGCCCTCGATGAAGTGTTGCAGTTGGTATGTGAGCGCGCCCTGGCGATCACAGGCACCGACGGAGTAGCCATCGCCCTGAGCGACGGCGGGGAAACTCGCTGCCGCGCGGCAGCGGGAAGCGTGGGACCGAGCCCGGGAGTGCGTCTGGACCCCAGGTCGGGTTTTTCGGGAGCGTGTTTCCGCACCGGCCTCATCGTGCGCTGTGATGATTCCGAGAAAGATCCGCGCGTGGATGGCGAAGCCTGTCGGCGCATGGGCCTGCATTCCATGGTGGCCGTGCCCTTGATGACGGAGCAGGGCGTTATCGGATTGCTGGAAGCTTTCTGTTGCGAAGCTTTCGGATTCAATGACAGTGACGTTCGCAGCCTCAGCCTGCTGGCAGAACTGGTGCTGGCCGCGTTACAGCCTGCAGAAGATTCGCGGCCGGACCGCTCCGTGCGCGCAGCGGATCGTTCCGCGCTCCTATACGACGAGGTGAGCCAGCCGGTTCCGGTTGAGGCTCAACAATCGCAAATTCCCCAGGCAGTATTTCCGGAGGCTGTGTTTCCGGAAATTGAGAATGAGCGTATCTCGGCGAGTACGGAAGCCCAACTGCCAAACGTTCAGTCGGTACGAGATGCCCTGGCGCGAGTCACCGAAGATAGCAGGAAAATTACCAGCTCAGAGCCAGCCCGGAGTGTGACGATTTTCTCGCCGTACACGCTCTCGCAACCGCAGGAGGCGCATAAATTTCCGCGTAAGCTCGTCATCGTGGTTCTGCTTGTGCTCGTGGGGTTCTTGGTTGCAGCCGGAGCGTTGTGGTGGCGAATGCGCAGCAAGACAGCCACGGTTGTTCCGAGCCCGCAACCGGTAGCATCCAGCACTCCCCCGGAAACAGCCGGGAGTCCAGACGCATCGGCTCCTCCACCGGCGGCGGAAAACAGCGAAGCTCCGGCGGCATCGCAGGAATCTCCCCAGCCGCAGGTGACGGGCATCCGGCACTGGTCGTCTTCAGATTCCAGCACCGTGGTCATCGATCTAGAGCATCAGGTCCAGTATGAAGTCCACCGGCTCACGGATCCGGAACGGATCTATTTTGATCTGCGTGGCACCAGCCTGGCTGCCGGGCTGCCCAAAGATATCGAAGTGGGAGACGCGCTGCTGGTGCGCATCCGGGTAGCTCAGCCCACAGCGGGTGTGACGCGAGTGGTGTTGGAGACGAAAGACAGTCCCAACTTCTCCGTCAGCATGGAACCTAATCCCTATCGTCTGGTGATCGAGATTCGCAGCGTTACGGCGCAGCCCAAAAATACTTCCAAAGTCGATCTCTTTGCTCCGATGAACAATCTCTCAACGGCGGAGCGACGCGTTTCCGCCACGCCGCCGCCGGGAGCCTGGCTGTCGCCTCCGCTCACATCGGCGTCCGCGCAGAAGACTCCGTTGCCCGCGCAAGCTGCAAAATTCCGCATTGTGCTCGATGCCGGACATGGCGGATGGGACATGGGAACGGTGGGGCGCAAAGGGCTGCTGGAGAAAAATCTGGTTCTGGATATCGTGGCGCGGCTGGGAAACCTGGTAGAGAATCGGCTGGGCGCGGAAGTCATCTACACTCGCCGGGATGACAGCTATGTCTCTCTGGAGAAACGGACGGAAATGGCCAATCTCGCCGCGGCCGACATGTTTCTTTCCGTACACGCGAATTATAGCGACATCCCGTCGGCGCGTGGAGTCGAGACGTACTACACCAACAGCTATTCCTCGGTGCACGCTCGCCCCCCAGACGAAGATGGTCCGGAAGAGGTGAACGTCAACTGGACGAATGTGGACATTCGCGAGAAGGTGCAGCAGTCGCGGCGTTTCGCCGACAACGTGCAGCGGTCGCTTTATCGAACTCTGGCGGCAAAGAACCCGGCACTGCGCAACCGCGGTGTGAAAGAGGCTTCCTACGTGGTGCTGACCGGGACCACCATGCCCGCGATTCTGGCTGAAGTTTCCTTCGTCAGCAGTCCCGCGGACGAAACCAAGTTAGAGAGCGCAGCCTACCGTCAAGCGATTGCCGAAGCGCTTTACAAGGGCGTTGCCACCTACGCAGAGGGCCTGCACCGCGTGAACCTGGCCAGCGCGCCAGCTCGACCCGCGGGACAGTAGGCCATCGCGTCAGGCGCGTTTTAAGCGGATTTCGACCTCATCACGATCCACCACCGCCGCACTGCCACCACCGACCAAACCGCCTCCACCAAACCGAAGAGCCAGGCTCCCTGCAGGAAACCGTCGATTGAGCCCAACACACAAGACCCGGCAAAAGCCCGAACAAAGCACGAATTTCGCTTCTCCAGCGCGTAACTTACCAGCATCGCCGCAACCGCGAACAGTCCGAAAAGTGTGAGGCGGCTCATGCAGTGACTTCCATAGGGTTCTGGGCCGACGTAGATCCATTCTTCCGCAGGAGGACGAAGATCGTCCACTGCAGGGCGACAAATACCGGCACGGAAAGTTGCAGCCGAGTCAGCAACGTCAAAGGCCCCAGCAGAGGCAGGAGATAAGCCAAGTAGAGCAGAATGCGCACCGAGTCAAACGAAGGATGCGACCGAGCCCCCAGCGTCCAATCACTCATCAACAGCAATGGCGGAGCCAACACCAGCAGGTCATAGACAAACAAGTGGGGATTGACCAGAACAGCCGCCAAGACCAGCGCTGAAAAGCGCGCCGCCACCGGACCAGGAGACTTCCAGGACAAGACGGCGGGGACCAGGATCACAAGCGAGCTCGCCACGTAGAGTCCGAACGATAAGGACGGCCAGGGCATCAGCTGCGACCAGAACGAGCGGAGTGAGTGCATTTGCACTTGCGACGATCCCGGCTCTGCCAGTGCGAGCATCTGGGGCATGTGCCACAGAGTGCCGGCATAGGAACGCATCACCGACGTCCCCGCATAGATCCACGCCACCCCCAACTGCCCCACTGCCGCAACGGCGACTCCGGCAAAACTCTTCCAGGCGCCGGCGGCAAGCAATACCACGGGAATCGCCACTAGAAATTGCGGCTTAAAGACCAGAGAACCCAAGGCCAAACCTGCCAGAAAATTGTGCCCGCCGCGAAATGCAAAGAACGCGGCAACAAAGCACACCAGAAGCAGGCTGGAAATCTGGCCGCGAATCACAAAATGAAAAAACGCAGGAAAAGCCAACGCGAGAACTGCCACCAGGCCTCCGTGGCCTTGCAGATTCGGGCAGACCCTCCACACTAGGTAGCAGCATAAGAAATACAAAAAGGTGCTGGCCGCGACCCAGAGCAAGGCGGCGGCGAAAAATGGCAATCGGCTGAAGCCGTAAAACAAAAGGCCCACCTGCGGCCCGTATACGGTTGGAAGCCTGACTTTGGTTGGCGACAGCACGATGGCATGCAGCTCGGCGGCGGCGACCTGAGGATCAAATAGTTCGTGCAGGCGCCCCTGGCGCAACAGCTTCGCGGATATATAGAACTGGAGAAAATCCTGGAACTTGATGTTTCCCGCGCGGTCCATCAAGCCAGGAGTGGCAAAGTCGAAGCCGACCGCGGACCACACACAAAACGCCAGGATGAGGGCATGCGCGCGGAGACGCCGCTCCGTGATCCAACTGGCTGGGTTGCGCGATGGGGAGCCCATGGATGGTAATTTCACTGCGCCGGCGCGGCGTTCTTGAGCGCATCGTCCATGCCCTGATAGCTGTTCGGAGCGCTGCCTTCGATCAGGCGCCAGCCATCGTCGTAATGCCGAAAGCCGACGGTGGAAACGTACTCCACGCCCTCGTTGTAGAGGGCAGAACCGAGGGCGTTCAGCGGGGTCCATTTCCAGCGGAAATCGACTTCCGCCAGTTCATCGCTCTTGCTGATGCCGGTCACTTCGACCAGGTCCCGGCGTGCGACCTGCACGCTGAAATACTGTGAAGCAGCGGCATCGTTGGGAATCAGATCGCGGAAGATGTTCACCCCGTTGGGGGTGAGGGCCACGTCCCAACACGGAGAAGGGCTGATGTCCGGGGGACACGCGGCGTTGGATCCTGAAATCCAGCCGTGGCGCTGCAACACCAGATACTCCGGGGAAGAATAGTCCTTGTTGGAGACAATTCCGGTGCGCAGCCAGAACTGCTGCGGAGATCGGAACTCGTCGGAGGCCACGATCAAGTCGGCGGCCAGCCGCCGCGTGAGAAAGTCGCGCGGCGAGCAGGCGGCGGTGAAACACAAGAACGAAACCAGCAGTAGAGTTCTCAGTTTCAGCATGAAATCGGACGGACTGCTAGTTGAGGATTGTAACCAAACGCGAGCTCCCACGCGGCAAGAAAGGACGATCCGCGATCTGTCCCTCGAATTTGGGAGCCCAGCGTCCGGGGATGGCGGTTCCACAGGACGGACAATTCCCTTCTGGAGTCAGCCGGTAGTCTTCTACAAAATAACCGGATCGTTTTATCAGGACCTCGCCACAGTGATGGCAGAATGTGTCTTCCAGACTGCCCACCATGCCCGGCAGATTTCCGGCATAGATGTAGCGCAGCCCAGCCTGCTTGCCGATGGCCGCGGCGCGCAGCAGGTCTACCGGGCGCGTGTCATCGGGATCGTCCATTTTGTAGTCTTTGTGAAACGCAGTGACGTGCCAGGGTATGTAGGGCGAGACGCCCGCTAGAAATTCGACTAGCTTGCGCAACTCGTCGTCAGAGTCGTTGAAGCCTGGGATCAGCAATGTAACAATCTCCAGCCAAATTCCCATCTGGTACAAGCTGCGAATGGTTTCAAGAATCGGGCCAATGCGTCCGCCAAGCTGGTGGTAGTGGCGGTCATCGAAACTCTTGAGATCCACTTTGTAGAGATCGACCCAGGGACGCAAATATTCGAGCACTTGCGGTGTGCCGTTGCCGTTGGAGACAAAGCCAGTGATGAGTCCGGCAGCTTTGGCTTCCTTAAAGACTGCGACCGCCCACTCGCTGGTGATAAGCGGCTCGTTGTAGGTGCTGACCAGAATCTTCGCACCCTGGCGCAGAGCATCGCGCACCAGGGCTTCCGGCGAAGCTTGGAGCGGGGGAGATACGGCATTGGGATCGCGCAGAGCCTGCGAGGTCACCCAATTTTGACAGTAGGCGCAATGCAGATCGCATCCCAGCATGCCAAAACTGTAAGCCAGCGACCCGGGATAAGCGTGGAAGAAAGGCTTTTTTTCAACCGGGTCGCACTGCACGCCACCCACGTATCCCCAGGGCACGTAGAGGATCCCGCCGCGGTTGTAGCGAACCTTGCAGACGCCAGGCTGGCCGTCGGGAATGGGGCAGCAATGGCCGCAGGCGTAGCAGCGGACACGGTTGCGATCGAGTTTTTCGTAGAGTTCGCCCTCACGCACATTCTGGTAAACGACGTCGCGCAGCGTGGGCACTAGGAACCTCTGTTTCTATTCTAAACCTGGAGGGATTAAGGGCTGGAGAATCTGAATCCTTGCAGGGCGCGACGATTTTTCTCTGACGCTGGGTTCTATCGGGAGCGGGAGGAGTCTTTAGCCGATAGCTGGTGCTGTCTCAGCCAGTCGTTGGCTTCTTCCTGAGCAGCAATGATCTGGCCGCGGCTCAGGCGCGAAGCCAGCGCGGCAAGGCGGTATTTGCTGGCTTCATCTCCCCCAGCCTGCGCCAGCACCGACCAGAAGTAGGCTTTGTCCAGATCCTGCGGTACGCCGGTTCCCGACCAGTAATAAGCGCCCAGAGTTGCCTGAGCAACTACATGCCCCTGATTGGCGGCCAAATCGAACCAGCGGGCCGCGGTCGAATAGTCTTGAGCAACATCTTCGCCGATCGCGTAACGTGCGCCCATGGCGAATTGCGCCGTAGCATCACCTTGCTCGGCCAGTTTGCGCAGACTCTCCAACTCGCTCTCCGGATTGCCGGCCGGGGGTTGCAAGGCCTTTTTGGGAGTGGGGACCCGCGTCTGAGAACTGGTTTGACCTGGCCCGGCCTGGCTTCTTATCCAGGGCACAAGCAGAGCGGTGAGCACGACCATGGCAGCCACGGCAACGATGGCGATGGTCCGCCGAAAATGTAAAAGGTGTAAAAAAGGAGAAGAGGTATTGTCCGGAGGTTCTGCACTCGACGGGGTCTCGGAACCGATCTCACCGCCGCCAAATTCCTCAAAGCCGAGAACTGTGGGTTGGGGTAAGGTCTCCGCCGGCGTGGAAGTTGCGGACAATCCTTCCCCTCCCTCCAAGGCTTGGAGGGCGCGGTCTACGGCGGCCAGAACAAATTCAGCCAGGCGCTGCAGAAAGATTCTGTCTCGTGCGCCAAAGGCAAATGGTTCTGGCGAAAACACTTCCAGCAACCCGATGACGGTTTCGCCGCAGCGAACCGGAACCGCCATCATCGAACGGATCCCAAGGCTGCGGCAGGTGTCGCGGTCCACGCGAGGGTCGGTCTCGCAATCGTCGCAGCGGAGCAAACGTCCGCTGCGGACGCACTCGCCGGAAAAACCACTGCCCAACTGGAAGCGCGCCCCAACCTCCGGAGCATCCGCGCCGGCGCGGGCGCGGCACAGCATTTCTTCCCCATCGGAGATAGCAATCGCGGTGCCGGTGGCGCCGGTGAAGGAGCGGGCATAGTCGGCGACCAGTTGCAGCGAAGCATCGAGACCGGGCTTAGCCCGCACTTGCTTTCTGATCAGCGCGAGGGTGTTCAAAATGCTGCTGTAGTCCCGTAGTCCCGGAGGCGCAACTTCCTCCCGCTGGGGAGTGGGTACGAGACTTGGCGGTTCCGGCACCTGTGCCGGCATTTCGGAATGCAACAACTGAGCTTGCGCGGCGTGCCGCACGCAAGCTGCAACGAGATTGATAAACAACCATTCCTTAAGCAGACGAAGAGAGGATGCCGGCATCTGGGGAAAACCGACGCCCGTGCGTCCGGAAGGATCAGACCAAGCGACCTCTCCTATAGCCTCGATGCCACCGGCGGTTTCTGAAAGGTCCAGACTCAGCTGGACTTGGCAGCCAGCCTCCATCTGCGAGGCATTCTGGAACGCTATGCCGTTTTCGCTGATATCCAGGATTTCATTTTGGTCCGGGGCTGTGCTGGTAGAATTTACAATCACGCCAGCGTACGCAGGAGAATGAACCCTCTGCCGCACACAGCCACGGCGGTTACGGGAGGAGGCCCTGGGTTCCGATAAGGGCTCGGGCTTGAGGCTCAGGGGCTGCATACCGTGAATCTGCTCAATCTTACTCCAGCTTAGTTCAGCCCAACGCCACGGAGGTACGTAGATAGTTAGGTTCAGTCCCAAAATTGACCGTGCACCGCATAGGGTCCGCGCTGGATTGGTTGCTGCATTTGACGACGGTTCGGTAGGCACAGAGCTGAGGAGGCCAAAATGGCTACGAAGATCGCTTTAGACAGAAAGATATTAGCGGCACACGGCGATCCCATACGGATCGTGCCAATGCATGCGCCCCCAGGTCTCATTGGAGCGGAGGCCGTTCCCGCGGCGGCGCCCCATCTGAGCTATCGGAATGGGCCGCTGATCCCGAATGCCGAAGTGTTCACCATATTCTGGGGGACAGGATGGGAAAAAACGCCGGCCAGCGGCTTGATCGCGCAGATCAACCAATTCTTTGGCGACATCCTGACCAGCACGCTCATTGATCAACTGGCCGAATACAACGTACCCGGAAAACAGATCGGTCACGGAAAATTTACCGGGACGCTCACCGTAACCAGCCCCGCTCCGCAGCCATCGGAGAGCGACAGTGCCATCCAGCACATGCTGCAGCATCAGATTGTGGCTAACTCGGCCCTACCTCAACCCGGGCCGAATACGCTCTATTTCATCTATGTGGAGCCTGGAACACGAGTAGTGCAGGGCGGAAGCGCGTCCTGTCAGGCATTCTGTGGTTACCACAATGATATTTCCGGCCAGATCTATTACGCCGTGATGCCCTACCCGGGCTGCCAGGGCTGCACCGGCGGCATGGATGTTTTCACGGCCCTTACCTCTACCAGTTCCCACGAGCTTTGCGAAGCCATCACCGACGCCGTTCCCGGCCAGGGATGGTACGACGATAGCAACGGAGAGCTCGGCGACATCTGCGCCTGGAAGACGAAGCAGGTCGGCGCCTACACCGTCCAACTGGAGTGGTCGAACAATGCTGGGAAATGCGTTTGAAAGCTGTGATGATCGCCCCAAATGCAGCCGGAGATTGCCGCACGGGGCGGGAAACAACGAACCGGGGCATCCGCGACCGATCGAATCACGACGGCGCCGGGAACAACAGCGCTCGTCATGATCGCTCACTAGGCAAAAACCGTCGGCGCGGGCTGGATTGCCCTAGTGCTCCTTACCTCAGCTCAGCGGCTTTTTCGCAGCTTCCGCCGAAATGGCCTCGCTCCCATCCAGTTGCCAATCACTCTGGCGAGAGCACCACTACATGGAAACTGCCCGGAACGATGGTCGGACGTGGACGTGGATTGTCCGCCGTGGCTGCCGGAGCAGGACCCAGCTTCGCCGCGGAGAGATAGATATTGTGAGTCTTGGCATCCAGGGTCATGGTCCGCGCGCTCCGCTCGGTTGCGACGTTTCCCAACACCGTATATTTGTCGGGCCCCTCTTGCTTCACTACGGTTAGGGTGCCTTCGCCGTTGGAGGAAAAAGCCAGTTTGGTTCCCGGATCGTAGCCGGCGGCATCCGGCCCATTCCCGATTGCGACGGTGGTGACCACTTTTCCAGAATCCGCGTCGACCACCGCCATCAGCTGGTTCGAGCACACGGAAAACAGTCTCCGTCCTTCGCGATCGATCGCCAGGCCAGAAGGTTCCTCGCAGGGCGAAAGAGACCAGGTTTTCTTCACCTTCAGCTCCTGGGGATCAATTTCGACGATCTCACTCTTGTCTTCGATGTTGGCGTAGACGTTGCCTTTGCCGTCGCTCGTGGGGAATTCCGGCTTGCCGTCCAGGGCGATTGTGCCCGCGACTTTGCCCGAGGCCGCATCAATGGCGGTCACATCGCTGCTGCGTCCGTCGAACGCAAACACGCGCTTGCTGAACGGGTCGTACACGATCCCATCGGGATTCTTGCCGGCCGGCACCTTCTCCAGAACGGAGTTCGACTTCAGATCAAAAATCACGACCACATCGTCGCCGCCGTCGCTGATGAAGCCTCGACCCAGGTCATCATCCACTGCGATGCCATGAATCCGTTTCATTCCGGTGATCTTTGCCATCGGCTTCTGCGAGGCCAGGTCCACGACGTCGACCTCGGTGCCGTGAGAAACATAGAGCTGCCCGTTGGCGGAGTCCGCGAACAGGTAATCCCAGCCACTATCGCCTTCGATTGGAATGCTGCCGCTCACTTTGTATTGCTGCGCGTTGGCCGCCAGTGGAAAGGCCAGCAGAAGAGACCCAAAAATCACTATCCAGCGCTGCATCATAACTTCCTCCATTCCAGCAATTTCAAATCGACCGTCTCACCGATTCTCCGGTACGGTGGCCAAGAACGCGAACATTAGGGCGGATCCAAAGACCGGTGGATCCAAAGATCAGAGCGGAGAAACGTGGGAGAACTCAAATCTTCGTCCTTTCGGAGAACACGAGGCGGCGACAGGACGGCAATTCTTGCCGAGTCGATACCTGAGACACAAAAATACGCGAGCAACATTAAGGGAAGCTGAAGCGCCTTACTCTGAGATTGGGGGAGTTGCACGTCCCCGTTTTCGCGGATCACGAACGGCTCTCCCTCTAAAGAAGCCGCAGACGGCCAAGCTACCCTGGAAAGTCTTCGAAGTTCGGCTGGGAAGACAACTACGGCGGCAAACAGGCAACTCTTGCTCCGGTCTGTGCGCATGACTTTGCATAAGCGGCACACGCGGAGCCGAGGAGACGGCGCATGTCACTGATAGCAAAGGGTTTGCTAAAATATCAGTTTGGCATCACAGATCCTCTTATAGGCAGTGGAACGGGGCACCTAATTACAGGTTAAGACCTTCGGACTACTCCCCTCCGAGGCCCGTGCAACCAGTACTCAACGTTTTAGGAGGGCGGTTAA
>Ga0209415_10006440_pt1 | contig 20870 bp, 18 predicted proteins | sample PeaSoiSIISIP2007_FD_187696 | JGI IMG/M metagenome (GOLD analysis project Ga0209415, IMG submission 187696) | Peat soil microbial communities from Weissenstadt, Germany - SII-SIP-2007 (SPAdes) (version 2) | ecosystem: Environmental > Terrestrial > Soil > Wetlands > Peat | place: Germany...
ATACTGTCCCAATACGCCGTTCCGCCCGCCGCTTCGGCTGCCTTCTTCTTGTCGATCAGCCATTTGGCATGCTCCGGCTTGAAATCATCGTAGGGATAGCCGAAGAGCGATTTCGCGGCCGCGACAAATTCGGGATTCGTTTCGCTCAAACGAAGCACGCTGCTTTCGTCTGGCGGTGCAGCCATCGCGTCCATGTCCGAATCGTCGGGGAAAGTGGCGTGCGAGTGATTGTCGTAAATCGGGATTTGGTCGATCTGCTTCAGAAGGCGTTCGTAAATTTTTGGCACGTCAGAGCCGGCCAGCGGTTTCGCCTGCGCAGATGCATGGGCAGCGCACAAGACGCCAGCCAGCGCACCGAGCAGCAATACTTTTCCCGCCCGAAGAAGACCTGTCATTGTCCGATTTCTCCCAATATGCCCACAGGCAGAACTGCCTGTCCTACCGCGCGACCGCAGCGCGCCATCGAGACGATACCCGCTGCATACGCTCCAGGGCTTCCTCCAGAAGATGCCTTGCGCTGACCAAGGAAAACCGCAAGTAATTCTTCCCAGCCGCGCCGAAAGCAGCTCCGGCAATTCCCGCCACGCCTGCTTCCTCCAGAAGAAGTTTCGCCACTTCCTCGGCGGCCAGCCCGGTTTCTTCGATGTTCACCCAGGCATAGAAGGCTCCGCCGGGCGGCTGGCAGCGAAAGCCGGGAATTTTATTTAAACCGGACACAAACAGGTCGCGTCGTTTGCGATACTCCACGACCATCGCCTCAACGGCGTGGCCGGAATCGGCCAGCGCTTCGATCGCCGCCACTTGTGTGAATTCCGCCACGCAGGTAAACGTGTTCAGCACCAGCAGATCCATCGCGTCCACCACGTGCTTTGGCGCCACGGCATAGCCCAGCCGCCAGCCTGTCATGGCAAAACTTTTTGAAAAGCCGTCGATGATGACGGTTCGTTGCGCCATGCCAGGCAACGACCAGATCGATTCGTATTCTCCGCCAAACAAAATCCGTGCATAGATTTCGTCGGAGATAATCCAGAGGTCATTCTCTTCCGCCAACTGCGCTATTTTGCGAAGCGCCTGCGCGCTGAAAACTGTTCCTGTCGGATTATTCGGGGAATTAAAGATGAGTGCTGTCGTTCGGGAGTTAATTTTGTCCGCTATCTCATCGAGATCAGGCTGAAAGTCATTCTTCTCCGCCAACTCGAACGGCACGGCCTTCGCGCCTAATCCGCGAGTAAACGATGGATAGATTGGAAAGCCCGGATCGGGGAAGAGCACTTCGTCGCCTGGCTCGATCAGAGCCATCATCGCCAGCGACAGCGCCATCTTGCAGCCTGGCGCCACAAGAACCTGCTCCGGCGACACTTGCAGCCGCCGAGTCCACTTCAAATATTCCGCGAGTGCTTCCCGCAACGCGGGAATGCCTCGGGTGGAGACGTAACGATCCCGACCTGCCGCAACCGCGTCACGCACGGCATCGACCACTGGCGCCGCCGGATGGAAATCCGGTTCGCCGAGCTCCAGGTGAATGATGGACCGGCCTTCGCGCTCGAGCTCCTTCGCGCGGGAATAGACGGCGAGCGCGCCTTCTCCAGTCAGTTGAGAAACACGTGAAGCGATTCGTCGCATAGCGGTCAGCAGAATCCTACCATTTTGTTGAAGGAAGTGCGTCCTGATACGGCGAGCCCAGGCCCCGAACACGTTTACGGCAAAAAAAAGGGGCACGAAACTTCGTGCCCCGGAGTGATTTTTCTTTGTTCGGCGGCCTAAAAGGCGTAGCGCAGCGAGAACTGGATCAATCGTGGCGTGCCCACCGTACTGGTGATCTTGCCAAACGGAGACGTCGTCAGAATCCCGTTGACGCAATTCGGCGTCCCCGGAGCGCATTGAAAACTCTCAACGTCAGTGAACGCCGGGTTGCCGAAGTTGGCATGGTTCCAGACGTTGAAGAAGTCGGTTGTGAACCACAAACTCTGCCGCTCGGTAAGTTTGAAATTCTTGATTAGCGAGAAATCCCAGTTCTGCTGGCCCGGACCGCGGAAGTTGTTGCGGCCAAGACTTCCGAAGCCTGTGGTGCAGAAGTTGGGATTGCTGGCGCACTGCGTCGGGTAGAGAAGTGGCGCTGGAGTAAAAGCCGCGGGGTTCAAGTAACCGTTGATCCGAGTGCCGATTCCTCCGCTAGTAAGAGCGCTCGAGAGAGTGGCTCCAGAAGCCAGACTCCCCGTCAGCACGCCTGGTGAAGAACCGGCACCAAGAAACCCCGTGCCAGCTCCGGAATCCAGGACTGAGAACGGCGCACCAGACTGAACGATGGTGATACCGCTAATGGCCCATCCCCCCAGCGCCGTGTGCTTCCATCCTTCCGCGGACTTCATAAACGGCAAGTCGTAGCGGTAACTCACGGCGAGACGGTGCGTGCGGTCGAAATCCGAAAGCCCGCGCGAATCGTTCAGAGTCGATTCATCGTTGAACGCGGAATTGAACGCCGTGTTGCCGGTGGAAGTTGCGTCCGTCGATCTGGCGAAAGTATAAGCGGCTTGGAAATAGCCTGCTCCCCAGCGCCGAGACAAAGTCGTCTGGAGCGAGTTGTAATGTGAATAGGCGTCGTTGGCGAATAGCTGGAATCCGGCGTAGCCATTGATGCCCTGAGCTCGCGAACGAGCCACAGCGTTGGCAAACGTGTTCGTTGTGATAACGCAGGGACTCGGCGTGCAGAACGGACTCGTGATGTCCACAGGATTTGCCGGTGTTGCGTCCTGTGATTGCAGTGCATCACGCGTCTCGCGCAAGTGGACCGCGTGGGTGCCCACATAGCCGACCTCCAGCACCCACTGTTTCCCGAGCGAACGTTGTACCGTCAAGTTCCATTGCTGCGTGCTTGGCACGACGAAGTGCCGCGGCACGGCGAGTCCGAAAATTCCCAACGTCTGAAGAGGCCCAGGGCAGCCGTTTCCTGTGGCTGTTCCGTAATTCGCGGCTTGCGTGGTGTCGCTGCCTGGGAAGCCCTGGAAAACGTTGAGGCACGGAACGAAAGTCGGGTCGAGTGTACCGGCTTGGGGCAGACCATTGGGATTTGACGTTGCGCCCAATGGCAGGCAACTTGGCGGTGCATTTTTAGAGAAATACGTCGATAGGCAACCCGGCAAACCGCCGCCGAAAGCCACCGGAAGAAATGGCGTCTGAAACGACAATTGATCCGCAGTGCCGACATCCTCGCGCACGTAATAGATACCGTATCCGGCGCGGATGGTCGTGTTGTGATGCCCGAAGAGATCGTAGGCGAGGCCTACACGCGGTCCGATGTTCGTGGCGTAATTATTCTTGAACGTCGTTCCATTCGCGCTGCCAGTCAACCCAGCCAGGTTAAGCTTGCCTACGCACGAAGGATAGATAAAGGGAAACTCTCCCGCATTTGCCAGCGCTGGATCGAGATTTCCGATATGGCAGAGATCATCATGAAACGCGCCGAAAATCTCTGTGCGCACTCCAAGGTTCAGAGTCAGGTTGGGCCGAATCTTCCAATCATCTTGCGCAAATACTCCGTAGTTGTTGGAGCGGTATTCATGGTTGGAAAGGCCGCCACCGCCAAAGCTGAATTGCGGCGCGCCCAGAAGGAAGTTTTGGAAGTCCGTTGTCGCGACACCTGTAATAGGGCCAGATCCCGCTGGAGTATTGGTAAAGAAGAGTTCTCCGTTAAATACTTGAGGAAAGTTCTTGTTCAAATTCACGCGGGTGAACTCGCCGCCGAAGCGGAACACGTGCTGCCCTTTTACCCAGCTCACCGTATCCACAAAATTGATGTTGTTCTGGTCCTGCGACTGGTTCCCGAAAGGCGCCGGTCCAATTTCAAAGCCGGAGCTTTCGAGAATGAATTTATAAATCGAATCAGTCACGCTGTTCGTCGGCCGGTCGATTCCCAGGTCCGTCGCCGTAACCGGCGCGATGTTGCTCAGAACGTCGTTGATGTGCACGAAGCCGAACCGGAATTCGTTCACCAGCGTCGGCGAAAAAAGATGCGTCTCAGTGATGTTCAGGAAACGCGCCTTGACCGGCGTATCGAACGGAAAGTTCAGTGAGGAAGAGCTAACGCTGCTGGCCAGTGTGCTGCCCAGGGATTCCTGCAAATCGCCGCCGCCGAAGGGCAGAAAACTCTCGGAATCAGAAAAGAAGAACCGTGCGGAGAGTTTGTCCTGACCGCTGCGGAATTCATGGTCCCAGTTGGTAGTGAACTGGTCGTCGGTATATTTCCCGGGCCGGCTGATGGCAAATGCGCCGGTTGTAGGATCGCTGCTTGGAATCAACAACCCGTTGGTCGATCCGCCGAACTGGTTGCTCTGGAAATTCAGCAATTTCAGTACAACCGGATCGATCGGAGTCGTAGTGTTTCCGAAAAACGCCTGCGAAATCGATGCCTGCGTTCGAACCGCCGGAAGCGAAGGAATCGTCGTGCTGATGAGCGTTCCCGGCGAATCGCCGCTGCGTTGCCGAGTGCCCTGGTAGTTCATGAAGAAATATCCAAGTTTCTCCTCACCTACCGGTCCGCCGAGGCTTCCTCCGAAAATGTTCTGCTTGATGTCTGGACGGGCCACGCCGTCACGGTTCAGGAAGAAATCGTTGGCATTCAACTTGTCGTTGCGGAAAAATTCATACGCATCGCCATGAAACTGCCTCGTGCCGGACTTCAAAATGGCGTTGACGTTCCCGCCGCCGTCGCGTCCCTGGCTGGCGTCATACAGGGACGTCTGGACCTTGAACTCCTGAATGACATCGGGATTCGGCAGCGGGACGTACGTCGCCTGCGCGACGTTGTAGTCCGTCGCGCTGATTCCTTCGATCAAAAAGTTGTTGTTGTCTTCGCGCTGGCCGTTCACAAAGAGTTTCACGCTGCCGCGTCCCAACTGCGCTGCCGCGTTCAGGTCGCTCCCCGCACCCGCGGAAAGCGTCAGAAGTTGCTGGTAATTCTGTGTGGCAAGAGGAAGCTCTCGAATGGTGGCCGTGCCCAGTGACTGGCCAGTGGTGGCGTTGCTGGTCTCAACGGTCGTCACTTGCGCCGTGATTTCCACCTTTTCCGTTACCGCCCCGGGTTTCAACGTGATTGTCACGCGCGTCGTTTCCGTTACGCGGACTTCGATGTCGGTGGCCTTCGCTTCTCCAAATCCGGATTTGTTCACGACGACGATGTAATTGCCAGGCGGCAAAAGAGTGGCGACGAAAATCCCTTCGGTACCAGTAAGCAGCTTGCGTACTATCGACTCTGTACGCGCATCGATGACCTGCACATCAGCCGAACCAATCGACCCGCCGCTGGTATCCACCACCACGCCGCTAATCGCGCCAGTCGCACCGCCTTGCCCATACGCGCTGCCAGCGGTCAACATCCCTGTCAGTAACAACACCCCTGCGAACAACTTGTATCTACCCCACATCATTCACCCCCCAGGTGATTAATCTTCGGGACTGCCATTCCCGAGAATTCAGGTTCCCGAATTAGCAGTTCTCTAAATCGCACCAGTACCCCCCACGGTACGGCGCGAGCCAGTGAATACTCCCATTTTGAAACTAACGATTCAGCTTCGGTGTGTCAACCTGCGAGTTCATAAATGTTTTGGATGTGTCAAATCACAGCGCAAATCGTTCATCTTCCAGCCTGTTCTCTGTTTCTCACGTGGCCAATCCGCACTTGACGCGGAGCATGCCGGGCGAGACCATACCTCAGGGTCACTCTGGCGCAAACTGCACCGCCTCTTTCACGTCCAATTAAGTGGCAGTCCCGCCAGCGTCGCCGATGGGGGTGACACATGACTTTCAGTACCTTGTTTCGTTCTATCCTTTCCGCCTCTATCTTGTTCGTTCTCTCTGCTGGGACGCAACCGGCGGCAGCCGATTCCAGTCATGCCCGCGTGATTCGCCTAAGCCTCGTGCAAGGCGATGTGCGGTTCACTCGCGAGGCTCACGGCGATCCTCTCGCTGACCAGAAGGCGCAATGGGAAACCGCGCAGGCCAACCTGCCGATTCGGCAGGGCTATGTGGTCGCCACTGACAACGGCCGCGCCGAAGTGGAATTTGAAAATGGCGCGATGGCGTTTCTCAATGCCAACACGGTTCTTGAGTTCTTCGATCTTTCGCTCGAAGATGGCGCCCGTACCACCCGCTTGGTCCTCCGTCAGGGCTCCGCTTCTTTCTATGTGAATCCCGCGAACGGAGATTATTTCAGCGTAACAGGCGGCGATTTCACCGTCGAGGCCAGCGGAAAAGGCTCCTTCCGCTTCAATAATTTTGATGATGGCAGCAATGTCGAGGTCCTAACCGGCCACGCTTCTGTCCTGCACAAGAAGGAGACTACCCAGCTCAACAAGGGCCAGTCACTCTCCATGAAAGCTGGAGACGATACCGTAAATATTGGCCGTCTTCCTTCCGGCGACGAATTCGATCACTGGGTCTCTGGCCGCATCGACACCGTTTCCAGCGCCACAAACGCCTCTCTCCAGTACACCAACTCTCCCTACTACTCCCCAGGCTACGCCGATCTTTATACCTATGGCTCCTGGTCTTCCTGCGGTGGATTTGGATACGGATGGCGGCCTTTCGGCGCGGGTCTAGGCTGGTCACCATTCACCATGGGGCAGTGGATGTGGGATCCCGGCTTCGGCTGGACCTTCGCCAGCTTTCAACCATGGGGCTGGGCTCCTTACCACTACGGAGGCTGGCTGTTTGACGCTTCTTGCGGCGGCTGGTTCTATTCCCCGCCTATCTATTACGGCTATGGCTACGGAGGTTATGGCGGCAACCCGAGAAGGCGACCTCCCGTCGTCCATCCTCCTCACCCCGTCTATCGTGCCACCACCGCGATGTTCGTTCGCCAGAACGGTAAACTCGGCGTCGTTCCTATGCACCCTCTCGACAAAGAAGGCAAGTCTCCGCTGAATCTGGAGCATGGTGTCTTTTCCACCGAGCCCGCTAGAAACGCGAAGGAGCCAGCCTTGGCCGCAGCAGGCGGGCAAAAATGGGAGACTTTGAAATCACCGCCACGAGAAGCTCTGAACAGCAGCCTCGTTGCTACGAGCGCTCCCACGCGGACTTTCCGCACGGTGGCAGAAGGAAGCGGCGGCACCCGTGTCGTTTCTCTTTCACACGATTCTTCTATCGTGTACGACCTGCGCGAGCACCGTTTCGTCAACTCGAATGCCTCGCCCTCATCCGCGCGCGAAGGCGGAGCTATCGCAGAAAAGAATGGACAAGGCGAGCTTAGGAACGATCACATCTTGGCTGGAACCAAGAATAATCCCCCGGGAACTCCTACGCGCGTCCCGGTAAACCCAACTTCTGCACGCTCAACCGCTCCACCCTCTCGCAGCGTGCCTCCTCCTCCCGCGCCGCGTTCTTCGGCTGGTGGTGGCTATCGCGGTGGCACCGAGACCGCCGGAGGCGGCTCGTCGCGCGGCTCATCCGCGCCTTCCGCCCCTTCGTCTCACGCCTCGGCTCCCGCATCTAGCGGCGGAGGCGGGCGTCCGCACTAACGCTATCCACATTTTTAGAACTTTCTGAAGAAAACGGCTCCGTGATTGGAGCCGAGTTTCTTTTGGAGGTGCCGTCTGGTTCTTTTCAGTAGTCCGCAAAACCGCGACATCATCGAAGCTTCTAAACAAACGCCATTCCGGCGTAGCCCACCACCGCGCTGAAATCGCCGGAAACATCCGCCGACGTCGCATAACGCACCAATTCTGGCTGTGCGTTCCCCAACTTCTGGAGCGCGGTTAGCATGGCAACTGCCGGCCCCAATCCGCACATGGAAATCGCCTCGTTGCGGCAAGTGTCATACAGTCCGCGCGCGTCCATCGCCAGAATGCGGTCGATCGCTTTGCCGTCTTTCACCCGCGTCGTGCCGTCATCCTCATAGTGATTCAAATCGGAAGTCGTCAACAAGAGGATCTCTTCGCCGCCGGCGGCCATCACATGTCCAATGCCTTCGCCTACGGCAATGAGATCCTCGAAGCGCACAGTCCCCAGCGCAATCGGCACAAACGTAAATCCAGGCCGCAAGACTTGCAAAAATGGAATCTGCACCTCCAGCGAATGCTCGGAGCTGTGTGCCACGCTGTCTTCCCGCAACAATGGACATGCTTCCCGCAAAGCCTCCGCCAGTGGCTCATCAATCAGCGCGTCGCCCAGCGGCGTCCGCCACGCTCCGCTTGAGAGAATCGCGGCATTCGCTCCGTGCGGGTAATGCCGCACACCCAAAACCAGGATTTTCTTTGGAATAGAAATTCGCCCGTAGACCGCTCCCGCCACATGCCCCGAATAAACATACCCCGCATGAGGGACAAGACAGGCCTTCGCCTTCAGAAGCGCTTCTTCTTTTTCAACCTTGGTGTATTGCCGGATGAGAGCAGTTAGTTTAGCGGGATCGGAAGGATAGAATCGGCCGGAGACTGCAGGCATGCGAAGCATCACGACGCTCAGCAAATCAAATTGCTTTTGAGGGTTTTCCCTTTACCTTGAGGGCTTGCTTCGAGGTCGGATCGTAAAAAACCGTGACTTTGTCGCCGTACTGGTAGCCGCCTTTGTCGACGATCGCTTGCATCTGCGCGGCCGCGGCTTGAGAAAGACTAAACGTCTCGAGCGACATATCATTTCCCTTGGCCCGTACCGTGATCTGCGCGATGTTCGCTTGCATCACGTATCCTTCAAACTTGCCCGTCCCCGCCGGCCTCGACTTGGCCTTGACGGCATTCACCGTATTCACAATGATGGGCACGGCCGTATCCAGGACAATGGGCGCGACGGTAGCGGGAGTCTGCGCTCGCGCAGACACGCTCAAGAGCGCTCCTGCCATTAGCATCGGAAGAGCCAACACCGCGATTTTTGCCAAAGACTTCATTCGATATCGTCCGTTGCAATTCGTAGCGACTTCAAAAACCGCACGTCTTGCGGTGTCATCGTCAACCGCGCCGCCGGCTTCTTGTCCGGCATCTGATCAAAAGATTCCTGATCTACCTGAATCCGCAGCGATTCCAGAAACCGACGATCCTGCGTCGTCAGTTTTGCTGCTTCCGCTGCTGCCGCATCGCGCTTTGCTAGGCCAATCGTCGCATCCAGCTTCAGCACAATGTCATAACCGTGCGCGCGCACTCCGGCAATCGCTCCTGTGATTCGGTCGGAATCGGACACGGTATCGTTGATCGCGTGTCCCAATTCTCGAAGCAGGTTTTTCAGGTGATCGTCTAGTTGCAAGGGTGGCTCCCCTTCACTACATTTGTCATTCTAGGCTTGCCATTCTTAGGATACAAGTCGCCTTGTTTTGCTTTGTCTCCAATAGGTTCACAGGCCTTTCGTTCAGGTCATGAACCGCCCGAATGCCCCGCCACGCTGCCCCGTTTCCTCCCGTGCGAATCTTACTCTTGATTTTGCGTTAAGATGCATTTATGTCATCGGCCGCCAGTCCAGCCGCAACTGCGCCTCCGCGCAAGGGTTTTCACCGTTTTTGGCGCGCTCTTAAGCAACTCTTCCTCGAGGTCGCTGGAGCCTGTTTCGCTGTTCTCGGACTCCTCTTGCTGAATCTTGCGATACGCTCTTGGACGCGCGACGTTTCCCGCTGGCCGTTCGCAGGCGCCGTTGCTTTCGCCCTGTTATTCTTTTTTTTCGCGGTAAGCTCGTTCCGCCGCGCTCGCAAATTGTAGGGGCACGGCATGTTTATCCTGAGCTCGAAGGGCTGTGCCCGTCTTGTTTTTTTGCCCGGTTCTGATCGGCTCAAATTGACGTGACACAAAAATGTCCGACACCAAAACCACCAAGCCCCCCGCCGAACGCAAAGAGCATTTCACCACGCTCTCCGGCCTCCCCATCGATCGCCTCTACACCCAAAATGATCTTTCCGCCACCAACCCCGAATCCACCATCGGCTACCCCGGCGAATTCCCCTACACCCGCGGCATCTACCCCACCATGTACCGCGGCCGCCTCTGGACCATGCGCCAATACGCCGGCTTCGGCACCGCCGTCGAGTCCAACCAGCGCTATCGTTATCTCCTCGGCAAAGGCCAGGCTGGCCTCTCGGTCGCTTTCGATCTCCCCACGCAAATCGGCATGGACTCCGATCATCCCCTCGCTCTCGGCGAAGTCGGCAAAGTCGGCGTCGCCATCGACTCCCTCGAAGACATGGAAACGCTTTTCGACAACATCCCCCTCGAAAAAGTCTCCACCTCCATGACCATCAACGCCACCGCCGCCATCCTTCTCTGCCTCTACGTTGCCGTCGCCAAAAAACAAGGCGCCAGCCTCGCCAAGCTTTCCGGCACTGTCCAGAACGACGTCCTCAAGGAATACATCGCTCGCGGCACGTACATCTATCCAGTCCGCCCCGCCATGCGCATCGTCACCGACATTTTCGCCTGGTGCCGCGACCATCTTCCCAAGTGGAACACCATCTCCATCTCCGGCTATCACATTCGCGAAGCCGGCTCGACCGCCATCCAGGAAGTCGCTTTCACCCTCGCCGACGGCATCGCTTACGTTCAAGCTGCCCTCGACGCCGGCCTCGCCGTCGACGAATTCGCTCCGCAACTCTCCTTCTTCTTCAACGCCCACAGCGACCTGCTCGAAGAAATCGCCAAGTACCGCGCCGCCCGCCGCCTCTGGGCCAAACTCATGCGCGACCGTTTCGGCGCAAAAGATCCGCGCTCGCTCCTCCTCCGCTTCCACGCCCAAACCGCTGGCTCCTCCCTCACCGCGCAGCAGCCTGAAAACAATATCGTCCGCGTGGCCATCCAGGCCCTCGCCGCCGCTCTCGGCGGCTGCCAATCCCTCCACACCAATTCGATGGACGAAGCCCTCGCCCTCCCCACCGAAGACGCCGCGCTCATCGCCCTCCGCACCCAGCAAATCCTCGCGCACGAAACCGGCGTCACCAACACCATCGATCCCGTCGCTGGCTCTTACGCGATCGAACATCTCACCAACGAAATCGAGCAAGGCGCCGCCGATTACATTTCGAAAATTGATGCGATGGGTGGCCCTCTTGGTGGCATGCTCCGCGCCATCGAATCCGGTTTCGTCCAGGGCGAAATCCAAAAAGCCGCCTACGATTTTCAGCGTGCCATCGAATCCAAAGACCAAATCATCGTCGGCGTCAACGACTTCATCGCCGAAGAACCTCGCTCCATCCCCACTCTCCGCATCGAACCGGAAATCGAGCGCTCCCAAATCGCCCGCCTCAACGCACTTCGCGCCAAACGCGATTCCGCCAAAACACGATCCGCCCTGGCCGAACTCCAGCGCCGCGCCGCCACCACAGAAAATCTCCTCCCCGCAATCCTAGCCGCCGTCGAATCCCTCGCCACCGTTGGCGAAATCTCCGACACCCTCCGCCGCGTCTTCGGCGAATACCAGGAATCTGTCGTCATCTGACCTTTGATAGCCACTTTGTGTTTGTTCCGAATTCAGTTGGTTTCAAAACTGTCTAAGAGAGACTCTATTTCTGTCTGCGCGAAGTTTTGGCAGTCGGAGTAGAGTTTCGTCAGCAGCGCTGGTAGCTTTTCCGTGAGCGATGGAAGGACCTGCTGAAACTCAGGGAATGCGCTTCGAAACGCACGAATTGTCTGTAAGTTTTCGCTCAGCCGATGTCTTCGTTCCACCTCGTCCTCCCACACACTCTTCCAGTAGCCACAGGTGAGGCAAGACGCATCACAACGCGTACCGTCGTGAGACAAAAATGATTCCCAACCGGACGCCGCAAGCGAAAGAACCCTCGAAGAATCGTCCCGGCGCTTTTCACTATTGCATTTTCTGCACGCAACCAGCACGTTGCCCGGACCGTGGAGGCCAGCGCGGTAGCGATTCATGCCGTCGAGATGCTCAATCACTGACACTGTGTCTGCCAAGTTGCATGAGCAGTACGGGCAGCGGTTTTTGAACCGCTCTCGAACCAGCTCCCCATATTTGCCGCTGTCAACTCTAATTGGCCACTTTTCACTAATTTTGCGACTCAATTCGTGAAGAAACATGCTGATCAGCTTGTTGGCCACGTCTGACTTGGCCCGTCGGGTCGCCGAGCGTAGTTGAGATGTGGGGTCTTTCACTTCTTTTCATTCCCAAGTAGCCAATTAACTCCCACAGCGAGCACATCTGCGAGTGCCTTAAGTTCGTAGTCGAACACATGACGGCGATTGGTTTCGATTTTTGCAACTGCCGCTCGGTCGAGCTGGATTCCAAGCCGAGCCAGCCTGCCCGAAAGGGCGTCCTGTGTAAGCGACGGATTACACCCTCTGCGCGCCTCAGCAACGCGCCTGCCAATGATGTTTTTCCTTGCGGGCCTCTTAGCCACGGGCAGAGAGTACATTCCCAAATGGACGAAATTGTTCTAAACTAGAACATAGAGGCGGAAGCCACGCATGACCTCGCAAGGCCGCGTCTTACTCCCGGTGTGTCGATGAAGCCAGTGTCCAGATTTGACAAAGCAAGAGATGAATTCCACGCGCGCCTGTGTCGCGAGGTCCTCCTCGTTGACTCAGATCACGTTGCTTCGAATGCCGATCGCAACAATTCAGTAAGCAAGAAAATCGCTCTTGGCCTAGCGAAGAAAGTCGGAGCGTCCACAGTGAGCAGAGTAGCAGGTCAGGCCCTGGAAGATCCCTTTGTGCTTGCCTGTGCAGAATTTATAAGAACTACGTTCGCAGACCTAGCTCATCTTAGACCTGGAAATTGGACCGTCGCAAAAACCTCGCGGCACGAAATGGACATAACGGAGTTCGAGCAATACTCACACTTGCATTACATCAGACGTCTCTCCGAGGAACATTCCCAACTAAAAATGATCCTAGGCGGCACTCTGCATATCACGCCAGATATTGTCGTTTTTCGAGAGCCGGAGGACGACCAAGGGATCAACAAAAATGCGCCCCTCGTCGGTGATTCGGACACGCCTTTCGCTTCACTGCGAAGGCGGTGCAGTCCCTTGCCGATCCTGAATGCGAGCATTTCTTGTGACTGGACGATACAAAATGATGAAAATCAAACTTCTCGCTCGCTGGCTCAGAAGCTACTAAAATACAGGAAAGGGCACTCGCCGCATCTGATGGTCATTACCGCCGAGCCGCATCCAGAGCGTTTAGCCGCAATGTGCCTCGGAACTGGGGACATCGACTATGTCTATCATTTCGCTCTGCCAGAATTATCGGTAGTAGTTAGCGAACTTCGCTGCGGGGCCGCGGGGGACATATTAGATAAGCTGGTTGTTGGACATCGCCTCCGAGATATTTGCGACCTCCCTCTCGACCTCGCTATTTGAGGCAGCTTGGTTAATGGACCGCCGGGGCAGAGGGCTGCGCCAATAGGATTCGCAACAACGATGAAACTCATCCTCGCCTCCGCCTCCGCCCGCCGCGCTGAAATCCTCCACGCCGCCGGATTCTCCTTCTCCATCCTCTCTTCCGCCATTGACGAAACGCCCTACCCTGGTGAACCCGCCCACGACCTAGTCCAGCGCCTCGCCCTCGCCAAAGCCGAACTCGTCGCCGCTCGCGCAGCTGGTCCTGCCATCGTCATCGGCGCCGATACCGAGGTCACTCTCGAGGGCCACATCTTCGGCAAGCCCCGCTCCACCGACGACGCCCGCCACATGCTCGAAAAGCTTTCCGGCCGCACCCACGCCGTCGTAACTGGCGTCGCGCTCATCCGCCTCCCCGACGCCGAACGCCGCACCTTCGTCGAGTCCACGCTCGTCCATTTCTCCCAACTCGACCCCGACGAAATCTCCAGTTACCTCGCCACCGGTGAGCCTCACGACAAAGCCGGCGCCTACGCCATCCAGGGCCGCGCAGGCCGCTACATCCCCCGCATCGAAGGCGACTACTTCAATGTCGTCGGCCTTCCCCTCGCCCGCGTCACCCAAGCCCTCGCCGAACTCGGCTGGTCGGAGGACTAATCGCACCAAATTCCCCCCAACCAGCCGACCCAAAACAATACTTAAGTATTCGCTTGACAATTATTCTGCGCCACGAAATACTTAAGCGTCTGCTAAACTATAAGAAATGCAGCGGACCCTGGATCACCCCCCTCGGTTTCCAGGAATCCAAAAGCGAAAAGGAAACTCATCATGCGCAAACTAATCGTTTTTAATATGGTCTCCCTCGACGGCTTCTTCGTCGATGCCGCAGGCGACATGAGCTGGGCCCACAAGCACGACGACGAATGGAACTCCTTCGTCGGCGGCAACGCCAGCGGCAACGGCATGCTTCTCTTCGGCAGAGTCACCTATGACATGATGGCCAGCTACTGGCCGTCTCCCATGGCGCTCCAGAACTCTCCGGTCGTCGCCAAAGGTATGAACGAAATGCCCAAAATTGTTTTTTCGAGGACGCTGGACAAAGCCTCCTGGAACAACACCACGTTGCTCAAAGGCGACCTCGCCGCGGAAGTAAAAAAACTGAAAGCCGCACCCGGGCCGGACATGGTAATTCTAGGCAGCGGCCAGATCGTCTCTCAATTGGCGCAGAAATTTGATCGATGAATTTCAGCTCGCCATCAGTCCCATCGTGCTCGGCAAAGGCAGGACCTTATTTGAGACCGTCACAAAGCGGTTCAATCTGAAGCTCACCAACTCGCGCACCTTCGGCAACGGCACCGTCTTCGTTTGCTACCAGCCGCAAGCCTGAACGAATGCCAGAAGAGAAAACGCACAGGATAAAATCATGAAAGAAAAAACCGTCATCCACGGCACGTTCACCATCGAGCGCAACTATCCCACTACGCCCCAGCGCGTCTTTGCCGCGTTCGCCGACCCCGTCAAGAAGCAGCGATGGTTCTCCGATCCCGACGAATCCCCGATTGACGAATTCCACATGGATTTTCGCGTCGGCGGCAAAGAGATCAAACGCTTTCAGGTCACGAAGCTCGGTTTCGTTTGCACGAACCACACCGTTTATCTGGACATCGTGCCCGACTCGCGTATCGTTTTTGCCTATACCATGAGCGCCGGCGACATGCGCTTCTCTTCCTCGCAAGCCACTGTCGAACTCTTTGCCTCCGAAGTGGGAACGCTCCTCATCTTCACCGAGCAAGGCGCCTACTTCGAGGGCGCCGACGGCCCGCAACTGCGCGAAGGCGGCTGGCGCGAACTTCTGGATCATTTAGCGGCGGAATTAGCGCCTCACTAGGCCTGTGGAGTGCGGCAGCTCTTCTGCCGCTCTTCCGCTTTTTCCGCGTCTCGCACGTCTCTGTATTAGCCGATACCAGTATTCGCAACCGAAGAGAAAGGCAGGGCCGATGCACACGCAACAAGCCACAATCGACCGCGTTTTTCACGCCCTCGGCGACCCCACCCGCCGCGCCATCGTCGAAAAGCTCAGCGAAGGCCCCATCTCCGTCTCGCATCTAGCCAAGCCTCTCGACATCACCCTAGCCGCCGTAGTCCAACACCTGCAGATCCTCGAAAAAAGCGGCCTCGTCCACACCGAAAAAGTCGGCCGCGTCCGCACCTGCCGCATCGAGCCCAAAGGCCTCTCCGTCGCCGAGCAATGGATCGAAGATCGCCGTTCGCTGTGGCAAAAACGCCTCGACCGTCTCGGCCATTTCCTCGCCGAACCGGATCCGGTCTGAGCCAAAAAGCACGCGAAATTGCGTCCGATAAAATCTCCCGCAACTCCCTTTAGAATGAACACTTATGTAGCTGTTCATTCCAAAGCACTTAAACTCCCTTTAGAATGAACACTTATGGAAATCCAAGGGCCTCCTCCCTTATCGTTAACCAGACTCGGTTAAACCAGATTCGGCTCCGTTCTCGTCACTTCTTTACATCATTACGTCGTTGCCTAATTGCATCGTTACCTCATTCCTTCTCGCCGTCCCGAAACCCGCCGTCCCAATAAAAAAAGAGGTGCCCTCCTCGCGGAGGACACCTCTTCCTGCTTCAGGGGGTGGAAAGCCGTCTTATTTAGGAGCCACGCCGGGCTGCGTCTTGGCGTTGTGCTTTTTGTTGTAGATTCTCCGCGACTCGGTGTTCTGTTCCTTGTTGATCTGTTTCTTCTCGCCGGCGGTCAGCTTCCCGCCGTTCGCGGCGCGGTCGGCGCGTGTTTGCTGGTTAATCTTTTTCTCTTGATTCTCCAGCTTGGCCGTTTCACCCGGAGTCAGTTGCCCGCTCTTCACGCCCTGCGCGATGCGGTCTTGCTGATTTTCTTTCCGCTGCGCAATGGTCGGATCGGGTTTCGCTGCAGGCGCTGGCGTCGACGATTGCGTCGGTGCCGGCGTGCTTGAACCCGAAGGCGCTGGCGCCTGCGCCATTGCCGCCGTTCCCACCATCAGAGCTGCCACGGGCAGAGCGCTCCACTTCAACCATGTGAGTTTCATGTCTCTCTCCTGTTGTATTTCCGTTTGTGTTTTTAGAATTCCGGTACACGAGGTAATACCCAATTCTGCGCAGAAAGTTGTGGTCGTAACACTGGCCTGAGGTACAGATTTCTGGCTCTGGAAAATGTTTTCCGCTACTGTTTGAACACAAATTTGACTGATTCGCAGACCCCGCGTAGCCCTGCGGTTCAGCGCGGCGAGCCTTCTCCGTGCGCCTTCAAGAGTTCATCGACAGCCGCATATCCGCAGGGGAATTCCACGTCGTCAACCGTAGCGCCCGCTTCGAGAAGCGCCTTCACTGATTCTGGCGTGCGACGCTCCTTCCAGTACGAATCCACACAAGCGCGCACGGCCAGCGCCAATGCGGAGCGTCCCTTGCCGTCAAGCGTGTTCACCGAAGCTCCCCGTTCTATCAGTAGCTTTACCGTTGCCGGTCGCGCGCGCCACGCCGCCGAATGCAGCACCGTGCTGTTCTTCGCGACATCAAAATAAGGATCGCCGTCTTCCGTCAACGCCTTCACGTCCACACCGAGATCGAGCAATTGGCGAACGCCGTCCGTATTCCCGACTCCCGCAAACTCCGCCAGCAGCTTGCCTCCTTGAGCCAGCAAATCGCGAACTGCCTGAGGCTCTTCCGCACCGACAGCCTGTACCTTTGCAGAATCATTTCTAGCGCAAGCCGCGATCAATCGTTCCACTCCTTGCAGTTCGATGGGAATTCCGCGACGCTCAATCAATTCCAGCACGTCACCACGCCCTCTTCGCGCCGCCATCGCTACACCCGACACCGCGGGCCCGCCTGTTCGGTGCGTTTCAGGCCGTTCAGTAACACGCGCCGGGTCCGCTCCATGTTCCAACATCAGCTCGATGATCTCGGAGCCGTTATCTCGCAACACGGCATGGTGAAACGCCGTTCGTCCCCATCTCGTAGCTCGATTCGGGTCGGCTCCATGCTCCAGCAGCCATTTGATTCCCTCGATGTCGTGCCAGTCCGTCTTGCGCAGCAGCAGCGTGGTCATACCGTCGTCGTTCAGCTTCCCGCTTTCCACGAGGATCTTCATCACCGTGTTGTCGTACGTTTCCGGCACATGGTAAGGAGTTTCGTCATCGTTTGGATCAGCGCCCCGCTCGAGCAGCAGCCGCGTCAACTCTGCATGTTGCGCAAGTCCCGCAGCCCCATAGATCACGCTCTCCCATGTAGGGCGAGGTTCGTGCTCCAATTCCATCCACCCGGTGTTTGCGCTCGCGCCCGCATCGAGCAAGGCCTTTGCTGCCGCAACGAATCCGCCGGACCGCACGCGATCCAGCCGCAAATACCTCGAGAAACACAAGTGTGTCAGCACGTCCCATGCGTACGGGCCGCCTTTCGCGGTCGCGTTAAGCGCATCGTGCGTAAGCAATCGCCGCACACCCGCCACATCGCCGAGGACGGCCGCAGTATATATATCGTGATGCGCCGCTCCAGGGTGCGCCGCCAGAATCGCTTCGGCGCGCTCCAGCGTTCCCGAGGAGTGCAGCACATCGCGCGGAACAAGCGCAGCCGCAAGGAACGCCGAAACGGGATCGCTCGCGGAGGCCGCGAACGCCGCCGCTTCCAACGCTTCGACATGCTTGGCAAATTTCGGCCAGCTCTCGAAGCCGTGTTCGAGGGCAATGACGAACTGCGCATCGGCGAGAGCAAATCGAGTGCTAGCGATTTGGTCCTCCGCCAGACACGCAAAACGCGGATGAAGCTTTCTGACTGCCTGAATGGTTTGGGAGCTAACTTCTTCGGAACCGCCAGGCTTGCGAGACTGCTCAGCTCGAAATGCTTTAACCAGTTCTTTTGCTTGCTTTTTGTATTGCTCCAGGCTCGGACGAGCCGGCAGCGGCTTGGCTTCCATTACAACCTTCCTTTCGTAACTGCGCCTGGAATCCGCCCGAATCAGGCTGAAAGAAGGTTCGTAACCTTACTCGAAAACTGAAGGTGGGCACGGCCCTTTCCGCGGACTGGATGCGCCCTTCGCGCTGTTCCTAATTTAGCCCTCTGTGCCGCCAGCGTCAATCCGTACGGGCAGCACAAATACTCTTGCGTGTGTGGTTTTTGTAGTTTCTCTCGCCGAGGAAGATGCAACACAAAACAAAAAAAAGCGCCCTCACCGAGAGCGCCTGGAATACTCAAAATTTTAGTGCTGCCAGCTAGGTAGTTGTCAGGACTTTTTCTCTTCCGCGGGCTTCTCCACTGGAGCAGCCGCCGGTGGTGGTGGCGGCGTCGACTGCGATTGTGTCGCTCCGGACATGCCTTCCTTAAACCCGCGCACACCTTCACCCAGTCCGCGCATCAACTCAGGAATCTTGCGTCCCCCGAAAAGTACGAGAATCACGATCGCAACGATCAACAGATGCATCGGGCTGTCCCACATCGGGCACCTACCTTTCACGCAGGATTCCACAAACCCGCGCGCTGGGGCTACGCACTACAGACATCCTAAAGTATAACACGCTCATCCCCGGCCCGGCGCGTCACACGCTCCCGGTCCAGGTATTCGAGCAACGGAATAGCATACTTGCGCGTAATCCCTGTGAGATCTTTAAAGACCGGCACGGAGATTCGCTCGCCCTTCGCCTTCTTATATGTAGCGAGCTGCTGCTTCAGAAGAGCTAACGCGTTCGCGTGAAAAATGAGTTCTGGGCTAACCCGAACCAGACTTTTCTCGCGCAACAGAATCTGCAACAGCTTCTCCGCGCGCTTTGCCTCCACGGAGAGTTTCGCTAGCACGTCTCTAAACGAGGGCACCGTCAGGCAGGCATTCGAAAAAGCCTTTTCCATCTCTCCCTTGGCCAGCGCTTCCTCCGGCAGCAGTTCGATTTGCGACCCCGCCCGCTTCACGAGCTCGCCTTGCACGTCCAGGTTCTTCTCGCCCGCCAACTCTTCAAGCGCCGCCCGAAACGTCTCTGCCTTAACACGTCTCCCCAGGTTCGCGCGCAAATCTTCCCGCGCGATTCCCGGTGACAGCGGATTTTCCTTGTGGAACCTTTCCACTCGTTCGGAAATTTTTCGCCGCACTTCGTCGAATGTCTTCCGGCCCAATAGAATCAAGGGCTCTCCCGAAACAATCTTGATCCTGCCGGACGCCGCGAGTTTTAGCCCTGTTTCTCGAATCTCTTGCGGGAACCAGCCTGTCCGCGCGACGATCTCTTCAAGTGCCAGCCCGAGCAACGCTCGTTCCGTCATGGCGGCGAGGATCTCTTCGCGTTTTCCGCCTTCCAGCGTTTCAAGAAATGCCACACGTCCCGTGTCTCGCACCATAGGCCGTCTCGCCAGCGGATCGAGAATCGCGCCTCCGCCAATCGTAACGACAGGTGAAAATTGCCGCACGATGAACCGGTCGCCCCGCAGCAGCAACACTTCCTCCTGCAATCGCAAATGAGCGAGCGCGCTCTGCCCCGGCAAGAGCACGTTTTGTCCATGAAGCAAAACTTCGGCGATGGTCTCCGCCGTCCCCGCATGAAAATGAACTCGCGCCCGATGTTTCAGTTTTCGCGCGGAGGGGAGCAGCATGAGCCGCGCATCCACCCTTCGCGTTGTGCGAAATCGTCCGAGCGCGGCCAGAGTCATCCCGCGCTTCACGTCGCCGTGGTCAATCCCCGCGAGATTCACCGCGGTCCGCTGACCGGCGATCGCGCGTGCGACAGATTTCCCGCCGGATTGCACTCCACGCACACGCAGCCGCGTGCCTCCCGGGAACAGCTCGACTTCGTCTTCCGCACTGACGCCGCCGGAAATCAGCGTGCCGGTCACCACTGTTCCGAACCCCTTCATGGCAAACGCCCGGTCAATCGGCAGCCGAAAATAGCGCGCCGCATCTTTCCCCGGAATTTCCGCAGCCGCAACTCCCAGAGCTTTCTTTAACTCTCGAAGGCCAGCCCCTGTTTTCGCGCTCACGGGAACAACCGGCGCGCGCTCCAGGAACGAACCGCGCAAGTACTCTTCCACTTCCAGCCGCACCAGCCCGAGCATGTCGGCATCCACCAGATCGCTCTTCGTCAACGCCACAACGCCGCGCGTCACGCCCAGCAACCGGCAAATATCGAAATGCTCCCGCGTCTGCGGCTTGATCGATTCATCCGCCGCAATCACCAGCAGCACCAGATCAATCCCCGCCGCACCGGCCAGCATGTTGCTGACAAAGCGCTCGTGCCCCGGTACGTCTACAAGACCGAAGCGCACGCCGTTTTCTTCCAGAAATGCGAAGCCAAGATCAATCGTGATTCCCCGCCGCTTTTCTTCCGCAAGCCTGTCCGGATGCGTCCCCGTCAGCGCTTCCACAAGCGCCGATTTGCCGTGATCAATATGACCAGCAGTTCCAACAATTACGCTTTTCATAGAATTCTTATCGAAGATTTAGGCAGTTCTACTCTCCAGCAAACGGCTCGGCTACAATTTGATGCTCGTCTTCATAGACAACGTAGCCTATCCGTTCCGCTTTCAACATTTGTACTGAAACGCCGTGATTCTCAAGAATCGCTACCAAGGACCTGGCATGAGCAATGTGTTC
>Ga0209415_10006441_pt1 | contig 20870 bp, 21 predicted proteins | sample PeaSoiSIISIP2007_FD_187696 | JGI IMG/M metagenome (GOLD analysis project Ga0209415, IMG submission 187696) | Peat soil microbial communities from Weissenstadt, Germany - SII-SIP-2007 (SPAdes) (version 2) | ecosystem: Environmental > Terrestrial > Soil > Wetlands > Peat | place: Germany...
GTCACGGAGGCCGGCGTCCCTGAAAATGCGGGTGTCACTCGGAGCGGATCGGCCACCGGCCAGGGAGGAACTCGCAAGAAGCCCGTCGGTCGAAAGCGGAAGAAGGCGCCCCACCGCCGCTTCGCGCGCTGGCGCGAGCGCCTCGAGACAATCCGGCGGGTTGTCGGCGCGGTGCCGCCGGCGGTGCGCACCATCGTCGTCGTCGTGACGGTCCTCGTCCTGTTCGCCGTGGCCAATCTGGTCTATCAGGTGATCCGCAAACCGGCGGAGATGTTTTTTCCGGTCAGCGGCGTGCTCAAAAAAATGCCCACTGAGACCTGGCGGCAATATGGCCCGTTCTTCCGCGCCTATTCCACGGCGGACATCTCGCCTGAACTGCTGGCGGCCTTGGCCCAGGTCGAAGGTGCCGGCGATCCGATGGCGCACACCTATTGGCGCTGGCGCTTGACGTGGAATCTCTTTTCCATCTACCGGCCGGCGTCGAGCGCCGTCGGGATGTATCAAATGACCGATCCCGCCTTCGCCGACTCGCGGCGTTATTGCATCCGCCATCACAGCGTCGTCGCGGCGGGCGCCTGGAATGACTGGCAGTCCTGCTGGTTCAACGACCTCTATACCCGCGTCATCCCGAGCCATGCCATCGAACTCACCGCAGTGTCTCTGGACCGCAACGTCAGGGGGATTCTTCCTCGTCCCCTTGCCCAGAAGGCCAGCCCACAGCAGAAACAGGATCTCGCCGCCATCATCCATCTTTGCGGCGCGGGTCCGGCGCGGGCATTCGCGCACCGCGGGTTCCAACTGTCGCCCGATGAACGCTGCGGCGACCACAGCGCCGCGGCCTATCTCGCCCAGGTCAACGCGATGAAATCGAAATTCCAACGTCTTGCCGCCGCCGACCAGGAGAGTGACAAGTGACGACCACAAGAAATCATGCCCTTGATCATCTCCGGGTCTTCGTCATCTTCCTCGTGATTGTTCTTCACGCCTCGATCTCCTATATGGCCTATGCGCCCACCTGGTGGTACGTCCTCGATCCGCAAAGAAGCATGGTCTTCACCGAACTGGTGCTGCTGATCGACGTTCCGATCATGTTCGTCATGTTTTTCCTGGCCGGATATTTCACATACCCCTCCTTGGCAAAACGTGGGCCTCGGTTCTTTCTAAAGGAAAAATTTGTCCGGATAGCAATTCCCTGGGCGTTCGGCGTCCTCGTGCTGGCTCCGCCAACGTCCTATTTGATCTATTTTTCCAGACACGCCCCCATGTCTCTCGGAACATTCTGGCGTACCGATTTCTGGGGACCCGCGTTTCAGCAGTCCGTCTATTGGTACCTTGGCGTGCTTCTGCTTTTCTTCACCTTGACGGCGCTCTTGTTCGCTGTGAACCGCCGCTTCGCCTGCTGGAAGCCACAGACCTCTCGGCCCACGTGGCGGATATTCCTCGCCTTCCTCTCGGCAACGTCAGCCGGTTCGCTGATCGTCGGTCTCGCTTACACGCTTGACCAGTGGTCCCACATCTATCTGTTGGTCTATCAGCCGGTCAGGGTTCCGCTCTACGTCGGGTACTTCGCGCTGGGAATTTTCGCCCATCAGCGTCGTTGGTTTATCGAAGGGGGCTATACGCCGTCCCTCCTCCGCTGGCTTCCCTTATGCCTGCTGTCCGGCTGCGCCTATTTGGCCAGTCGGATCGCCCTGCCGCCGGCGATGCCGGCGACAGCGGCCAAAACCACGGCGATCCTGTTGTTCAATCTCTTCTGCCTGTCGTCGTTGATGGCGAGCCTCGCTCTGTTTCTCGGACATACCGGTTCCGACAGCCGCTTTTGGCGCAGCCAAGCCCGGAATTCCTACGGAATTTATTACCTGCATCCGTTGATTCTCTATCCGCTGGCACTGACCCTCGTTCCCCTTCCGCTCTCGATCTATGCGAAGGCAATCGCCATCACGATAGCCGCCTATCTCATCTCCTGGGGCGCGAGCGCGGCGATTTTGACCCGCTTACCGGGACTCCGGCGCATGTTCTAGAGCGGTTTTCGCTTCGCTTGAACCACTCCCAATTGGCATGACGCTGTCGCCACTTGACCAAACGCAAGGACGAATACCCGACAGGCGCGCTCTAATATACCCTCCTCAAGACAACGGAGGTCCTCATGAGTCCCGCAAAGACGTCCGGCATCATCGCCTTTCTCGATCTGATGCTGGAGTGCGAACGCGCCGGCGCGAAAGCGTTGCGGCGATTCGAGCAGATGACTCCGCCGGACGTGGTGGCCAAGGCCTTGCCGCGCCTGTTTGACGACGAAGCCCGCTATTGCGCTGGGCTGTCGCAGCAGATTGTCCGCCTGGGTGGTCAACCCGGCCGGCGCACCGGAGATTTTTTCGAAAAAATCCTGGCCGCCGACGACTGGCAAACCCGCTTCGATCTGCTGGTCCGCGGACAGCGCTGGGTGGCGCGTCGCATCGAAGAGAAAATCCCCGAAATCGACGACCTCGAACTCAAGGCATTTTTGAGCGAAATGCACGGCACGCATCTGGCCAATGTCGCCGAAGCCGAGAGCATCGCCGATGCCCTCCTCCGTTCGAACAATCCCTGAAACAGACCACGACACAATCGAGAGACATCATGCTCGTTCAGATCGATGCCACCCCGAACGCCGGGACGACGCATCCGTTCTTTTCCGCCGGCTTTCGCCCCTTCTTCCTGCTCGCCGGCATCGAAGCCGCCCTGATGGTTCCGGCCTGGCTGCTCTTGTGGCTGGGCGGACATGCCTTCAACCTGTCCTATCCCCCGGTTCTCTGGCATGGCCATGAGATGCTGTTCGGGTTTGGCGGAGCCGCCGTGGCCGGATTTCTCCTGACCGCCGTTCCCAATTGGACCGGCGCGCCACCGACGACCGGAAAACCTCTGATGGCGCTGGCAGGGATATGGCTGGCCGCCCGCATCACCTTCGATCTGGGAGGATTGTTAGCCCCCCTCATCGCTGCCGTTCCCGCCGTCCTCTTCTTTCCCTGCCTGGCATTGATGCTGGCCAAGCCGTTGTTGGCCGCCAAAAAGCCACGCAATCTTGTGTTCCTGCTGGTTCTCGGCGTGTTGACATTGGCCGAAGCCCTGGTTCTGGCCGAAATGCAAGGATGGGGGAGCCTGGGACGCAATGGACTGCTGCTTGGCTGCTTTGTTCTGCTTTTGATGATCGCCATCATCGGTGGCCGGATCATCCCGGGATTCACCGCCAACGGCTTGCGCCAACAAGGCATCGTCGTCACGCCGAAAAGCTATCCTCTCCTGGAGAAGGCGGCCATTGGCAGCCTGGCGGTGACGGGCCTCGCCTGGACCATCATGCCTGACAGGCCCTTGGCCGGCGGTCTGGCTTTCGCGGCCGCGGCGCTCAATGCCGCCCGCCTCCCCGGTTGGCATGGCTGGAAAACCGCAAGACTGCCCCTGCTCTGGGTGCTGCATATGGGATTCGCTTGGCTCCCCCTGGGCTTGGCTCTCCTCGGACTGTCCTGTTTCCTGCCGGCCTTGCCGATGGCGATGGCCCTGCACGGCTTGACCGTCGGCTGCATCGGCCTGATGATCCTGGGCGTCATGAGCCGGGCCGCCCTCGGCCACAGCGGACGCTCCCTGACCCCGCATCGGCTGACCATCGCCGCCTTTGGCTCAATCGCCCTGGCGGCCGTCATCCGGACATTCGGCCCCCTGTACGATCCCGAAACAGCCCTCTTGACCTCAGGCATTCTCTGGAGCGTTGGATTCGCCCTTTACGCCACGATCTACGCACCGATCTGCTTCACCCCCCGCGCCGACGGCCGCGCGGGGTAACCGGAAAAGCTTCCGCAGATGACACGGACAAACCAATCGACTGAACGACCCGGATCACTGCCTCAACGGAGCCGGGCGACGGCCGACCAGGACCATCGCCACCAGGGTCATGACCACGTCGTCCGACTGATTGAGCACTTCGATGAAGCTACGCACCATGCCGCGATCCGGCTTTGATCGAGAGGGCACGGCCTCGCGGATCGTCACCCGCAGGGACAGGACGTCGGAGGGCCGGACAGGCTTCAGCCAGCGCAATTCATCGATGCCGGGGGACCCGAGGCTCGCCACCGAGGACAGGAAATGCTCGGTCAGCAGGCGCATCATCAGCCCCGCCGTATGCCAGCCGCTGGCGATCAATCCGCCGAAAGGACCCTGCCGCGCCACATCGGCATCGGTATGAAAGGATTGCGGATCGAACCGCTTGGCAAAAGAAATCACCTCATCCTCTTCGACGGCGATCCGTCCGAAGCGATGGATGTCGCCGGTAACATAGTCTTCGAAATAACGGTCATCGGCAGGCGTGAGAAATAGGGACGGACTCATCGGACATTCCTTCGTTGAGAAGAGTCAGGCGTTGAGAAGAGTCAGGCGATCACCATCGTCGACAGCTTGGCGCGAACGGCATCGGGCAGAGGCGTTGAGCGGCGCGTCTGTTCCTTGGTCAAGATGAGCAGATGGGACGTCAAACCCAGGGACAAAAGACCGCGACTCGAGAAAAATGATGTCGCGCGGCAAGGCTTGCGTCACGCTCAATGCCTGAGAACCGCAGCCGCCAACTCGGCAATAGGCCCATGCAGATGACGTGACGCACTGGCCACCACGAACTCCACCGCGCCGATCGGCGGCAAGCGATGCGATGGAGGAACCTCGACAAGGCCGGCCGGAATCATGCTGCGCGGCTGCACCATCACCCCAAACCCACCCAAGGTCGCCGCCATCAGTCCCATGAGGCCATCACAGGTACAAACGATCCGCCATGGCTGCTGAGCCCGATCGAGCGCTTCGATGGCCATCGCCCGCGACATGCTGGGTGGTGGAAACATGACCAATGGCACCGGCCCGTCCTCGTCGACGGAGGTTGTTTCGGTGCCGATCCAAACCATTTCCTCTCGCCGGATCAATTGGCCGCGATCCTCCCCCGGACGCCGCTTGCCCAAGACCAGATCGAGTTCACCGGCATCCAGCCGATCGAACAGATCGCCGCTCAGCCCCACCGTCAGTTCGAGATCGACTGTCGGCATCCGCATCTGAAAATCGTGCAAAACTTGCGGCAACTGGCTGCGCACGAAATTGTCCGATGCGCCCAACCGGATTCGCTCGCGCATGGTGGAGCCGGCGAAATAGCGACGCGCTTGCGCGTTGGTATCGAGGATCGTCCGCGCAAAGCTGACCATGGCCACACCATCCGAGGCCAAGGCGACGGAAGGTGCTGCCGCCGACAGCCCCGCCGGCACGGCAGGCCTCACACTTGCCGACGTTTTGCGCGTTGCTCGCGAAAAACTCTATCCGCGATGCCGCGTCTGTCCGGAATGCAATGGCGTCGCTTGCGCTGGCGAAGTGCCAGGTTTCGGCGGCATCGGTTCGGGAGCGTCGTTCAAGAACAATTACGAGCAGCTGGCGAAACTGCATCTGCAGATGCGGACCTTCCACGACATCAAGAAACCCGACACCACGATCACCGTTTTCGGCGAAACCGTTGCCTTTCCGGTTCTATCGGCGGCCACCGGCGGCGTGACCTACAACATGGGCGGCAAAATGTCCGAGGAGGATTATGTCGACGCCATCATCGGCGGCTGTCGCGCCGCCGGGACTCTGCCCCTGGTCGCCGATGGCATCGGTGATCCGATGGAGGTCTTTCAACGCCGGATGACTGTCGTCAAGCAGTATGGCGGCAAAGTAATCGTCCTCATCAAACCGAAGACCCAAGACGAGATCATCAGGCGGATCCGCATGGTGGAAGAGGTCGGCGGCATCGCCTTCGGCATCGATATCGATTCGGCCGGCCGCGCGGCGCGCGCCGTTCCCGGACAGACCGTCGAGCCGAAAACGCCAAAACAACTGGCGGAGTTGGCCAAGGCGAGCAAGCTCCCCTTCTTCATCAAAGGCGTCATGGCGCCGACGTCCTGAAGCTGCTGGCCCTTGGCGCCGACGTGACCCTTGACCCTGTGCGGCCGCCCCTTGGTCCGCGGCGCGCACGGCGCCGGCAAAGACGGCGTCGCCTTGATCCTGAACGGTATCCGCACTGAATTGGTCGATTCCATGGTGCTCACCGGCACTGCCAAGGCGCGCGACGTTTCGTCCCGCATCATCGCCGAGGTCTGAGCATGAAACATTTCCTCGGACTTCTCGTTTTGCTGAGCTTCGTTGCCATGGCGCCGTCGGCCATGGCAACGGACGGCAAGACCCTCCTCTATGGTGGCGGCGGTGAAGGGCGCGTCACTTTCGACGGCCAGTTGCATGCGGCGAAAGGCTATGTATGCAACGATTGCCATCTCAAATTGTTCACGACGCAGAAGAAAGGCCTGATCACCGCCGGAGATCACAAGACCGATACCCTGTGCTTCGCCTGCCACAACGGGCAAATCGCGTTCAAGAAATGCGCCGGCTGTCATCGCGACCTTTCGGAACCGGTTGCCCATGCGCAACCGGCCACGACCGCCACGGTGGCGACTCCTCCGGCGATCGTGCCCCTGATCTACGAAGGGGCGACGACCATCGGCAAAAGCTTCGTTCCGGTGAAGTGAGCTAACGTCGACGCCGCGGCCGTTCTTCATTGTAAGACGGACGGTCAGCCCGCAAGGACGGTTCGCGGCGTCCGCCACCGGACTCTTCGGACCGGCCGAAAGAGGGTTCCCGGCGCGGACCGCGCGGCGCGAAATCATTGTCGTCGCGCGCGCCGCCAATCAAGCCCCAAATCAACCGCACGGCCAAAATCGCCACCAGGACCACCAGGACGATCCGCCCGAGGAATCCGACCAGCGCGGCGGATTCGTCTCCCATCATCGGCCCGCCGTACAGCAAGGCGCCAAGGTCGGTTCCAACCAGACCGGCGATCAATCCGCTGAGAACGGGATGGCTGGCGAGGAAACTATTGACCACCGGCGGACGCACGCCGGCCGGAGCGGACTGACCAGCCACCACCCCCCCCTCGACGCTGGCGTCCGGCCTTGGGGCCGCCGGTAAAGGGACCGGCCCGGACCCCGGGCCGGACATGACGGGCGCTTCGGCTTCGACTTTCGGCAAGGCGGGCGCGGCGGAAGGCGCCGGTGGCGCCGCGTTGCGATTGACGGCGGCACTTCCTGTGGGCGAATGATGCGCGCCAAACGAGCCGATGGACGGATCGTCATAGCCGGGGGTGAAGCCTTTCTTTTTGGCGGCGGTCTCTGCGGCATCGACAGCGGACGCCATCACCACGGCGACGACCAGGGCCGCCAAACCAAGAAAGTTCCGAGAACCCAAAAGATATCGATGAAAGGACACGGCTTTCGTCTTAAGTCAAGGTGTGGGGAAAAGTAACGCGCCAGAAGCTACCCTCCTAAGAGATTGGGTTCAAGCGCTACGGCGACAAGTCTCCCATATTGTTGTAATCAGTATTTTCGGTCCGCAATCGAACCTGCGATCTGACGAGGAGCGATCGATGCAGTCTCCGTCCGCCGAACCCGATGTTTTCCAGGCACTGGCCACGCGCCGGTCGGTCCGTGCCTTCCTGCCGACCCCCGTCGACAGACAGATCATCGAACGGATCCTCGCCTTGGCCAGTCGCGCCCCCAGCGGTTCGAACATCCAACCCTGGAAGGTATGGGTGGTGGCGGGCGCGACGAAGGACCGTCTTTGCGCCGAGATTATCAAGGCGCATCAAAACGAATCGTCCGAACATACCGACGAATATCACTATTACCCGCAACGCTGGACCGAACCTTATCTGTCGCGACGGCGCAAGATCGGCTTCGAGCTCTATTCGCTGCTGGGCATCGCCAAGACCGATCGTCCGGCCATGCAGCGGCAGTTCGGGCGCAACTACGATTTCTTCGGCGCTCCGGTCGGACTGTTCGTCGGCATCGACCGGTCGATGGAATTGGGCGGCTGGTTCGATCTTGGCGGCTTCATGCAATCGATCCTGCTGGCCGCCCGCGGGTTCGGCCTGCACAGTTGCCCGCAACAGGCCTTCGCCAAATATCACAAACTGATTCGCGCCGCTCTCGACATCGGCGACGACCAAATGATTGCCTGTGGCATCGCCATCGGCCACGAGGATCCGACCGCCCGCGAAAACCAATTGGTCACCGAACGAGAACCGGTTTCATCTTTCGCCAAATTCTTTTGGGACTGACTCCGATGACGTCCTTGACCGCCGATCAATTGGTTCGCGCCTATTCCATGGGCGTTTTCCCAATGGCGCGGCAAAGGGACGACAGCCGTCTGTTCTGGATCGATCCGGAAGACCGCGGCATCCTGCCGCTCGACCAGTTCCATCTGTCGCGCTCGATGCGCAAGGTCCTGCGGCAAACCGACCTGGTCGTGCGCTGCGATAGCGCGTTCGAATCCGTGATCCGACTCTGCGCCGAACCGGCGCCGGATCGGCCGGAAACATGGATTAACGACGAAATTCTCCGCCTGTTCGTCGAATTGCATCACTATGGGTTAACCCACAGCGTCGAAGTGTGGCGGGACGACACCCTGGTCGGCGGCCTTTACGGCCTGTCGCTAGGCGGCGCCTTCTTCGGCGAAAGCATGTTCAGCCGGGAAACCAACAGCAGCAAGATCGCCCTCGCCCATCTGGTCGCCCGGCTCAAAAAGGGCGGTTACAGTTTGCTCGACACGCAATTCGTCACCGAGCATCTGTCGCAATTCGGCGCCATCGAGATTCCAAGACGGACCTATTTGCAACGTCTGGCCGACGCCATCGGCAAAAAAGCGTCCTTTTACGGAGACTTGGCCGGCGGCGAGGTTCTGGCCTTGCTGTCTTCGCAATCCAGCACCCAAATGTCGTAAACCGGATGCTCAAGCGCCGATAACGCCGGACTGGTGGCGAACATCCATCCGCGGAACAGGCTGGCCGCCGCCTGCTCGCTGCGGATTTCCCAAATATCGAGAAAGGCCGCCGACTCCGGCTGTTCTTCGGGGGGACGCTTGCGGCACGTCCGCACAATGATTTCCAGCGTGCCGAAATGCACAGGCGTTCCCACCGGCGCGTCGATGGTCATAACCCGCCCGGTAACCTTGTCCAACCCTTGCAGGATTGCGGTATCGAACACCAGATCGGCGGCATGGGCCATTGATGCGAAAGCGATGCCCATACCGACGAGCGTTCCACAAAGGGCGATCCGGTTCACTTGTCGCGCGCCTCCCCGGACGCGGCCGACCCGCCGCTCGTCTTCGACCCGCCACTGTCGGTGGCCAGGAAAATGATTTCCCCGACCATCTCTTCCAGCGACTTGAAATTCTTGGTGTTGGCGATGGTGCCGCCAGGGGGAATGGTCTGACCACTATGACCGGGATTGAGTTGAACGAATTTCCCCCCCAACAGACCATCGCTGGCGATGACCGCCACCGTATCCGTCGGCAAAAGGATGTCGGGGCGAATCGACATATGGACCACCGCGTTGTAGCTGGCCGGGTCGATGGCCTGGTCGATGACCGAGCCGACCTTGATCCCGTTGATTCGCACCTCGCCACCGTTCGGTAACCCGCCGACGCTCAGAAAGGAGGCATTCACCGAATAGCCCTTCACCGCGCCCAGATCCACCTGCGAATAGGCGAAGACCAGAAAGAAACCGGCGACCAGGAGAACGACGCCCCCCATGATGGTCTCGATGAGATTCCTACCCATGTTGGGTTCACTGCGGCGTTTTCGCCGCCCCTCCTGTATTGCCCTGACCGGCCCGTTTCGCTTCGGCCTGGGCGATGATGAGTTCAAGCAGATCCTGGAGATTCATCGAATCTTGGCTGTAGTGCAGTTGTTCCCCGGGCTTGAGATTGACTTCGTCGGCGCCCGGTTGCAGGGCGATGAATTTGCTGCCCAGCAAGCCATCGGTATGAATCAACGCCGCGCTGTCGGTCGGCAGCATGACATCGGGCGTCATGCGCATGGTGACGATGGCGCGAAAATGATCATCCAGGGCTTGCCCGACCACTTTGCCGACGCTGACCCCGGAAAGACGGACGTCGCTTCCCAGGCCGATTCCATCGGCTTTGTTGAAACGCACCGTCAGATCGTAGCCCGGCAAAGACGCCCGGCCGGCGCTTCCGTAGGAAAAGGCCAGCACCAGAACTCCCACCACAACGACACAGGCGCCGATCAGGGTTTCCCTGTCACGACTGTTCACGATAGTCCTCCGGGGAAGAAATACTCAGGGCCGCCACGCCTCGTAATCGCCAGTGGCCGGCGGACGCTCCCCACCCCGCCGGTCGTGACCGACCGGAAGATAAGCCTCCGACGTTCCCGTGAGATTCGGCTGATGGTCCTTGACCCAGGACTTTTCGGAGGCGACAGACAGCGGCTGATCCACGGTGTAATGCAACCAGGCATGCCACTCGGGAGGCACCCGAGAGGCCTCGCCGCGACCCTTGTAGACAACCCAGCGCCGCTGCCGGTGCCCGGACCGGGCCCTGCGCTCGCGGTAATATCGATTGCCCTGAGAATCCGTTCCGGCCAGCTTCCCTTTGGCCCAGGTGAACAGGATTGTCCCGATCGTCATCTTGACTCCCTTGCACGCCGACAGGCGAATTTGCCGAAGCGACTATGTCAAAAGCCGGCCCGCCCGTCCAGAGGTCACGCGCCGCGTCAAACACGAGATGTGACATAAGATCGAAGCGAACCCATTCCGATCTTATGTCATCGCGCTCTAAGCAATTGAGACAAACTCAATTCAAATACCATATATAGAGGGTGTCCGCCGATCAGGGGGTGCGGAAACCACCGACCGATTCGGTGTTCCGAACGGATCTTGGCGTTCGGCCATCAGGCCAAAGCCGCAGCCTGCGTACTCTTTTCCCATTGCAAGCACAATATGATGTGTTCAGACCCCGAAAACTCCCAAAATGTCGTTGAACGCACCTCCCGCTTATCATACCCTGCTCCTCCGTCGGCACATGACCACAAGATCTGGTGTACCCGGCCTTACCGAAGGCCTGGCGTCGCGCCCGATGAGTCGTCCGACTCCAAGGCATTAAGGGGGGTGAGCATCACATGCGTATCGAACGGCATTTCACGTCGGCAGGCCGCGACGCCTACGATGGAATCGGCTTTCGCACGACCCGCAGCGAAATTCGCAATCCCGATGGATCCGTGGTCTTCTCGCAAAGCGATATTGAAGTGCCGGAAAGCTGGTCGCAGGTGGCCTGCGACGTCCTCGCTCAGAAATATTTCCGTCGCGCCGGCGTGCCCACCGCCGACGCCCTGAAGCCGGTCCCCGAAGAGAATGTTCCCGAATGGCTGTGGCGCAAGGAAGCCGTGGCGTCGAAGAGCAAGCCGGCTGGCGAAAAGTCGGCGCGCCAGGTGTTCGACCGCATGGCGGGGACCTGGACCTATTGGGGTTGGAAGGGCGGTTATTTCGACAGCGAAGACGACGCGCAGACCTTCTATGACGAAATGCGCTATATGTTGTGCCAGCAGATGGGCGCCCCGAACAGCCCGCAGTGGTTCAACACCGGCCTGCATTGGGCCTATGGCATCGACGGCCCCAGCCAGGGCCATCATTATGTCGACTACCGCACCGGCCAATTGACCAAATCGGCCAGCGCCTATGAGCATCCGCAGCCGCACGCCTGCTTCATCCAGTCGGTCAGCGACGATCTGGTCAATGAGGGCGGCATCATGGATCTGTGGGTCCGCGAGGCCCGCCTGTTCAAATATGGCTCGGGCACCGGCTCGAATTTCTCGGCCTTGCGCGGCGATGGCGAAAAGCTGTCGGGTGGCGGACGCTCGTCCGGCCTGATGAGCTTTTTGAAAATCGGCGATCGCGCCGCCGGCGCCATCAAGTCGGGCGGCACCACGCGCCGCGCCGCCAAGATGGTGGTGGTCGACGTCGACCATCCGGATATCGAAAGCTTCATCGGCTGGAAAGTCGTCGAGGAACAGAAGGTCGCCGCCCTGGTCGCCGGCTCCCGCTTGGCCGATCAGACCTTGACCGCCGTGATGAGCGCCTGCCGTCAGTGGGATGGCGCCGCCGACAGCGAAGACCGCTGGAATCCGAAAACCAACAAGCAACTCAAGAAAGCCATCATCGGCGCCCGCAAGGCGATGATCCCGGAGAACTATATCCAGCGGGTCATCACCTTCGCCCGCCAGGGCTACACCGAAGTCAAGTTTCCGGTGTTCAACACCGACTGGGATTCCGAAGCCTATCTGACAGTCTCCGGGCAGAATTCCAACAACTCGGTGCGCATCACCAACGCCTTCCTGCAAAAAGTGTTGGATGACGGCGACTGGGATCTGATCCGCCGTATCGACGGCAAGGTCGCCAAGACCATCAAGGCCCGCGATCTGTGGGAACAAATCGCCGAAGCGGCCTGGAGTTGCGCCGATCCGGGGCTGCAATTCGACACCACCATCAACGAATGGCACACCTGCCCCAATTCGGGACGCATCAACGCCTCGAACCCCTGCTCGGAATATATGTTCCTCGACGACACGGCGTGCAATCTGGCCTCGCTCAACCTGATCTCCTTCCGCCGGGCCGACGGCAGCTTCGATGTCGCCGGATTCCGCCATGCGGTGCGCCTATGGACGGTGGTTCTCGAAGTCTCCGTGCTGATGGCCCAGTTTCCGGCCGAAAAGATCGCCGAACTGTCCTATCGCTTCCGCACGCTGGGCTTGGGCTTCGCCAATATCGGCGGCCTGCTGATGGCCGCCGGCCTGCCCTATGACAGCGACGCCGGCCGCGCCTATTGCGCCGCCATCACCGCCATGATGACCGGCGTCGCCTATGCCACCTCGGGCGAGATGGCCCGGGAACTGGGAGCCTTCCCCGGATTTGCCGAAAACGCCGATGCGATGCGCCGGGTCATCCGCAATCATCGCCGGGCCGCCTATGGCTTGTCCGCCGATTATGAAGCCCTGTCGATCGCGCCGGTGCCGCTCGACGCCGCCAATTGCCCGGACGAACCCCTGGTCATCGCCGCCCGTGCGGCCTGGGATGACGCGCAGACCCTCGGCGACGAGTTCGGCTATCGCAATGCCCAGGTTTCGGTGATCGCGCCGACCGGCACCATCGGCCTGGTGATGGATTGCGACACCACCGGCATCGAACCCGATTTCGCCCTGGTGAAGTTCAAGAAACTGGCCGGTGGCGGCTATTTCAAGATCATCAATCGGATGGTGCCGCAGGCGCTGGAAACCTTGGGCTACACCCCGTCCGACATCGAAGAGATCATTCGCTACGCGGTGGGACATGGTACGCTGAAAGGCGCGCCGTCGATCAATCACGTGACCTTGGCCGCCAAAGGGTTCGACGAAGCGGCGTTGGAACGGGTCGAAGCGGCGGTGGCCAACGCCTTCGACATCAAATTCGCCTTCAACAAATATAGCCTGGGCACGTCCTTCTGCACCGACGTGCTGAAGATCCCGGCGGCGCGGCTCGACGACGTCAGCTTCGACCTGCTGGCCGCCATCGGCTTCACCCGCGCCGAAATCGATGCGGCGAACACCTTCATCGCCGGCGCCATGACCTTGGAAGGTGCGCCGTTCCTCAAGGACGAGCATCTGCCCGTGTTCGATTGCGCCAGCCCCTGCGGCAAATTGGGCAAGCGTTCGCTTTCGGTCAGCAGTCACATCCGCATGATGGGCGCCGCGCAGCCGTTCATTTCGGGAGCCATCTCCAAGACCATCAATATGGCCAATTCGGCCACCGTCGAGGAATGCAAGAACGCCTATCTCGCCTCCTGGCGCCTTGGTCTGAAAGCCAACGCCCTTTATCGGGACGGTTCCAAGCTGTCGCAGCCGCTGCAGGCCAGCCTGCTCGACGACGACGGCGAACTGGCCGATGAACTGGCCGATAAGCCGGCGCAGGCGGCCCGCACCGAGATCGTCGCCGAACGGATCGTCGAGCGGCTGATCGCGGCGGCGCGGCGCAAACTTCCGGATCGCCGCAAGGGCTACACCCAGAAGGCCATCGTCGGCGGCCACAAGGTTTACTTGCGGACCGGCGAATATGAAGACGGCAAACTGGGCGAGATCTTCATCGACATGCACAAGGAAGGCGCCTCCTTCCGCGCCATGATGAACAATTTCGCCATCGCCATTTCGATCGGCCTGCAATATGGCGTGCCGCTGGAAGAATTTGTCGAGGCCTTCACCTTCACCCGCTTCGAACCGTCGGGCATGGTCGAAGGCAACAGCGTCATCAAGATGTCGACGTCGATCCTCGATTACGTCTTCCGCGAACTGGCGATTTCCTATCTGTCGCGCAACGATCTGGCCCATGTGACCCCGCCCGATCTCACCCCCGATAGCCTGGGTCGCGGCAACAGCGAGGGCAATCTGCCGACCGGCGGCGGTTTGGGCGCCGTGGTCGAACGCCTGACCAGCCGGGGCTATGTCCGCTCTAACCTGCTGGTGCTGAAAGGTGGCGGCGCATCCCCGATGGCCACGGCCATGGCGGGCGGCACCCTCGCCAGCCATGCCGCAACCGCCGCCCCCGTCGCCGTCGCCGCCGACTCGCTGGTCCGCGAATTCGACGCCCGCAGCGAACAGATCCGCGAAGCCCGCCTCAAGGGCTATGAAGGCGACGCTTGCGGCGAATGCGGCAACTTCACCCTGGTCCGCAATGGAACTTGCATGAAGTGCAATACCTGCGGGTCCACGTCAGGATGCAGTTGAAACGGTCACATTGGTGTCGCGCGACACATAATTTGCCCTTCGCGACGCATAATATAGGGTTTCGCGACACATAATATTCCGCCGCAGCAGCACGGCCTGCCGGGGCGTTTGCTTTCCAAACCCTGGATGTGCCGCCCCGCCGTACCGCATCACCGGCATCCCGACGTCTTGCCCTTGCTCCCCCGACGGGAATATTCGCTATGTCAGGGACTTCTTCCCGGCAGCCGCGCTGGCCCTTTGAGGTGGGCCTTAACCCTCTTCCCATGTCCGCCGAGCATCTCGCACCGCCCGGAAGACGACTGAGGTGATCTGGGTGCCGACGTCGGTGTGCAGCCCCGCGAAGGCTTCTCCCGGTATGTCATCCGGGCAGGCTATGACGATGCAGTCGGTTCCCGTACCGACGATCCTGCCACCATTGCCCAGCAACGCCGCCGTGCGCGCCATGGTCGCCACCGACATGGCCTCAAGCATCGCCCCTTCGGACAGCGGGCGGGAAACGGCGACCAGCATGTTGGTGGTGCCGACTGGAGCCACCGCGGTGCAATCGCTCAGGCGCCCGTCCTCGTCCAGCAGCGCGCCATTCGTCAGCCCGAGGGTCACCAGCGCGTCGACGCGGATGTCTTCTCCGACGGCGGTCGCCTGGTGGTGGAGCGCGACCTCCCGCGCCGTCATCAGCCCCACGGCGTCGTCGAGGCCCTGTTCGCCAAGGCGGCGTTCAAGCACCTCCAGCGGATCCACGCCCAACGGTAGATCGGCGTCGTGAACTTCAAGCCATGCCACGGTGTCCGCTTCGACCATGCCGGGGCGGTTGAGCGACCAACTCAGCATGCACTGGCGATTGGTGAAGCGAGCCAGCAGCCAGGGGGTGCGGCATTCGATATCAAAAAGACGTTTCATGTCTTCGCCATCTCATAAGCCGCACGATCACGCAAGCCGTCTGTGCCCGCCGATCGGAAATTTGCTCTTGACCGATCCGGTTCCCGGAGGGCAAGTTCTAACCATCGCGTTGGTTCCTCGGTTAACCCCGAGGAGGCAAGAGGGAACAGGGTGAGGCTCCGTTTGGAGCCAATGCCGTGGCTACCCCCGTAACTGTAAGCGGCGAGTCCGCGTCCATCATGGTCACTGGGAAACTGGGAAGGCCGGACGCTTAGGATGACGACCCGTGAGCCAGGAGACCTGCCAGCGTGGTCATCCAACCGGTGGGCGGGGCGTACCATACGGAGCGAGTTTTCGCAGCGGTGACGTCATAACCGATGCGAAGGCTGCGGGGGAAACCTCCTACGACTTTCGAGAAGATTCTTCCGGGGGTGCATTGCGCCCCTGAGGTGGCACGTGTGGCTGCTGCTTGTCCATGGCGGCACACCATCCCCTCGCCCTTCGCATCACACATGTCACTGCGCGCCCCGTCAACAGCGGGGCAGCGAGAACGAAGGACTGTGTCCGATGCGAACGAAGAGGAAGAGAATCCAAGTCAGCCTGCTGGTCCTGGCGGGGCTGGCACCGATGGTCACCGCCCATGCCGAGGACGCTAACCAGACCTTGCCCGATACCCTCGTGACCGCCAGCCGACTCGGCGAAGGCGTGACGGGCGCGTCGACCACGGTGATCACCGCCGACGAAATCCAGCGCTCGCCCGGACAGACGTTGCAGGATGTCCTGGCGCGCGTGCCCGGCATCCAGGTGCAGAACCTGTTCGGCGGCGTCGCAGGAACGGATTCGACAGTGGACATGCGCGGCTTCGGCGCCGCCGCCACGCCCAACACCCTGGTGCTCATCAACGGGCGCCGTCTCAACGACGTCGATCTCTCCGGGGTGGACTTCGGCTCGATTCCGCGCGACAGCATCGAGCGCATCGAAATCACCCGCGGCAATAGCGGCGCCGTGCTCTACGGCGACGGCGCCGTAGGTGGCGTCATCAACATCGTCACCAAGAACGGCTTCAACCAGCCGCCGTCCTACAGCGCCGACGAGACGCTTGGCTCGTTCGGCTACAAGGAGACGAACCTGTCGGCCAGCAAGGCCATCGACAAGACCGCGCTATCCGTCTACGGCAACAACATCACGTCGGATGGCTATCGAGACAACAACAAGCTCCGCCAGAGCAACGTGGTTGGCGAGGTGCGGCAGGCGATCGATCAGGGCGAAGTCTACCTCAACCTCAGCGCCGACACACAGCACCTGGGGTTGCCGGGCGCGCTCTCCAACACGGAGATCGTCACGAACCGCAAGGGGACAGATTATCCCAGCGACTTCGGTGCCAAGCAGGGACTGAACATGGCGCTCGGCGGCACCCGCACCCTGACGGACGGTGTCGAACTGGTCGTGGACGCCGGGGTGCGGCACAAGGACCAGCAGTCGTCCTTCTTCGATTACGGCTTCGATTCCTACGACGACAGGTCTCTGACCACGCTGTCGCTGACGCCGCGCGTCAACATCGAGCACCGCCTGTTCGGACTTCCGGGCAAGGCCACCACCGGCATCGACCTCTACCAGTCCTATTTCGACGATCACCAGGAGGTCGACAACGGTGATGCCCCGGTTCATCGCTACGGCCTGCAACAGCGGACATTGGCGGGCTACGTCCAGGATACCGTCTCCGTCCGGCCCGATACCGACCTGTCGTTGGGCCTGCGCCTCCAGAATGACGACGTAGCTGCGCGCGACCGCTACGACCCGAACGCCCCGAACAACGGCAACTTCTCGACGGCCTCAGGCCAGCCGCTCAACAGGACGGACAACCAGTACGCCTTCCATCTCGGCCTCGACCACCGCCTGACTGAGTCTACTACCTTGTTCGGGCGGGTCGGCCACAGCTTCCGTCTGCCAACGGTGGATGAGCGCGTCGGCGCCTCGCCTTGGGGCACAACCACCAACTTCGACCTAAAGACGCAGACGTCGAACGACGTCGAGACAGGCGTCCGGGGCCACTGGGGGCCGGTCAGCCTGCAATCCTCCGTCTACCTGATGGAGCTGCATGACGAGCTTCACTACAACCCAATCAGCTACACCAACGTCAATCTCGATCCGACGCAGCGCTGCGGGATGGAGAACTCGGCGACGTGGCAGGTGACCGACACCGTGCGCCTGCAGGGCGGGCTGACCTACACGCGGGCGCAGTTCACCGAAGGGGCCTGGAAGGGCAACGACGTGCCGCTGGTGTCTCGCTGGACGGGAACCGGCGGCGTGTCCTGGAACATCTGGGACAAGCTGGCGGTGTTTGATACCGACATCCGCTATGTCGGCGACCGTCGCTTCGACAACGACCAGGCCAACTTCCAGCCGATGATTCCCTCCCACACGCTGGTCGACCTACGCATCGGCGGCGAGGCTGGGTGGGCGCGTTACTCCCTGTCCGTGCAGAACCTGTTCGACTACAAATACTTCGACTACGGAATCGCCAGCACATCCACCTACGGCACATACAATGCCTACCCCATGCCAGGCCGGACGGTAATGGGACGCTTCGGCGTGAGCTTTTGATCCACCCGCAACCGAGGAGAACCATCATGGGGAAGTATGACCTGTCATCTACGCTTGGGGCCAATCGCTTGGCCTGGCTTGCCGCGTTCGTCGGAGCCAGCCTCGTCTTCAGCCTCGGCCTCGCCTGCGCCGTCCCGCTTGCCGCTTTCGCCGCAGTGTCGGTCTTGACGCAACGTCGCCGCGCCGCCTTGATTTTCATGGGCGCGGTCTGGTTTACCAACCAATTGGCCGGATTCACCGTGTTGAACTATCCCACCGACTTGTCGACGTTCGGGTGGAGCGTGGTCATGGGTGTCGTCGCCATCGCTGCAACGCTCGGAGCCGAAATCGTCTCTCGCCGTGTGGGTGGGCTGTCCGGGGCCGTTGCCACCTTCATGGCCGCATTCGGCCTCTACGAGGGCCTGCTGTGGGCCGTTACCATCGCTTCGGGCACGGTGACCGAGGCTTATGCACCTGCCACGGTGGCACAGATATTCGCTCTCAACGGCGCCGCGTTCGCCGCGCTCCTTGCCGCAAGCTCTCTGGCGGCAAGGGCTGGCACCAAGAAGATGTCGGTGGTCGGCATCGGATCGGCGCGGCACCATGCGTAACTTCGGCATGAGCGTCTGATGGCTTACCGGCAGTCGGCATCGAGGTTGGTTGTGGGCATGGCGGCGCTTCTGGCGACCGCCATGCCCACCCTTGCCGATGGTCCGCCAGCGAGGCGGATCGTGTCGTCCAACCTCTGCGCCGACCGCCTCGTGCTGCAACTGGCTGACCGGGAGAACGTGGTCTCGGTCAGCCACTTCGCCGCCGACCCGACAGCCTCGACGGTGGCCGACTTGGCGTCGGGCATCCCAGTCAATCTTGGGAACGCCGAGGACATCGTCGCCCTGCACCCGGACATCGTGGTTATGGGGGCCTTCAATTCCCACTTGGCGGCGACAATGCTCCGGGCTTTGGGTATCAGGGTTCATATCCTGCCCACCGCCGAAAGCATCAAGGCCGCGCGCGCCGCAATCCGCGATCTGGCCTTGGACTTGGGTGTGCCAGAGCGTGGCGAGAGGATGATCGCCGACATGGACGTCCGCCTGAACGCCTTGCCGCACCGCGCCCGCCCGGTGCGGGCAGCCGTTTACCAGGCTGGCGGCTGGAGTGCCGGACGGGGCACCATGGCCGACGACCTGTTCGCCCGGATCGGCTTCACCAACCTTGCCGACGAAGCCGGAATTGTCGGTTTCGGAGCGTTGCCCTTAGAAACCTTGGAGGCATCCTCGCCTGAGTTGATCGTCTTCGAGAACATGGGCGACGACGGGCCGCCCTCGGTCGCGGCGGACCTGTTGCGCCACCCCGCGCTGTCGCGTGGCATCCGCCGGGTGTCCGTCCCCATGCGGCTATGGGCCTGCCCGGACCCTGCCCTGGTCGATGCGGCAGCCCTCATCGCTGGAGCCGCGCCATGAAACGCTGGATGCCCGAGCTTCTCCTGATTCTGACCCTGGTAGCGCTGGCGGTGGCGTCGGCCTCAGTCGGCACGACCAAGCTGACGGCTTGGGACATGGTCTCGAACGATTCCGCTATCCACGCCTTGGCCCGCACGGTGGTCGTGGACATCCGTCTGCCGCGAACCGTCCTGGCGATATTGGCCGGGGCCGCGCTGGGTCTGTCGGGCGCCGTCCTGCAAGGGCTGCTGCGCAACCCGCTGGCCGATCCCGGCGTGGTCGGCCAGGAACTCAAGCTCGGCGTCGCCACCGCCCTGGTGGGCGCGCCGTTCTTCCTGTGGCAGGTGCTGCGGATGCGGGGAACGTCATGACGGCTCTGCGTTGGCGCGACATCTCCCTGCGCAAAGGCCAGCGCCAGATTCTCGACCGGGTTTCCCTGACGGTGAACCGCGGCGAACTGCTGGGCGTCATCGGCCCCAACGGCGCCGGGAAGACGGCTCTGCTGCGCTGCGCCCTCGGTCTGGAAGGACGCGAGCACGCCCATCGGGTCGAGATCGGCGGCGTCCCCGCCGCACGCCTGTCGCCGACCCAGCGGGCGCGGGCCTTGGCCTATCTGCCGCAGCAGGCCGAGGCCGCCTGGCCGATCACGGTCTCCGCCGCCGTCGCCCTCGGGCGTCTGCCCCACGGCGGCAAGGGCACCGAGAAAGACGCCCGCGCGGTGGCGGAAGCCTTGGATGCGGTGGGCATGACGGAGTTCTCCGACAGGCCGCTCACCACCATGTCGGGCGGCGAGCGCGCCCTGGTGCTGCTGGCCCGTGCCCTGGCGGTCGAGGCCGACGTGCTGTTGCTCGACGAACCCGCCGCCGCCCTCGATCCGCATCACCAGTTGGCGACGATGGACCTGCTGCGCCGTCTGACCGACGAAGGCAAGGCGGTCTGCGTCGTCCTCCACGATCTGTCCGTCGCCGCCCGCTTCTGCCATCGGGTCGCCGTCCTCCATGCCGGACGCCTGGTCGCCGAAGGCCAGCCTGAAAAAACCCTGACCGACCAACTGCTCGAACAGGTCTATGCCATCCGCGGAGTGCGAAGCCGTGTCGACGGCAGTCATCTGCTGGTGCCGTGGGAACGGCTACCGCCGTCTCGGGAGACGTAGCGGACATGACCGTGGCCGCCGTGCTCCCCCTGCCTGTCGAGGAAGCCACTCAGCCGCCCAAGGCGCGTCGGGTCCTGCCGGGGTTGGGCCTGGTGGCGTCGTTGGCCCTGCATGGCGCCGTCCTGGCGAGCATCGTGGGATGGGGTGGCGGGCAGGTCGAACCGCCCGCCTCGGTCGAGGTCGCGGT
>Ga0209415_10006442_pt1 | contig 20869 bp, 17 predicted proteins | sample PeaSoiSIISIP2007_FD_187696 | JGI IMG/M metagenome (GOLD analysis project Ga0209415, IMG submission 187696) | Peat soil microbial communities from Weissenstadt, Germany - SII-SIP-2007 (SPAdes) (version 2) | ecosystem: Environmental > Terrestrial > Soil > Wetlands > Peat | place: Germany...
TCGCTCGTGTTCCTCACAAACAACTTCGCGTTGCCAGCCCTGACCATCGCGGCGATCTACCGCGAACGCTGGCAGATCGAGCTTTTCTTTCGCTGGATAAAGCAGCACCTGCGGTTGCGCGGATTCTTCTCTACTCACCCCAACGGCGTTCGGGTCCAGGTCTGGAGCGCGATCAGCGCGTACCTCTTGGTAGCCATCGCCAAACGCGAGTGCGCCCTGCCAGGGAGCCTGCACCAAATTCTGCAAATTGTCTCGATCTCCGCTCTGGAGAAAATCCCTCCTCCTGAGCTGTTTATGAGATATCAAACAACCGAAACGCAGTTTGATATACCCTTCCAATTGGAGATCAATGGGTTCTGATCAGACAGCCGTGAGGTGTCCCCCTTTTTCTATTCTCCATCCTTCACCGTCAGCCGCTCAGGTTCGCTTGATCGCGTCAGTCGAAAATGATTGTCCGGTTGGCGCAGAGCAATACGCGATCTTCATTCAATAATCTGAGTGTGTTAGCGAGAACCGTGCGTTCGATATCCCGCCCGGCCCTTTCTAGGTCAAGAGGCGTGTAGGAGTGGTCCATCGGAATAACCTGCTGCATGATTATTGGGCCCTGATCGAGTTGGTCGGAAACAAAGTGTGAGGTTGCACCCATCACTTTCACGCCTCGGTGAAACGCCTGCTGATACGGTCGTGCGCCGACGAATGCCGGCAGAAATGAATGATGGATGTTTACGATTCGATATGGCCATGCGGCGACAAAACGGGGGCTTAGAATGCGCATGTATTTTGCCAGCACGATGTAATCCGGTCTCAGCGGCTCAATTACCGCTAGCAGGGCCTCCTCGTGGGCCTCCCTGGAAATGTTCTCATGGGAGACGTAGTAATACGGCACCGAAAACTTTTCCGCGAGCGGGCGCAGCTTTTGGTGGTTGCTCACCACCGCCAGAAACTCCGCCCCTAGCTCGTGGTACTCGTTCCGGATGAGGAGATCCGCCAGACAATGGTGTTCCCGCGAGGCAAGAACCAGAATGCGGCGCGGCTCCGCCCGCCTGATCTGCACAGACGCGCCGGCGGGTAGCGCCGCCAGCACCGCCGATCGCACGGCCTCACCATCCGGCAGGCCCGTGCAGGCCGTGCGCATGAAGAACCGCTGGGTATCCGCATCGACAAACTCGTGGTTCGAGGTGACGTTTGCGCCGGCACGGAAGAGGACTCCGGTGATCGCATGAACCAGGCCCGGGCGATCCGGGCAGTCCACGAGCAAGGTATGATTAGGAATCTTGGGGTCCTTCTCCACGCCAGAGACATCGTTTACGGCCAATCGGGAGTCAAGCGGACGGAGCCTTTGGACCTTGTCCGGCGTCCGGCCATAGGCGCGGCGAAGGGAAACCCCGCGAAACTCCGTCGCCGCCAAAGCCGCACCTGCGCCGGAGCCGGGGCGGTGCGCCACCCGCCACCTTGGTACTCCCGGGCCAAGATCTCGCGTTCCAGCGGTCAGGCGTCCGCAAAGGCGGACTATACCAGATCACTGTCTTACTCGCTAAGTGCTACGCGCGCGCGTGTGGACAATCGGTTTGCTTCGATGCGGGAATTGAAACCGGCGCCCTAAACCTCCACAGGCGCGTCGCCGGACGGCAATGTCAACGGACGTGTGCAATTGACCCTGTTTCGGGGGTCTAAGATTGACCCACCCCAGGCGACCGAATTTCGGGCCGGCCCCGCGTATCCCCCGATCCTTCGCGCTGCGCGCGGATCACGTCTTCCCTCAGCTTCATCAGATCCTCATAAATCCGAAGCTCGATGCCGTGGCCGGGCGGCTTCTCGCCGATGACCTGAAGAGCCGCGTCAATGGATTTTCGAATAACTCGGTAATCATCGTCTTTCATGACTCCTTAGACACTGGCGCGCCTCCGACGTGCGGGGGGGGCGCCACCCGCCCGAAGATTTAGCGATAATCCGCGAACCGCCGCCGCGATCAATCATCCGCACGCGCCTTCGATCCGAGCTCCTCGTTGAGCTCGCGCAGAAGCGCACCGAGCGCGCTCTTGAACGCAATCTCCCTTGCGCTCACCGCACCCCTATGCTGGGCAAGGACTTCGGCGCACTCCTCGAGATGGGCGATGATCGCGCGAATGTCATCCTTGCTCAGCGAGGTACGATTTAACGGCATTTGGTGAGAATACTCCACCCGTGTTAGGTAGTACGCCAATCTGTCCTTTGGTTTCGTGCGAAGTTCCCATGCGCGCAAATTTCACGACCGGCATTTTGCACGATTTTGGAGACTCTGGCTGGAGGGGACCATAACCGCCGTGGTCGCAGGCGCCAGCGGAGACACCGGAGCCACCTGCGTATCCCCCCAGGCCATGATCTCGCGTTCTAGCGGCTTTGGGCGCCAAAGGTAGGCCGTCCCTGGTCCAGTTCGGATCGACCGTTCGCCCAGCTCATAAGTTAAAGGAACGCTACGCGCTCGCGTACGGGCGTTGCGAACTTCCCTAATGGCCTTTGAATTTCAGCCCGTTTCCATCCTTGCCTGTTGAGGGTTCGCATAGTTGAACCACCCCAAAGGCGGCATCTTCCCGGCGTGAAGTGCCGCGCATATGCGTTCCGCTTCGTCCTGCGTGGTGAAGGATGATAACGGCGACCTTGCGCCGCCGCAGGCCAAGGAGCCAAGGGAGGATCTTCTCCCATTTGTCCGCGTCGTTCCCCTTAACCGCCGAGAAAAGGCAGATCCGGGTGCGCCACTTTTTCGGGCGCCCAAGCGCGGCGTCTACCGAGCTTTTCGCCGCAGGTGCGCTGGCTCCTTGCCAAGGCAGCCCCCCTGCTTGTTGACTGTGCGCGCTTGAGCGCGATTCCCGTTGCCGTCGGCGCGACCCCAGATGCCGATCATTCCTTTCTGGGCCATCCCCGGGGACTCGCCTATATCGCCTTCACGGAGGCTTGGGAGAGGTTCTCCTATTACGGCATGCAGACGCTTCTCGTGCTGTACATGGTTCGGCAGCTGCTGCTTGCGGGTCATATCGAGCGCATCGCCGGGTTCACCTGGTTCCGCGCCGCCATCGAGCGCGGATATGGCGGGCCGCTTTCGAATGTCGCGCTTTCCTCGGCGATCTTCGGGCTCTACACCGGCCTCGTATACCTGACCCCGATCGCAGGCGGATTCATCGCCGACCGATGGCTCGGAAGGACCCGCACGATCACCATCGGCGCGCTCATGATGGCCGCCGGCCATTTCCTTATGGCCCTCGACACCACGTTCTTGGTCGCGCTCCTCTGCCTGTTGACCGGCGTCGGCTGCTTCAAGGGGAATCTCGCCAGCCAGGTGGGGGCCCTCTACGCGCCTGGCGACCTTCGGCGGGCCGACGCGTTTCAAATCTACTATCTGTTCATCAATGGCGCCGTCATCGTCGCCCCGTTGATCGCGGGCACGCTCGGAGAGGTGTACGGATGGCACTACGGTTTCGGTGCCGCCGGCGTCGGCATGCTGATCTCGCTCGCAATCTACCTGTCGGGCAGGAAATGGCTGCCGACCGAGCGGGCGCCAATCCGCGCGGGCTCTGCACCGCGAGCGCGCCTGAGCCCCAATGAGCGCAACGCCGTCATCCTGCTCGTCATGTTGCTGCCGGTGCTCGCGATTGGCGCCGTGGGCAACCAGCAGATATTCAACGCGTACATGCTCTGGGTGCCGAGCAATGTGAACCTCGTGTTCTTCGGCCGCACGATGCCGACCACGTGGCTGATCACGGTCGACTCGGTGGTGAGCGTTTCAAGCCTGGTCGCCGCAATGGCTTTCTGGCGCCTGTGGTCGAGGCGCTTCAAGGAGCCGAGCGAGGTCGTCAAGATGACGATCGGTCTCGGGTTCAGCGCCGTCGCCTTGCTGGCGCTCGCGGCCGCGGCGACGATATCCTCCGCAGGCCACAAGGCGGGCGTTGGCTGGGTGCTCGCGTTCGAGGTCCTCAATAGCATCGGCTTCTCCAACGTGTTCCCGGTCGGGCTTGCCATGTACGCGCGCGCCTCCCCAAAGGCGCTCGCGGGGACCATGATGGGTGTCTATTCGCTGCACCTGTTCCTGGGAAACAACCTGGTCGGGTGGCTTGGCGGACTTCTGGAACGCATGCCTGGCACGCAGTTCTGGCTCCTGCATGCCGCGCTGGTCGGCGCGGCGGGCGCGATCATGCTGGTCACGGCGCGATTCGCGCGGCACCTGCTGTTCACCGCGGGCTCAGGCGACAGCTGAATGGGCTTGTGCGCGGGGCGGCGGATTTCGACCATTGCCTCAAAGCGAGGAGAGAGAAGCCCCATGAGCAACATTCCCGATCCATTTCGCGAGGAGAGAAGAGAGACGGGCGGCCTCGAATGCGAATTCCAGGGCGAGAGGGTGCCGATGATCCTGCGCCACGAGGAAGTGCGCCGGGCGGCAAAGGACTGGAAGACGTTTAGCTCCGATGCCCCGTTTCGCGTGCCGATCCCGTCGGAGGAGGATGTCAGGACAATGCGCCAGCTGCCCATCGAGACGGACCCCCCCGATCACACCGACTATCGGGAGATCGTCGACCCGTTCTTCCGCCGGGCCAGGGACCCCGGCGTGGTCGCCCGGGTGGAGGCGCTCGTCGACGAGCTGCTCACCGACGCGCTGGGCCGGGAGTCGATCGAGGTCGTCAGGCAATTCGCGCTGCCCCTGCAATCGCGCGCGCTCACCTACCTGCTAAACGTTTCCGAGGCCGAGGCCGAGACCTGGATCAGCTGGGGCACCCATGTGTTCCGCGACGGCGGCTCCGGAGAGCGCAAGGGCGAGGCTCTGGAGACCTATCTGCACCGGCAGTTCGACCGCGCCGCGGAGAATCCGGGCGGGGACTTCTTCAGCGGCCTGACGAGGGCGACCTTCCGCGGCAGGGCTCTCACCCGGCAGGAGATGATGGGGTTCGCCAACCTGACCTTTGCCGGCGGCCGCGATACGATAATCCACACAATCTCCTCCGTCATGGCCTACCTCGGCCGGAACCCTGGAGCCTTCGAGTTCCTGCGCCAGGACCCGGCGCGCATCGTCCTTGCCGGCGAGGAGTTCTTCCGCGTCATTACGCCGCTCACGCATATCGGGCGCGTCTGCCCGGTGGAGACCGAAGTCAACGGAACGACCGTCAGGGCCGGCGGCCGGGTGTCCCTGTGCTGGGCGTCGGCCAACCAGGACGAGGCAGCCTTCGAGTCACCCGGGGAGGTGCGCCTCGACCGGAAGCCGAACCCCCATGTTGCCTTCGGCGTCGGGCCCCACGTATGCCTCGGCGCGCCCCACGCGAGATTGATCCTGCGAACCCTGCTCCAGAAATGCACCGCGCGGGTCGCCCGCATCACGCTGCTGGATGCGAAGGAGCGTGTCGAAAATGAGGCGCGCTACCAGCGCGTGGTGGGATACGAGTATTTGACCGTCAAGCTGGTGGCGCTCTGAATAGGTCGGGAGCCTCCGCACGGTGCGCCAAGTCTCCTTGGCGCCGCCGTCCGACCTGGGTCGACATTTTCCGGGCCCTGGCCGCCGGAATGATTGCTATACCGATGATCCGCAGGATTATCTCGGCTTGCCGGTCCAGGCTTTTGATTCCCGCGATAGCCACCTACGCACCATGAAGGCTCTCCCTAGACGCTCGCCGCTCCGCCGGCCGGCGCCCCGGGCCATTTTGCGGCCATCCAGATGATTTTCACCACCTACTGGTTCCTGCTTTTCGCCATCGCGGCGATAACCGTGTTCCGGCTCCTTCCCGGACCGGCCTGGCGGCAGGGATGGCTGGCGGTGGCGTGCGCGACATTTCACTGGCATTTCGCGGGGCCGGCGGGCGTGAAGCCGATCATCGTCCTCATGGTCATCACCTATCTGGCCGGGCTGACCCGGCGCCTCTGGGTGTGCGCGCTGGCCATGGTCGCCTGTGTGGCCGCACTCTGCTTCTACAAGTACTCCCTCTTTCTCATAGGAAGCGCTGTCCACCCGTTTAGCGCGGCGCTTGCCGCCGCGCTCGAAAGGCTCGCGAGGGCCGTCATGCCCGGGGCTCCGCCCCTGGGAGTCAGCTTCTTCACCTTCGAATTCGTCCACTACCTCTTCGAGGTGCGCCGCGGAGGGGAGCCCATCCGCAACCCGCTCAAATTCCTTCTCTTCGCCATCTTCTTCCCCTCCCTCGTCGCGGGCCCCATCAAGCGCTACGCGCAGTTCCTGCCGTCCCTCGGGGAGGCGGCGCGCTCGCCCTTCTCCTCGGCCGAACTCGCCGAGGGCCTGGCCCGCGTGGGCCTCGGCTTCGCCAAGAAGATCCTGATCGCCGACCAGCTGACGGCCTACATAGATTTCTTCCAGCCGCACTTCGACGAGCAGGGGTTCCTGGGGAAGTGGGCCATCTTCGCAGCGATCGCCTTCCGGATCCTGATGGATTTCTCGGGCTACAGCGACATCGCGATCGGCTGCGCCCGGATCCTCGGCATCCGCCTGCCGGAGAATTTCAACTGGCCCTATGCGGCGCGCGACCTGCAGGAATTCTGGATCCGCTGGCACATCTCGCTCAGCCTCTGGATTCGGGACTACGTCTACATCCCGCTCGGGGGCGGCCGCCACGGCTGGACCCGGCGGGTCCTGAACGCCCTCTGCGCGTTCGCGCTCTGCGGCCTCTGGCACGGTCCGGCCCGCCATTTTGTCCTTTGGGGCCTCTACCACGGCTGCGGGCTCGGACTCTGCGCGACCTATGCGCGGATCCCGGAGCTCGGCCCGGCCGTCGAGCAGGTGATCCGCCGGGATCCTATCGTCGGCTGGGCGGTGACCCAGCTCTACGCGTGGTTCGGCTGGCTGCTCTTCTTCTATCCCACCGCGGTGGCCTGGCACATGGCCCGCCAGCTTTTCGGATTGTGAGCCCGCCGAATCCCTCATTCCCGCCCCCCGCCCGCTTCGGCTGGATCCACCCCCGCTGTTTCCTCGGCGGGATCGTGTTCGGGCTCGGGGTCCTGGCACTTGTGGGATGGAAACTGAGCCGGACCGACTACCACCCGGGCTTTGTCCGCTTTCACTCGATGATTTCGCCGGAGGGCAACTATTATCCGACGCTGGACGAGATGTGTGCCATCGCGCGGGCCAAGTGCCGGCCGGGCCAGGTCCTGGTGATCGTCGGCGGCAACTCCATCCTGCTCGGGGTGTGGCAGCGGGCGGAGGACGTCTGGACAAGGCGCCTCCAGGAACTGCTGGGCGACCGGTACTGCGTGGTCAACTTCGCATTCCGCGGCGGCTCCCCGACGGACGGCGGCGCGGTCGTCGCCGAGGCCCTGCGCCGGGAGTTTCCCCGCCAGATCCTGATCGTCAACGAGGCGGCCGTGACCAACGTCGAGTCGTTCGGCCACGGCCCCTACCGCTACATCTTCTGGCAGGGTTACTTCGGCGGCAGGCTGATGGACGCGCCCAAGCGCGAGGCGCGCATCCGGGAGTATCTGAGGGACTATCCGGAGCAGCGGCTCCCCATCCTCGAGACCCGGATCAGCACCTGGTTCGACGCCGCCCTCCACTACCACGACTTCTGGAACTGGGTCACGGTCGAGTGCTTCGGCACGGTGCCCTCGTACCGGGAGCAGTACTTCCCCTATTTCCTCAGGCCGCGGCGCGTGTATCCCGATCCCGAGGTCGACGGCACCGACCCCGCCTACCGCGACCACCATTATCCCCTGTCGTCCCTCGATGCGGAGATGCGGATCATGCGCGGGCTGTCGGTGTACTATCACCGCGAGCCGAGCGGCCGCTGGGTCCTGTCGGAGCGCTCGACCTCGGACCTGGCCATGTACAGCGACGAGGCCTTTCCGGAACCGCTGAAGAAGCGCACCCTCGTTCTCATCTGCGGCAGCAGCCCGTACTACCGCCGGCTGCTGACCGACGACGAGAGGGCGATGGTGCGCCAGACCTACGCCGACACCGTGGCGACGTGGCGGCGGGTCGGCTATCCGGCCATGGACTACGGCTGGGACTTCACCGCCGAGGACTTCGGCGACCGCACCCACCTGACGAAGCTCGGCGGCTGGAAGCTCGCGGCGCAGGTGGCGCCCGAGGTCAGCGCGATGGCGAAGCGGCTGGGGTACCTGAAATGAGAAGACTCAAGGCCCTTCTCGCCCGGGTGCCGGCGCCGTGCATCCGGTTCCTAGCCGCGGCCGTCTCCTTCCTGGCCGGCCTCGCCGTGGCACTGATGTTTGACTACCTGCTCTACCGGATCGGTCTCCCCAGCAAGCCATTCATCTACGTCTCGTTCTGACCCGGGGCCGCCTCCCGTGAGCCAGCCGCCGGATCCCGTCACGGGGACGCCGGCTTCGCGGGCTGCCCGACCAGAAGGGAGAGCCCCTTGTCGAAGTCCGCGGCTATCGTGTTGAACGTGGCGTTGGGCGGATAGTAGCGAACGTTGTTGATCGCCTGGGCAAAGCTCTGGGCGACCTGGATCCTCGTGTACAGGTCGGCGCCCTGCACGGAATAGGAGGTGAGGAGCAGCTGGTTCGCCTGGGCCTGGGCCTTGCCGACGGCCTCGATCGCGATGGCCCGGTTGAGCTCCGCCTTCTTGCTGGCCTCGGAAATGGCCACCTGGCGGTCGGCCTCGGCCTGGGCGGCGAGGACGATCTTCTTGCTCTCGGCCTCCTGCTGGGTGACGGCGTTCTTGGCATTCGCGGACGTCTGGATGATCGACTGCTGCGCCTTCGCCTCCTGCTCCAGGATCGCGACCTGCTTCGCGGCGTCGGCCTGCACCACCTGCTCGTTGAGCGACTTCTGCGCGGCCGACTTCGCGGCGAGCGCCAGCGCCTCATTGGCCAGCTGCTCCTCGTGGGCCCGGGACTGGATGATGATCTGGACCTGGCGCTTCTCGATGTTGTCGACGTACTCCTTGTTCATGAACGTGGGCTTCTCGATGACGAAGGAGTCGACCACGATCCCGTTCGAGGTCAGGTTTCCGTTCGGATCCTTCAGGTCGTGCTCCACGTCGCTGCGCAGCTGGTTGAGCTTCTCGCCGGAGTACAGGTCGATCGCCTCCTGCAGCGTCGCCCGCACGCTCACGGCCTTGACGATCGCGGGCCGCAGCAGGCGCTCGTCGATGTTGTCCCGGTAGTTCTTGTGGAGGGCCACGACGTGGGACGGGTCGATCCTCCAGGTGACGAGGATATGGAACACGACCTGCTGGTTGTCCTTGGAATTCACGATCAGGGGGTCCACCCGGCGCCCGGAGGCAAAGGGCTCGTCCTTGTCGTTCATGGCGTAGACCTGGCCCGACGTCTCGTAGGCGAAGATCTGCGTGGTCCACCGGTTGAAGAAATAGGTCTTTGGCGGCAGCGGGTTCGGGTCCACGCCGCCCGTCCAGGTCTCGCGGACACCGATCTGGTTGCCCTGGATTGTCTTCGTCGCGAATGTCGAAAGTCCGAGGATCACGACGAGGGCGGCGAGGGTTGCGACAATAAGGAGCTTGGCCAGGGGGCTGATGCCCGGGGATTCGGATGTCATGTGGCTGGGGGGTTAGTTGAGCCTCTTGGGGCTGTTGTTGGGGCTTGGCGGATCCTTTGGGTGTCCAAGCCAGATGAAGAACACTGTCAGAAAGACGAGGAGGGCGATCACAGCCGCGAACACGAATCCAAACCGGCTCTCCACGATCGCGCCCTTGCTCTCCACGGCCAGGAGAATAAAGGTGGCGACCATAAGCAGCGTGCAGCTGACGAGGATGACGACGGCGTTCTTACCGAGATTCATAGGGTATCGGTCCACTTTTACTCGGGGAGCGCGGCAAGGTCAACGAATAGGAGGCCGAAAACGAGGAAATGCAATTCGTTGGTGGCCAATTTTTAACGAGAGAAGGCCAGCGGCGGCACACACGCCTAACCGCCGGCATCCCGGGTGCTGCGGCCCGGGTTTAGCGCAGGTGCTGGTCAAACCAGCTCACGGTGCGCGTGAGCCTGTCCTCAACATGCGCCGGGTTCCGGAAACGGTGCCCCTCGTTCTCGTAGACGACGAGCTTCGTTTCCACGCCGAGCGCCCGCAGGGCGTGCCAGTATTCGTAGGATTGCGGGGCGGGGCATTCCTTGTCGCTGTCGCCCACGAGGATCAGCGTGGGCGTGGAGACGCGCTTGACGAAGGATATGGGCGAGCTCCGCGCGTACACAGGGGGATCGTCGTAGACCGACTTGCCGAAATAGGGGATCATCCACTGGTCTATCATGTTCTGTCCGTAGTAGCTCAGCCAGTCGCAGACGCCGGCGCCGGCAACGGCCGCGCGGAAACGGCCTGTCTGCGTGACCATCCACATGGTCATGTAGCCGCCGTAGCTCCAGCCGCACGCGCCGAGCCGCCGCGCGTCGACGGGCCGGGTCCCGAGCACGCGATCGAGGCCGCCGAGGATGTCGCGAAGGTCGCCGTAGCCAAAGTCGCGCACGTTGGCCGCGGTGAAGGCCTCGCCCTGGCCGTAGCTGCCGCGGGGATTCGGCTCGAATATGAAATAGCCCTCGGCTGCGAGGGACAACGGCGTGCCGCCCCAGGACGGCGTGGCCTGGGACGCCGGGCCCCCGTGGACGTTCACGACGAGGGGATAGCGCTTCCCCGGGTCGAAGTCCCGAGGATAGATCAGCCATCCCTGCACGTGCAGGCCGTCGCTTGTCCAATGGATGCTCTCCGCCCGGCCCCAGAGGGGCCTGAGTTTCGCGTTCGCGTGCGTGAGCGGCTGCCACCGGCCGATGGGGCCGAGCCACACCTCGGGCGGATGATCAAATGAGCTGCGCACCACTGCGGCGGTCGCGCCGTCGGCGGCGACGGACAGGCTCAGGTCCTCGCTGTCGCTGCCGGCGTCGATGCGCTCGTCGCCTTTCCAGAGCGTGATAGCCTGCCCGCTGGCGGTGTCGAGTTGGCCGACGGCGCACCCGCCGTCGTCGAACTCGCTGAAGAGGAGCCGGCCCGGGCCCGGCCGCCAGTTGAGCCAGGACGGCGAGCTCTTCCGGCCGGGGGTGAGGTTCCGCGCGGGACCCCCGCCGGCGGGGACAACCCATATTTCGCCGCCTGTCGAGCCGGCGTCGCTCATCAGGCCCTGGATGAAGGCGATCTGCCTGCCGTCGGGCGACCAGCGCGGGACGGCGATCTGCGCCTGCGGCGCGTAGAGCTCGCGCACCGCTCCGGTCGCGGTGTCGATCGCGCTCAGGCGGGCTATCCACCAGTTGTTGTCGCCCGACCCGGGCGCCGAGATGACCGCAATCTGCCTGCCGTCGGGCGACCAGTCGTACTCGTAGACGTGGCTCTCCGGCGGGGAGAGGGTGCGGACCGCGCCCGTTGCGGCGTCGATCAGCACCAGGCGCTCCTCGACGACGTGCACGGCCACCTCGCCGGTCTCGTGCGCGGCGGCCTCGACGGCGCCGGCCGCTGCCTGCGACACCGCCATGTTCAGGAGGGCGATTGTGCGTCCGTCGGGCGACCAGCGTGGCCGGGCGACGTAGCCCGACAGGTTCGTCAGCATTCGCGGGACTCCTCCGGTTGCCTGCGCCACATAGAGCTGCAGCTGCTGCCTGAGTTTGCGGTCCGAGAGGAAGGCGAGCCGGCGCCCGTCAGGCGACCACGAGAGCCCGTGCTCGTCGCACAGTGGCGCGCCGTCGCCGGAAAGCCGGCGCGCAGTTCCGCCCGCCGTATCGCATATGTAGATGGAGGCGTCGGTCGACGGCGTGTGGTCGGCTTTGGGTCGCTCCTCGCTCCAGGCGACCTGCCGCCCGTCCGGCGCCAGGGCGACGTCGTTGAACTTCTGGGTGCGGTAGAAGAGCTCCAGGCTATCCTTGGGCGATGCAGCCAGGAGCACCGGGAACGCCAAGGCAGCTGCGGCAATAAGGCGCTGAACCATCGTGGGGCGCCGAGATTGGCCCCGGCCAGGCCTGCCGCAATCCGAATAAGGCGAAGGAGCCTCCTTGGGGATCCGCGCCCGAAAATTCCCCGGGGGCCCGGACTCGACAGGGGGCCCGCATTCCCGAGAGCCGGTTGGAGCGAGCTTCGGGCAGGTGGCCGTCAGGCTGCCCCTCGCGCGTGGTCATAAGACACTATCCGGTAATATTTTAGAAAAATTGAATACTTTATTTCGATGAGCGCGTATCTAACGTGGGAAACCGATGTCACAAGAATTCAACCGACCGGCCCTAACATGATCCCAACAATAATAATCCTGGCAGGCCTCGTCCTTTTAGCCGGCTGGGACAGCGCCGACAAGTGAGCCGGGCCCTGAGGGCCAGTAGGGGCTGTGCGACGGGGCAATAATTCCCGAAGCCAGGGGTCAGGACTTGCCGCCTGCAGGTCTCGTGGGATTCTGGCGGCCCGCGGCGGGGAGACTGCGGACCCGGGGCTACTGCGCCGGCCGAGGTTCGTTGGAAAGGCGCTCGGGGGCGCGCCGGGCCGGCGACTCGCGAAAAGTCTCCAGCGCCGTGGCGCGGGCGCTTCGATCCATGAGGGCCAGGGCGAGCGGCGCCGCGTAGCTGCCGCCGTGTTCAACGAATACCCAGATTGGGGAGCCGGCCATCGGGGATAGCGCCTCGGTGGCGAGCTTCCAGGCCGCGACGAAGATGAGGAGCCCAAATCCCGGCCACACCAGGACGGCCACGGCCAGCGCGCATTCGAAGGCCCCGATGCAGGGTTCGACCCAGGCACCCTGCAGGCCGATGGATGCGTATTGGGTGCTCAAGAGCGCCTTGCGCACCAACAGGCCAAGAGCTCCATGGCCGAGGAGGATTCCGGCCGTCGTCAGCCGCAGCACCCAGCAAACCCGGCTGCGCGACCCTTCGTCCAGGGCACCGAAGCCCCTGAAGCGCAGCCAGGAACTCGCGCCCTCGCGCCGTGCCATGAGAAAAAGCGCCAGCGCGGCGCCGAAATTCCCGGACCGCTCGAGCGCCTCCCAGGCGGGCTCCCCCGCCAGCGGGCGCAGGAGCGCCGTCCCGAGACCCCACAGGGCCATGTAAAGGACGGCGCCGGGCAACGGGTGGAAAAGGGCGACCAGCGCCAACGCGAGGTCGAGGGAGCCGACGAGCGGCATCAGAGAGGCTGCGGCTTCCCGCGGGATCCCCATCACGGCAAAATAGGGGAACCATGCCGCGGGGTGGAGGAAGCCAAGGGCGCCGTGGCCGATGAATTCCATCGCCACGCCTATGCGCAAGACCCAGGAGGCCTGGGCGACCGATCCGCGCTGAAAACCCATGAGGCGCAAGGAAGGCGCAATATGGTCGGCCCGGAAACAAATTTGGGGTCATCTGCCCCAAAAATGGGGCGACGGGGGGCGCATCTTGCCGATCCGCGCCCCAGGCCGGAATGCGGCCCCCGTTTCAGGTCCGCCGCTCCAGGGCCTAAGCCCCCTCCTTTTCCGACTCGCCGGCGGCGAAGCCCCATGCGAGTCCGGCGGCAAATCCGGTGGCGTGCGCCCCGACGTCGATGTGGATCCCGCCGGCGCCGAACAGCCCGAGGAGGGTGATGCCGGCCGCCAGGGGCGCAAAGACAGCCTGCCAGCCGCGCCGGCGGCCGTCCCGGCGGACGGCGCGGATCGCGCGGCCGGTGAGCAGTCCTAGGCCGGCGAAGATCGCGGTGGAGGCGCCGAGCGACCGGTAGGGACCCGGGTAGTTCAGCGCGGCGACGCCCAGGTTTCCAGTGACGGAGGCGAGCGCCAGCAGCAGCCACCCCCGCCGCCGGCCGCACGTCGAGACGACCGCGGAAAAGGCGAAGACCCCGCTCAGCTCGTTCGAGATCAGGTGGCCCAGATCCGCATGCAGGAACAGCGCGGTGCCGAGCCTCCACCATTCGCCGCGGTCGAATACGGACTGCGTGTCCAGGGCTCCGGCGTCCTCCAGGCGCCCGGGCCAAACGCCCTGGCCGCAATAGACGGCCATAAGCAGCAGGGCCCACAGCAGGGGAGTGGCGAGCTCGAATCTCCCCATCGGGCTTTCCGCGGGAGGCCGCGGCGGCCAGCCGATGCTCTCGCGATCAAAGCACGCGAGCTCCCCGCGGACGGCTCCGAGCGCCTGCGGCTCCACGAGGAGGCGGAAGCGGGCTTCGAAAGGAACCAGCCAGTAGGGCCTCCCCATGGCGAGCACGACCAGGCCGTGCTCAAACCCGTCCGCTACCGTCGGATAAACCCCCGCCTCGGCGAGGTCCGCGGGAATCGGGTCTCCAGCGGCTTCGCCGGATGGGTCGGGTGATGGCATCGGGTGGAGTGGGAGCCGTTGGGGTGCCGCTGCGACGGGAGGGAGACTCGCCGAGGGACGGCGCCCGTGCAACAGCCGCGGCGCCTAGGGCCCGCGCGCGCCACGCGTCCGGTCCCGGGCGCAAATTTTTCACTTGCGCGCCCGGTGGCGCGACCCAACACCTCCCGCCGATGCGCGGCGCGCGACCCCAAGATGATGTCCCTAAAGTCCGTCGCTGCCCGGCTTAGGACCCAGCCCCCGTCCCCGGCGATCGTTGACGCCGGGGTGATAGCCCGGAAGTACCGTTACTGGCGCGTGCGGGTGATGTATTCCACGACGGCTGGGTACGCGGTCTTCTACCTGGTCCGCAACAACATGCCGATGGCCACAAAGTCCATCACGGACGAATTCGGGTTCACGAACACGCAGTGGGGCGCCGTGCTCAGCGCGGGCACGCTCGTCTACGCGTTTTCCAAGTTCCTGAGCGGGGTGATCGGGGACCGCGCGAACCCCCGCTACCTGCTGGGCATCGGCCTGCTGGTCTCCGCCCTCATCAATTCTGTCTTCGGGCTTGCGGCCAGCCTTGGCTCCTTCGCGGCACTCTGGGCGCTCAACAACCTGTTCCAGGGTGTGGGCGTGCCCCCTTGCACGCGCCTGCTGACGTACTGGTACAGCCCGCGCGAGATCGGCCGGGCGTGGGGAGTCTGGAACGCCTCGCACCAGATCGGCAGCGCCTTTATCGCGGTCTGGGCCGGATACCTTGTCGCCAGTCACGGCTGGAGGGCCGCCTTCGTGGCTCCGGCCATTGTCGCCGTCATCGGCTCGTTCTGGCTGATGAACCGGCTGACCGACTCGCCCGAGTCGATGGGCCTGCCGCCGATCGAGGTCTACAAGGAGCAAGTGAAGCGCCCGGCCGACGCCCCCTCGGTGCCCTTCCGCGAGATCTTCAGGCGGCACATCCTCGCCAACCGCTGGGTGTGGACCGTCAGCGTCGCCAACTTCTTCGTGTACGTGGTGCGCATCGGGATAGTGAACTGGGCCCCGAAATACCTGATGGAGGCCAGGGGATTCACCCTGGGCAGGGCGGGCATATCCCTGTCCCTGTTTGAGGTGGCCGGCATCTTCGGCGCGTTCGCCTCGGGCTGGCTGTCGGACACGCTCTTCAAGGGCAGGCGCGGGCCCGTGTCCGCCGGGTTCATGCTCTGCCTGATCGTCTCCGTGCTGGCACTTTTCGCCGTGCCTGGCGGCCGCGCGGCGGCGATGATGGCGCTGTTCGCCGCGCTGGGGTTCTTTGTCTACGGCCCGCAGATGCTGGTGGCGGTGGCTGCGGCCGATTTCGCCACCAAGGTGGCGTCCGCGAGCGCCGTGGGGCTAACCGGACTGTTTGGCTACCTCGGCGCGGCGTTCTGCAATTTGGCCACGGGAATCCTGGTGGACCGCTTCGGCTGGAACGGCGCCCTGTGGCTCTACGCCGCCTCGGCGATCGTCGGGTGCGCGCTTCTCGCCTCGACCTGGAACAGGGCCTCGCCGCTCCTCAGGGAGGACGCGCCCTGACGTCGCGCTAGCTTCTCGCCGTCGTGCTCGCCAGCTCGTAGCTTATCTTCCCCTCGATGATTTCTCGCAGGGCCGTGTCCTCCGCCGAAAGCTTTTCAAGCGATTCGACCAGCGGGCGGTTGCCCCGCTTGAGCTGTTTCACGCGCCGTGAGACGACGTTGACCAGGATGTTCGGGTCATCGATCGTCTTTAGCGCTTCCTTGATGTAATCGTCTCTCATCGCCCCCATGCTACGGGCCGCGGGCGCAAACACGACCCCTATCGGGGCGGGCGGCGCAGGGCGGGGGCAATGCCGCCGCAGGCCATTCGGTTAGAACGATTTTGCAGGGGGGCGCCGGCGCGATCTCGGGCGCTCGCTGGCGGCGCCGGCAGTTTCCCGACGGGGCCGCCCGCGATCCGCGGCCCGAAGGGGACCGTCAGTCCCCGACCAGTCTGTATCCGATTCCCGACTCGGTCTTCAGATGGCGCGGCCTGTGGGGCTCGGCTTCGAGCTTCTGGCGGATGTGCGTCATGTGCACCCGCAGGTAGTGCGTGTTTCCCTCCGCCTTGGGGCCCCACAACTCGCGGAGCATCTGGCCGTGGGTCACCACCTTTCCGCGGTGCATGACCAGCAGGCGCAGCATCGCATACTCCTTCGCCGTCAGCCGGACCTCGGAGCCGCGCCGGCGCACGAGGCGCGCGGAGAGGTCCATCTCGATGTCGCCGAAGACGATCACGGCGGGCTCGTTCTCCCCGGGGGCGCGCCTGAGGATCGCGCGCAGCCTGGCCGTGAGCTCGGCGGCGCCGAAGGGCTTGGTGAGGTAGTCGTCCGCCCCGGCGTCCAGCGCCGCGACCTTGTCGGGCTCCCCGGCTATCACCGTCAGCACGAGCACGGGGACGCGCGACCATTCGCGCAGCTGCCGGAGGACCTCGAGACCGCCCATGTCGGGCAGGCCGAGGTCCAGGACGACCGCCTCGGGCTGGCGCCGCGCGGCCTCGTCGAGGCCGAACCTGCCCGTGTCCGCCTCCACGACGCAATAGCCCGCGGCCTCGAGCGTGATGCGCAGCAGGCGGCGGATCTGCACCTCGTCGTCGATCACGAGAACCGTCTGTCTGGCCGGGGTCGGGGTCATTCTTCGGGGACGTCGCCGTGCGGCTTGTAGGGCAGGTACACGGTCAGAACCGCGCCGCCGCCCGGATTCTCGCCCGCCATGACGTCGCCGCCCTGCGCGGTCACGAAGCCCCGGATGATCGAGAGCCCGAGCCCGAGGCCGCCCGCCCTCGCGGCGTCCCCGCGCTGGAATTTCTGGAACAGGCGTTCGCGCATCGCCGCCGGCATCCCTGGACCCCGGTCGGCCACCGTGAAGAATATCCGCGCCTTGGCCGTGTCGACGCCCGCCGCGAGGAAGATGGGCGTGCCGGCGGGCGTGTGCAGCGCCGAGTTGAGGAGCAGGTTCGCGATCACCTGCTCCATCAGCGCGGCGTCGGCGCGGAAGAGCGGCAAGTCCTTGGGAATGTCGGTCTCGAACGGATGGCCCTCGAGCGAGTCGCTGACGCCCTCTATCGCGGCGTTGACCAGATCGTGGCCGTCGCACCAGTCGAGGCGCGGCCTGAGCGCGCCCGACTCGAGGCGCGTCTGGTCAAGCAGGTTGTTCACGAGGCGGTTGAGGCGGCGCGTGGCGGTGCGGATCTCCTGGGCGAGGCTGTCGCGCGTCGCCTTGTCGGCGGATGCGAGGTTTTCGACCGCCGCGCTCAGAACCGCGAGCGGCGTTTTCAGCTCGTGGGACACGCCGTCGAGGAGCGTGCGGTGAAGCTTGTCGGACTCGGCGAGCAGCTTCTCGCGCTCTCCCGCCGCGCGCAGCTGCTCCCGCTCGACAAGCTGCGCGAGCTGGGTGGCGAAGCTTTCGGCCAGGTCGCGCTGCGCGAGGGTGAGCAGGGCCTCGGGCGGCAGGCGCAGGATCAGGACGCCGACGGCCGTGTCCTCGCGCAGGAGCGGCACGTGGAACCCCTCGGCCGAGGGGAGCGTGTCGGTGAAGCGCCCGGCCTTCTTGCGGTTGCGCCAGGCCCATTCGGCCACGCCGCGCTCCTTCTCGGTGACCGTGAACGAGCCGGCGTAGTGCGGCATGAGCGCGGAGCCGTTTCCGTCGTCCAGGAGGAGCGCCGTCGTGGCGCCGAAGTATGCGTCGGCCTGGCGGAGCGCGGCGAAGACCGCGTCGTCGAGCGTGCGGGCCGAGCTTATCGCCTGCGTGAGGTGGAAGAGGGCGGTGGCGCGGTCCTCCCTCATGCGCTCGTTGCGCTCCTGCGTGCGGATGCGGGAAGCAAGGTGGCCGGTGATGAGCGCGACGGCAAAATAGGTGCCGAGCAGCAGGCGGTCCTCCAGCCTCCCCACGACGAAGGTGAAGATCGGCGGGATGAAGAGGTAGTCCCAGGCTACCGCGCTGGCCACGGCGGCGACAAATATGGGGCCGCGGCCGACGCGCAGGCTCAGGCCGATCACGGCAAGCAGGTAGAAGAGGCCCACCGCCGGGTACCCGCAGTAGGGAACGACAAACCAGCTCGCGACCGTGAGAGGCGCCAGCGTGCCGAACACCTCGGCGTATTCGCGCGCGGGAGAGGGCTCGACGCGATGCCACTCGATCCACCGGGCCGGCTTCTCGCCGGATCGCTCGGCGGGCACGACGTAGATGTCGATCGACCCGCCGATGCGCAGGAGGCGGTCGACAAGGTTGCCGCCGCGCAGGGCGTCGAGCCAGCGCGGCCTAAGGGACTTGCCGACGACGATCTGCGTGGCGTTGTTCTGCAGGGCGACCCGCACGAGGGCATCGGCGACGTCGTTGTCGTGGGTGACGACGATCTCGGCTCCCAGCTCGCGCGCAAGCGCCAGGTTCTGCTCGAGGCGGCGCAGGGCGTCCTTCTCGAGCGGGTGCGACGGCTCGACGCTCACGGCGATCCAAGACGCGCCCTGGGACGCCGCCATCCGGCGCGTCCAGCGCACGAGCTGCGTCGAGGTGGGGCTGGGGCCCACGGCGACCAGCAGCCGCTCGCCGGAGCGCCAGACCGTCTTTAGCGCACTGGCCGAGCGCAGCTCCCGAAGGCGCTTGTCGACCTGCTCGGCCACAAAGCGCAGGGCCAGCTCGCGCAGCGCGGTGAGATGGGTGTCCTTGAAGAAATTCTCCGCCGCCGCCGCCGCGCGGCCCTCCATGTAGACCTTGCCCTCGCTCAGGCGCTCGCGCAGCGCCTCGGGCGTGATATCGACCAGCTCGATCTGGTCGGCGAGGCCGAAGACCGAGTCGGGCACGGTCTCGTGCACGGTCGCCCCCGTGATCTGCCGGACGGCGTCCGCGCGGCTCTCGATGTGCTGGACGTTGAGCGTCGTGTAGACGTCGATGCCGGCGTCAAGGAGCTCGATCACGTCCTGGTAGCGCTTGGGATGCCTCGAGCCCGGGGCGTTCGTGTGCGCGAACTCGTCCACGAGGACCAGCCGGGGCTTGCGCGCGAGGATGGCCTCCAGGTCCATTTCCGCAAGCTGGATGCCCTTGTAGGCGATCGGCTTGCGGGGGACCAGCGGAAGGCCGACGAGAAGGGCCTCGGTCTCGGCGCGGCCGTGGGTCTCGACCACGCCGACGACGAGGTCGACCCTCTCGCCCAGCTCCTGCTGCGCGGCGCGGAGCATCGCGTAGGTCTTGCCGACGCCGGGGCACATCCCGAAGAAGACCTTCAGCCTCCCCCGGCGGGCGCGCGCCTCGTCGCGCTTGAGCGCCGCGAGAAGCGCGTCGGGGTCGGGCCTTTCCGGTGCAGTCACGCCTGAAAGCATCGCCAGCCGGCCGCGACGGGCAATCCTTCTGTGAAGGCGCCGCCGCGCCCCCTCCCGTTGCGGCCGACGCTACCTTGCCCGCGCCACCCGGTCGAGCTCCACATTGAGCCGAAGAACGTTGACGCCGGGTTCCCCCAGAACGCCGAGGTCCCGGCCCTCGGTGGTGGCCGCAATGAGCTCGCGGACCCTGCCGGGCTCGAGGCGGCGGACCCTTGCGACCCGCCCGGCCTGGATCAGGGCGTTGGCGACGCTGATATGGGGGTCGAGGCCGCTGCCGGAGGACGTGACCGCGTCGGCCGGCACCGGCGCGTCGGCTCCGAGCCCGTTGGTGGTCCGGTACGCGGCGACCGCGGCCTTGACGCTGTCATCTAGCTTCTGGCTTGTCGGCCCGAGGTTGGTCCCCCCCGAGCTTGTGGCGTCATAGCCGTTGCCAGCCGCGGAGGGACGGGGCTGGAAGTACTTGTCGCTCGAGAAATTCTGCGCGAGCAGCGTGGAGCCGCGCACGACGCCGTCCCTGTCCACGAGCAGGCTCCCGTTGGCCTTGTCCGCAAAGAACGCGTGCGCGCCCGCCCACACGGCCAGCGGATATGCGCCGCAGAGCAGCACCGCGAACACGAGCGTGAGCAGCAGCGAGATCCTGAGTTCCGTGAAGAGCGTCTTCATTGTTCAGACGAGGTGGACCGCGTTGACGAAGACATCGATCAGCTTGATCCCGATGAACGGTATGATGATCCCGCCGAAGCCGTAGATGAGGAGGTTGCGCCTGAGCATCGCGGCCGCCCCGATGGGGCGGTAGGCCACGCCCTTCAGGGCGAGCGGGATGAGTGCGATGATGATGAGGGCGTTGAAGATGACCGCGCTCAGGATGGCGCTCAGGGGCGAGACGAGGTGCATGACGTTGAGCGGCGCAATCGCCGGAAAGACGCCGACCAGCATCGCGGGAATGATCGCGAAATACTTCGCGACATCGTTGGCGATGCTGAACGTCGTCAGGGCGCCGCGGGTGATGAGCAGCTGCTTTCCTATCTCGACGATGTCGAGCAGCTTCGTCGGGTTGGAGTCGAGGTCCACCATGTTGCCGGCCTCCTTGGCGGCCTGGGTGCCCGTGTTCATGGCGACGCCGACATCGGCCTGGGCGAGCGCGGGCGCGTCGTTGGTGCCGTCGCCGGTCATCGCGACCAGGTGGCCGGCGGCCTGCTCCTCGCGGATGCGGCCGAGCTTCATTTCGGGCGTTGCCTGGGCCAGGAAGTCGTCGACGCCGGCCTCGGCCGCGATCGCGGCGGCCGTCAGCGGGTTGTCGCCGGTGATCATCACGGTGCGGATGCCCATCGCCCGCAGCTGCGCGAAGCGCTCCTTTATCCCGCC
>Ga0209415_10006443_pt1 | contig 20867 bp, 17 predicted proteins | sample PeaSoiSIISIP2007_FD_187696 | JGI IMG/M metagenome (GOLD analysis project Ga0209415, IMG submission 187696) | Peat soil microbial communities from Weissenstadt, Germany - SII-SIP-2007 (SPAdes) (version 2) | ecosystem: Environmental > Terrestrial > Soil > Wetlands > Peat | place: Germany...
GATTCATGCGGCGCTGTGTGCGTCGGCGGCGGAGTGGAATCTGATGCTGGCCGTAGATCTGCCGTTTGTGACGAGCGAACTGTTGCAATATTTGCTGACGCGGGCGCGGAGCTCGGCTGCGATGGTGACGGTGGCGCGCGCTGCCGGGGGATGGCAGCCGTTGTGCGCGGTGTACCGGCGGGAGTTTGCGGAAGTGGCGGAGAAAGCGCTGCGGGAAGGGCGTTATAAGATTGACGCGTTGTTTGACGGGACGCGAACGCTGGTGATTGGCGAGGATGAGTTGAGGGCTGGCGGATTTTCTGCGGAGATGTTTCGTAATTTGAACACGCCGGAGGAGTTGGCGGAGGCGTGCGGGCAGACGGACACTTTGCGGTTGTGATGCGAGTTCCTCGCGAGGTCCGTGCCGCCGCTAGTGAGCACGAGGTCTTTCGACTGCGTAACTGGTCCGCATTCGCGGGCCAGTTACTTCGCTCAGGATGACAGGGGCGTGGATGATAAAGGTTGAATTGAAAGCCAAGAGCCAAGAGCCAAAAGCTAGAAGCTAGAAGCTGATTTCATGCCAGACGAAACCAAAATCGAGCCCTACATCGAGTTCCGGGACGTGTGCAAAGCGTTTGGGGATAATACCGTGCTCGATCACGTGAGCTTCGACGTTTTGCCGGGGGAGACCGTTTGCATTCTGGGGCGCAGCGGTGTGGGGAAGTCGGTGTCTCTGCACCACATCATGGGCTTTCTCAAACCGGATGCGGGACGGGTGATTGTGGCCCGGGAGGACATCACCGACTACAGTGAGGAGCAACTGGAACTGATCCGGAAGAAAGTGACCATGGTCTTCCAGAACGGAGCGCTGTTTGACTCGCTCACCGTCGGGGAGAATGTGGCCTTCCCCTTGCGCGAAACGCGCGACCTGACCGAAGACCAGATTTACCAGATCGTGGACGGCTTGCTGCACATGGTGGGCGTGCAGGAGATGCGTGACCTTCTGCCGCCGGATCTCTCGACCGGGATGAAACGATCGGTGGCGATTGCGCGGGCGCTGGCGGCGCGGCCGGAATGCGTTCTCTATGACGAACCGACCACCCAGGTGGACCCGCTGATGGCGCAACTGCTCGGCGACCTCATCAAGCGGCTCAGGATTCAACTCAACCTGACCAGCCTCGTCGTAACCCATGACATGCGCCTGGCCAAGAAACTGGCGGACCGGGTCATGTTCCTGCACGAAGGCCGCGCGATCTTCTTCGGCCCGTATGTAGAGATGGAGAAATCCCAGGAGCCGATCATTCAGGAATTTCTGGAACTGGATGAGTTGAAATTAGAAGCGTGAGAAATGCCATTCGTAGAGACATAGCTCGCTACGTCTCTGCCTGTGCTGCCCATGCATCTGCGGCCGTAGCGGTGCCGGCAGAGACGTTGCAAGCAACGTCTCTACGACTGACTGCTTCTAGAACCCTTGCTGCACCAACTCCTCAACTGTCAGGGAATTTTCTGACGACTCGGACTTCATCATCTTCTCGACGTACTTGGCGATGAGGTCAGCTTCGAGATTCATGGGGTCGCCGGGTTTGAGCGAGTGCAGGTTGGTCATCTCCACGGTGTGCGGGATGATGGCGATGGTGCAGCGCTTCCTCTCCAGCTTGGCCACGGTGAGGCTGATGCCTTCGATTGAAATCGAGCCTTTGAAAACGGTGTATTTCTCCACGTCTTCGGGGAGTTCGACGTGCAGCCACCAGTTTTCCGAATCCGCGATGCGCTCGAAAGCGATCAACTTGCCGACGCCATCCACGTGCCCCTGCACGATGTGGCCGCCGAAACGGCCGTCGGCTTTCATGGGCAATTCGAGGTTGACCAGAGCGCCCTCATGGATGCGGGAAAATGAAGTGCGCACCCAGGTTTCCGGCGCAAGGTCGGCGCAAAAGAATCCCGGCTTGATGTCGAGCGCGGTCAAGCAGACGCCGCTCACCGAGACGCTGTCGCCGGCTTTCAGTTCCTTCGGAGCGTGCTCGGCTGCGATGGTAATGCGGCGGTTTTCGCCGCGCTGTTCGATGCGGGTGATACGTCCTACTTCTTCCACGATGCCGGTGAACAAGATTGCCTCCTATAGGAACGAAACATCATAAACCCACCACGGAGTCACCGAGCCTCGGAAAAGATCATTTTGTAGTGGTGCCGCTTGAGTTTCGGCAGTCTGCGGCCCCCACTTGAGGCGTCATCCTGACCGTAGCCGTTTTTCAGGCGGAGGGAAGGATCTCGCGTGCATCGGGTAGAGCCCGGAGCGATTCCACGCGAGATCCCCTTCGGCTTCGCTCAGGGCAGGCTCTCTCCCCGCTGGTGAAAACGCGGGGCTTCGGAATGACTTCTCCAATTGAATGCCGGGCATCCAAACTACGCCACGGCTGATCATTTCCTGATTTGCTCTTCTCCGTGGCGGAGCCTGCCCTGAGCAAGGCCGAAGGGTGTCTCTGTGGTGAAAGAGGGCTTATTCCCCGTAGGGGTCGCGCAGATATCCCTCTGCGGCAAAGTCTTCGCCGAAGCGGTGCAGGTGCAGATGCTTCACGCGCAGGACTTTGCTCAGGTGCTGAAGGTTTGCGTCATTCGTGAACGAAACCGAGCTCGCGCCGAGAATGGTCGGTGCGAAGTAGAAGAAAACTTTGTCGACCACCCCGGCTGCGAGAGCCGCGCCGTTCGTCGTCGCCCCGCCTTCGATTATCAAGCTGGTGATTTCGAGCTCACCCAGCCGGCGAACAACAGCAGGTAGGTTTGGCCGGCCGTTGGGTGACGCTGAGGGAAGTGTTTCAACCCGCACGCCGCGCTCTTCCAGTTGCGCTCTTTTCTTATCGTCGGCGGAAGAGGTGAAGACCACTACATCGCTGCCATCACTGCGAACCAATCGCGAATCAACCGGCAGCCGCAGCTGCGAGTCGAGGATCACCCGCAACAGCGGCCTGCGACGAGGGCGCCCGCTGCGGTCCGTGAGCAAGGGATTGTCGGCGAGAATCGTACCAATACCCACCAGAATGGCGTCGTGCTGGTGCCGCAGCTCGTGCGCGTGGGCGCGCGCAGCCTCGCCCGTGATCCAGCTTCCCGTGAATCCGTCTCCAGCTTTCGTTTCAGCTGCGCGGGCCTCTAACGGCGGCGGAGCGATCTTCCCGTCGAGCGTCATCGCGGATTTCAGCGTAACCAGCGGCACGCCGTGACGGATGTAGCGGGCGAAGCTTTCATTCAGACGGCGCGCCTGCTCCTCCAGCCGTCCAACCTCAACGTGCACGCCGGCAGCTCGCAGCTTCTCGAAGCCGAGCCCGCTGACCTTAGGATTGGGATCGGGCATCGAGGCCACAACGCGATGAATCCCCGCGGCAATCAGCGCGTCCGTGCACGGCGGCGTGCGGCCCCGATGTGCGTGCGGTTCGAGGTTGATATAGAGCGTTCCGCCGCGGGCCTTGCTGCCCGCCGTTTCCAGCGCGAGCACTTCGGCATGCTTCACGCCGGCGTAGGTATATGTGCCGCTGCCCGCAAGGTTTCCCTGTGCATCGACAATCACCGCCCCGACAAGGGGGTTGGGCGATGCCAAGCCGACGCCCTGGCGCGCCAGGTCCAAGGCACGGTGCAGGAGCTGTTCGTCTGCGGAATGGGTGGTCATTCAAGGAGAGAATCTACCACGCGGACGAACACAACGGATTGTCATCCTGAGCGGCGGAATTTCGCCGCGAAGGACCTGTGCAAGTGGCCAGGGTTGCATAGGTCCTTCGCTTCGCTCAGGATGACAACGCTGATTAAGCGATCACGACTGCGGACGGGCTCCGCATTTACGCCTCTCGCGGCGGAAAGCTCTGGTAGGAATCGTCTTCAATCTCCGCTACCGCCGCGCCGCTGCGGCCCTTCGGGCCACGGTGCAAAGGAGCCCCCACGTAAGCGTACGGATCACCTTCGGGCGGAGATTGCTTCTTGCGAAAGATGCCGCGAATCCGATCCATCAAGGTTTGCATCAGCGTGCGGTTCCTGCGATTGTCCGGCATACGCACCCCTACTCAAAACATACTCATTCAAAGATACTCATTCAAACAGTGAATCCACAAACTCTTTCGCGTCGAACGGCAGCAGATCGCCGGCCTTCTCGCCGACGCCGACAAAGCGCACGGGCAATCCCAGTTCGCGCGAAATGGCAACCACCACGCCGCCCTTGGCCGTGCCGTCGAGCTTGGTCAGCACAATGCCGGTCACGCCGGCCGCCTGGGTAAACAAGCGCGCCTGCTGCAACCCATTTTGCCCGGTCGTCGCGTCCATTACCAGCAGGGTTTCGTGAGGCGCCGAGGGAATGATGCGCTGCGCAGTGCGCCGCATTTTCTCGAGCTCCGACATCAGACTAGTCTTGGTGTGCAATCGGCCGGCGGTATCGACGATGACATAATCCGTTTTGCGCGCGACCGCGGCCTGCAGCGCGTCAAACAGCACCGCTGAAGGATCGCCGCCAGGCTTGGTCTTGATCACTTCCGTGCCGGTGCGCTGGCCCCAGATTTCCAGTTGCTCGATGGCCGCCGCGCGAAACGTGTCGGCGGCGCACAACAGCACGTTTTTTCCCTCCGAGCGAAACAGCTGCGAGAGCTTGCCGATGGTCGTCGTCTTGCCGGTGCCGTTGACGCCCACGACCAAAATCACTTCCGGGCCATTATCGACTTTCTTGACCGGCCGCGAGTTGGCCGTGCTCAGAATCGCCAGCAGTTCTTCCTTCAGCAACCGCTTGAGTTCCTGGACATCTTTGATCTGCTTGCGGTCGGCTTTGTCGCGCAGTTTCGCGAGCACTTCCTGGGTGGTGGTGTTGCCCAGGTCGGCCCCAATCAGCGTGGCTTCGAGATCGTCGAGCGTGTTGCGATCGATTTCCTTGCCGAAAGAAACCACTTCTTCGATGCGCTCGGCGAGGTTCTCGCGGGTGCGCGTCACCGCCTGCTTCATGCGGTCAAAGAAGCCGGTTTTCTTTTCTTCCGTGCTGCCGAACAGGGTCTGAATCATAAAAAGGCCTAAACAGTGATTATACGGGGAGCATGCTCCGGGCGGAGCTGCCCGCGGGACGCCAGGACAGCCGGCGGGACGCCTGCGCTACGGAGCTACTTCTTCAGCTCGGCGGGCCAGTTCAGCACTGGCGTCAGGGGATCGCTGCCTTCTTTCAGGTTTCCGGCGTTGATCAGGAACTTCTTGCCATCCGCGGTCACGTCGTAAGGGCCGTTTTGCCGCTGGATGGCGCCGGCCTGGAAGAGCACGTGAGGAACGCCCAGTTGCGGCGCCTTGCCCGAGATGTTCACGTCAACGGCCACGATGTTGCCGGTGGAATCGAGGAAGAACAATTCCTTGCCGTCATTGCGCCAGTGGGCTGCGGTTCCGCCATTGGTCGAGACTTGCCACTTCGCGCCGCCCCCGGGGAATGAGGTGATGTAAACCTCATTTCGTCCTGATTCATTGCTGTGGTAGGCGAGCCATTTCCCGTCGAACGAAACCGCAGGCCCGCCTTTCAAAAACATATTCTGGACGACCGGGATGGGCGTCCGATCGCCAAACAAAGGCAGTGCCCACACGTCCAGCGGCTGGGTTCCTGAGCGGTGCAAGTAAACCAGATAACGCCCATCCGGCGAAGGTCTGGGCGTGCTTTCTTCCCCGTCCTTGCTCTCGATCACGGCCTGGTCGGAGCCGCTGCCGTCGGCGGCTTTGGAATAGATATGCACTCCGGCGCCGACGTTGGTTTGGTAGAAAATTGTCTTTCCGTCGGGTGACCATGCGGGGGAGAATTGACTGGTCGGTCCAAAGGTCAGGCGCGTCTTGGTTCCGCGAGCCAGGTCGAAGATCCATACCGCTTGGGTGCCCTGCGTGCCGTTGTAAAGATTTACTGCCAGACGCGCGCCATCGGGTGAGAGTGCGGGATAGAAATAGCGGTCAGGCTCGGCGACCATGCCCGCCGGCTTTCCATCTCGCCCGAACCACTGCAGATTCCAGTTTCCCGCGATCTCGCCGGATTCGTACACCATACGTCCATTCTCCGAGGCCGAAAAGACTGGACGGGTGACGGCTCCGTTGATAGCGATGTGTTCGGCAACCGGAACCGCTTCTCCGGTGAATTCAAAAGTGTGCGGGTTAAAAGGGCGCGCCATGAGCGTCGCCTCGCGCATGAACAGCAGGTGGCCGGAGGCGTATTCCGCCATGCTCTCGCTCTTCATCAACTCCGTCGCGTGTAGAGAGCCCAGTCCTCCCATATCCAGGGCATTGTCTTGCACTCCCTGGAAAGTTCGCGCCCAAAATAAAAAGTGTTTTCCATCGGGCAGGAAAAACGGCCAGCGGTGACTGTTTTCCCCTTTAGAGCGGTCCAGCTGCGAGGCCGGCTCGGGAGTGCCGCCACTGGCAGGCACTCGCAGGAGATTCGAGGCGGTGGTTGCGCTAAATACAATGACACCGTCTTTGCTCCACGCGCCACCGCGGCCAGTGCTGGCGTCGCAGATGGTCTGTGGAGGCCCCCCCTCGGCCGCAACCCGGCGCAACTTGCTGCTGGCGAAGAACCCGATCTGACGGCTGTCGGGCGACCAGAAGGGATACATGCCTTCCTCGGTTCCCGTCAGCAGCCGCGCGGTGGTCGAGTTCAGCGGTCGCACATACATCATCACCTTGCCCTTATCGTCCCGCGCGGAGAAAACCAGGCGCGTGCCGTCGGGCGAGAGCACCGGCGGCCCCGACTCCACCGCCATCAACAAGAACGTCGCCCCGGCCGGAGGGAGAATCGAGGACCGGACGACCGGTTCCACGCGCGGCGCGCCGAAAAAATGGAACGCCGCCAAGCCCAGAGCAATCAGGCTAGCGACCACCGCCGCCGCCCAGCCCAGACGCTCGCGGCTGTGCGAGGACTGCGGCGTGGGCGCAGCCACCGCGGGAGAGGACCGGTCGGCCGCGATCCATTGCAGTTGCAGCTTGATATCGTGCGCCGTCTGATAGCGATCGTCCGGGTTTTTCTGCAGGCAGGTGGCCAGCAAGTGCTCAAAGGCCGGCGGAGTCAGCGGCTTGAGCACGCTGATGGGCTCCGGGTCCTTTTCCAGAATGGAGGATGCCACCGAGATTTGACTCTTGCCCTCGAAAGGCCGCCTTCCCGCCGCCATTTCATAGAGCACGCCGCCAAAGGCAAAAATGTCGGACCGGGCGTCGGCTTCTTTTCCCTCGATCTGCTCCGGAGCCATGTACTGAATCGTGCCGATAATGCTGCCTGCCGTGGTCAGCGGGCTTAACGGACTCGGCCCGCTCAACGTGGGAGCCGCAGTGAACGAAGGCGCTGCGCTTGATCCTCCGGCCGGGCCCTGCAGGCCCAGCGGTTTGGCCAGGCCAAAATCCATCAGCTTCGCGCCGCCCTGAGTCAGCATGATGTTCCCCGGCTTCAGGTCGCGGTGCACGATGCCATGACGGTGCGCGAAGGCGAGCGCTTCCGCTACAGCAACGCCGATCTTAAAGATTTCGTTCAATGGCAGTGCGCCCTTGCGCAGTCGCTGGGCCAGCGTTTCTCCCTCCAGGAACTCCATCACCAGATAATCGGTGCCAGCCTGCGAACCAATGTCATAAAGCTGGCAGATGTTGGGATGGTTCAGCGAAGAGATCGCTTTCGCTTCGCGCTCCAGGCGCTGTTTCAGTTCCGGCGAAGAAGAAAGATGCGAAGCCAGAACCTTGATCGCGACCGTGCGCTCCAGGCGCGTGTCGAGCGCGCGGTAGACCTCGCCCATCCCGCCCGCGCCCAGCGGGGATTGAATCTCATAAGGGCCAAGTTTTGTGCCAGACGTCAGAGCCATGCGTGCGCGCCATTATAGCCCGTAGGGCACGTGGCAGAGTCCCAGGACCGCGGACCTCGGATCCCGGAGGTCAGACCCCGGCTAAGAGCTAGTTCTGGCTGAAGTCTGAAGTCTGAAGTCGGAGGTCCAAGGTCCAAGGTCCAAGGTCTGACGTCTGTCTTAGACGCGAGTTCTTTCCAGCGCAGCGACCTCGGCGGAAATCGACGGAGCTGGGGCGGTCACCGGTGCCGCGGGAACGGGAGCTGCGGGTGTGGCCGCGGCGGCTTGAGCGGCAGCGGCGACAGGGCGCCGGATGGTGAATTTCTGCAGCTTGATTTCTCCGCGCGCGTAAACCGCCAGCAGCGCCGCCACCACGGCCGGATCCAGGCGCTTGCCCGCCAGGTTTTGCACGATCTGTAGCGCCTGATCGGGCGTGTGCGCATTCTGGTAGGGCCGGGTCGTGGTGAGCGCGTCGAAAGTATCGGCCACCGCGATGACCCGCGCCAGCAACGGAATCTGGTCTCCCTCCAGTCCGTAGGGATAACCGCGCCCATCCAGCGATTCATGGTGCAGTTCGATGCCGGGCAGCATTTCCGCCAGCTGCGTGACCGGGCGCAGAAGGTTCGCGCCGCGCGTGGTGTGCGTCTTCATGACCTCGAATTCCTCGGCCGTGAGCGCGCCCGGCTTCTTGAGGATGTGGTCTTCAATGCCAATCTTGCCGACATCGTGCAGCTGCGCGGAAATCTGCAGCGTCTCCATGAAAGGCGTGGGCAGATCCATTTCGTGGGCCAGCAGCAGGGAATAGCGGGTGACGCGGTCGGAGTGACCACGCGTGTAAGGATCCTTTTCGTCGACCGCTCCCGCCAGCATCTGGATCGAACCCATAAACAAGGCGCGGTTCTCGTCGGCTGCGCGTTTCAGGTCCTCTACATAGTGCTCGAGTTCTTCTGACATGCTGTTAAAAGTATCAGCCAGTTCTCCAATTTCGGTACGGCTCCACAGGTGGACACGCTGCGAAAAATCGCCGCGGGCAATGGCGCGGCTGGATTCGGTAAGCACCTCAAGCGGATTGGTAATGCGCCGCGCCGCGAAAATGCTGACGCCGATACTCAGCAACACCGCCAGCAGCGCCAGCAGGCGCGCCGTACGCTGCATTTCGTACACACCCTGGTAGGCTTCGCGCCGCGGCTTCTGCGCCACCACCGCCCAGTCCAGCGCCGTAACCGGGCAGTAAGTGCCCAGCATGTCTTCGCTGCCCTTGGCGTCGTGCGTGGTGAATTCTGTGGTGTAGAGCACCTGACCTTTCTTGCCGCTCTCCACAAAGTTGCGCACGATCTCCAGGTTCTTCATATCCTGGCCGGTGGCGAACCCTTGCGTCGCCGCAGCCACCAGCCGCCCTTGTGAGTCCACCACGTAGGGGACGAGTCCGCCGCTGCTGTCGTCCTGCAGGCGCCGAATCAGGAATTGCAGGTCCACCACGGCCGCGATCACGCCCAGAAAACGGTGACCGTACATGACCGGTGTGCTGACCAGAAAAATCGTTCGCGCCGTCTTGCCCTCGCCCACCGTCAGCGCCTGCCCGTTGTAGACGCGTCCCTCATGGGCGGCGGCGAAAGCACGCTCCAATTCCCGCTGCAGAAAAATGTCAGGCGCGATGTCGCCGGCGTAGGTCCCTTTGGCCTCGGAATTCAGCAGCGTGGCATAGGCGATCATCTCATCGGATGACGAGACAAAGTTTTCCAACAGGGCCCGCAGTTCCGGAGTCTGGCTATTTTTTCCGCCGATATCTCCGCCGCTGGTCACCTGCACCGCCGATGACAGGTTCGCCAGCATCATGCGCACCGAACGCTCGTGCTCCGAGAGATCGTCGGCTAGCGAACGCGTGACCGTGTTCTGCAGCAGCCGTTCGTTGGTCTTAAGACGGTCCCGGTTGATCGACTCCACCTGCGCCGAATAGAAGTACATCGGCACGATGCTGATCACCAGAAGCACCCCGAGAATCACGTACAAAATGGGGATGCGTGCAGTTGTCGTCTTGGAAGACAAGTCTGTCCCTTCGCGCGGAGTCGCGACGCCGTGATCCGAGGTGGCGGTAGCGTTCAAGCTATCTAGGAAAATTCTAACGGGAAGCGAGGGCGTGGCAGGGAAACGGAGGACCAATCGCCATTACCAAAGTACCTGACCGAAATCCGGCGTCCAGCGCGGCTTTGGCAGGGAAAATCAGCCGTCCGCCCGACTTTGGCACAGTTCACCTAGGGGTAAGAGCTAAGAGCCAAGAGCTAAGAGCTAAGAGCCAAGAGCTAAGAGCCAAGAGCTAAGAGCTAAGAGCTAAGACTCTCGCTCTTGCCGCTGCGGGTCATCAACTCATGAATCGCTTCGCGGGGAGCCTTCCCCTGATTCAGGATGGCGTGCATCTGCTCGGCGATGGGCATCTCCACGCCGCGGGCCCGGGCCAGGCCAACCGCCGCAGTAGTGGTGAAGATTCCTTCGGCGACCATGCCGTGCATGCCGGCGACAATCTCCGCAAGCCTGTGTCCGCGGCCCAGTTCGACGCCCACGCTGCGGTTGCGCGACAACCCTCCCGTGCAGGTGAGCACCAGATCGCCCAGGCCAGCGAGGCCGGCCATGGTCTCAGCCCGTCCGCCGCAGGCCACGACCAGGCGTGTCATCTCCGCCAGCCCGCGGGTGATCAGAGCGGCCACGGAATTGTGTCCCAGGCCCAGCCCGTGGCAAATTCCGGCGGCGATGGCGACCACGTTCTTCAACCCGCCCCCGAGTTCCACTCCCACTACGTCGGCGTTGGTGTACACCCGGAATTTCGGATCGCTGAACTCTTCTTGCACCGTGCGCGCCAGCTCCGCGTCCTGCGAAGCGACGGCAATTGCCGTGGGATCGCCACGCGCCACTTCCAGCGCAAACGTAGGTCCACTAAGCGCGCCCACGCGGGCGTCGCTCCCCAATACTTGCGTGATGATTTCGGTCATGCGCAGCAGGGAACCTTCCTCCAGTCCCTTGGTCGCGCTCACCAGCAGCGCCCGCGGCGGCAGATGCGGCCGCATCCGCTCGAACAGCCGGCGGCAATGTTGTGAAGGCATGACGCTGACCACAATCCGCGCTCCCGCCAGCGCATCGGCCAGATCGCCGGTTGCGGTCACGGAGTCGGGAATCACCTGCCCGGCAAGAAATGTCTCGTTCACCCGCCGCTCAGCGATGGACTCGCAGACTTCTTTCTCGTGAGCCCACAGATGAACCCGGTGCGAACCTTTCCGCGCCAGCACGATGGAAAGAGCCGTCCCCCACGCCCCCGCCCCGATCACTGCAATCTGGCTCATTTATTCCCCAGGGAAAACCGGGGCTCCTGTCCTGACAGGAGCCGGCGGATATTTTGGTGATGCTTGCCGATGATCAGAAGCGACGCTGCAGCCGTCAACGCCGTGCTCCACATATCCCGATGAACGCTCAGAAGCCAGTCTGCAACCGGAAAAAAAGTTGCAGTGACGATGGAGCCCAACGAGATTCGCCGGGAAATCACAACCACCACCAGGAAAACAATCATCATGGCCAGCACCGCCACTGCATTCAAGCGGAGAAACGCGCCCAGCGCAGTGGCCACGCCCTTGCCGCCACGGAATCCCAGCCACACCGGAAACATGTGTCCGATGATCGCCAGCAGGGCAGCTCCTGCCATCGTAGTGGAGAGTGCCAGATCCAGGTGCCCGAAGTGAGACACCGCTGCCGCGATTTGCACCGCGGTGAACCCCTTCGCGGCGTCCAAAAGCAGCGTCAGCGCACCCAGCGTCGGCGATTTGCGCGAGACGTTGGTGGCGCCAATGTTCCCACTCCCACTCTTCCGCACGTCTTCGCCACGAAAAACGCGCACCAGCAGATAGCCAAACGGAATCGACCCCAGCAGGTAGCTGACAACGAGGATCAGCAGAAGCAAAGGCATAGTGAAGGTTTGGTTCAACTAGCAACTAGCGACTATCAACTAGCCACTGCCTTTATTGCGACCGCAGCTCGAACCGCGCCAGCTTCGTATACCTCGACCCGCGCGGCGACAACTGGCTTTGATACAAAAAGAACTCGCGGGCTGTCATGGTACCAAACTCGGCCTCGGGTAGAGCAGCGAGCTTTTCCTGCAAATGCTGGAAAGCGCGGTTGGGGCCATCTCCCTTATTCCAGCGCGGCGATCCTGAACCGCGAGCTCCGCCTCAAGCCAGCGTGAGGTGTGGACTGAATGCCCGCTCTTCTTTCGGAATTCCCAGGCGCGCCGTTTCCCGATCTACGGCTGCAGCCAGCGCTGCCAACTCAAGCCCCGCTTCCATTCCAATCCAAAACACCCGCGCCGCCTTCGCCGTGGGGAAAAATCCATGTCCGCGAAACTGCAGCGTAAATTCGCTGGACACGATGGTTCCCAGTGCGCGCTTGATCTCCTCGACCCTCGCTTCCGGCTGCTCCCCGATGAACTTCAGCGTAACGTGCAGCGACTCCGGCCTGACCCAGCGCGCCTCTGGCGCAAACCCGCTGACTCCCTCCACGAAGCGCCCAATGCGCCCGCGGATTTCGTCGTCGATGTCGAGCGCGATGAAGAGGCGCATGGAAGGCAGCTTCTAGCTTCTAGCTCCTAGCTTGAACCATGCGGCGGTCGATCCAAGCCGATTGACGCTTACATCTTGCTCCCCGAACGCTGAATGACCATCAAAATGCCGATGCCTCGAGCTGAGCTAGAAGCTAGTAGCTAGAAGCTGCTTTCTTCACATCAGCTTCCTTCTCACCATATCCAGCGCCATGGTCGAGGCAAACCAGCGAATGCGTTTCCGGTCGCCGGGAAAATTCCGCTGGATCACTTCCGTTCCGCGGTCGCTGGCCACCGCGTGAAACACCAGTCCCACCGGCTTGTCCGCCGTGCCTCCCGCGGGCCCCGCCACGCCCGTGATGCCCACGCCCAGAGTGGCCTCGCAGCGGTAACGGACGCCCTCCGCCAGCGCCGCTGCCACCTCGCGGCTGACCGCGCCGTGGCGCTCGATCATTTCCCGGGGCACGCCCGCGAATTCCGTTTTCAACGTGTTGGAATAAACCACGGCTCCCCCGAGAAAGTACCGCGAACTGCCGCTGACGGACGTGACGCGCTCGGCCAGCAATCCTCCGGTGCACGATTCCGCCACCGCCAGCGTGGCATTCCGCATCTGCAGCCAGTAGCCGACGATCTGTTCCAGCGACTCGCCGTTACGCGAAAAAACCGCATCATCCAACTCGTCTTCCACTTCGCCCGCAACTTCGTCCACGCGCCGCTGCGCCAACTCGAGACTCTCCGCGCGCTTGGTGAAATGCAGCTGCACTTCGCCGGCCCCGGCGAGGATGGTTGTGTCGACATCGGTGAAGCGTTTGTAGATAGGGGCCGTGCGCGCATCCACCTGCGATTCCCCCAGCATGGCAATCTTCAGTACGCGAGTCGCCAGGTGCGCCAGCGGAATTTTTGCCCGTAGCCGCTCCCGCACTTCCGCCTCGTACAACGCCTTCAACTCGAACGGAGGCCCGGGCAGCAACACAATGATGTGCTCCCGCCCATCGAAATTTCCGCTCAGCCACTGCCCGGGAGCGGTGCCGTTTCCGTTGGGCAAAACGGTGGCGCCTTCCAGGACGTCGGCCTGCTTCGCGTTGTTGGCCGCCATCTTCCAGCCTCGCGCCGCGAAACGTTCTTCCAGTTTCGTAAGAATCGCAGGGTCGCGCCGCAACTGCAATCCAAGCGCCTCGGCGACGGCCTCGCGAGTGAGATCGTCCTCCGTAGGCCCCAGCCCGCCGCTGAAAATTACAATGTCCGACCGGAACAGCGCATGCTGCGTAGCCGCAACCAGCCGCGCCAGATGATCGCCCACAATGCTCTTGAAGATCACCTCGACGCCCAGTTGGTTCAGTTGCTCGGTCAGGTAAAGCGAGTTGGTGTCGCTGCGGAAAGGCGTGAGCAGTTCCGAACCGACCGCAATGATTTCGGCGTTCACGGCTAGAAGTGTAAATGAAAATTGGAAGTGAGAAGCGCGGAGGACGAGGTAACCCGCCTTACTCCGGCAGCAGAGGTAGCCCCTGAATGTCCCACGAAAGATGATGCACGGCGTTGGTAGTCGCGAGGATCACCGAGCGTCCCGGAGCAAACGCCAATCCCACCAGCCCTTGCCCCGCGACTTCGATCCGCGCCTTGCCATCGGGCATAATCTTCACGATGCCACGCTTGCCCGAGAGCGACGCCGCAACATAAAGATTTCCTTCCACATCGAAGGCCAGCCCCTGCGGCCGTCCCAGCCCGCGGTAGAACGTGCTCACCGTGCCGTGCGGATCAATCTTGTGAACGGCATCGTAGCTCGAAGTCGTAGGCCCGGTCACAAACAGATCGCCCTCCGGACCAAACGCCAAATGATAAGCCGACACGCTGGGCTCGAGTGTGGCAAATACAAACACCTGTTGATCGCGGCTGATCTTGAAAACCGTCCCACTGCGGTCGCCGACATAAAGATTCTGTTCGCGGTCAAAGGCAATTCCGGTGGCCACGCCCATGCCCTCGGCGTAAGTCGTCACCGCGCCGCTGGGCGTGACGCGATACACCGCTCCGTCGTAGCGCGACGAAACGTACATCTGTCCCTCGCGGTCAAACGCGATCGACGTCGCGTTCATCATCTCCGCCACGAACGGCTTCATGGCGTAGTTGGTATCGATCTTAAAAACGGAAACCGGAACCTTCTCGCCGCGCGGCCCTGAAAACGTAGCGTAAATGTTGCCTTCCGCATCCAGCGCCGGGTTCGTCACCGGATGCAGATTCTCTGCAATGGGCACCGCGACCCGCACGGTTTGCGGATTGCTCACGCGCCCGTCGCTGGCCACCACCACCGGACCGGAAGTGGCGCCCTCCGGAACCCGCGCCACCATAAACCCATCGGAGCTGACCACCACCGAGCCTTCCACGTCGCCGAACTGCACCTTCGGACGCCGCAATTCCTGCGGCCGCAATCCCGTGCCCGTGATCCGTACCTCGCCGCCCGCCATAGCCAGCGCGGGCGCGACCGCTTCAATGTGCGGTCCGCCATTCACGCTCTTTCTTCCGAGTATGCGATCGGAGAATCCCATGAGATATGCCGAATACCGAGTGCTGAATGCGGAGCCGCGAGAAGAATCTCGTGCTTGCCGTCCCTCGCTACTACCTTAGAACACCAAAGTGCAGCAGAAGATGCATTACCGCACAAGCGTAAAGTCCCGCCGCCACATCGTCTACCACAATACCAGTTCCCTCCGGAAGCGCTTCCAGTTGCCGCACCGGCGGAGGCTTGACGATATCGAAGCCACGAAAAAGTATAAAACCCGCCAGAAAAGTTTTCCATCCGAAGGGGACCCCGATCAGCGCAATCAGCTGCCCGGCCACTTCGTCAATCACCACAAACTGCGGATCCTTCACTCCGCTGCCTCGAGCAACCCGGGTGGCGGCCGGAATTCCGATCAGGACCACGAACACAGCCAGGACGATGGCAACCGGCATCCGCAGCGAAGGCGCGAGCCCATACGCGATCGCGCTCCATAGCAGCACAGTCGCGGCCGACCCCCAACTCCCCGGCCCCGGCCGCATTCGCCCAACCCCAAAAAAAGTAGCAACCAGCGTGGCCCACCGCGGCGTGTGCGGAACGCCGCCGTTACTGTCAGGATTACTGCTCAAGACTCCCTTTCCGCATCTTCCGGATCCGCGTCGCGGATTGCCTCATCCTCGTCCGCCGTCGGCGACGACACCACGTACGCCCCGCTCGCCCACTTGCCCAGGTCAATCACCCGACAGCGGTCGCTGCAGAAAGGAAAATCCGCGTCACTACTCTTCACGTTTTTCTTACAGATCGGACAGCGGAGCTTAACAGTAGGCTTGCGCGGCATGGCGAGAACTATTGTAGACCCGGCAGGATCAGAGACCAGAACTGAGAACCGAGAACTGCCCTAAACGATCCGCGCCACCAGATCATAATCATGCGCCTCGGTGATCTGGCAGCGATAAAACTGCTCCGGCTGCGGAATTTCGTCTTCCGGAAAATCGTTCACGAAGACTTTCCCGTCGATCTCCGGAGCATGCATGGCCGTGCGCCCTTCGAGCAGCAACTCGGTTTCTTCCGACTCGCCTTCCAGCAGCAGATCGAATTCCCGCCCTACCAGCGCCTTCTTCTTCTTCTTGCTGATCTGGCGCTGGATTCCCATCAAATGTTTGCGCCGCCGCTCAATCTCGCGCGGCGAAAGTTTCTTGTCTTGCGCGAACGCGGCCGCCCCTTCCTGGTCTGAATAGGCGAACGCTCCCATCCAGTCGAACTTGGCCTCGCGCACGAAATCGCACAACTCCTCAAACTCTTTTTCCGTCTCTCCCGGAAAGCCCACAATGAACGACGTCCGCAACGTCAGTTCGGGAATCGTCCGTCGCATCCTGGCAATCGAACGCAAAAACACCTCCGCGCCCCCGCCGCGCTTCATCCGCTTCAACACCGTAGCCGACGCATGCTGCAGCGGAACGTCCATGTACGAGCAAATTTTCTCGTGCGTCGCGATCGTTTCCAGCAGCTTGCCAGTAATCTTGTTGGGATAAGCGTAGAGAAAACGAATCCAGCGCAGGTCGTCAATCCCGGCTAGCTTTTCCAGCAGCAGTGCCAGCCCGTCTTTCAGCCCGAATTCTTCGCCGTAGCAGGTCGTATCCTGCCCGATCAGCGTAATCTCGCGCACGCCCGTCTGCGCCAGTCGCTCCGCTTCGGCCACCACCGACTCAAAACGCCGCGAGCGGAACTTTCCCCTCAACTGCGGAATAATGCAAAACGTGCAGGGATGGTCGCAGCCCTCCGCGATCTTGATATAGGCCATGTGCCGCGGCGTAGCCAGAATGCGCGGCGTGGCATCGTCGTAAAGATAGTTCGGCAGATCGCCGACCGCCCCCTGCCATGACTCGCGGGAGAATCGTCCCTGTGCCTCGCGTGCCTCGCCTTCGGCGCGCGACTGTAACACCACAAACGGGGAGTCACTGCGAACCGGCGCGGGCGCTACTCCGGTTGCGGCCAGAATGTTTTCCAGCTCCCCGGTCCCCACCACGGCATCCACTTCCGGAATGTCTTTGCGAATCTGGTCGCGGAACCGTTCCACCAGGCAGCCCGCCACCACCAGCTTCTTGGCGCGTCCGCCGGTCTTGAGACCGGCCATTTCCAGAATCGTGTTCACCGATTCCTGCTGCGCGCTTTCGATGAACGAGCAGGTGTTCACCACAATCACGTCGGCGTCTTCGGCGCGCGCCGTCAATTCGGCCCCGGCCCGCGCCAGCAGCCCCATCATCACTTCGCTGTCGACCAGATTCTTAGGGCATCCCAGGCTGACGAACCCCACTTTTGTCGGTTTCACGAAAGGTTTCGCTGGGTCAGGGGAGGTTTCCGTGCGAAGGTCGTCGCCGATAGTGAGGTCCCTCACAGGCATGGAATCTCACTATTTTAGCATCCTCCGTGGGCGATCCCAGGTTGCCCTTCGGCTTCGGTTGTGGTCCAGCTTGGATTCTCTGCGGTCAACGGCAAAGACGGGCGTCATCCTGAGCGCAGCCGTTCTTCAGGCGGAGCGAAGGATCTCGCGTGCTACCAACCAAGCGCCGGGAGGTGAAGCTGACTCACGACCCGCCCGCCGCGCCGGACCACAAAAGATAGTACTTGTGGATTCAAAAGCATACCGGTCGTGCTAGGCTAGTGCGTACCGCCCTAGTGACAAACTCCCACTTCTCCGGAGGGGAAATGTCGGAACGTCGATTATTGATTGCGGTCCTGGCACTGCTGACCATACTCGCGGCGTCGGCGGCCGCCCAGGATGGAAAGAACGAAATTTCCGGGTCGGTTGGCCGAATCTTTATCAGCGATCAGGGAATTCTGAACCCGCCCGTGCCCGATGCCCTCATCCGTTCGGGCAAAGGCATAAGTCTCGAGGGGTCTTACGCGCGCCGCATCTGGGTGACTCCCATCTACAGTATTTCCGGCGAGGTCCCCGTACTGCTCAACCCTGACGAGGATCTGAACGGCCCCCAAGCCTCGGTCCCTACCGGCTACAAGCAGTTCTTCGTTGCCCCCTCCGCCCGCGCGAACCTTTTCCCCACCACCGCCTTTTCACCCTGGGTGAGCCTGGGCGCTGGTTTCGGCTACTTCACCCAAAATCAGAACCTGGTCTACAGTGGCGGGAAAAATCCCGGCAAGGGAGGCGCAACCAGCGTCATCCAGGGCGGCTTTGGTTTGGATGTGAGGTTTAAAGGGAAGTGGAGCATGCGCGGCGAAGTCCGCGATTTTTGGTCGGGCGAACCCAACTTTCCCAACGCTCCCACCGGCAAGTCACGCCAGCACAATTATTTCGTCGGCGGCGGCATCGTCTACCGTTTCTAGCGCGCACAAAAAAAGAACCAAACCGCAAAGCGCACCCTCTCGTAGAGACGTAGCTTGCTACGTCTCTCTAGAGTCGAAGCATGCCCTTGGTGCAAATGGTTTGGGCCGCTACTTCCGCGTCGCCAGTTCCACTCCCGCAAACAATTCCGGAAGTTTCTGCACGTCTTCCTGCGACTGCCCAAAGCGCGCCGATTCATACGCTTCCGTGAACTGCTGCACCCGCGTCCTTAACGTTTCTTCCGGGATCACGCGGACAAACTCCCGCGGCGTCTGCGCCGTCTTCTTCTCTACGCCCCGCCGCGCCAGCGACCGTGCCATGCGCGCGTACCACATCGCCGCCGCCAACTCCGGCGACTTCTCGGGATGTTTCCTCAGCCCAATTTCATGCAACTGGCGCGCGATCCAGGGCAGATTCCCCAGAGCCAGGAAAATAACCACCACCACGATCCCCACCGCCAACCCCACGCCCATCCATCGTCGGGGCGCGTGTTCCACTCGTTCCTGGCCACGTTTTGCCGAGCGCAGCATCGCGCCATAATGCTGGCGCCACCAGGCGCGTGCCCGTTCCCACATTCCGCGCGTGCTGCTGGCCGCCGCCTGCGCCACTGAAAACTGGTGGGCAGCGTCGTAGTCGATCACCCACTCCCGCCAGAACGAGGACATCGCATCCAGATAGAGCATTGCGCGGCTCCAGCCCTGCGGCGTACCCACCGCGCCTGCCGGAGTAGGATCGAACGTCTGCCAGCCGTAGCCCGGAAAGTAAGCTTCCACCCAGGAGTGCGCATCCTTGGCCCGCACCACATAATTTCCCGTCAAGTCATTGAATTCGTCGCTGCGGAATCCATTCACCACCCGCGACGGAATCCCCAGCGTGCGCAGCATCACCGCCATCGACGAGGCAAAGTATTCGCAGTGCCCCTGCTTGCGCTCGAAAAGAAAATTGGCCAGCGGATCCGGAACCGGTGTGCTCGTCAATTGCAAAGTGTAGCCGTAGTGGGACTTGAGATACGTTTCAATCCTGGCCGCCCGGTCATAGTTGGTCGCAGTCGACTTGGTGATGTCCGCCGCCAGCCGCGGAATCCGCAGATCGAGCGTTTTCGGCACTGACAAATACGCCACCAGCTGCGGAGGGTAGTTCTGCCCCGTGCTGCGCAACAGCTCCGGCGGCGTCATCGAAATGTCCGAGTCCGCTTCGTAGCGGTTGATGGGATGCTGCACATCCAGGTCATACACCGCGCTGCCCGGATCCACCGCCAGGTTTCGGTAGTTCCCCTTCACCTTCTTCGCCCAGGCCGCGAGGAAGAATACGTTGGTTCCAATCGGCTCCATCAGCACGCGGTAGTGAATCACGCGCGCCCGCGGATCCACCATCGCCAAACCCTGCGCCGTACGCCTCGGCGGAATCTGGAATCCAGAAGATGTGCCTCCAAATGATGTCCCTCCGAACCCCGCAGCTTCGCATGCTGTGGGTCCGAATGACGGAACGATGAATTCATTACCCGGCTGCCGATCCAGCACGCACTGCTGTGGAGGATTCGACCAGACATGCCCATCGAACTGCGAGAGCGCCACCCCGCGCCAGTGCAACTCATATTGCCCCAGCGTGTCGCCGTCAATTTGCACATGCATCACCACCGCATTCGATTGCTGGATCTGCCCGATCTGCCCCAACTGCACGTGATCGCTGAAGCCGGTGGAAAAATCGGTGCCGAAGGAGTACCCGCCCAAATACCCGGCCGACATGCGCGGCAGCAGAAAGAACACTCCCACCCCGCCCACCAGGATCATCGCCATCAGCGCCGGAGTCATCCGCGCCAGCGCGAAGGCCAGATGCCGGTGCTCCTGCGGATCCTCGGAATGCCGCGCCTGCACGCTGGCCGCCCGCCCCGAGCGCTGCATCTCCATCAGCACAAAGACCGCAACCGCTGTCAGCATGAAGGCCGCAAAGAAAAACAGGAAGACACTGTCCACCGTCAGCACGGCCGAGGCCAGCACCATCAGAAAGGCCAGCGCCGCCAGCAACACATGGTCGCGGTCGCGGCGCAAAGAAAACATCCGCACCACCACCCCGAACAGTGCCAGATGCACCGTGGCCGTCAGGAAGCTGCGGGAAAGAAATAGAAGATCCGCGGCAAAGAACAGCACATACGCCATGGCCAGCGGCGCGGTCCAGCTCTCCGGCATCACCAGGTGCTTGCGTTCCGCCAGTATGTAGCCCCGGAGGGCAAGCGCCATTCCCATCAGTACGATCGACGGCAGATCCAGTCCCCCAGTGCTGGCCAGCGTCCCAAAGCTAGTCAAAACAAGCAGATACAAAGCCAGCTGAAAGTACTGGTCAATCGCCCTGGGAATGGGAATGACCTCGGGTTGAGAAACTTTCAGCGGCATGAATGTAAGACCCGAAAAGCGGCCAAGGCGCCAAACGAGGTTTTCCCCCGTGTTCCCCTGTGTCCCCTGTGGTAAAGCCCTTCGCTCTCTATTGTTCGACAACCAGCCCTAGAAGGGAAGGCCCAGCAACCCCGTTCTTGCACCAAAAGTCACAAGCCTTTAGACGTCCAGGATGGACACTCGAAGGCCCTGTCCGTCCCACATAACCCCAGATGCTAGAATCATTCAGGTCAGGCATCGGTCTCGCGCGACGTACTCCCGCCAACCCCGCCAGGTCCGGAAGGAA
>Ga0209415_10006444_pt1 | contig 20866 bp, 16 predicted proteins | sample PeaSoiSIISIP2007_FD_187696 | JGI IMG/M metagenome (GOLD analysis project Ga0209415, IMG submission 187696) | Peat soil microbial communities from Weissenstadt, Germany - SII-SIP-2007 (SPAdes) (version 2) | ecosystem: Environmental > Terrestrial > Soil > Wetlands > Peat | place: Germany...
ACGGCTCGGAATCTGCGAGAGTTGCTGCGCGTCTCGCAGTACTTCTCCGATCCCAAAGCGAGCGTACTGCTGAGCGTACTCGTAGGACGACAGAGTCAGCCAACCACAGAGGAAGCAGCAAATTCCATTTTGCAGGCAGTCGATCATAGTGGTCGATTCGACGGTGATCCCGAACCATGTCCGCGTCAGGAGCTCAGAAGTGAGTGGACCATCGACGACGGTCACGAGATCGCGATCCTCAGGAGTGAGAATGTCCCGAAGCATTCTGCGGCGCAGGGAAAAGCTTTCGAACGGATGTAGCTTGACAATGACTCCGCGCCCGCTCTGGCGGGCCACACGACATAGGGACGGCAGCAGTTCGCGATAGACCTCGTCCGCGCGCATTCCAGCCTGTTCGTAGGGTTCGGAGAACAAAACAGCCGAAGACTGGGACGGATGATGTGGTTCATTCGCCGAAGGAGGGTTCCCCGGCGCCGGTGCCCCGAGGACTACTTTCTCCGCCGGAAGCCCGCAGACCCGCAGCAGATAGTCGCGTTCCATTTCATTCTTCGCCAAGTACAGGTCGCAGGGTAAGTCCTTCAACGCATACCGGCCATCGAGGGCCCCGTGATGAAAATCCACGGTCTTAATCTTTCTTCGGACAGCGAGCAACACGGGCAGCCGGGTGTACAAGTTGCTGTCATCGCCACACAGAACTCCTTCGACTGGTTCGCGCTCAAGCACCTCGCGCCAGGCATTGCGCGCACTCATACCATCGCGAATCCAATTCGGAAAAGAGTCTAGAAAGCCAGTTCGCGCCAGCGCTCGCAAATCCGTAGATTCGCACAAGTCTGCTTTCAGTTTCACCCAGCGTTCCGTGAGGGATGTGACTTCCGCGTCAGCTGAATCGGCCCTTGCATAAGTTCCCAGGCGTCGCAGTTGAATGTTAGGCGGCACGACGAACTGTCTGGCGCTCCGCCGCGTCGCAACCATCAGGAACGGCTGCTCCGGAAGCAGTCGCGCGTAAGCAGCGGCCATGCGCGAAACGTTACCGTAAGCGCTGGGCAGCAGCACAACCGGTTTGGAGCAACGCGGCTGGCGCCCGGCAACCCGAGACCGCCACCGATAGCCAGAATCATATTTGTCCAGAAAAATCTCGGTTAACTGTGCCGCCGAGAAACGTCGAATCACCCCGGCGTAATGCATGGCGCGGGCGGCGGAGCGTGCGAGACCATTCGGTTCAAAAGTTCGAAGCGAGCGGCGCAAGGCGAGCGCCACGATGCCCGCCACGCCTCCAGAGCGCGTGGCCCAGAGCTCTGCAGGGGTACCAATCTCTCTCGCCACCGACAGCAGCGCTGGCAGGGTTAGAGCGTAAGGCGCCACCAGCAACGACATCAGGTCCCACCAGTCGATTCCCTCTTCATCGACAAGCCGGCCTCGCCCTGCGGAGAACATCTCGCGCACATGCTTGGCGTCGGCGATTCCGTGACGGAAAGGATCGGCGCGCAATATCGGACAGCCCAACTGCCGGGTCCACCTTTCCTCCGAGAACAGAGAAGACTTTCCCAAGTCGACGATGAGATCCCAAAGCTGCCGTGACCAGGGCCCTCGTTCTGGCGAATCTTCGGGCTGCAGCAGGAGAACTCGCATGATGCCAGTCGGCCGCGTCGTCAAACGCGCGCCGACACCTCCCTGGCGGGTGCGTCATTGAGCTTTGGCGTTTCGCCCTTGATCCGCTGCCAACCCAGGACCCGCTGCCGAACCAGCGAGTAGCGTTTTTGAAATCCAGCTTTCTCCAAACCTCGAAGCGACGAAACATTGGTGTTCGCACTGAAAATCCAGGGGCTTTTCTCTTTGTCCCGGATGCGCTTTGCGACCAAGCTCAACGTTTGTCCATAATATCCGTGGCCGCGCGCAGAGATCGGAGTAAAGCAGTCGAAAATCATCACGCAGCCAGCCGATGGCCCGTCCACTTTGGCGTTGAGCTCCGCGAGGAAGAACTTGTCGAAGGCAGTGACCCATGCAAAATGCAAAAGGGACCCTTTAGCATCCAGCATTCCAAACCCTTCCGCGTTTCCATCCCTTAGGCGTGAAGCGGAGCGCAGCAAGTAGGCAAGGGTTAACGGATCGTCGATGTACTGCGATGTTGCCGAAGCCAGATGATTCAGATCGAGGGGTTCCAGGGTCGCGCTCGAATCAGGAATAACTGGCCCGTGCCACTCAAAAAAACAAACTTCCTCTTCCGACCAAAGGAATGCACTAGCTCGCTTGGCCAACCGCTGGAGCGCGGCAACGATACCGTCGCGGCCCAAGATTTCTCTCAGTTGCCCCCAGCGCGCGGTGACCTCCCGTGCAGCCGCCTCCAGCCGGGGAGAAGTCTTGATGATTTCAGCCGCGCGGTATCGCAATATCTCGCGGGCATGTTGCCAAGGGGATGTTCTCAGAGTCACAAACAGCGTTTCCCGGCTCCGGTTGGCAAATCGTTCCTTATACTCTTCGGCTCCCAGCCCAAGATCAATGGTTTTCAGGGCAGGATTATCCGCCGCCTCTTCGATCAGCTTCGCCAGCAGACAAAAGCCGGGAGAGTATTTTTCCAGGTCGCTGTCGAAGGTGGGCTGGTACCAGAACCAGGTGTCCTGAAACTCGAATCCGTAGTTCCAGGCAAAAGAGCTCTCTCCCGACCTCATGCTAGTCAGTGCGAGCCAGCCGGACGCGGAAAGTAACTTCGCCAACTCCTCCAGAAACACCCGCCGCTCCGGGCGCGCCATGTTGCTGATGCGACCGGTCGCGAGAAACCGTGCCACGTGGGTCTGGATGAAGTGGGGCAAGAGGGGCTCGATCACATCCCAGGAGCGCGCATGATCGAGACGCACGGGAACTTCGCGGCCCATCGCATTCAGAAATCGCCGCAGCATTTTCTTCCGCGGCAAGACGGGCTTGTGTTCCCCCGGACGGCGCTCGAGTTGGGCCAGGGAAACCTGAGCGCAGTGGTATGCCGTGCGCGCATAGCAAAGGTAGCCGTTCCGCGCTGACCCTTTCTGGATAGCGGCAACCGTAGCGGAGTCGGCCGGCAGGTTCGTGAGCGTAATATCGCCGATGCCCTGTCTGCTCAATTCGGCCAGCACTCCAGCGACGAAGGCAGGCTTGTATTCCTGCAGACCGATAAAATCGCAATAGTCCCCGGTAGTGGCGCACAGAAAAGACACGCGGCGCCCTTCCACCCCGGCGGCAAGCGAAGCGACCCCGCACAGGCATTGACTCTCGTCATAGGCCAGAAAAAGCCGAGGCTGGAGCGTGGCGTGGTACGCGCGTTGTACCGCCATGGACCACTCGTAGGTATAGAAAACCTGGGGCCGCTCCGCGCGCTGCACCAGCGCGTTCCACTGCTGGCGCAGGTTTGCATCCTCGGGGATTTCTTGGAGCATGACGAGTCGCAAGGTTCGATTCACTTCCCGCAAGGTTTGGCGAATACGTAATAGTACCAATCTGTGGCGTAAGGATGGCTCGCTTCAGGATAGTCATCGCCAAGTATGCGCTCCGGCTGGAAATGCAGAGCATCCATCTCAGTGATCACGCGACTTGGAATGCAATAGTGCGTCAGGAGCCCGCCATGGGCGGAATCGACCAGTATCCCCTCACCGCGCCAGAACGCTACGGAGGGAATCCTCTTGAAGACGCGCAGCAAAGTGGCTCCGGCAGCTTGTGCGAAGGCCAATACCGACCGCGCCGCGGTGAGAGGAGTCAACCATAGCCAGTACAGAATCTTCCAATCGGCCGAGAATCGTCGCGCAATCCGCTGCAGCCGCTGCCGGTTCCACTGAGGCCGCACTAGGACTGCGCGGGCATTGTGCGAAGAGAAAATGACAACTCCTTTGGCTTTGAGCACGCGGTGAACATGCGCTAAACAGCTTCGCCGCGCTTGCTGCGGAAGCACATAGTCTATGCCGTTGAACGCGAACACTACAACGTCGAACGAAGCGTCCGGAAAAAGCGACAGGTCTGCCGCATCCGCTACCTTGAATTCCAGGCCCGGAAACTTCGTCTCGCAAGCCTTGACCATCGCCGGCGCATAATCGACACCGGCGTAGCGCGATGCCCGGTTCGCGAGATACGGCGTAGTGCGCCCTCCTCCCACGCCGAGATCGAGAATCGCGCTGCCCTCTGGAATGTATGTCTGAAACAGCACCCGCTCGCAAGGCGTCAAATAATCCAGCGCCGCGTAGTGGGCAGCTACTTCCGGAGCGTCGTAGGTCTGGAGATTTGTAGCTGCACCGCGGTCAGTCATTTTGATGCCTGCCCCTGCGTCATCGCGGCGCCTTGCGTGCCGCGGCCGGCGACTCGATGCATTCGCTCGTAGAATCCGGAGACATGGGCTTCAAACTCCGCCAGACTCATCTCCGCCGTAACATGCACACGCGGCAGCGCGTAGGGCGGCAGAGCAGTGCCCAGTCCACCGCCAAAATTCAAGAACGCGGCCTCGTATCTAGCCTCCTTTGCCATGGCCAACACTCGCGGCGTCACCGACTGCGGGTCGCCGAAGGGATAGGCGAACGCCCATACTCGTTTTTGGAGCACAGATTCAAGCCTCGTCCGGCTCTCGGAGACCTCGGCGTAAGCCAACTCCGGCGGCAATTGCGACAACATGGGATGGCTCAGGGTGTGAGCACCTATGGTCATCCCTGCCGAGGCGAGTTCCTGAAGTTCGGCGCGGGTGAGCAATCCAAACCTGCGGCAGGATGCCGAATGTGGCTCGAAATCCCGCTCCGTATTCCGTCCAAGTTGGATTCGGGCAGCTTGGAGAAATAGTGCGCGGGCCCTCGAGTCGACTTGCGAGAGCCGCTTCACCGAACTCCACCATATCTCACGGCGCTCGCCACGCGACCCCAAGTCACCCTCAATTCGCACTCCTGCAGACGAAATCTCGAAATGCCCGGCGGGAGCGCGGAGAAAGAGTAGAAACAGTTCTTCGTACCACAGCCTGGTCCGCGATTCTTCCGTGGAAGCGCCCGTCACAAAGAACAGGCAGCTCACTTTCTCTTTCTGGAGGACCGGCAACATGTCGGTCAGACAGTTAAGCAGCCCGTCGTCACAAGTCAGCAGGACCGCCCGCGGCGGCAGTTTACACCGCTCTTCGCGCCAGGCCAGCGCATCCTCGGGCGAAATCACGTTGTAATGCGCCTTTAGCAAACGCAGCTGGCGGCCCAGCATTTCCGCACGGATGAGGTTCCCGTCCAGCGCCGAATCGACCGGTTCGCATCCTTCGGGAAGCAAGCCGTGGTATGTCACCACCGCAAGTCCGGTAGCAGAGGTGCGATGATAAACTCCGGCCAGCGACAACGCGGGATAGAAAACCCTCTTCAGGAAGGGACTGAGAATCCTCATTGCAGGTTGACCAGTTCCCAGCTGAGCGGCGTTCCGCGTTCAATGTCGCAGACGGCGCGCCGTCCCAACACTTCCGCGAGGTGACGGGTATGCAACCCATGTCCCGGACGAATCGAGCGGATATTTTCGGCCGTGAACAGATCGCCTTGTTTAACGTCCTGCACCACGAACAGAGACCGCCGGAACAACCGGCTGCTCGCCTCTTTCGCGCTGTATCCGAAATAGATCTCGCCCAACGCCTTCTCGGCGACGCGAACTGCATCCACTAGGGCCTTGAATTCGTGCGGCTCCAGGGAGAACGCACTGTCCGGACCGGGCTCCGACCGCGACAGCGTGACGTGCTTTTCGATGATGCATGCGCCCAGCGCAACCGCCGCCACCGGAACTGCAATGCCCATCGAGTGATCTGAAAGCCCCGCTGGCACCCCGAAACGCCGCGCCAGCTCGGGGATGGTGCGCAGATTCATTTCTTGCGCCGGCGCCGGATACGCACTAGTGCACTTCAGCAGCGCAATCTGCGTCGCACCAGCCAGCCGCGCCGCCTGCACCGCCTCTTCGATCTCCTCCACAGTTGCCATTCCCGTCGACATGATGAGCGGCTTGCCGGTACGCGCCATCTTCTGAATGAGCGGAATATCCACCAATTCACAAGACGCCAGCTTGTGCGCCGGTACATTCATTTCTTCCAGGAAATCAACCGCGGTCGCGTCGAAGGCGCTGGAAAACAAACCCATGCCGAGATCATCGGCAACCTGCTTCAATTTCGGCTGCCAGTCCCACGGAGTGAACGCTTCGCCGTAGAGTTCATAGAGCGTGCGCCCATCCCACAGCGTTCCTCCTCCAATACGGAAATCCTCTCGATCGCTGCGAATGGTGATCGTGTCAGGGGTATAAGTCTGCAACTTCACGGCATCCGCGCCCGCCTGCTTGGCAGCCTGGAGAATGCGGACAGCCTGATCGAAATCCTGATTGTGGTTCGCCGAAAGCTCCGCGACCACATAGACCGGCTGAGCCGGACCAACTTTCCGCCCGCCAATTCTTATCGCGGCAGCCGTCATTTTTTGCTCCCCAATCCGGTTGCGCAACCAACCTCAGCGGGCGTAAACGCTGGCATGCGACCGCTCCGCAGAATTGAGATGGCATTACCACCTTCGTTGAAGATCAAGTCCAACACGGAAGCATGGGACTGAAATGGCTGAAATAGTTGACGGTATTCCGGGTGTTCATAGTGCTGAAACCCAACTTCGATCCCGGCATGGGCAAACTGTTCGATGTCCTCCAGCAGGTAGACCGCTGAGCCGAGGGGGGACAAATAGGAATCCGAGCGCAATCGCAGGCAGAGATTGACCAGAAGTTCGCTGCGGGATCCATTCTCTCGAAGGTCGGAAGATCGAAGCAATTCTGTTCCAATGCCCAGAATGCGGCAAAGCCACCGAGTAAGCCGTAAATTCAGATCCACAAGCAGCGATGCGGAACAAGTCTGCAGAATCTCAGAAAGCTCCGGAAAGTATTGTTCGAAGAACGGTGCTCGTCGATAATTCAATTCGATGGTCCTGAGGTGCTTTCGAAAAAACCCGGGTTCGCGGATCACCACTTGGTCGATGCGTTGACCGAAGTGCCCCCGGAACAGCACCGGAACAGTCAGCCATTGCAGACCGGATGGAGTTTTAACCCGGTTGCGCTGTTGCCACGACTGTTTTTCAAACTGCACCGAGTCCAGAATCACAAAAGTATCTACCTGGTCGATGAGATCGAAGTAACCGGCCCAGGGTAGGTACGCGGGTTGCGAAATCGCGATCTTCATGCGTTCTTAGTCTTCAGGACCAGTCGTTCGGAGACTTTTTCAAAGCCCAGGGAACGCCATAACGCGTCCGCGCCCGTGTTCCCTTCCACGACTTCCAGCTGAATTTTGGAAGGCGCATGGGATTCCAGTTCCCGGATCGCCTGAATCGCGCAACTACGTGCCACCCCCATGCGGCGAAACTCCGGTAGCACATAGAGCTCCCAAATCATGCCGGTCAAGCGGGGCAGAAAGCGATGATCTTCCAGACCAAAGACAATAAACCCAGCGCGTTGTCGATCGCACACGATCCAGCGGGCGAACATTCGTGCGTTTCCCAATATCCCTTCAAAGTAGCACCGCTTCCAGTCCTCGTGTGGCACGAACTCAGGTTTGAGTTCGCGAAAGTGTTGCTCGGCGATCTGCAGGAATGCCTGGCGATCCGCTGGCGATATGGCGGCCATGGTGACGGTCACGGGGAACTCCGTCCGGGCGCGGCCAGAATCTCGCAAACCCTGCGCGCGCCTTCGCCGTCGACCTGCCGGCGCCCCAGCTTCGACATGCTCGCCCTCCGCTGAGGGGACATCGCCAACTGGTCGATAGCAAGGGCCAGCGTGGCGAGCTCAACCTGGATCGGATCGCCCAGAGTCTGTACCACGCCTGATCTGCACAGTTCGTCCAGAATCCTTCCTTGAACGGCATTACGAGCGAAGCTCAAAACCGGGCACGACATGTACAGCAGTTCCCAGAGTGTGCCCCCGGCCGCTATGATCGCCATATCCGCTTCGGCCATCAGTTGCGGCATATTCGACACGGGCTCTTGCAGGCGGATGCGTTCGCCGGCCAGCGCAAGCCGTTGCCGACCGTCGAAATTAGGATTGCTGGCACCCACCACGACGGTCGATCGTAATCCCTCCGCCTTTACCAAGCTCAAAGCCTTCATTACCAGGCCCGTCAGGTCGTCGGGATCGCTGCCCCCCATGGTAATTAACAGGTGGCGAGCAGTCGGACTGGTTTCGCGCTTCCACGGTTGCCACTCCGCAAACTCACGTCGCAGCAACGCATACTGCGTACCCAGCAGCAGCCGGGAGTAAGGTTCGCGCTGCGCGTACATGCTCTCCGTGGCATTGCAGTTCTGGTTCAGGATGAGGTCAACAGGACTGGGTTCGACGAAACCCGCTTCGACGAACCCTTCGTCGTCCATCAGAAGCACTTTCGGCCCTCGGGATTTCAGTTCGTGCTGATAGCCGGCGTCGAAATGGTAGCCGTCCAGAACGACCCAGTCGGCCCGGAAGTGGCGCGCCAGATCCTTCACGCGCCGCGCATCGTCGTAGCTAGCGGCTGGGATCTCGACTGGCGCAACTTCTACGCCTTCGTTCAGTACGCGTGCACGCACCCCCGCCGGCGCATCCGCCATCGCGAACACCGCGCGGCCGCCCGCATCCTGCCAGGCCTGCGCCAGCGCCAGGCAGCGCATCACATGGCCCGTGCCCATGGCGACGCTGGCATCGCAGCGGAAAAGCAGGCTATCGAGCGACATGATTCGCCTGGCTCATTTCAACTCTCGCCGATAATCTGTGGGCGTGAATCGTTACCACGCTGTCCATCCTCCATCCACGGCCAGATCGACGCCGGTCACATACGTCGAAGCATCTGAGGCCAGAAACAGCAGCGGCCCTCGCAACTCCCGCGGGTCACCCACGCGTCGCATGGGGACTTTCTCCTTCAACCGGTTGTGGAATCCCGGATCGTTCTCAAGGTAGCGCAGCGCAGGGAACGGACCAGGACTGATGCAATTTACGCGAATCCTGTCGGGAGCAAGGTGACAAGCTGCATAGCGGGTCAACTGAATCAGCGCTGCCTTGGCTGCCCCGTAGGATGGCGGATTGTTTGCGCCACTGGTTCCATAGATTGACGGATCAGGGCTGACACTGCCATACATCGAAGCAATGTTTATGACGGACGATCCCGCAGACGATTTCGCTGACTCCCTAAGAAGAGGAGCCGCAGCCTGTATCAATCGAAAGGGGCCCACGACGTTCACACGGTAAAGTTGCTCGAAGTCCTCCATGGTCGTGCTCTCGATGGTTCCAGGTCGGCCGTGGCTCGCATTGTTGACAACAATGTCGAGCCGCCCGTGCTGCTCGCCTATGAGCGCTATATTCTTCAACACAGCGTCCTCATCCGTAACGTCGAAACAAGCGGCTGAGACCTTGCGCCCGCGAGTCCGCAATTCGGCACAGAGAGCATTGAGCCGGTCGCCGCCGCGCGCATTCAGAACGACATGGGCACCCGCGCTAGCCAGGGCCTCGGCCATCCACCGGCCGAGATGACCTGTTGCGCCAGAAAGAAGAGCGACACGGCCGTCGAGGCGAAACTGCCGCGCACCATCGGCGTTAGCGATTTCGCAAGTGTTCATCGGTAGTCTTCCATTTTGCAGGATTCAGAAAATCCTCGGGAGCCCGGGGCACCTGTTGCCGCAAGCGCTCGCACTGCTCCCGGCTGAGCTTTGGAGTCCGGCACAATCTCAAGTTCTCTTCGAGCTGGTTCATGGTTTCACAGCCAACCACAACGCTCGTCACCCACGACAGCGACCGCAGATATGCCAGGCAGAGATCGATAACACTCTCACGCCCAAACTCCCGGGCAAGCCGCCATAGAACATGGGAGCACTCCAGAGTTCGAAAGCCGTCGACGATTGGCCATCGGCTCGCGGAATGGGCTAACACACCCTGGAGCAGGGCGCTACGAGCGTGTACCACCACTTCTGGACGACTCGCAACCGCACGATCGATCCCCGCCGCCTCCCAACGCCAATCAAGAACATTCATCGGGATCTGCAGATGCTCGATCGCCGGATCCTGAAGCGCTTCTAATCCCTCGCTCGTTTCATACACGGAAGCTCCGAGAACCGCAATCCTGCCCGCTTCGCGAAGCTCTACCAACTTTTGCCACGCGGTACCCTTCCACGAACCGTGGTCCTGCCAGCGGTGAAGCAGAACGACCGCTAGTCGCGACCTACGGAGGGCCCTGCTGGAGAGTTGAATACTCTCGTCGACCCGCGCCCGCACCTGCGCCGCCGATGCATCCGCCGGCAACCCTGCGAGGTCGACCTTGGTTATCACCTCGACGCGCGACGCCCACGCCCCGCTGAGGGCTTTGCCCAGAACTTCCTCTGCCGTGCCGTAGCCACGAGCCGTGTCGAGCGCAGTAACACCGTGGGCAATCGCTTTCCGCACCATCGCAACACCCTGCTCTAACGATGGCTTGCCATAGTCATTGACGGCTCCATACTCCATGCCCAGTTGTGCGGTACCCAGAGTGATTTCGCTGCGTGGGCGTCCGGCGATGATGCGGTAGGGCACACGAAATGCGGGCTCCCCGGGAAGCCCCGCCAGCTTGCGCAAGAGATCTGGCCATCCGACACCGACCGGATCAGCCACTTGGTCAAAAAGGCGAAGGATGCGGCGATAGTCTTCCTCATCGTCAATGGTACAGCGCAGTTGGCTGAAATCGGAGTTCTCCAAACCTCGCGGACGATAAGTCGCCGGACGGCAATGCCGCTTTATCCAGGGCCCGACGTGCTCGCGATCACCTGCGCTCGTGGCCTCGCGATAGGCCCTACGAAGGGCCGCGACTGAGAACGCCTCACCTCCCAAACCGTAGGGCAGGCCGCTGAACACTAAATCGGAGCTGACGTAATCGGTGCTCGACGACAAGAAGGCTTTTTTCAGTTCGTCCACAAACCGTCCGTCGGGAACCACATTATCGGCGGTTAGTCGGATCACAACGCAATCGTCGGAGAAACTGGCACAGGCGAGGTAGTAGCGGCCCAGAACGTCGTGCAGCGAACCGCGAAAAACGGACAGCCCGTGCGCGTGAGCCTGTCGCACCAATTCATCGTCGGAAGAATCGTCGGAGGTTGCAAGGATGGTCTCATTATGCTGATTCGCCGCCCGCAAAGCTGCCAGCACCGCGCTGGGATATCCTGCGATCCGTAAAAGAGCCTTCGCTGGCAGGCGCGAACTGCTTGTCCTAGCCTGCATGATCGTGACCGTTCTCAACTATCACCTGGCTGGCTGGAATTTCTCACCGAGCAAAGCACGACATAACTTTTGTCATCGCGCGAATAACATCCTGTACATCCTGATCGCTCATGCCATGAAACATAGGCAGACTGATCAGCCGGGTATAGCCGTCCTCGGCCATCGGAAATTCCCCGCCCTTGTATCCAAACCGCTCGCGGTAATATGGGTGCAGGTGCACTGGGATGTAATGCACATTCACTCCGATGTTTTCGGCCCGCAAGGCGCGAAAGATCTGCGTCCGATCCGCCGTTAGCTTCTTTAGATCCAAGCGAATGGGATACAGGTGCCACGCCGGACTTGCCTCCGCTCGCACCGTGGGAGGAATCACGGAGAAAATCTCTTGGAACGCCTTCGTATAGAGCGCAGCAATTTCCCGGCGCCGTACCAGATTGGCGTCAAGCCGTTTCATCTGCTGAATCCCCAGCGCGCAAACAATATCGGGTAGGCGATAGTTGAATCCAAGCAGGACCATTTCATAGTGCCACTGCCCAGCGGTCTGCCGCTGGCGCGCGTCGCTGGAGATTCCATGATTGCGGAAACGCCGCAACGTCTCGGCAAACTGCGGATCGTTGGTCGCGACCATTCCGCCTTCGCCCGTCGTGATGTGCTTCACCGGATGGAAGCTGAACACCGTCATGTCGGCAATGCTTCCCACCCGCCTCCCGCTGTACTCGGCGCCCAGGGCGTGACACGCGTCTTCAATCACGATCAGACCATGGCGCCGCGCGATTTCGAGGATCGGCGCCAGTTCTGCCGGATGCCCCGCATAGTCCACTGGGAGAATCGCCTTCGTCCTTGGCGAGATTTTCTTTTCGATTTGCTCCGGATCAATATTGAGCGTGTCCCCGCGGACGTCCGCAAACACCGGAGTGGCACCCTGATACAGAACACAGTTCGCCGTGGCCGCGAACGTCATGGGCGTTGTAATCGCTTCCTCGCCAGCTTTGAGTCCAGCCACGGATGCTGCCGCATGCAAGGCAGCCGTGCCCGAACTGAAACTAACGGCGTGCGCCGCTCCCACGCGGACCGCGAAGGCCTCCTCAAATTCGGCCACTTTTGGCCCGGTCGTCAGCCAATCTGAACGCAGCACCTCGACCACGGCCGCAATGTCGGCCTCGTCCACCGACTGTCGCCCATACGGAAGGAAACTTGCGCGCACGGGCGATCCTCCGTGAATGGCTAGAGTCTGGGCGCTGACGGTCGTTGCACTCATGATGACTCCCTAGGCGGGAACCCGCGTCGGAACTGGCTGTTCCTCAGAGGCGGTCGGCGAAATCAATCCCTGCAAATCGCGATTCGTGAGCCAGCGTTCGTTGGTGTCGCTGGCATAGCGGAATCCTTCCGGCAAGGGCCGCCCGTGCACCCAGTTTTCACGCCGCCACCACGGATGCGACGGTTGAATGATGTAGCGGTCGTCGACTTCTAGAGTGTTCCGAGCCTCGTCTTCCGAGACCAACACTTCGTGCAGCTTTTCTCCGGGTCGAATCCCGATCGTCTCGATCTCGCATCCCGGCGCAATCGTCTCCGCCAGGTCCACCAACCGCATGCTGGGAATCTTTGGGACAAAAATCTCGCCGCCGTGCATTTGCTCAATGCTGCTGACGACGAACCGCACTCCCTGCTCCAGGGTGAGCCAGAAGCGGGTCATGCGCGTGTCGGTTAGCGTGATACGCCCGCTGCGCTTTTGCTCCTGAAAAACAGGGATTACACTTCCCCGGCTCGCCACGACATTTCCGTATCGCGCGCAACTGAACCGCGACTCCTGCGCGCCGGCATAGGCGTTGGCCTGCACAAACATTTTCTCGGCGCACAGCTTGGTCGCGCCGTACAGGTTGATGGGGTTGACTGCCTTATCGGTGCTCAACGCCAGAATACGCCGCACGCCCTGGTTGATGGCGGCATCAATCACATTGCGCCCGCCCATGATGTTGGTCTGAATTGCCTCGAACGGGTTGTACTCGCAGGCCGGAACCTGCTTCAACGCGGCCGCGTGCACCACGACTGTGATCGCGGCAAACGCCCGCTCCAGGCGCGACGCGTCGCGTACATCGCCCAGAAAATAACGCAGGCTGGGATGGTCCAGCCCGGAGGCGCGCATGTCGTGTTGCTTGAGTTCGTCGCGGCTGAGGATCACTAGGCGCTTCGGCCGGTATTCGTTCAGCATGATTTCAACGAATTTCTTCCCGAAAGACCCGGTCCCACCCGTCACCAGAACTGCCTGTTGCGACCAATTCATTCCATCCGCCTCGCTACCGCTAAAATCAGACAAATTTGCCGAGAAACCGCTTGAACTTCCCATTCATTTGTACTGGCACTTTGCATCCGCGAACACACCTGGAGTGCTTCGGCCTCCGGCTGAATCTCATATTGCCCGCTAGTATATCGGACTTTCCCGAAAATCGCGCCCTGTCGCGCTATCTCCGAGCATGGGCCACCCGAAAATTGACCGCATTTTTTTGCTCAACCAATGCTAGAATGTCACACGAACTTCTTCAGTCACCCAGTGCGAAATAATTCCCTGCGCGACGGACCAGCCTCTTCGACCCGGGACTTAGTTGCAGGTGTACAGCGTAGCCCTGTTCGGGCCTTGGGAGCAGCAGTAAGATCGTTGAGGAGCAGGCATGGGTTCTGGACCCTTAGTACCGCAGAATAATCGCGTCGTTCGAGAAATTCAGTCGACCCAAAGCTTGGACTTGGGACGAACGGCCATCCCGCGCCTCTCTCCCGATCTTCCCTCCCAGGAATCCGCCATCGGCGACTCTCTTCGGGTCCTGCAGAAGCACAAATGGTGGGTCATTGGGTGCTTTGTCGCGATCGTTGCCGTCGTCGCCATCGCCAGTCTGAGGATGCCTAAGATTTATCAGGCGGGGGGCACGGTCGAAATCGACAAACCTGATAACACTCTCAACTTTCAGAACGCAGCCACGTTCAATGTGGACGTGTTCGACCCAACCGAACTGGAGACGGAGATGCAAAAACTGCGCAGCGACGCTCTGGCGCTCCAGGTCAGCCAGGAATTGCACCTCGATCGGAGCGCGGAGATCGCAAGCCAGGCACCGCCTTCGGATCTTGCCCCCGACCCGCTCCAGAGCGATCCCTCCCGGGCTGCAGCCATGGTAGGCAGCTTCAAGGGGAATCTGAAAGTTTCCCTCGTCCCCAATACCCGCATCATCGAGGTCCGCTTCAACAACCAGGACCCTCAGCAAGCCGCTAACGTCGTCAACACCTTGATGAAGACGTTTGTCGAGAACAATCGCCAGTCCCACTACGATTCCACCATGACAGCCTCCAAATGGCTGCAGCTCCAGCTGGTGGATCTGCAGATGAAAGTGGAGACCTCCCAAGAGGCGCTGGTGCGCTACCAAAAAGACCACGACATCCTGGGAATCGACGATAAGCAGAACATCACCATGGCCAAGCTGGATGCGCTGAACCAGCAGCTGACTGCCGCCGAAAGCGAGCGCATGGAGAAAGAGGCCTTATATCGGCTGGTTGAGTCCGGAGATCCCGAATCGATCGCTTCCAGTAGTGGCCTCCTGGACGATTCGGGTGCAAGCTCGCAATCTGCCTCGGGACTGCTGGAAAGCCTGCGCACGAGGCAGGCCGACATCAAGATTCAAGCTGCGGATTTGAGCACCCAGTTCGGCCCCGCTTATCCCAAGCTGACTCAGTTGAACAATCAACTCAAGGAAATCGATTCGCAGATTAAGTCGGAAATGAAGAAAGTCGCGAGCAAGGTTCGCGGCCAGTACAATGAGGCCCTGCAGCGCGAAACCCTGCTGCAGGAAGCCTTCGAAACGCAAAAGCAGCAAGCCAACAAGCTCAACGAGAGCGCCATCAAGTATCTCGTACTCAAACGTGAGGTCGATACCAATCGCCAGCTCTATGAGGGACTGCTCCAAAAGCTCAAGGAAGCGGAAGTCTCGTCGGCACTGAAGACCAACAATTTTCGCGTTCTGGACGAAGCAACGGTGCCCAGCGGCCCGATCGAGCCGAACATTCCCCGAAACCTGATGTTCGCTGCTGTCTTGGGCCTGGCAACGGGCGTTGGCCTGGCCTTTCTGAAGGAAGGGATGGACAACACGGTGCGCACGACAGAGCAGGCTCAGATGATTTCCGGCCTGGCATCGTTGGGCATGATTCCTCTCGGCACCAAAACTGTCCGCGAGGGCCCGAATTCCAAGCGCCTGGTCGTCGCCAGTTCCAACGAAGCGGAGTTGGTGACGCTGGCCAAACCACAATCGCAAATGGCCGAATCCTACCGCGCTCTGCGTACCTCGTTGCTGCTCTCCAACCTAGGAGCACCCCCCAAGGTCATCATGGTGACCAGCGCTCTGCCCCAGGAAGGCAAGACCACCACCAGTATGAATTGCGCAGTGGTGTTGGCCCACAAACACGCGCGGGTCCTGCTGATTGACGCCGATTTGCGCCGCCCCAGCATTCACAGAAACTTGGGCATAGCGCCACACGTCGGGCTAAGTAATGTGCTGACCGGCGGCAAGCTCGCAGATGCGATCACGCACACATCGAACGGGCATGGCCTGCCTGATTTTGACGTGCTCACTGCCGGAACGCCGCCGCCCAACCCGGCAGAGCTCTTGGCCTCCACGAACATGAGGGACCTGCTCGTTCAGTTGCGCGAGCTGTACGATCACATCGTGATCGACACCCCTCCCGCTCTCTCCGTGACCGATGCGGTCGTGCTTTCGCCGCGCGCCGATGCCGTCGTGCTCGTAATCCGTTCTGGCAAAACCTCCAAAACAGCGTTGCGCCGCTCGCGCGACATTCTCGTGCAGGTCAACGCCAAGGTTGTGGGAGTTCTGCTCAACGCCGTGGACCTGACTTCTCCCGACTACTACTACTATTACGAATATAAGGGCAAGTACGCCCAGTATTACCGCGAGGGAGACGCGTCCGAGCACGATGAAGAAAACGACACCGTGGAAGAACGCCCGTCGTCGAGCAGTGCGTAACCCAAGAGTTTGCGCTCACACGGCATGAAGATTCCTTTCCACACTCCGGGACAGAAGTGGCTGGTTGCGATCGTGAGCATCACGCTCACGATCGCCTATGTCGGCCCGGCTGCTGGCCTGTTCGCGGCTTCCTGGTTCGGAAGCCGTGTCGAGTTAACCAGTCTCAAACGCGCGGCATGGCTCGACCCCGGCAATGCCGAGTATCGCTATCACTTGGGCCGGTATTTCGATCTCGTGTCCCGCGATCCGGCCGGTGCGGTTGCGCAATATCGAGCGGCTTTGCAACTCAATGCTCATTCTGCGGACTACTGGTTCGACCTGGCCAACGCCTATCTTGTGCTGGGCGACACGGCGAGCCAGACCTCGGCTCTCGAACATGCCATCCGGGCCGAACCCACCAGACCCGACGTGGCCTGGAACGCGGCGACCTTCTACCTCGTTCAGGGTGAAAACGAAAAAGCTCTGCGCGAGTTTCATGTCGTCCTCGCCAATGATTCCTCCCTAGCCAATGAGGCCATCAAATCCTGCTGGCGCATTGCACCGGATGAGGATCTTCTGCTCCGCGACGTGGTCCCGCCCAACGGCAGCGCTTACATTGCATTTCTCTCGCTCCTCGAGAACGATGTCGCGCGCCTGCTTCGCGAAGCGGCCGTCGCCGATCCTGACCCTGATTCCCAGGCCCAGACGGACAACAAGCTGGCACAGGCCAATAAGGAAACTGCCGCTGCCTTCAAGGTGTGGTCCGCGCTGATCGAGAGTCGTCAACCCTTTGAGGAGCGCTATGCAACCGATTACTTCCGCTTTCTGATCCATCGGAAAGAAGTCGAACAGGCGGTGCTGGTCTGGCAGCAGACCGTCAACCAGGCGGTGCTGGTCAGGGATCATCCCTCCAATCGTGTCCCGCTTTCTTCTTATTTGCCGTCGCCCGACAACCTGATCGTGAATCCCAGGTTCACTCTTCCGGTATTGAATGCCGGCTTCGACTGGCAATATCAGAAGCAGGAAGGTGTCAAGCTTAAGTTCGATCCCACTGATTTTCATCCTGATTCCACCAACTCGAGTGCCGGCCGACAGTCCATGACGATCACTTTTGACGGGCCCGGAATCAACGACGCAGGCCTCGTTCAGCTCGTCGCGGTGCAACCCACCACCACCTACACTTTCTCCGCGTACTACAAGAACATTGAGCAGGATGGAGCTGGCGGACCCCGCTTCACGATTCAAGATATGTATAGCCAGAGGATCTATTACGATAGCAATGATTTGAGGGATGCGGGCTTCTGGAAGCCGGTGAACGGCGAGTTCACCACCGGTCCCGATTGCAAGCTGGTCATGCTGCACATCCGGCGGGTCCCGGAAGGCCATCCCATCCGTGGTAAGCTCTGGATCGACGATTTTCTCCTGACCAAGAAACCGTCCTAAACGGCAAACGGCCGAAGAAAAACAAAGCGCCCCGAATGCACCCGCGCAGAAAAAAACCGACGACGGTAGAAATCCGTGAATGGCTGGCAGTCCACATCGATGCCATCCTGCTCTACGGAACATTTGGATTGCTCATGTTCGGTCCGCTCGCCTTGGGCGAGGTCCAACCCTGGTCAGTTTTCGTCCTAGAAGCCGGCTCCGTCGTTCTCACCCTTCTTTGGCTCCGTAAACAGTGGGTCGCTGGCGAATTCTCCATCGAGTGGAACCCACTGTTCCTTCCCATGGGAGTGTTCGGCGTTCTCATCTTTTCGCAGATCGTTTTTGGCGTCAGCGCCTACCGGCACGACACGATCTCAGGCGCGCTGGAGTACTGCGCGTACGGCATGCTGTGTTTCATGGCCGGGCAAACCCTACTGCGTGGTTCGCAGGCGCGCAAGATCGCCGTAATCCTCGCCCTCTATGGTTCCGCGATCGCGAGCTTTGCTTTGCTACAAGGGATTTCCTCCAACGGGAAGCTCTACTGGATTGTTTCGCTGAGCCACGGCGGCGCGATTTATGGTCCCTATGTGAACCACAACCACTACGCGGGGCTGATGGAACTCATGGTGCCCATCCCTTTGGTTCTGTCGCTCACGCGCATGGCCGGTGAGAAGGAGCGCATCGCCGCCGGCATCGCCGCGGCCGTCATGGTGGTTACGATTTTTCTTTCCGGCTCACGTGGCGGCATGATTGCCATCTTCGTCGAACTCGTGATTCTCGCCGTCGTTCTGCTTCGCCAAAAAGTGGAGTTGGTTCGCCGGAAAAAAGGCATGCAGATTGCCGTCAGCTTAGTGGCATTCGTCGTCGTGCTGGTCAGTTTGCTGACCTGGCTGGGGGGAAAAGAACTGACCTCTCGAGTGTCCAGCATTTCCACTGAGACCCGCACCGAGCTCTCCGGGGGCATGCGCCTCTCCATTGACCGCGATGCCGTGCGAATGTTTCGGAACAAGCCGGTTCTGGGCTGGGGCTTGGGCACGTTCCCTACCGTTTATCCGCAGTTCCGCACCTTCTATACCAACTTCTTTGTCAATGAGGCCCACAATGACTATCTGCAACTGCTGTCTGAGATGGGCCTGCTCGGCTTCGGCACCATGGTGTGGTTCGTCGTAGTCCTGTATCGCCACGCGCTCCGCAAGATCGGAAACTGGCCGTCGGACCTGAGCGGCGCGGTCACCCTCGCTTCCACTCTGGGCGTCACCGGAATCCTGGTGCATAGCCTGCTCGACTTCAATCTGCAGATTCCCGCCAATGCTGCGCTGTTCTATGTGCTCTGCACCCTCGCGGCCGCCCCGCCTCTGCTGCAACGCTCCCGCAGGCGCAGACCAGCTTCTACCACAGAAGAAGAAGTGTTCCCCGCATCGGAAGTGGTCTAGTCTAGAGGTTGTACCAAGACCGGGACACACTGATTCAGAACGGATCGCGTTCAGATTGTGCGGGGAATACGTGTAGACGCGCCCGGCCCTACTGGGGCGCACGAGTAATTGTCTGGAAGCTTAGGGCTTGGTCGGGCTGGCCGGATTGCTGCTCTGAAGCAGAACCCACGTCGTGACGCCCGCAATGGCGCCCGCGCCTATGCCGATCGCGTAAGGAGAACTCAGGATGCCTCCACCCGCTGCCGGAACAGCCCCGGCGGCGCGTCTCTTATTATTCTTCTTGCTGTCCTTCTTGACGTCGGGGTTGGTTTCGTCCAGGGTTTTGTCTTGACCCTGCGGCACTTGAAATACATCGGCGCCATAGTTGATGGTGAGGTCACCTTTGCGTGCAAAAATCTTGACCTCGCCATTTATGTCCGTGACGTTGAACTCCGTCCACTGGTTCGACGCCGGCATTACTTTCACATCTCCAGCGGTGGCCACGATTCCTTTCGACGTCGACACCGTCACGCCACCGTGTTGGATGTCCACCGACGCCCCTTCAAACTGAACCAGAGAGTCATATAGAACGGTGATGCTGGATCCGGGCTCGTTGATGTTCGCCACGGAATCAGAGCGCGTTTGCAGAAGATCGCCTGAGAAAATTGCAGAGGATGAACGAGGTACGTGCGCGCCGTTTACCCACGCGGCGCCGTTGGTGTAAAGCATGGCCGCATTGGAATCGGCCGCAAACAACGAACCGGGGAACAGAATCATTAGCACGCAACTGACCACACCGCGAAACGCGGACTTACCCATTCCCACACTCCGTTAATAACTATTTTGGTGACCTGCTCCGAATCGTACCCTCCTCGTTGTTGTCAGTCAATGCCTTTTGTGCTAGTGAGACGGTTTTCCGGTGGAAAACTCATCTAAAGGTTTGCAGCACTTTCGGCTCTGGACAGGCGATCATGCTCATTGCCAGCGCTCCACGGCGTTCCACCAAAACAGCCGCAGCCACTCGTCCAGGCAAGTCTTGGCCCATTGCCGGTGGGTCCACCAACGCGTTCCGAACTGCGTGTCGTCCCGTGCCACGGCCACTGAAAACGTCTTGCCGGGAACCTCGTGGCGGAAGATGCTGAGCGCACGCCGGGTGTGGAACTCCGAGGTCACGATCAGAATCCGGCTGCCGGCTTCGCCCGCCAGGCATTTTTCCGCGTCATGCGATTCGTCCCGGGTCGAAAGCCCCTCGATCGGACAGATTCGCACCAAGGCCGACTGCGCCAGCCCGGCCACATATTTCTCGGCGAACTGAAGCTCGGTTACCCCGTAGATCTTGGCCGCTGCTGGAACATCGATCAGCACCCGGCGGCCATAGCCCTGATCCAGCAACTGCAGCGCCCGCTCAGGTCGCCGATCGGTCTCACCCGCTAGAACCAAGATCACGTCCGACGGTTGCGGCGCGTCCACCACCAGCCACCGCCCCGCATTTACCGCGAACGCCACCATCATTGCGGCCAATGCGACGGCAACCATCCAGACCCTTGTTTTCTTACTCATGTTCTTCGGCTCATCTTTAATCTTTATCCTGATCCTGCCCACGTTTCTCATGCATCCGCTCGTCTGTGTCCAGTTCCCTGCTGCCAACTGCCGCGGATCGGCGTTGCTCAGCATGCTAAAATCAGATCGCCTTGATGCTTCTCATCTGATCCTTCATCCTGGAAAGTTTCATGACGAATAACTCCGCCGGTACTTCTTTCGACCAACTCAAGACCAGAATTCACCAGCACCAGGCGCGCATCGGCATCATCGGCCTGGGCTATGTTGGACTTCCTTTAGCCCTGTTGTACA
>Ga0209415_10006445_pt1 | contig 20863 bp, 14 predicted proteins | sample PeaSoiSIISIP2007_FD_187696 | JGI IMG/M metagenome (GOLD analysis project Ga0209415, IMG submission 187696) | Peat soil microbial communities from Weissenstadt, Germany - SII-SIP-2007 (SPAdes) (version 2) | ecosystem: Environmental > Terrestrial > Soil > Wetlands > Peat | place: Germany...
TACGTCTCGGCCGATCGGAAGCTGACGGCCGTGCCGGTGAAGCTCGGCGCGACGGTGGAGGCCGGCACGCCTCAGCCGCTGTTCCCAGTAATTCCCGCCGATCAGTTTGGCAATGAGGTTTACACGCCTATGCGCGACGGCCAGCGTTTCCTGGTGAAGGTGTCCGCGGACGGTGAGGCCGGGGCGGTTCAGCCCATCACCGTCGTTACCAATTGGCAGGCGGGGTTGAAGAAGTAGGACCGGTGAATCGCGGCGGCCGGTGTGTTCACGAGCTTCAGTTGTTCAGCAGGAGGATATCCTTCACCGGCGGCGGCTGCTTTACCGACTGCAGGAAGGCGTAAATGTCGGCCAAATCTTTGTCCGATACGACCTTAGCCGTATAGGGCGGCATCTGCCCGGTTGGCTGGCGGACGTAGCGCTGGAGCGCCGCGAAGGCGATCGGCTTGGGACCCAGCCGGGGTCCGGTTCCCAGCCCGCCCTGGGCCTCGTGGCCGTGGCACTGATAGCAGCCGTAGTTTTCGAAAAGCTTTCGGCCGTTCCGAGCATCTCCCGAAGTCTGCGCCACTAGCGGCAGGGAGGCAAGAATCGTGGTTACTAATATGACGCGCATGTTTCGCCTCTAACGGGGCTGCGTTACCACGTCGACCAAAGCCGGTTCGCCGCGCGATACGGCCTCCAGCGCGCGTTTCAACGCCGGTCCCAAGTCGTTGGGATCCGTGATCGGTCCTTCGCCGTGGACGCCCATGCTGCGGGCCATGGCCGCGTAGTCGATATTGGGATTCTTGATGGTGGTGCCGATCTCGGCGGTATCGATGCCCCGCTGATGGCGGTTGGCCATGCGCTGCAGGTGCATCACTTCCTGGTGATAGGCGCGATTGTTGTGCATGACACTGAGCAGAGGGACGCCGTGATGCGCGCTGGTCCACAGGACTCCCGGCGCATACATCAGGTCGCCGTCATTCTGGATGCTGACGGATACGCGTCCGTATTTCTTGTTGGCAATTGCAGCGCCCAACGCGGCCGGCGCGCCATAGCCGACCCCGGCGCCACCCGCTCCGCCGATGTACTGATAATGCTTGTCGAAGTTCCATAGCCTTTGCGGCCAGGCAGTGTTCGACACCAGCGACCAGTCTTTGTCCTTCACCTGTGCCCACACTTCCATTGCCAGGCGCGCTGTGCTGATGGGGCTGGCATCCCAGGCGTAGCTGGCTTCGGCGAGCATGCGCCCGCGAGCTTCGTGCTGAGCCTCCGCCAGTTTCTTTGCGCGGTCTTCAAATGCATTCTTGCGGTCGGCGCTTAGCAGGCGCTTGCAAGCTTCGATGAGCGCCGGGAGTGTGGCTTCGGCGTCGGCGGCCATGGACAGATCCAGGTCGGGGAAGCGCTGGAAGTCCTGATAGTTGCTCTTGGTGTTGAGATCGGTAGCAGAGATGCTGATGAACTTGGCGCCGGCTTTGGTGATCGGCCGCGAGGTGCGCACCAATTGATCGCGAAAATTATTGACCGTGCCCCAGAAATCCCATACTTCCAGGCCCAGGATCACGTCGGCATTCGAAATCAAGGTGCGGGCGCGCTCGGTTTGATTAAGCCGATGCGCCGACGGAAAATTCATCCGGCCATATTGATTGATCACAGGAGCTTGCAGCGTTTCGGCAAGTTCGACCAGCAGCTTCAAACCGGCAGGCGTCCGGGCGCAGCGGTCGGCGATGATCACCGGGTTTTCCGCGGCAACCAACAGTCGAGCTGTTTCGGCCACGGCTCCCGAATCGCCCTGGGGCGGACTGGCCAAAGTGATTTTCGGAATATGCAGGCGCTCGCCGGGACGGATCGGCGTTTCCTGCAGGTCGCCATCGGCCACCAGCAGCACCGGCATAGTGGGCGGCGTCATGGCAATCTTGTAAGCGCGCACGGCCGATTCCGCGAAGTGCTGGAGTGAAACCGGCATGTCGTCCCACTTGGTAAAGTCGCGCACCAGCACGCCGGCATCCTGAACGCTGTGTGCCCACTCGACGCCGGGACGGCGCGTGGCTGCGTCCACGGTATTGCCAATCACCATGAAGACCGGCGCGCGATCGACATACGCGTTGTACACCGCCATGGAGGCGTGTTGCAGTCCGACGGTTCCGTGAGCGAACACGCACACCGGCTTGCCTTCGATCTTGGAATACCCGTGCGCCATCGCAACCGAAGATTCCTCGTGGCAGCAAGTAATGAACTCCGGGTTCTTGTTGCCGCCATAGTTGACTACGGATTCATGCAAGCCGCGGAAACTGGACCCCGGATTGGCGAAGATGTAATCGAATCCGATGGCTTTGAGAACGTCCAGCATGAAGTCGGCGCCGGGACGGTCCGCGGTGAGCACTTCGACGGTGGGTGAAGGATCCCGCTCCACGGTGGTCACTGCGGCGCTGGCCGAGCGGGCCGGTTCCGTGCTTTGGGCGGGCGCAGGGTGGGAAGCCGCCAACAGCGCTGCCGCTCCACCGGCGGTCCCTTTCAAGAAATTGCGCCGGCCGACCGAAGCCTTCTTTGAACTCGCCATGGCACCTCGCTTTCGCTGGGCGGTATATATGATACCTCTTATGCGACTCACGATTCGAGATGCACATGAACTGGCCACGCGCGTTATGGCGGCTCTCGGCCATAATGCTGCCGACGCCCGATTCATCGCCGACCACTTGATCGATTGCGAGCTGCGCGGGCTCCGTTACGGTGGACTTGCGCGAGCCATCAGTATCGCCGAGCGGATCGGTCGCGAAGGTGACCGTCGCCGGCCGATCAACATACTTCATCAAACGCCGGTCTCTGCCCGGATTGACGGCGGCGATCACATCGGCTACGTGGTCGCGCACCGCGCCACAAGCCTGGCAATCGAGAAAGCTGAGGCGGCCGGGATCGCGGTGGTTGGCGCCAGCAACACCTGGTACACGGGCATGCTCTCGTACTATGCCGAAATGGCGGCCGCTCGCGGCCTGGTGAGCATGATCGCCTCAAACGCGTCACCCTGGGTGGCGCCGCACGGAGCGACGGAAGGCCGGCTCGGCACCAATCCGATCTGCTTCGGTTTCCCGAGCGCGGACGAACCCGTTATTTTGGACATCGGCACATCGGCGATCATCCACGCCGAGGTAACATTGGCGCGCCGCCTTGGCAATGAACTACCTGACAACGTGGCATTCGATCGCGATGGCTTGCCGACTCGCGATCCCGTGGCCGCGCTCGCGGGCGCCTTTGCCACCTGGGGAGGCCACAAGGGGTCCGGCCTCGGTATCGTGGTGCAACTGCTCGGCATTCTGGCGGGCTCGCCACCCATTCCGCCGGAACTCGCCGCCTTCGGCTACCTCATCGTGGCGATGCGGCCGGACCTGATGGGCCCGGCAGAGGCGTTTCGCGAGAACGTGTCGGCCTTTGCCAAGGCAGTACGCTCGGCACGGCCGGTTACCGGCGGTTCGGCTGTCCGCATGCCGTTCGACCGTTCGCGCGCTGAGCGGCAGAAGCGGATGTCCGAGAATCAGATCGAGATTCCCGATGTGCTCGCCACCCAATTGACGAGATTATCTGGCCTATGACCCGAACCAAGGTCCTGTAACGGACCAGTCATCACTAAGTAAGATTAGGCCGATTCTGTTGTAGAACAACCAATTTCCCGTACCCGATTGGCATGATAATTTGTCATCAGCGATGAGGAAAACTTATCGCGAGAGAGAGGAAAATCACATGACACGAATCAGCAATTTTGTTTTGAAACTGAAAGTTTGGAAGGACAACCGAGGCCAGGATCTCATCGAGTATGCGCTCATGGCGGGTTTCGTTGCAGTCGCCGCCGGCGCGATCATGCCGGGCGTTGCTTCCAGCATCAGCGTCATCTTCAGCAAGATTTCCAGCGTGATGTCCGCCGCCTCCACGCAGAGCTAGTCACGGGACTCGCGGCGCCGGCACGCGGGTCGAAGAGCGCCGAAAGGCGTAATACACCGGGACCCCGATGAGTACGATCACGAGTCCCGGAAAGGTCGTGGCCGGACGGTACACAAAAAGGATAGCCAGGATCACGGCGGCGCTCAGGATGTAGAGCGCGGGCACCACTGGATATCCCCAGGCCCGGTAGGGCCTCTCGGCTTCCGGGCGCAACCGCCGCAGGCGGAACACGGCCGCGATCGTCAGGATGTAGAACAGCAAATCTGCGGAGACTACGTAATCCAGCAGATTGCTGTAGAGACTGCCAAAGGCTCCGGTGGACGGATCGTAGGTTCTTACCAGAACCAGAAAGCCGGCCCACATGCCTTGCATGGCGAGCGACGCGCCAGGCACTCGGGCTCGGTTGATAACGGCGGCGCGCCGGAAAAACAGGCCATCGCGCGCCATGGCGAAGTAAGCTCGGGCGCCCGCCAAGACCAAACCGTTCATGCAGCCGAAGGCGGAGATCATGATGGCAACCGCCATCAGCGCCGCCCCTATCGACGGGAAGATCGCCTGGAGCATGGCGCCTCCCACGCGGTCTGAAGGCGCGTGCTGAATTTGTTCCAACGGCAACACGGCAACGTACGCCAAGTTAGCGCCTACGTAGAGGGCGATCACAATGAACACGCCCAGGGCCAGCGAAAGCGGCACGTTGCGGCGCGGGTTCTTCACCTCCCCGGCGGTGAACGTGATGTTGTTCCAGCCGTCGGATGAAAACAGCGATCCCACTTGCGCGATGCACACCGCGGCCAGCAGCCCAAACAGGGTCGCTGGCGTCAGGCCCGGCGCTACTGGAGTGTAGCCCTTTGGCTGCCAGAAATTGGTGAAATTCGAATTCGATGCCGCACTCCACGCCATTGCTCCCAATACGATCACCCCGAGCAAAGCGGCGATCTTGGCGGTGGTAAATGTGTTTTGAACCAGCTTCCCGTAGTTGATTCCGCGTGCATTCGTCCAAGTCAATAGCGCGATAATTGCCACGCCGATCAGTTGAGCCGTGGAGAGCGAAACAGCGTAACGGCTAGTCACGTGGATGGGAGGAATCAGGTAGGCGTTCTCAGAGATGCGCGGCCATAGCGTGCCCAGGTATCGAGCGAACCCCACACCCACCGCGGCGATGGTTCCAGTCTGGATCACCATGAAAAAGGTCCAACCGTACAAGAACCCGCACAATGGCGACCACGCCTCGCGCAGATATACGTACTGGCCTCCGGCCCGGGGCATCATCGCGGCCAACTCACCGTAAGCCAAGGCAGCCGCGATGGTCAACATACCGGTAATGACCCAGGACGCAAGCAGCCATCCGGCGCTGCCCACCGTACGCGCCATGTCGGCCGAGACGATGAAGATTCCGGCTCCCACCATGGAACCAGCCACGATCATGGTGGAGTCGAAGAGGCCCAGGCTTTGCAGGAGCCCGGCGCTTGCATGATCGGATTGCGAGACGGCGGGCTGAGCGTTCATGAAGATGTCAGCCGAGTTCGCTCAACGCGCGGCCTAGCGCCGCAACCAGTCCATCCAACTCGGCTTCATTCATGGGCGTCGATAAGCAGCCAAAGATCCCGCGCGGCGACAGGATGAAGCCGTACTCCAGCATCTTGTGACACAGGTCGCTATAGATCGGGTTGGTTCGCGAGAAACCGCGAAGCGATCGAAAGTCGACCAGATCGCCTGAGGTCAGGTGAGCGAGAAACATCGATCCTGCGCCGCACACTTGAGCCGGTCGCCCAGTATCGCGAAAGAGACGCCGCAACCGATCGCGAACATACTCGCCCAGCGCATTCAGGCGGTCAAAGGCCTCGGTGGTCATCTGCCTCATGGTCTCGAGGCCGGCTACGATGGTCACCGGATTCGCATTGAAGGTTCCACCATGATGCACCTTGAGCGCTCCCGTGTGATCGAACACCGACATGCAGCGGCGCGATCCGGCCACTGCGCCGACAGGAAATCCGCCGCCGATAATCTTTCCGAAAGTCGTGAGATCCGGCGTGATGCCGTGAGGGTGACAGGCACCGTGATAATCCAGCCGGAAATTCAATACTTCATCGGCGATCAGAAGAATGCCGTGACGCGCGGTTTCTTCGCGCAACCACGGCAGAAATCCCGGGCGGGGCGCAATCATCCCGATTCCCAGCGGCATTGGATCCACCAGCACGGCGGCTAATTCGTTTTTGTTCCGCTCGATCAATTTGCGGCAAGCCTCCGGCCGGTTCCATGGCAATACCACCACGTCGCGCGCCACGCTCTCGGGCGTGCCTGGTTCGATGATGGACGCGGGAGCGTCAGCTTCGCCCCAAACGTCCGGCGTGGGACCTTCGCTCACCTGCACGTAGTCGTAGATGCCGTGATACGACCCTTCGAACTTTGCGATCTTGTGTCGACCGGTGAAGCCTCGGGCGGCCTTGACCGCGAGCATCACGGCCTCGCTGCCGGAATTGCAGAAGCGGATCTGTTCCACGTATGCGACGCGCCCGGTGATCAACTCGGCCAGCTCTACCTCCTCTGGAGTCGGCATGGTAAATGCGGTTCCGAGCGCTACGCGGCGTAGTACCGCTTCAGTCACCCGGGGATGGGCGTGCCCCAGAATCAGCGACGTGTAGTTATTCAGAAAATCGACGCGCTCCTCGCCCTCCACGTCCGTGATGCGACAGCCGCTCCCGCTGCGCGCATAAATTGGATAGGGCGCTAGCGCCACCGAGTGCCGCGTATTGCCGCCGGGCATCACCCGGGATGCACGCTCGTAAAGCTGCCTGGACAATGCGCCCGCATCGCGGTATTTCGCCAAAGAAGTTCCTGCCACTGTGCTCTTCATCAACCCCCCGCCTGTCGCAGCTCCGCCAGCATGCGGCGAAGCGCGTTCTCTATCCGTGCCGTCTCTTGCGCTACGCGTGCCGGATCCTTCAACCGGATGGCTTCCGCCAATCCGGGCAAAGGCTGGCCATCGTACAACGAATAAATGTTCCAGCCGTAGATCACATGCCGATACCAATGTTCGGCTGGGCTGCCACTTTCATCCAATAAATCCTGCTCCAGGTGGGTCAGGTGATCGTTCAACGACGCGCTGGATTTATCAGGCCAGCGTCCGCTCTCGACATTCTCGTCGATGCGCCGTTCCAGCGCTTCAGACCGAGTCGCGATCTCCGCCGCAAGCGCTTTCGAGTGATCCAAATCGAGTTTCAGAACACCCCATGTGCCCGCGTCGTCGAGATAGTCAGAGATCTTGTGCGCGTAACGCGAGTACCTGTAAGGCAAGACCAACGCGTCGGCCAGCCGCATAACCGACACACCGAAAACCTGCGCCAGCGTCCGCGCCACATGAAACCCAGGATCGCTGAAGTGTTCCACGTAATATCGCGAGTCGTAATTGGAATGATAAGCGCCGTAGCTGCCTTCAAAATCATACTGCACCGACAAAGTGGGCAAACCCAGGTAATCCTGAAAAGCCACGAAATCGGCGCCGCTGCCAAGTGCAGCCAATTCAACCTCGAGATCCTTTGGACCTTTGCGCTCAGCCCGCCACTCGTCATAGACAGTGCCGTGTCCGTTGAGGGCCGGCACATCTTCGGTCACCTGAACCAGAAAATCGCGCAACGATGGCGTTCCACCGCCGAAAAAATGGCCTTGCATGAACAGATCCGTATTGATGTAGGCTACCGCCTTTTGGCGCAGCTCTTTCTCGAACGCTTCGGCGTACTCGGTGGATCCAACCAGTCCGGGCTCTTCGGCGTCCCAGAAGGCGAACACGATAGAGCGATCGGGTTTCCACCCCTGCTTCGCCAAGGCCGCAAGAGATCGCGCGGTTTCATAGACGGCCGATGTTCCGCTTCCCGGGTCCATCCCACCGAACGTCCAGGCATCGTGATGCGTCCCGAGCACCACCCAGCGATCGGGATTCCTTCCAGGCAGCCTGGCGATGATGTCGCGGATAGGGCGGCGGCTGGCGTCCATCTGCACATTCATGTGGACCACCGCGGGTCCAGCCCCCAGGCGATACGCGAACGGCAGAGCGCCCTGGAAACCGGCCGGCACTGCGGGGCCGCGCAATTGTCCCAGGATCTTGGCGGCCTCTTTGTAGGAAAGAACGATGGCGGGAATGCGGGGCAGTGTTGGCACGGTGGCGGGATCCAGCACCTTCGAGTCGGCGCGCGCTCCCACGCCCGGCGATAGCGGATCGCCGTGCCAAAACCAGCTATATTTCCCGTTGCCATCCTGCGACTGAAAATCGGCGCGCCAGGGGCCTTCGGGCCATGTCAGTCCCTTGGCATAGCCATCGTCGGCTGGATCGCTGTAGATAATGATGGCGGCCGCACCGTGCTCCTGCGCGGTATGGATCTTTACTGCCCGATGGCTTCTGGCGTATCGGGCTATCACGATTTTGCCTCGAACGTCGACTCCCGCAGCTTCCACCTGGGCGTAGTCGGGCGGCAATCCATAATTCACGTACACCACCGGCGCCCGAACTTCGCCCGACGCGGAGTAGGCGACGAATGCTGGCACTAATTCCGGATTCGCCGAGTCCGGGTCCAGCGGATTCGCCGGCTCGCGAACATTTAACGGCTGCTTGGTTGGTTCGACGAGCTCCGCGCTGATAGATCGCGGCGTCGACAGATACACCTGAAACTCGTGAACCTCGGTCTCGAGGCCGGCGCGTTCCAGCCCTTGCCGAATGGTCTCGGCAACCGCCATGGATGCGGGCGTGCCCGCCATGTGCGGCCGCTTGGTAATGGTTCGATGGAACTGCGAAATCGAGTCAATGGAGAGCTGGGCCGTATATTTCGCTTCGGCATCGCGCTCCTGAACGATGGAGCGGCTCGAAAAGCCCAGCCGTGCCTCGGGACTAGAGTGGTGCGCCGTTGGCTGCGATTTCCCTCCGCACGCAGCGGCAAAGGCAAGCGCCAATGCGGCGCAAGCGGCGGCGCAGGGACGAAAGGATGTGCGTGTCATCTCGGCACCATGATAAGCATGCGCACTGGCGCGCGCCTTCGATGATCGCACGTTTGCGGTCTGGCTTAAAAGGTTTCCTTCGACCTTTCCGGCAACGCCCGGCGAAGGTTCTTCGCATTCCTGCCATGAACGATGGCAGGACCTCTCAGTCTGGAAGTGCGGGGGCCGGCAACCAGCTGCGCGGCCGTACTCGAGTAGCCTGACACGCTGATGGTCGACATCTCATTCGCAGCCTCGAGGGTCTGAAAATAAATGCGCACATCGCCGTCTGTCAGTCCGCTGGCCGGCAGCGTGAAATTGACCTGAGCTAAACCGGCGAATCCGGGCGCCAGACCGGCGAACAGGACGTTGGCCGGTAAGAAGTTGGTTCCGTCATCAAGATATATGATGACGTCCGCGGCTTCGACGCTGATGCTCACTGGGCTACTGGGAGCGGCCACGCCATCGGCCACCTGCGGGGTTACAGGTCCCAGGCCATTCATGAACATGATGACAGTCTCGCCAGGCTTGGCTGGGCTGCCGGCCTTGACCTCGGAATAATCCGAATGCAGAATTGCTCCGGCTCCGATTCCATTGGCGGTAAGCGTGTAAATTCCCGGCGCCGAATTATCGACGTACACCGTTACCATGTTCGACTTCGACCCGTTCACCACCACCTGGAACGTAGCAAAAGGCGCACCCGAAATCCCGTAAGGAATCAGAGCGCTGATCTGGTTCTGGCTCACCAGATACACCGGAGCCTCCTGCCCATTGACGAAAACCTGCACGTCCCCGAGCGTGGTCGGAATCGGGAGCACTTTGTCGACTTGCGTAGATACGCCGAAGGTGCCGTACAGGCTCACCAGCTCACCAGGAGTGAATGCGTTTGTGATCGGCGTGTAATTGGCTGCGTTGGTAATCCCGATCGGATCAATCCACACCGTGGGAGTCGGCTTAAACGACGGAGCCTGAACCCCGATGATGAGCGAGAACTGTTGGTTGGATCCGATCTGCATCAGCGCTTTCCCGTTGGCGCCGGCCAGGTAGGTGTAAGTGTTGCCGTCGTAATAGGAGCCGTCGGCTCCTATGGTTACAGAGCTGTTGAAGGTGTTGTCGTAGCTTCCATTGGTAACGTCGTCAACCCGTTGGTGCGAGATCAGGGCTCCCTGCCCGTTGGCGTTGATGGAACCATACAGAGCATCCAGAATATTCAAATTGGTGGGAAGAATGTCTTCCATTCCGGCCGAAAAGTAGGTTCCGCTCAAAAGCGAATTGGAACTCGTCCCAGAAGGTGCGCGAAATCCGAAGAACATGTCCGATCCTGTTGCCGAGCCTCCGACGAACCAATTACCATCGGCCGACACATACAGAATCTTTGCGCCGCCGACGATTTCGGTCTCGCTGTCCGAGCTTCCGGGAAAAGTCATGATTCCGCCCGACGCGCCGGTAAAGGCATAGGTGGAGGCGGCAACGTTCTGCGTTACGGTGTTGCCAGACTGCACATTTTGTAACGAGCCAGTCACGGTGAATGCCGCGATATTCCCGTGTCCGTCGGAGTTCAAGTCGAAGTAGCCCTGCCGCGCCCTCGAGGCGTCCGCATTGGGGAAGTCCAGCGTGCCCACCGTGAAGTGGCCCGCGAGAATACCGTTGGAAGCCGACTGCGGCGCTCGAACCGCGATAAAGAGATCGAAGTAGTCATCTTCCGTTGAGCTCGCAATGACGACGGGTTGGCTGAAGGACCCGAAAAGAGTCGCCGGGTAGAGAGGATTGTCCAGTTGGGTGATGCCGTTCGATTGCACGCCATACGTTCCCCCGTCCAGCGAAGCGCAGTATCCCTTGCCGCCGGTCCCGGCCGAATCGGCCAGTTGCGTATTCGAGAGCGTGTACTTTCCCGCGCCGTTGAACGTGATGGCGCCGGTCAGGGTGCAGGACTCGATCAGGTTGCCACTCTGGTCGGGGAAGAAATTGACGTACCGGAACAGGTATTTTCCGTTGAGGCTCGCCGTCCCGCTGGTATCGAAATTTTGAGCCTCCATCCGTGCCGGTGCTACCGCCATCAAAAGGGCGCTGCTTAGAAGGAGAAGTGTTCGGTACATGCGCGTCATCGTCATTGGCCCTTGCTCCAATTCAAGATCAAGTTGTAGGCATCCACGCTGCCCAGTCCAGTGGCGAAATTCCAACCGCTGGTAGCGGCAAAGGCTGGAGCATACGTTTGGCCGGACGTCGATAGTCCACCATTTCCGCCGAACGCGGTACCCTGGGCCCCGCGACCCCTTCCCTCGAAGCCGGTTCCGAAGCAGTTTATATCGCCCGAGCAGTTGACCGCGATGTCGCCCGTGGTGATGCTATGGAACATCGATGAGGCGACGGAGCTGGCCGCGAGTTTGTAGTAAACCGGATTGGGGTTACCCTGGGCGACTCCTCCCATCTTCTGGTTCACCAGCGCCTGAATGCCAGCCATGATCGGTGAAGAGAATGAAGTGCCGCCCGCGCCGGACCAACTATCCGGCGGGCCTGAACATGGCGACCCTGAACTGCTACTAGGATCGGAAAAACAGTACACGTAATAATGGCCCCAGAATCCGCTGGATGCGAAGAGCGATACGTCGGGAAGATCCCGCACGCCGTCGCTCGGGATGCCGGGCACTCCGGTTTGCCAGGAAGGTTTGGAGTATCCTTTGCAGCTGCCCCCTACCACGAAATTTGCCGCGGGAACCCCGGTTGCGCACCCGCTTGGCCCTCCACCGCCCGCGGTTGTTGTAAAGGTGTCGTATTGTTGCGCCAAGTTGCTTCCACAAAAGCCGGCGGAGCCGTAACCGGCCGAATAGCCGAAATAGCCCGCCAGAACGGAACCCGCGCACGACTCGTTCCAGGGAATCTCAGGAATGTAGGAGAGCGCCGAACCGTAGGTTGGGCTGTTGGTGGAACCCCAATACGTATTGTTCGTGCCCTGGGACGTATCGGCAAAATCGGTTCCTCCGACGGCGACATTATAGGGCGTAGAACTGGAGGAGCTTACCCCGATGCCATGGATCGCGGCTGGAAGACCCCGATCGCACGGCGCCGCCCCCGCGTCTCCCGACGAAACGAATACCGACACGCCTTCCGCCACCGCCTGCTGGTAGGCGGAGTTGTACACGGCATTCATCGCTACTCCGGTCGCCGCCTCGCACCCGCCGTAGCTGATGCTAATTATCTGGGGCGGAGCCTTGGCGTTGATCAAATTCTGACCCGCGATCAGAACTCCAAATGTCGTATCTGTGTTGGCGCACGTAACCACCTCGATTTTTGCGTCCGGCGCGGCGGCGCTGGCCCATTCGGCGTCCAGGGTCGCCTCGCCGGAGTCCTGGTTGGCTCCCGGATCTGAACAATTGGAAGGCCCCTTCGGTGGCGCGGGATTGATTGTTTCCAGGGATCCCGAAGTGTAACTCGATAATCCAAATACCTTGCGGAAAGTGCTCCAATCCGCGGCGTTGTAGAGATCGCTATCCTCGAGTACCGCGATGGTCTGTCCTTTACCCGTGTATCCAGCCGCGAAAGCCGGCTTCAAATCGTAAATTGTCGCCAGATCCTCTGGCACAACGGCCTGAGCCTGGAGGCTGTACTTGGGGGCGGACCTTCGCATCGCGGGGGGGCGAAAATCGTGCAACGACACAATCCCGGCTACCACCGGCGCCAGCGCCTCCGGGATGTGGGGATCGCTCATATTTGCGATGTGCTCTTTTCCATCCACCGAGAGCCGGTGAATTTCCGTGCCAAATGCCGCCAATACTTGGCCTGCCGTTCCGGAGAAATCGATCATCATTCCGCTCGGGTACACAGTGTTCACCGTGAAGCCGTTGGAGCGCAGCCAGTCGGAGACGGTCTCAATATCCGCAGGCGAGGGTCCGTAACTTTCGCCGAATTGGACCGCCGTCAGCCATTTGTGGAAATTGGGCGAGGAGGAATCGTGCTGTTGATCGATAAAAGCCCGCAAGGCCTGCTCCCGCTCCGGACTCCGCTGCAATTGCAGAAGCATGTGATCCATGGCGAACGTATCCGCCACTTTCCCGAGATCGTTTTGCGCGTTCGCTTCAGGGCGTGTGTTCCCGGCGAGCGTGTGGAGCCGGCCTGGATCGACGGGCCGGGTAATGAAAACCCGGGCCGCGGGTACGTTTTCGGCGCTCTGCGCTAAGAGAGCGGACGTTAAGCCCAGCGTGAGTCCGCAGCAACACGACCAACGCAATAAGACAGACTTAGTTGGAAACTTCATCGGCATCGGGCATCCTCGCAAAATTAGGTTGGCTAGAATAACGTTCGACTTCCGGACCATGACGATCAATCAACTTTACCGCAGCGCGCAGTCAGACGCGACCACTGGTCGTAAAACAGGCGTGGCGACGCGCGGGATGGAGCGCGCGAATCGAGCCTCTAAAGAGCCTGTCTGTTCGGTTTTCAGAACAACCAGGGCTAACCGATTGATTCTGCGTCAATGAGTCGGGAATACCAATGCCGAATTGTGGGGAGTTTGTTCGGGTTTCCGAAAAAGAGTTCGCTAAGTTTTTTGGCTGACCATGGCGGCGTGGGGCTACCTTGGAACTATCGGGAGCATCAGGCGCGACGGATGCCCAGCGTCGTGAAGAATGGTTTGCTCGGCGCGCAGCAGTTTCAAGTCTTCTCCGAATGCGCCGCCGCTATTGGGATTGCGGTCAAAACGCGGAAAATTGCTGCTCGATATATCCAACCGGATGCGATGACCGGCTTTGAACAGATTGCTGGTCGCGCCGACGTCGATTGTGATCTCGACAGGCTGGCCTGGCTCCAGCAGTACCGGCTGCGTCTTGCTGTCGCGATAACGCGCCCGCAGGATTCCGTCGTTGAGCGCCCGCGCCGTCCCATCCGGAAACACGTCCACCAGTTTGGCCGTGAAATCGGTGTCCCGCGCCGACGACTCCACCCATAACTTCACGCTGATGGGCCCCGTGACTTCGATGCCTTCTTTCAGTGGCGCGGTGCTGTAGACCAGCACGTCGGTGCGCTTCTCGATATCGCGTTGATCCGAAGGGGTTCTCGAATACCCGCCTTGCGCGCCGGTGGGGACCGGATCCGCCGGATCGTAGACGAACTGGTCGCGGGGCGCGCCGGTGGGAGAATCCGGGCCAAGCATTCCATCCCCCGCCGCCGTGTTCGCATGCCCGCCGCTAACGAGATAGTATGCCGTGGATCGCGCGCGCGCCAGCGGCCATTCCTGTTCGTCCCGCCACCGATTTTCTCCCATGACAAAAATGCGCACCGGCGCGCCCTCGATAATCGCAGGATCTCCGTCCTGCAACCAATACCCGAACCAGCGAGCGATCAGCTCCTGAGAATCCAACCCGGCCTGGGATCCAAAATCGACATCACCGATCTTGGTGCTCTGCAGTGTCGGCCGCGCATGCGTCCATGGACCGATCACCAGCCGCTGATAGCGGCGCGCTTGCTCAGTAGCCGCGTGCGTCCGCAATCCCATAAAATTGCGCAAGGTGCCGGTCAGCAAAGTGTCGTACCAACCGGTGAGATGGTAAGCCGGAACCTGAAATTGATCGTGCCGCGCCTCGATGTCAAACGTGCGCCAGTACGCGTCGTAGCTGGGATGATCCAGCATGAGGAAGTAGCCCGGAGCATACTTGCGAATCTCCAGCGCGTCCATAGATTTGAGTGGTACGTGCCACAGCCATTGCTCGCGAAACAACTTCGACTCGGCATCGTTCAATCCGGCCGGACCATCGCGATCAACTTGAGGCGTCAACATGCGCCGGCGAACGTCCACTGCCTGGTCGAGATTCCACCCCAAGCCGTCGCTCAAGTAGAAAGCCCCCCCTTGAAAGACCATGTCGTATCGGCTGGCATAGGAAGACGCGGGAAACAGAGCGACCAGCGCCGGCGGTTTTAACGTGGCGGCCAGAAGCTGAGTGGACGCCAGATAGCTGCCACCGTACATTCCCACCTTCCCGTTTACGTAGGGCAATTGCGCAACCCACGCGATGGTGTCGAACCCGTCCTGGGCTTCGTCGTGCGGCCTAGCCACGCCGTCCGACATGTAGCGCCCGCGCGTGTCCTGGATCACCACCACAAAGCCGCGGCCTGCGAGCGCGCTAAATTCCCCAACAGCGCGCGCCGGGTTCTTCGAATATGGAGTTCGCTGCAACAACGCCGGAAAGCGCCCGGGTGCTCGTGGATGATAAACGTCCGCGCGCAGAACCGTGCCGTCGCGCATTGTGGCAGGGACGTTTTTCTCGATGCTGATCTCGTGGCGAGCGGGGACTTGCGATTCGGCCCGGCCTACCAAGAGGAGGCCCGCCAGCGCCATCCCGGCACGGATCGTTCGCGATTCCATTTCTATTTGGGGAACGGCGATAGCTGCGGCTTAGCACCCGGAGCAAGAGGCGATCGCGCCGTATTCATGATCATCGACAGGTAGGTGTAGTATCCCTCGAGACTCGCGGCCTCGACGATGCCCGCCTCGCCGAACTTCGCCAACATGCTTGCATAGGTCGGATCGCTGACGCTTTGGTTGTGCAATAGCTCATTACAGAAATCGTAGATCAACGCTTCGTCGTCCGCCATGTGCTCCGGACGCCGGCCATCGGCCACCGCCGAGAGTATGGCCGGGCTTAACCCTGCCCTTCCCGCGAGAGTGCTGTGGGCGGCCCACTCATAGTTGTTCGTCCAATGGCGCGCGGCAATCATGATGGCAAACTCGGTGAGCTTCGGGCTGAGGGCGCTGTTGTTCAGATTGTGCAGGCGCAGTTCGAGCGAAGGAACCACCAGATCCGGAACTCGCAGGATCACCGACCAGGGAGGCCCAGTCAGATCCTGTTTACGCAGGTCTTTGTAATCTTGCACAGCTTTCTTCTGCGCATCCGTCATCTTTTCCGAAGGGATGGGGGGCATTCGATCTTGAGCGCCTAAGTCGACGCAGTGCCAAAAACCAACAACCAAGAACGCTGCAACAAGTCTACTCATGGTCACACTCCATTTCGATTCACCTGCTTTATTGCGGATCGCCACCGACACGAGTTCCCCCGGGACCGACGATGGTCTTGGGAGCCGGCGGCCCGTTGAGCGGATTCAATCGTCCTCCGACCTTGAAGCTCCAAACCAGATCGCCCCGCGATTCCCGTGAGCCATCTCGACTCCCTCCGGCCGCGATGGCGACGTACTGCTCGCCATCAATTTCGTACGTTGCGGCAGGCGCATCCGCGCCGAAGCCGGTCTGGAAACGCCAAAGCTCTACACCGGACTGGGAATCGAACGCGCGAAAGAAGCCGTCTGAACCGCCATGGAAGATCAATCCGCCGGCGGTAGCCAGCAGGCCGCTTCCGAATCCAGCCGGGTAAGGGACTTCCTGCTGCCACACGCGCTTGTTCGTCCGGGAATCCAGCGCGGTGATCAAGCCATACTCCCGCGTCCCTTCGATTGGAATTCGTGTGGCGAGGTTGAACTGGCGCGTGGCCACTTCGGTGGCGAAAAACAAATACCCGGACTGCGGGTCGTAAGCGCCTGGCGCCCAATCGCCGGAAGCCGACGGTTGAGCGATCTTCGTGTCGCTCCAATGCGGCGTAAACATGCAACCTTGTTCATAGCCTTTAACAGCCTCACCACATTGCGGAGCAGTGGGATCGCCGGATGGAATGGGTTGCGTGGCCACCGTCTTCTGCCGCAGCTCCTGCGGAACGGGCTTCTCTGGAATATCGATCAGCGGTTTCCCCGAAACACGATCCAGAATGTAGACCCAGCCTTGCTTGGAATGAGCCGCGAGGGCGTGGCGCATTTCTCCGTTGTAGATTTGGTCGAACAAGATGAGCGGCGTTGGGAGATCAAAATCCCAAAGGTCGTGATGAACCGCTTGATAGTGCCACTTGTATTGGCCGGTCATCGCGTCCAGCGCCACTACCGAACAGGTGAAAAGATTGTCGCCGCCTCGTGTGGATCCGTTGTAGTCCGGCCACGGATTTCCGGTGTTGACATACAGCAGTCCGAGGTCCGGATCCAAAGCGGGCTGCACCCACATGGCCCCACCGCCGGTCTTCCAGGACTCGCCTTCCCAGGTATCGTTGCCAGGTTCGCCCGGACCAGGGATCGCCCACCAGCGCCACACTTCGTTGCCGGTCTTGGCGTCGTGGGCAGTCAGGCGGCCACGCAACCCGCCATCGCCGCCCGAGATGCTCACGTACACCAAGCCCTTGAAGTAGAGCGGCGGCGCCGTGATGTATTTGCGGAAGGTCTTGGGGACATCTTCACCCAGTTCGTGCTTCCAGAGCAGCTTGCCGGTCTTTTGATCCAGCGCCAGCAAATAAGTCACAGGCTCAGGGCGACCCGTCGCCGGCACCGGCTTTCGGATGTCAGTGAGAACGCCGAACACCATGCCATCGCCGATTCCCACGCCTCGCTTGGCCTTGTTGTCGGGAGTTTTCGGATCGGCTTCCGGGCGAAACTCCCAGATAGTTGCGCCGGTCTTGGCGTCGAGCGCAAAAATGTCTTGCTGGCCAGTGGTGATGTACATCACGCCGTCCCTTACGACCGGCGTGGCTTGCTGCGAGAATCCCGGCCCAAATCCCGAGTTCAAGCGCGCCATCCAGGCGCCTTTGAGGGTCTTCACGTTGGAGCGGTTGATGCGTGAAAGCAGGGAGTAGCGCGTGTTTCCCCAGTCTCCTCCCACCAACGGCCACTCGGTGGATGCGGGTTGCCGGTAGCTGGTTGTCTGAGCCGAAGCGATCCCCATCCCCATCAGCAGGAACGCGAGACTCGCACGCAGTGGCATCTTATCGCCTGTCTTATTCGTAAAACTGTGGTGATTTTTTGAGCTTGCGATTGCCGATCATATCGTGTTGGATCCACAGTTGCGCGCCGCTGCTCTTGATCAACGCTTCCACTTTTGCCCGGGACGCCACATATTCCGCATTGGTGAGCGTCGGAAAGGTGTGAAATTCGCGTTCACCCGGGAAGTGGTAAAGATCACCGCTCAGCAGCACTGGCCCGGTCTTGGGTAGCCGAACCAATAGGCATTGATGGCCCGGCGTATGCCCCGGCGTCGAGATGAGGGTGGCCGTGCCATCGCCGAAAATATCGTAATCTCCGTCGATGGTGATCGTCTTACTATCTTTCAGCTTGTCGTACTGGTCCGGCTTGGCCGACGTCCCTGCAACGGCATCGCTGAACATGAAATCGCGCTCGGCTTTCTGGACGATCCAGGTTGATCCGGCATAATCGTTGGCATTCCCGGAATGGTCTCCATGCGCATGGGACAGGGCCAGATAGGTGATGTCGGCGGGTCCGTAACCGATCTCAGCCAATTGGCTTCGCAAGGATTTGTCGATCTTGTCGTGCTTGGGCCCTCCTCCTTCCGGGCGATTGTAAACCGCGTCGTTCAGGCCGGTATCCCACAATAACTTTCCCCTCGGATGCACGATGAGAAAACACGGATCCGACATGTCCACTGACGCAACTTGATCGCGTTTGAGACCGTAAGCCCCAGGATCGCGGTCCTTGAGGGTCGCGCAATCGAAGACGTACATCTTGATGGGAGTTTGCGCTTCGGCACGCTCGAGAGGATAGAGAGCACCGCTGCCCAGGATCAACGTTGCTGCACTCAGGATCCGTACGATTCGGCTCATGGTGATACTGTATCGCTTCCTGACATCTCGGCTATGATTAGGTCCATGACCGCGCAGGCGTATGACCTGGTCGTGATCGGGATGGGCGCAGCCGGGCTTTCAGCGGCCGTGAGCTATGCCGAATCTGCCGTGGCGCACGGCCGGGCGCACCGCATCGCCGTACTCGAGCGTTCGCCCGAGAATGAACGCGGCGGAGCCACCAGATACACCAGCTCCTGGTTCCGAATCACCGAAGACCGGCAGCTCGATCCGAAGTTCATCGACACGATGGAGTCCGTTTCCGGCGGTCTTGCCGACCTCGACTACTGCCGGACGCTGGCCCGCGAAGTTCCGCACTCGCTCCGCTTCCTCGACGAGCATAATGTCCCCACGACTTACTTCAAGCAGGGGCTGCCGAACCGCAACACTGGCGGCGGCCTCGGGATGCCGGTCGGCGGCGGGGCGGCGATTGTTCAGGGGCTCGCCGGCATTCTAGAGCGGACCGCTGGGTCGGAGATCCTCTATGAGACTGAGGCGGTCCGGTTGAGCGTATCTGATGAAGGACTGATCGATGGCGTGCTTGTGCGTGGGCGCGACGGCCTCCTGCGGCGTCTGGGCGCCGGCTCTGTCGTCATCGCGAGCGGCGGTTTCGAGGGCAACAAGGAGATGCTCACGCAATACCTCGGCGAGCGCGCTTGCGACATGCCGTTAATCGCGCCGGGACCCGGCAACAATCGCGGTGATGGCATCCGGATGGCAATGGAAGTCGGCGCGGACACCGCCGGCCAGTTCGACATGTTTCATGGCGAGCCCGTGGACACACGCACCAGGAAGCCGGACGCGGTGATCTATCCATACCCGTACGCGATCGTTGTGAACCGGCATGCGCGGCGGTTTTACGACGAAGGCAAGAACAGCTTCGACTCGACTTTCGAAGAGTTCGCCTACGAGATCTGGCGTCACCAGGAACAGCGGGCCTTCTTGATTGGCGACCAGACCAGCCTCTCGGTCCGCGGCTTCACGGACGTGGCATTCACCGATGTTCCGCCGGTGACCGCGGACACCATCGGCGGGCTGGCCGTGCAGCTAAGTCTCGATCCCAAGGCGCTCGAGTCGACTGTGGCCGAGTACAACGCGGCGATCGGGCCGGGTAAGTTCGACCCGTACATCTTCGATGGCAAAAGCACCATCGGATTGACTCCGCCGAAATCGAACTGGGCGTTCCCGCTCAACTCGCCGCCATATATCGCCTATCCGCTGACATGCGCGATCACCTTTACCTTCGGAGGTATACGGACCGATTCGTCAGCACGCGTGGTGAGCCCGGCCGGCACACCGATTCCGGGATTGTACGCGGCCGGCGAAGTAACTGGCCTCTACTATCACGCATACCCGGCCGGCACCTCGGTGATCCGCGCAATCACCTTCGGCCGGATCGCTGGAGCCCACGCGGCGGCACTTACGCGATCCTAAGGAAGCGCGAAGACCCAGACGGCTCCGCCTTCTGGAACCTCGGGGTATTCTCCCGGGAACACTCGGTTCAGGTTCGCTTGCACCCCGCGCGAATCGCCGCCCCAACCTGCATGGACCGCGATGTATTGTTTGCCATCCACGGTAAACGAAGTCGGCGGCGCCAGAATGCCCGAGTTGGTGGGAAATTCCCAGAGCAGCTTGCCCGTGGCCGCATCGAACGCGTGCATCTTGCGATCATTGGTTCCGCCGCTGAACACCACGCCGCCGGCGGTTACCAGCATTGATCCCCAGTTGGGACTCTTGGCATAATCGTGCTTCCACACCTGCTTGCCGGTGTCCACATTCCACGCTTGCACTTCGCCGAAGTGATCGGCGCCTGGCCTGGTTGACATCGGCGCGATCTGCACTCCCGTGAATCCCTTGCCAGCCGAATACTCGATTTCAGTTCCCATCGATAAGCCGCACATATTGTCGTTGGCGGGAATGTAAATCATGCGCGTCTTCGGACTGAACGCGATGGGGGGCCAGTTCTTGCCGCCGTGCAACTCCGGACAATAGTCCGCCTGCTTTCCCGTCCCCGGCTTGCGCGCCGGATCCACGTCGGGACGTCCGGTCTCGGGATCCAGGCCGCGGAACACGTTCTGGTAAATGTAAGGTTTGCCTTCGATAAACTTGATCCGTCCGCCGGTAGTGGAATCGCCGCGATCGAGAAACCACAGGTAGCCGTCGCGAGCGACGTCGATCAGCCCCTTGAAGGTGCGTCCGTTTCGCTGGTAGTCAACCAGGATGGGCGGTGAGACTTCGTCCCAGTCCCACGAGTCGTTCGGATTGTACTGGAAGTGTCCCTTGATTGCGCCGGTAGAGACATCCAGAGCGATGGTCGACGAGACATAGAGATTGTC
>Ga0209415_10006446_pt1 | contig 20862 bp, 17 predicted proteins | sample PeaSoiSIISIP2007_FD_187696 | JGI IMG/M metagenome (GOLD analysis project Ga0209415, IMG submission 187696) | Peat soil microbial communities from Weissenstadt, Germany - SII-SIP-2007 (SPAdes) (version 2) | ecosystem: Environmental > Terrestrial > Soil > Wetlands > Peat | place: Germany...
GCCGGCCTCCCCCGACTCTCCCGATCCGCAATCCCTTCCTCCCAAGAAGTTTGCGCGCTCGTTGAGGCGATTAGTGGCCCGCGACAGCCGGGAGCACTTCTGGGCGTTACTCGACCTCCTGGACGCGCGGCCGGCGTTAAAGAAGACGCTCCTCATCGGGGTGCCCGCATTTGCCATTGCAGTCGGTTTCGGCGTCTGGGGCTACCATCACTGGGCAAGGACCAACGCGATCCGCATCGCCCGCCAATGGCTGGACGCGGACCGGCTCGACCGGGCCGGAATCGCCATCCAAGATGCGCTCGCGACCGAGCCTGGCCTGCCGGCCTCGTGGCGCCTTGCGTCGGAACTGGCGTGGAAGAGGGGAAATCGGGCCGCCTCCGTCGAATTTGCGAAGAAGGCCGCGGAGGTCGGCCGCTACCAAGCCGACGACGTGCTCGCTTGGGCCGAGGCCTCGATCCTCTCCGATGATGCCGAGCAAGCCCAGGAAGCCGAAACGTACCTGGACCCGGCGACTGCGCGCGTGTCGCCCCGGGCCCTGCGGCTCGCCGGAGAAATCGCCCGCCGAAGCCGGCGTTTTGCGGACGCGCGCGACCAGTTTCAGGCCGCGCTCCAAGCGGACACTAAGGCCGGCGCCCAATTCCCTGCGGTCGACGAGATCCCGCTCGGGATCGTCTGCCTGCAGGCTGGCTCGACCGCCGACCGGACCCGGGGGCAAGCCCTCTTGGCCAAGTGGGCTTCCGATCCCAATTGGGGCGTCGAGGCCTTGCGCGCTCTCCTAGCGGACGCGGTCGCCCACCGCGAGCGCGAGGCGGCCGCCCGGTGGGCGGAGGGTCTGCGGACAAACCCGCGCTGCACTCTGGGCGACATTCCGGTCTGTCTTCAGGCGCTCGAGGATTCCGACCCGGCGCGCTACCAGGCCATGCTCGCCCCGCTGGAGGACAACGGCCGCTCGAGCCCGGCCAAGGCCGCCCAGCTCCTGGGCTGGCTCACCCAAATCGGCCAGGCCGCGGAGGCCGTCCGCTGGGGCGAATCGCTCGATCCGGCCGCCGCGCGCAAGCCGCCCATCGCCGCCGGCTTCGCCGAAGCCCTGCGGTCCACGCACCGTTGGGCGGACCTGCAGGCCTGGGCCGACCGAGGGGACTGGGGCTCGGATCTCGGGTTCTTGGGACAGGCCTACGGGATGCTGGCGGCGCGCCAATTGGGCGATCGACCCAAGGCGGATTCGTTGTGGGAGAGCCTGCTTGCCGCCGGGCGCTTGAGCCCGGCCCACGCGCTCTTTGCCGGCGACCTGCTGTACGCATGGGGCTGCCCCAAGGAGGCGGCCGCACTCCTCTGGGCCGCGTCGGATCGGCCAGATTTGGCGTATCAGGCGCTAGGCTCCCTGGCACGCCTGTACCAGGTGCAGCACGATGCGGCGGGGCAGTACCGGGCGTTCAGCCGGCTGAATGCGATGCGGCCCGCCGACCGGAAGATCGCGAACAATTTTGCGTACTTCGCGGCTGTCACCGATCTGGGAAGCCAAACGCATATCGTGCAGATCGCCGAGGACAACTTCACCCACGAGCCCGGCAATAAGATCTACCGCTCAACCTACGCATTCGTGCTCGTCTGGTCGGGGCAGGCGTCGCGGGCGATGACGCTCATGGAGCCGGTGTCGCACGATTGGCAAGAGTCGCCCGCCGTGGCGTTCGCGTATGGCGCTGCCCTGGCGGGCGTCGGGCGCAAGTCCGAAGCCAGGGAAGTGTTCGACTCGCTTAATTCGCGCGACCTCGATCCGCAGGAGGTCGACTGGATTCAGGCTGCGCTGCGCTAATGAAGATGAATGTCCTGGCTATCCTGGGCGGCACGGCGCCTCGGGCAGCAACGCCCCCATGATCCGCGATCTCGACTCGCTTCAGGATCGTCATAGTCAGTTGAGCTGCGCTCCATTGTAACGCCCGCTCCGGGAAAAGACTCAGAGACTGACCGATGCCTCGCACTTCCAGACGCACCGCCATATTCGCTGAATCGGTGATCCGCGAGATGACGCGCGTGGCGCAGCGGCACGGCGCCATCAATCTCGCCCAGGGATTTCCCGATTTCGACCCCCCGCCCGAGCTGGTCCAGGCGGGAAAGGACGCGATGGATGCTGGCCGACATCAGTATGCGATCACCTGGGGGGCTCCCGAGCTTCGAAGCGCCCTCGCGGCCAAGATCCAGCGCTTCACGGGCCTTCCGGTGGACGAGGGGAGCGAACTCGTCGTCACCTGTGGCGCGACCGAGGCAATGATGGTGGCCATGATGACGGTTTGCGACCCAGGCGACAAGGTGGGCCTCTTCTCGCCCTTCTACGAGAACTACTCCGCGGATGCGATCCTCTGCGGCGCCCAGCCGGTGCTGGTCCCGCTCCATCCGCCCGAATACCGCTTTGACGAGGACGAGCTCCGCCGCGCGTTCGCCGGCGGCCTAAAGGCTTTCGTCCTCTGCAACCCCTCAAATCCGTGCGGCCGGGTCTTCACTCGCGCCGAGTTGGAGACGATCGCCGCGGCCGCCGAGGAGTTCGACGTTTTCGTCCTGACGGACGAGGTTTACGAGCACATCGTCTTTGCGCCGCACCGCCACACCTATTTCTCCACTCTGCGCGGAATGGCGAGGCGCACGCTCATGTGCTCCTCCCTGTCGAAGACGTTCTCTATCACGGGCTGGCGGCTGGGCTACGTGCATGCGGCCCCCGAGATCATCGCCCAGGCGCGCAAGGTGCATGATTTCCTGACCGTGGGTGCCGCGGCCCCACTACAGCACGCCGTCGTAACGGCGCTTAACTTTCCCGGCAGCTACTATGACGGCCTCGCGGCTGTCTATGCCCGCTCGCGGGACGTCCTGCTCGGATACCTGGACCGGGTCGGGCTCCCCTACACCCGGCCCGAGGGGGCCTACTTTGTCATGATTGACATTTCGTCCCTTGGCTGGGCAAGCGACGTCGAATTCTCCCACTGGATGACCCGGGAGATCGGCGTCGCGCCCGTCCCCGGCTCGAGTTTCTTTGCGCCCGGCGAGAACCGATTCATCCGCCTTAACTTCGCAAAGAAACCGGAGACGCTTCACGCCGCCGGGGAGCGTTTGCTTCGGCTCAGGGGGTCGAAGGCGCCGGGCCGATGATCGGCATTTCGCACTGGCTCCGTCGTCGCTGGCCAAATTCCTCGGATGCCTGAGGCGGGCAACCGGGCCCCGCTGGGGCCGGGTGCGGTATTCCCATGTGCCCTGGGGGCCTTTTCCAAACGCGGCCGCCGACTGGAGCGGAACCCATTCCGAATTCCGCGGCGTGGCTTTTGGCAGGTGGTGGGCTCATGGGCGCGTTGGCGAGTCTCCAGAACCCAAGATTGGATGGGTGTGACGCCGTGTGTTGGATGGACACGCGCTTCTCGCGGTGGTTGGATTTGGCTCTCGTGAATATCCATGACGGAGGGTTCGATCCTCCTCGCCCGCTCCATCCTGCGCAGGCGGCCCGGGGCGCCACCGGACGCCCGTTTGCGGGATGATCTCCCAGTTCGAGGTCCCTTCCACGCTTGTCGTTGGCGCCGGCGCTTCGCGGGAGGCCGTCGCGCAGCTCGGCCGAATCGGCGCGCGGCGGGCGCTGTTCGTCACTGACGCGTTCATGGTGTCCTCCGGCCGGGCGGGGGGCGTTGTCCGGGACCTTGAGCGGGCCGGCATCGCGGTCGCGCTCTTCGCGGGCGTGCAGCCCGACCCCACGGACGCGAACGTCCGCGATGGCCTTCTCGCCTTTGCGAGCGGGAACTGCGACGCGGTGGTGGCGCTCGGCGGAGGCAGCTCGATCGACGCCGCCAAGGCCATCGCGATCATGACGGCCAACTCCGGGCCCCTCAGCCAATACCAGGGATACCACAAGGTGCCCCGCGCAGGGGCGCCCCTTCTGGTCATCCCGACGACGGCTGGGACCGGCAGCGAGGTCACGAAGGTGGCGGTGATAACGGACACCGCCCGCAACGTGAAGATGATGATGCTCGACCGCCACCTGCTTCCCCTGGTGGCGCTGATCGATTACGAGCTCACGCTTAGCATGCCGGCCTCTCTCACCGCGCACGTCGGCGTGGACACGCTGACGCACGGCATCGAGGCCTACGTCTCTCGCAAGTCGACCGCCCTCACGGACCCGCTCGCGCTCGAGTGCGTGCGCCTTGTCGCGGAGAACCTTGAGGCTGCCTGGAGCGAGCCTTCCAACCGGCCCGCCCGCGAGGGCATGATGCTCGCCGCGACACTCGGAGGCATGGCGTTTTCCAACAGCAGCGTCGCCCTTGTCCATGGGATGAGCCGCCCCATAGGCGCGGTCTTTCACGTCCCGCACGGCCTGTCCAACGCCGTTCTGCTTCCCACGGTCACGCGTTTCTCGATATCCGGCGCCCCGGAGCGCTACGCAACCGTGGCGAGGGCCATGCGCCTCTGCGGCCCCGACGCTTCCGCGGAGGCCGCCGGAGCCTTGCTCGTCGATGGTCTCGCCAGGCTCAACGCGCGCCTCAAGGTTCCGCGGCTTGGCGAGTGCCCCGGCGTCGAACGCGCCGGGTTCGAGACGGCCGTCGGCAAGATGGCCGCCGACGCGCTCGCCTCCGGCAGCCCCCAGAACAACCCGGTTGTCCCCGCCGCCGAGGACATCATCCGGCTCTACGGGGAGGCCTGGTAGCGCCACGTCACCGCCTCGACCCGTCCGATGCCGAACAGGTATACCATCGAGCCGGCCAGGACCACGCCCGCCGTCAGAGCGAATGCCCAGGTGAAGTGGCCGGTGCGCTCGACCACGAGGCCCGTGAGCGCCGGGGCGGCCACCCCCGACAGGTTTCCGACAAAGTTCTGCAGCCCCGTCCACCTGCCGGCGGCATGGGGTCCGGCCAGGGTCTGCGTTATTGCCCAGGGGCTCGATGTGTACACGCCGTACGCGGCGCTGGCGAGCGTCAGGACGGCCATGGCCCCCCTCGCGTCCGCAATCAAGGGAACCGCCGCGACCGATGCGGCCAATCCCAGCCCGGCCACGGTGCACGCCTTTCGGACCCGCGTGGGCGCCGCCCCGGCCGCGATCGCGCGATAGGACACCCACGCGGCCACCGTGGTCGCCGCGGCGCTGCAGACAAACGGCAGCGCGCCAACCACGGCCATGTTTTCCATGGAGAAATGGCGCTCCCGCACTAGGTAGTATGGAAGCCAGGTGATCAGGAAGTACTGGAAATAGTTTCCGCAGAAGAGCCCGGCGAATGTCGCCCAGGCCGCCCCCTTGCCCAGGATCTCCCCGATGCCGGGGCCGGGTCCGCTCGGCCTCTCGACACGGCCCCGCCCGCGCGGCATCCACCTGATCCAGCAAGGCAGCCAAGGGAGCGCGCCCAGGCCGAGGACAAAGAAGAACGGGCGCCAGCCGTAGCGCGCCATGAAATAGCCGCCGGCCAGCGTGCCTAGGGCCGGCCCGCACTTGCAGCCGACATCGATCAGCGCGTTCGTCAGCCCCCTCTGGCCCTCCGTGAAATATGTGGCGAAGATCTTCGAATAGGCCGGATAGGCGACAGATTCGGCCGCCCCGAGGAACAACCGCAGGCAGAGCAGGCTGGCAAAGCCCCCCGCGAGCCCGGTGGCCGCCGTGACGGCGGACCACAGGAAAAAGCCGGCGGCCATGACCCAGTTTACGTTGAACCGGTCCACCAGCCATCCCGAGACGAGCTGGAACAGGGCGTAAGTCCAGAAGAAGGCGGAGAGCACGGCGCCCAGCCCGGCGACCGAGAGCCCAAGCTCGTCCTTGAGCAGCGGCGTCGCCACCGAGAGGTTCGAGCGGTCGATGTAGCAGATGACGACCGACGCGAAGAGAAGGGCGCTCGTGCGCCACAGCATTCCGGAATTGCCGGGCGAGACCTCTTGGGGAGGGGGCGTGACCGATTGCATCAAGCTGGCGGTGGGATCGGCCCGCCGGCCAGGCCGGTGGCGGACGATGGAGCGGCAAGAACTGCGTGCGAGTTCCCCGCGAGGCAACGAAAAATGCGGCGCCGACCGGCCGGCGGGCAGGTCCGGGCTTGCGCCCGCCGCCGGGAAGCTGTCCAGTTCGCGCTCCATCATGAGGCCGTTCACGGTGATCATAACCGATCACAGCTTCCCCGGGACCGCGACGGAGCGGGAGCTCATCGAGGCGGCAGGGGGGATTCTTGAAGTCGCGAGCTGCAGGAGCGAGGAGGATGTGATCGGGGCCTGCGGCGGCGCCGACCTATTCCTCGTCCAATGGGCACCCATCACGGAGCGGGTCCTTCGTGGCTGCCCGCGCTGCAGGACCGTCATCCGCTACGGCATCGGCGTCAACAACGTGGACCTCGCGGCCGCCACGCGCCTCGGGGTGGCGGTCGCAAACGTGCCCGATTACTGTATCGACGAGGTTGCCGACCACACGCTTGCGCTCGCGCTGGCCCTCGGCCGCCAGCTACCCGCCACGGAGAAGCGGCTGCGCGCGGGCGGCTGGGCGATTACGCCCCCTTCGCCGATGCCGGCCTTCCGCGACATGAACTTCGTCGCCATCGGCCTCGGCCGGATCGGCAGGTCCGTGCTCCTCCGGGCCAGGGTTTTCGGCTTCAGGCTTGCCGCCCACGATCCGGTTGCGCCCGAAGGGGCATTCCGCGATGCCGGCGCCCGCCGGCTACCCCTGGACGAGGCGTTTGCCGAGGCCGATGTGCTTTCCCTGCACCTTCCGCTGGGCCCGGACACGCGGCACCTGGTTTCATGTCACCGGCTCCGCAGCATGAAGCGCACCGCCGTCCTGATCAATACCTCGCGCGGCGCCTTGGTCGACACCGTCGGCCTCGCGGCCGCGCTGACGGAGGGCCGCCTCGCCGGAGCGGGCCTGGACGTGTTCGAGGACGAGCCGATCCCGCCGGGCCATCCCCTGCTTGGCTGCCCGGGCACGATACTGACGTCCCACACGGCGTGGTTCAGCGAAACGAGCGTTGTGCGTCTCCAGCGCATGGCGGCGGAGGAGGCGGTCAGGGCGCTCAGGGGCGAGCCCTTGAGGAATCGCGTGAACCGGTAGGAATGCGCCCTCGCGACTGGCCTTGAGAACGGCCCGAGCGGCATTGCGTTCTCGCCATGCAGCGGCTCCGATCGCCCGCGCAATGGAGCCGCGCGTTCAGTTCGACCTCTATGGTGCCGCCCGATGCTGCATGACCAACCACCGGATCCGACGCTTGCGCCCGCCAAGCCTGCTGCGGGCCAGGAGCTGCGCCGCGCTTAGCGCGGCAAACTTCGGTTCTTTGCCGAGGAATTGACGCGCAATGAGCCGGTTCACCGCTGTGTTTATCGCTTGGGCGGCGTTTCTTGGGCCTCCCGCCCTCGGCGAGGGAGGCAAGGATGTCTTTGCCGCGAATTGTGCCGCCTGCCACGGCCAGGATGGCAAGGCCCGCACCCCAGCGGGTCGGAAGCTGCGCGCGAAGGACCTGACCGAGAGCAAGCTGACCGACGACGAGATCAGAAGGCAGGTGAGCGAAGGCCACAAGGACCAGCGCGGGGCGGTCATGCCGCCGTTCAAGGACGTCCTCAAGTCCGATCAAATCGATGCCGTCGTCGTTTTCGTTAGAAGCCTTCGGAAATGATGCCTGACAGAGCGTGGAGTCACGAGCGCACAGGGGGGGCTTCAGGTGAACCCCGGTCCTCTCCAGGCCCGGTGGACCATACAACGGATCGCGTTTGCCTCCAAGACGGGATAGTGCCCTTCTCAATGCGAAGCCAGACTCGCCTTGCACAGGGGCGAGGCGGGAATCGCTATCAGCATCGAAATCGACAATGCCATGAAGAAGACGAAGACCCACATTAGTCCGGCCTTAATCCGAAAATTGACTAGACGCCTAGACAAGCACGAAAAGCAATTGGCGAGCCTTGGTAAGATTATCACCCGGCTTCGAAAGCAGCGGATTCTCATCAACGAAAAGTGAGAGCAGTCGCGATGATTGCCCGCGATTCGCATCGTCGCGCCCAATTGGGGTAGCCCGGGCGCGGCAGGAGCCTCCCAACCCAACGCGTATCCCTGAGCGCCGGATCTCGGCTCCGCCCGCTGTCCAGCCTTCCCAGGGCCAGTTCAGGGCATGGACAATAGCAGCCTGTTCAATGTTGGTGCCTATTATCAAACTCTCCAGGGTGCCAGGAGCGACTAAACGACTCCTTCCCAAACCGGTTGCCACGCTGGGCCTGGCGGTCGCATTGATGACCCAAACGACGGCCGGCTCAGGCCAGGGCACGGACACGGCCGGCCTGTTCTCCAAGCACGCCGTTGCTTCCGTGATGAAGTTGGCGGACAACTGGCAGATTGCGCATCCCGTGATGCCGGACGGCGACCGCAATTGGCAGCGAGCCACCTGGTATACCGGTGTGATGGCGGCTTACCGGGCCACCGGCGATCCGGTATACCTCGATCAGGCGACGCGCTGGGCGGAGGAACAGCAATGGAAACCCGGCACCGAGAAAGCCGGAGCCAATATACTCACCTGTTCACAAACCTACCTCGAACTTTTCTTTCTCAAGAACAATCCCTCGTTCATCAAGCCGACAGAGGAGTGGCTTGACTCCGGCCGTCCGAACACGCCCAGCGGCGCCAAGGTCTGGTATCTCGACGGCTCCCGTTACGTGGATTCGCTTTATGTCGGTGCGCCGACCTTGGCGATGCTGGCCAAGGCCACCGGCGACCATAGATATATCGATTGGATGAACGCATTCTTCTGGGACGTTCATCATGAGCTCTTTGATAGGGGAATCGGGCTGTTTTACCGCGACAAGGGGTTCATCGGGCAAACGACCGCCAGCGGAAAGCAGGTCTTCTGGTCGCGCGGCAACGGCTGGGCCTTTGCCAGTCTGCCGCGCATACTCACCTATCTGCCCGTGGGCGAGCCGGGCCGCGCAGATTACGAGTCCTTGTTCAAGCAATTGGCGGCGGCTCTCATCAAGCGACAGCAACCGGACGGTTTGTGGAGGCCAAATCTCCTCGACGCTCAGGAGTTTCCCGTGCCCGAAACAAGCGGCACCGGCTTCTTCTGCTATGGATTGGCCTGGGGCGTTCGCAATGGCCTGCTCGATCGGGACACCTACCTACGGCCCGCAAAAAAGGCATGGATCGGCCTTGTGACGAACGTCAGCGCCGACGGGAAGGTGCAGTGGGGCCAGTCGGTCGCCGATCGACCCGAATTGGTAAGACAGAGCGATTCGCACGAGTATGTGACCGGTACATTCCTGCTGGCAGGCAGCGAAATGTTTCGCCTGGCACAGGACGGCGCCTTCGATGAGGCGGGGGCAAAGGATGGCGAGAGATGATTGCGGCAAGCATGGTGCGAGTCCGGGCTAGCGGCGGATTGGGCGCACCCCGCGCGTCATCGGCGCAATACCGAGCCGGCGGCCCCCGATTTCCAATTTGGCTGTTTGCGCTTCAGCTCATGTGCGCGGCCGCGCCAGCTCACGGGGGGGAGGCCACTTCGCCGGCATCCTCCGCGTTGCCGGAGGGTGACATGGGGATCGCGTCCAGGTACCCCGGCGATCGAGGGATCGAGACGGACCCGGCAGTCATCTTTCACGACGATTTCGAGTCGGGCGACCTGCGGAAGAAGTGGGACAATTGTTTCCAGCTTAACGAAATACGAATTGCCGAGGAGCCGGCGAACGTTCACGGCGGGAAGAGAGCCCTCGAGTTTACGGTTCCGAAGAGGCAAGCGGAGCTCAGCAACGGGGTGATAAAGGACTTCGCGAGCGGCCAGGACGTCGTTTTCCTGCGGTACTATTCAAAATTCGAGAAGGGCTTCGATCAGATCGGTTCGAGCCACAATGGCGGAATCCTGTCCGCCATGGCGCCGGGGATGCCCGTTTCGACGCCGGGGATACGCGCCGATGGGCGCAACAAGTTCGTGGTGAGCCTTGAGAACTGGCGCGGCGACGCCGCCACGCCATCGCCCGGCGGGCTGAACGTTTACGTTTACCACCCGGAGCAGCGCTCCGAGTATGGGGACCACTATTTTCCCTCGGGCACGGTGTCGCCCGATACGTCGCGCCCGGGGGACTTCGGACCGCACTTTGTTGCCCGGCCGGACATCGTGCCCCAGCTCGACCGCTGGTATTGCTTCGAATTGATGGTCAAGGCCAACACGGCGGGCCGGCGCGACGGCCGCATCGCCTTCTGGTTGGATGGCAAGCTGGTCGCGGACTTTCCCGACCTCCGGCTGCGCGATGTAGACTCGCTCAAGATCAATTCCGCGACTCTGTGCCTGCACATCCGCAACAACACGATCCGCGAGAACAAGAAGTGGTACGACGACGTGGTCGTGGCCACGGGTTATGTCGGGCCGGTTGCGGGGACTAAATGAAGGCGCAAAGCGACAGAACGCAATGGGGCGGCCGGTAACGTCGGCCGTGCCGCGCCGGCCCTGCGAAGCCTGTTGCCAATCCGCTGTCGTGCGCCAACGCCGCCGGGATTCCCCAAGTCCGTTGCGGCCTCGGCGCTGGGGACGCGAGTCCGCCGCGGCTTCGCGCGGCGTCAAATCCCCGTGCGCAGCCAGATGCGATACTCGCCGCCGGAGGCGCCTGCGTCGGCGAACGGGACAAGCGTGACGTCGACAGGGACATCTTCCCACGGCCCTCGCACCCTGGCCCGGAAAAGCAGTCCGCCCGTGGAGGCCGCGAGCACGGGCTCGGCATCTGGCGCAAGGCGCAGCGCGGGAATGGACTCGATCTGGGGATTGCGGGTGGAGTCGGCCGCCAGGACGAAGGGTCCCCACAAGAACGCCGCGCGGGCAAAATTCGTGTATTCGCCGCGGACTACCCGCCCGCGCAGGGAGAATGACAGGTCGACCCGGTCGCCGTCATTCCAGGTCCGCGCCGGCAGCGAGGCCCATCCGCCGCTGCAAACGACATCGCCGGCCCGCAGCGGCGCCGCCCATTGCGGCACGCGGACTTTCAGCGCAAAACTCACCGGCTTGGCGGTCCGGACGATGAGGGTTGAGCGGCCCTCCGTGGGAAAGCCGCTTTGCTGGACGATGTCGACGGGATCTGCGCCTAGCTGGAACCGCGCGCGCGAGGACTCGAACGTGCTTACATAAAGGGTGTCGGAGGCCTGCAGGTACGCGGCGCCCGGCGCCAGGGCGAGGGCCCGCGGGCCGCTCGAGTGGCAGCAGGTGATGCCCTTGTCGTAGTGCTTCATGCCCTCCAGCGCCGTGAAGTAGCACCAGTCGTCGCCCCGGGGATTCTGGGCCGCCGTCAGGTGGTTGTAGAGGGACCGCTCGATCTCGTCCGCACACGCTACGTTGCCAGTGAGCCGGAGCAGCTGCAGGTTCAGCTGGATCCATGTCGTGGTCACGCACGTCTCGCCGATGTGCGCATCCTCGCCGTTGGGCAGCTCGTGGTCCGCCCCAAATTTCTCGAAGTTGCTCGACGTGCCGGTTATGTAGAGCCGGTTCTGAACGATGTCCGTCCATGCGTTGGCGACCGCGCTGAGCAGACGCCGGTCGCCCGTGGCGCGAGCGAGCTCGCAGAGGCCGACCAGGTTTGAAAGCATCTCATAGGCCTTGCGGTTCGCGGTCCGACTCACCTGCTTGACCGTGAGTAGGGTCTGAACGATCGAGGGTCCGCCCGGTTCGTCGTACGCGCTCAAGATGTAGCGGGCGAAGGCCAGGTACCGCTCGTCGCCCGTGATACGGTACAGTTCCACTATCGGCTCGAGGACGCTTGTCGCGGCCATTCCGACATGGGTGCCCGCTGCGATGATGCTCTTCTTCGCCGGGAATGTGGCAATCAGCAGGTCGCCCGCCCGGCGCGCAGCCGCGAGCGCAGGCTGGTTGCCCGTATAGCGGTAGTAGGTCAACAGCCCGATGATGCAGTACTTGTGGGACCAGACATCCCAGTCGGCGCCGGGATAGACGCCAAAGCGCTGGGCGGGGAGGTAGGTGCCCAGATAGCCGTCGGGCTCCTGCGCCGCGACAAGCTGCGACGCGGCCTCATCGAGCTTGTGCCTGAGCGCCTCGTCGCCCGTGTAGGCCCACGCGAGGGTTGCGGCATGCATCCATTTGCCAATGTGCTCGCCGATCCAAGGATGCTCGCCCGGCTTCTTGATGTAGCCGGCCAGAAGCGGCGCGGTGTCCACGACCTCGAGGCGTTCGCGCACGTTTGCGTCGATCCGTGCCCCGAGCCATCCGTCGAGCCTCACCGCGGAAGGATCTAGGGGCTGCAGGACATCGGGCATCGCCGGGGCCGCCTTGTAGGGCACCGGCGTCAGCGGCGCCAATTGCGCACCTGCCAAAGGCAAGGCGAGCGACAGAAATCCAAGGAATGTCCGCATGGGAGTTTGATTATCCTTGTTTCAGGAGGCGATGGATCCGCTGCGTCGTCGCGCCCGTGATCGATTTCGGAAGCGACCAGGCGCCAAGCGGGCGGTCTATCGCCCCAAGCCAGGCGACGATGTAAAACGATGGCAAGCCGCTTTCCGGCCGCATGCCTGGCGCGCCCTGTGGGCAACGTGGCGGCGCGGCTACGGCTGGCCGTGGCGCGGATGGGACGGCGGGGGGAGGTTGCGGTCGGCATTGGGGACCAAGGCCCGGTTGCCGGGAATTCCTGCTCGGATGGCCAAGGATTTGCCGGCAGCTCGCCGCTGATATTCGCAAGACGGGGCTGTTTGGGCTCTGATGGGCCCATGGCTTCGTGTATGATCCAGACACGCTAGGATACCCGTCATGACTAAGGTGCGTGCATTGGATGGCCTGAGGGGCTTTGCAATCCTCTGGGTCGTTTCATACCACTTCGTCGCTTTGCCCGCGAATGCCGCCTCGCTCGGGGGCCCCAAGGCGCTGACGGGGTTTTTGCAGCATGGATGGATCGGGGTGAACCTCTTCTTCGTGCTCTCGGGATATCTCATCACGCAGGGCCTCGCGGATCAGCCGAGGGACGGCTACTATTTCGGCAATTTCTGGATCCGCAGGCTGTTCCGGATCTTGCCGGCCTACGCCCTGCTGCTGCTGTCGTTTCCCTTGGCGAGGGCCCTGTGGCCCGCGTCGGCGCCGGGAGGCGACAACGTGTTCAACCTGGTGATCCCGTTCTGGAGCTACCTGGCCTTTTCCCAGAACTTCTTCATGGCAACCACGGGTTATCTTGGAGACGACTGGCTGCGCGTCCTGTGGTCGCTGGCGGTCGAGGTCCAGTTCTACCTCTTCGTCAGCCTCGCTCTTTTCCTCATCCCGAGGCGGCAGGCTGTGCGCTGGTTCGCGCTTTTGGCGGCTGCGTCCGTCGTTCTCCGTTTTGTGATCTATTTTACCCAGGCGAATGCGGCCGCGGCCCTCGTGGTTCTTCTCCCGAGCAGGCTGGACAGTTTTCTTCTCGGGGGTCTGCTCGCGCTGGTTCCCAGGCGCGGCCTTGGCATCCTGCGGCCTTCAGCGTCTGTAGCGCTTCTTGCATCGGCCTGGCTGTTCCTGCGCTATTATTCCTCGGCGAGGCTGGGGGGAATGATGCAGTACGCCGTTCCGTCCTACTACACCGTGATTTCAGTGGGCGCCGTTGCCCTCCTGGACCTGTGCGTCGGCCGCTTCCGGCCGCTTGCATGGCTGATGGAGAGCTGGCCGCTCGTTGAGGCGGGAAGGCTCAGCTATTTCATCTATCTCTTTCACATGCCCGTCGCCCTGACGGTGTTTCACCTCGCTCAGGGCACGGCTCCGGCCTTGGGGACGCCGAGGGCGGCCCTCCTGATGGCGGTGGCATTCGCGGTCGTCTGCGCTGCCGCCAGGCTCTCGTACAGCTTTCTTGAGGCGCCGCTCATCATGTATTCCCACTCGCTCGTGCGGCGGCCGGTTCCGGCCGCCGCGTTGCCCGCGAGTCTGCCGGACAACGCACGATGACTCGACTGATGCAGCGCGGCGTCTGCCGCTGAAGGCCGATGAGGACTGAAAGTTGGCCTGGCATCCCAAGGGGGACACTCGCGCGCCGTGGGCCCGTCTCTGGCCTCATTTGGCGTAGCCGGGACGTTGCCGGATCCGGTGCTCACGCTCTACAGCGGGAGCCTCGCCGTCGCCGAGTCCGGCCCGGGCTCGGCGGGCGATCCGAGCGTCCAGCCGACCCCTGATTTCGTGGGCGCCTTCAGCCTTCCCTCGGGAAGCCAGGATGCGGCGATGACCCTCACGCTTTCTCCGGGAGCCTATACCGCGCAGGTGACAAGCCAGGGCGGCGCGAGCGGCGCCGCGCTGGTCGAGGTTTACGAGGTCTGATCCTGCCGCGCGCCGTCAAGGTAAAGAGGTAGGGACCGACCCGTCGCCCGGTCAGGATCTTCGCTCACTGCGCCGTCAGGGTCAGAGGATCATAGCCCTCGCTCGAGATGACGATCTTGTCCCCGGCGGCCAGCTTCTCGACATCGAGCATCGCCCCACCCCCTATTGTGCAGGATTGGGAGCGGTTCGTTTCCGCGCCGGTGACGCTGATGACCGCGCTCAGCGGCCGGAGGTAAAGATTGCCGATGTGCAGCGTGATGGTGGCGTGCCCGCCGACCAGCTGGAACGGGCCGCCGCGGACCTTCTCAAACGAGGCCATGACGGGCATATGGCGCGCCTTCTGGACCAGGGGCTGGTCTGCGGCGATCTCACCCTCCGCCTTCTGCAGGCGCGATTGCAAATCCGTCGACCGGGCCTTTGACTGGTCGAGCTGCGCTGCGAGCTGGGATGATCCTGCTTTGGCCTTGGCGAGCTGGGTCTGCAGGTCGGCCGACTGGGCCATGGCCTTGTCCAGCTGGGACTGCAGGTCAGCCGACTGGGCTGCGGCCCTGTCGAGCTGGGACTGCATGCCGGTCGCCTGGGCCTTGGCCTTGTCCAGCTGCGCCTGCAGGTCCCTCTGCTGCTTCTTCGCCTGGTCCAGCTGCGTCTGGAGCTGGGCCGAGGCGGCCCTTGCCTTGTCCAGCTCGGCTTGCGCCTGGGCGGTGTCGGGCTTTGCCTGCACGGCCTGCTTCTGGGCGGCGGTGGCCGGGGCGGCCTGGGTGTTACGATCGGCCCTGGCGTTCAGGCGGTGAAGCTTGACGCCGAGGACGACGGCGAGAATCGCCAGGCCGACGCAGAGAACGAGAATCGCCAGGGACGATCCCCGTTGCCTGCTCGTTTCCTGGAACGGGGCTGTTTGGTCATTCATGGGGACATTGGAACCTAGAGCGTAATCTCCGGCAGAACAGCCCTAATTTGGCCCCGGGACCCGCTCATTCGCGGCGGGGCGGGCGCCCGACGCCGTCCAGGCAGTCTCTCATTCCTTGCGGCGGGAGTTAGGATCGGTCCGGCCCGAAAGTTCATGCGTTCGTCGCTGCGCCTTCGGGATAGCCCTCACTGCACGGTTAGCGCCACCGGGTCGTAGCCCTCGCTGGCAATGACGACTTTCTCCCCGGCGGACAGCTTGTCGACATTCAGCGTTGCGCCGACCCCTATTGTGTTGGTTTGGGAGCGGGTCTTTTCCGGGCCTGCGATGGTGATGGCCACGCTCACCGGCTGGGGATGAAGATTCTTGATGTGCAGCGTGAAGCTGCCGCGCGCACTGGCCAAGTCAAACGGGCCCCCATGAGACTTTTCAAGCGAGGTCGTGACGGGCATCTGGCGCGCCTTCAAGATAAGGGGCTGGGCCTGGGCAATTTCGCTCTCCGCCTTCTGCAGCCGCGACTGCAGGTCCATCGACCGGCTCTTCTCCTGATCGAGCTGCGAAAGCAGTTGGGACGAACCGGCGGCGGCCTGGCTGAGCTGGGCCTGCAGATCGGCCGACTGGGCCTTCGCCTTGTCCAATTGCGACTGCAGGTCCGTCGACTGGGCCTTGGCTTTGTCCAGCTGCGACTGCATCTGGGTCGAGGCGGCCTTGGACTGGACCAGCTGCGATTGCAGGTCGGACTGTTGGCTCTTCGCCTTGTCCAGCTGCGACTGCACCAGGGTCGAGGCGGCCTTTGCCTTGTCCAGCTCGGCTTGCGCAAGGGCGGTATCGCTCTTGGCCTGGGTAACCTGCGCTTGGAGATCGGGGACTTGGGCGGCCTGGGCGTTTAGGCGGTGGACCTTGACGCCGAGGACAATGATGACAATCGCGAGGACGAGGCAGCCAGCGAGGAGCGCGTAGCACGATCCCGGTGACCGGGTTTTTTCTTGTTGTGGGGTTGTTGCGTCATTCATGGGGGTGTTGGAACTCGGAGCGCAAGCTCCGGGGAATCGGCACCATTATACCCCCGATTCCCATGCATTCAAGGAGGTGTACACCCTATGAGGGTCCGAGCGCCCCGGGGCCGCCCCTTTTCCCGCCGATGCTGGTGCCGGACTGCCCATGGCGGGGATTCGCCGGGGCGCGTCGCGCCCGGCAGGCCCGTCGCCCGGGGGCTCGCTCAGGTCAGAACAGCACGTTTCCTATGAACTGCTCCAGGTGCTCCGGAATTCTGCGGTTGCGGCGGACGACGACTATCAACTCGCGGACGAACCGGTCGGGCCACGGCAGCCGGCGCAGCGTCTGCTTGGTGCCGTACAGGGCCAGGGCGCGAATCGGGACAAGGCTCACGCCCATTCCAAGGGCGACCAGGTTGATGATCAGGTCGAAGCTGTCCAGCTGCATGCCGGGCTCCACGGCCAGGCCCTGTTCACTCATCCAGATGCGGAGGCGTTTTCCGGTGTTGGTGCCTTCGTCGATCAGAAGCCAGTATTGGCGCCGGGCCCATTCCAGCATCCCCTGCATGGCGGACGCCTCGAGCTCGGGCGCCGCGGTCGCCGGACCTATAAGCGTGAAGGCGTCGGTGAAGCGGTGGGTCACCCGCAAGTTGCGGGGCATGCGCAGCGGGGGGCAAAGGACGCCTATGTCCAGTTCGTTTCGCTCAACCGCGGAGACGATGTCGGCGCTCGCCTGATAGGAGACGCGGCAACCGACCTGCGGCAGGCGCTTGAGGTTGGCGTGGAAGAAACCCGGCATGTACGCGAGGCCTATGGATCGCGAGACGCCGACCCGCACCTCCTTCTTGGCGTCAGCGAAGTCCTCGCGGATTGTCTGCAGGGTGCGGCCGACATCGCCAAGCAGCCGCCCCGATTCCTTGAGGAGCGCGGCGCCCGCGGGCGTCAGGCGCACGCTGCGGGTGGTCCGCTCAAAGAGGTCCAGGCCCAATCGACGCTCGATCCCCTGTACCTGGCGTGTCACTGCGCTCTGGGTAAGCCCCGCCACCTCCGAGGCTCTTGTGAAGCTGCTGTGTTTCGCAACCAGATGAAACAGATGCAGTTCATAAATGTCGAAAGGGGCTGTCTTGAGGAAATCATGCATGTTTAGCATTAAACGATAACACTAATGAATTTCACGAAAAATAGAATAAGGCGTATGATTGGGGGAATGGCAAACAAGACTGAACGCTTGGCAGAAAACGCGCCCGGCCGTTACTACGTCGACGGGAGCTGCATTGACTGCGACCTCTGCCGCACTACGGCGCCCTCTCTCTTCAAGAGGAACGACGAAACCGGATACTCGATCGTCTACCGCCAGCCGGCTACGGAGCAGGAGACGGCGCAGGCGGAGGAGGCTCTGGTGGGTTGCCCCACCGAGTGCATAGGCAACGACGGCTGAGGCGCGCCCTCAAGGCGTCCGGGATTCGCGCCCGCTATCGCGGCAACGCCGCCTCGGCGGGTCGCTGCAGCCCGGAGCCACCCCGGTCGAGCGATGCGAACGCGGCTGGCGCCGGTACGGGCCGCCCTTCGTGGGAGATGCCGCCCTCATCCCTTCCGAGGGCCCGCTCGAGAGCGCCGTCGTCTAGGTGATAGACGAAGTAGACCGGCCCGACCCTTTGCGTTGGCGCCAGTCTGCGGCAGCTGGCGGCCAGCCTCGCCACCGCGAGCTGCGCGGCTGCGTCCGGCAGGGGCCCGCGCCACGCGGATGCCCCGAGCGCGTTCCATTCCTGCCCGAGCTTCTCGGTCCATTCCCCGTAGAGCCCGGTCGGGCCGCCGACGAGTCGCGTCGCGCCGAAGACGAAATAACCCGCGCGGATGCGCCCGTTCCCAAAGGCCCATTCCATGTTGGTCGCCGGCAGCCCAAAATGCTCGTGGCCAGGCGGGCCGAGCAGGCAGACGAACACGGGCGAGTCGCGATCGGTCTCGCGGAGGCCCTTCTCCCACGAGATGAGGTCGGGAAGATCGCCGCCCCACTCGAGCGAGGAGTCCACCATGATCCGGTAGCCGGACATGGGACCGCCGGCGAGGCCATTGAACCAGGCGAGGGGCCGCCGGCGCGACGAGAAGCCCTCGGCGGCCGCGAGGAGCGCGACCAAGCCGACGAGGGCCCGCGCCATCCAGCCCCGCCCTGCAACGCGGGCGAGGGCCACGCCTCCCGCCACGGCAGTGAGCAGGAACAGCGGCAGGATGTGGCGCACCCCGATGTTGAGCGGCGTCAGCATGGCGACGGCGGTGTAGCCAAGGGCTCCTGCGAAGATGGGCGACATCTCGAGGGAGACCCGCTCCGCTGCCGGCTGCGGCGTCCGGCGGACAAACAGCCAGGCGCCGAGCGCCAGCAGCATTGCCACGGTGCTCTTCGTCAGGAACGCGACTGGGAAGTAGTCCCAGAATCCGCCCACCCGGAATTCGCCGAGAAGGTAGGCTGGCCTCGGCTTGATGACGTCCTCGAACGTGAGCACCTCGCGCAGGTAGGGCTCGGGAAGCGCGTGCCAGCGGCCAAGCGCGGCGACGGCCGGCCCGACTGCGGCCGAGGGCTCCGGCGCCAGGTACTCGAAGCCGCCCGGGCGGAACTCCCAGCCGAAGAAGGTCCAGATCGTGATCCATGCGACCGCGCAAGCGCCGGCATGCCATCCGACGAGCGGGAGCACCCGGTGTCTCCCGCGCTGGCGCCAGAGGTGCCAGCCGAGGAGCAGCACCGCCCCGGACAACCAAGCGACGGCCGAGAACTTCGTGAGGAGCATCATGGCCGCGCAGAAGCCGGCCAAGGCTGCGGGAAGCGCCGACGGGCGCCGCAGCAGCCACGCATAGCAGGCAAGCGCCGCGAGGTACCAGAACGCCGCGGCCGTGTCGGTGGTCACCAGCACGCCGTTCGCCAGGATCACAGGGCTCGTGGCGTAGAGGAGCGCCGCCAGGGCCCCCGCCCAGGGCCCGGCCGCCCAGGCGGCCCAGGCCCAGACAAGGGCGCCCGTCAGCAGGCATAGCCCGAGCGTCATCCGCCTCGCCGGCGCCAGGATCTCCCGCGGATCCGCCGTTCCCGTGAAGAGCAGCACCTCCCCGATCAGGAGGGGATTCCAACCCGTCTCGCGCTGCAGCGCAGGGTCGGGGGGCCTCATCCCCCTGTGAAAGAGAGGCCAGGCCGCCCATTTCTGGGCGAAGAACAGGTTTCCCGTCGACTGCCGGTAGTCGCCGTCTCTCCAGCTGCTCAACCCGGCGCTCAAGTGGCCCGGCTCGTCCCTGGTCACGGAAAGGGTGCCCGTGAGGCGGGCGCCCGCGGCGGCCATCCATGCGAGGAGGAGAAGGGCGAGGACGGCGCTGGACAGCCACGCGGCCCTGGAGGGGCGCTGGGGCTGGAGCGGGGCGCCCGGCGTTTCCAGCTTGGCCTTATCCATGGGAGGAGTGCCCGGTCAGCCTTCCAGGAGGAATTTCGCGAATCGCCCGCGCAAGTTCCGGCTCAACGGGATCCGGGTGCCGTTGCGCAGGAGAATGGTGTAGTCGCCCTGAGGCGAGGGCTGCAGCTCCTTCACCTGGTCGATTCGGACGACCGCCGACCGGTTGACGCGGCTGAACTGCTGGGGCCCCAGGCGGCCCTCGATGGACGACAATGTCTCGCGGGGCATCAGCCGCTCCCCGGCCGAGGTGTGGATGACCACGTAGTTGTCGGCTGCCTCGACCCAGATGATCTCGTCGAACTTGAGGAAGACGTAGCGGCCGTTGGCCTTGACCGCCAGGCGCTCCGGCTTGGCCTGGGGGGCCGCCCCCGCGCTTGCGAGGAGGCCCTCGATCCTGGCGCCAAGGGCGCCCGCGCGGCGCGTGCTCACGTACTCGGCGGCCCGCTCGAGCGCGGTCTCGAGGCGCTCCCGGTCGAACGGCTTGAGCACGTAGTCGACGGCCCTGACGCCGAAGGCGTCCACCGCGAACTTCTCGTGGGCCGTCACGAAGACGATGGCCGGCCGCTCCTCCGGGGCGAGCGCGGCGACGACCTGCAGGCCGTCGTACCCGGGCATCTGCATGTCGAGGAAGGCGATGTCGGGCCGGTCCCGGCGGATGGCTTCCACGGCCTCCGTCCCGGTGGCGTACTCCCCGACGATCTCCAGGGCGACGTCCGAGGGCAGGAGCGCGAGGAGGCGGGCGCGCGCCAGGGGCTCGTCGTCGGCGATCAGGATGCGCAGGTTGGTCACGGCGTCGAGGGACTGAATGGGATCACCATGCGCACACACAGGCCGCCATCGGGCCGGTTGACCAGTTCGAAATGCTGCTGGTCCCCGTAGAGCTCGAGCAGGCGGGCGCGGGTGTTGGACAGGCCGATGCCCTCGCGGGCCGGGCCCCCCGCCGGAATGCCGCCGCCGTTGTCGCTCACGGCGAGGACGACCTGGCCGTCCTCCCGGCTCCCCCGCAGCTCGATCCGCCCGGTGTGGGACCGGGGTTCGATGCCGTGGCGCACGGCGTTCTCGACTATGGGCTGCAGGATCAGGCTCGGCACCTTGGCGTCGATCACCTCGTCATCGATGTCGATGACCACCTCGAGGCGGTCGCGGAAGCGTATCCTCTCGATCTCCAGGTACCGCTCGATGAACGCGATCTCCTCGCGGAGCGTCGTCTCGGGCGCTCCCGTATGAGACATCGTGATACGAAGCAGCTCGCTCAGGCGCACGAGCATCCGGTCGGCCGCCTCGACGTCGGTGTGCATCAGCGA
>Ga0209415_10006447_pt1 | contig 20857 bp, 18 predicted proteins | sample PeaSoiSIISIP2007_FD_187696 | JGI IMG/M metagenome (GOLD analysis project Ga0209415, IMG submission 187696) | Peat soil microbial communities from Weissenstadt, Germany - SII-SIP-2007 (SPAdes) (version 2) | ecosystem: Environmental > Terrestrial > Soil > Wetlands > Peat | place: Germany...
CGAGCCACGCGGCGACGCCGTTTTACGCGAGCTTCGCCTTGTTCCGGACGACGGCGCGGTACACATCCGAGCCGGCGGTCGACCCGTCGGGCCTCACCACGATCTCGACGACGATCGCGCGGCGGTCCACCCCCTCACGGAGGGATGTGAGATCCGTCGAGAGTTTCTCCGGCAACATCGGGAAGATCCGCGCGGCGGTGTACACCGACGTCGTGTTGGCCCTCGCGTGATCGTCGATCGCGGACTTCTTCTTCACGAGGGCGTCGACGTCGGCGACGCCCACGAAGATCTTCACCGACCCGTCGGCCATCGGCTCCGCGACGGAGAGCTGGTCGAGGTCGAGGGAGTCGTCGTTGTCGATCGACGCCCAGAGGGGGTCGCGCATATCTCTGACCGACCCCGCCGGCGCCTCGGGCGAAGCTGCCTCCTCGCCGAGCGCGGCGGCCTCCGCCAGCGCGGCGGCGGAGAAGTCAGGCAGAAGCGCGCGCTCGACCATCGCGCGGCGGGCGATGGCGCGAAGATCCGGCTTCCCTGCACCGCGACCGGCCGAAGCGTGCGCGCTCATGTGCACGCCTGCCTATCACAACGTCCGTTTCACGGCTCCGTCCCGTTGGCCTGATAGACGCGCACCCAGTCGACCTTCAGGGTCTGCGGGAAGGTCGTGGTCCCGTCGGGCGAGCCGGGCCACTGGCCGCCGACGGCGACGTTGATCAGGAGAAAAAATGGGTGATTGAACTCCCACGTGTCGCCCGCCGGGACCGCCGACGTCTGCGTCTCGTAGAGCGTGTCGTCCACGTAGAACCGCACGGTCCCCGGCTCCCATTCGACCGCGAACGTGTGGAACGCGTCGGCGAACGACGCGCCGTTGGGGAGCGTGTACGTACCCGTCGGGCCGTAGCTCGCGGGCATGTGCAGGCTGCCGTGGTTGGTCGAGATGTCGGTCCCGATCGTCTCCATGAAGTCGATCTCACCGCACGCCGGCCAGGACACCGTGTTGATGTTGTCGCCCAGCATCCAGATCGCGGGCCACAGCCCCTTCCCGGTGGGCATCTGCGCGCGCGCCTCGAAGCGGCCGTACTCCTGGGCGAAGAGACCCTGCGTGAGGAGCCGAGCGCTCGTATATTTACAGGTGCCGTACGAGCACGTGTACTGCGAGGCCCCTTGCGTGGTCGCCGTGACGACGAGGTAGCCGCCCTGGACGACGGCGTTCTGGGTCCCGTCGGTGTAGTACTCGAGCTCCTGGTTGCCCCAGCCCGTACCGCCCACGTCGTGCTTCCACTTCGTGGCGTCGACGGCGGAGCCGTCGGGGCCGTTGAACTCGTCCGACCAGGTCAGCGTCCATCCGGGGATCGTTGCCGCGCCGGAGGCGTCCTGGGTCGGCGGCGCATCCGCGGCTTGGGGCCCGTCCGCCGATCCGGCTTCGTCCGTGGGAGGCGCCTGGGCGACGGCATCTCCGGTGGCGACGCTCGAGTCGCCGGCGGTTGCGGCTCCGTCGGAGGCGCCTCCGCCAGTGCCCTTGGAGTTGGCGCCAGCGGTGGAGCCGCTGCCTGAGCACGCGACCGCCAGCGCGGCCAGGGACGGCGCGAGCGCACGGGAAAGGATGGCGCGGATCATCTCCGGAGGCTCAAGCTACCTTCGGCCGAGCCGCGGGGCCCGCGGATTTACCGCTTGCGCGCGGTGCGTTCGCTATCGACGGAAATGTGCACCACCCATGCGGACCACGACGTGTGGCCGAGCTACCCATCCGCTTCGCCAGCCGATGGGGCGCCACGGATGAACCACCCACGCACCGTAGTGGAACGGGCCCCACCCCCAGGGGGAGACGTACCAGGTCCACCCGAAGGCCGGCGTGTAGAGGTAAGAGTACGGCACCCCGTCGACGACCGAAGGGGTCGTGCCTAGCGGGACCCAGACCCACCCGTTGTCGGACGTGTAGACCCACTGCCCGGTAGGGTACGTGCGAACCCACTGCGACTCGGGCGGCGTCGGCTGAGCGGCACGCGGTGGTTGAGGTACCTCCTCGCCCGAGGGCGGCGCCTGAGGCGGCGTTTGCGCGGGAGGAGATTGCGGACCAGGCGCTTGCTGCGCCAGCGCGCCACTGCAGAGCGAGGTACCGAGAACGAAAGTCCCAAGTCCGGCGATCATCGGTTTCATGACGGCAGACTCCTTTTGACCCGTCGAATGAACTAAGCATTCGCCGTACCGCGAGAGAAAAGTTGGCCGCGGGCACATTTGGCTTCTATGAGACGTTTACCCGCAAAGACTCAGCGGCTCCGCGCCCCGCTTCCCTTGCTCGATGTGCCATACAACCTCGACCATTCTTCCTCCGCCTTCCGACTTCCCGGTCCCGCTGCCGGATCTCGCGCCGACCGAGCCCGACAGCGGACAGTGGCGGGCCCTGGTCGAGATCACGAGGGACACGGTGAGGCCAGGCAGCCACAGCGGGCTGCGTGACCTGCCGGAAGGGCTGCTAGAAGACGACGTAGCCGTGGACGCCGAGGCCTATCCACTGGAAGGAGAAGGGCGACGCTTCGATGGCGGCGTATTCGACGTGAGCGCCGAGGCCCAGGTGCGGGATCACGCGTAGGTCGAGCGCGCCTCCAAAGTCGTACGAGAAGCCCGAAGACCCGGGGGCGTTCGGATCGGCGCTCACCTGCCACCCGTATCCGATGTGGCCGTAGACGACAGGCTGGACGAACCTCCCGACCGACAGGCGTGCACCAACGAAGACCCGGTGCAGATCCCAGTCGAACGCGTTGCCGAGGTCGTCCTGCGCGAAGAGGTGCATGAACCCGTACCCGACTTCCGGCGTGAGGCGCACCCCGCCCTGCAGTCGGATCTGCTCGCCGGCGCGCAGCTTGAACCCACCTCCCCCCGAGATGGTGTTCCCGTCCCCGAACACCGGCGTGTTCACAGGGATGCCACCTTCGAAGTCGGCAGCGAGGACGAGCGCGTAAGGGCCTTCGCGGTAATCGTCGTAGTAGTAGTACCGGGGCCCGGGCGGCGGAGGGGGCGGAGGCCCATAGACGTAGACTTGCTGGGCGCTTGCCGGGCGCGAAATACCGAGGATGGCAGCCCCCGCGAGGAGCGAGGCGGCGAGGAGCGGGAGGGCGCGGCGGGCGGGGCACAAAGGTCGTGAAAGACGCATGAGAAGACACCTCCGGTAGGTAGGCCACCTCTTGCAATTGGTGTTCCGGCAGAGGTGGGAGTCATCGCGCCGCCACCCAGCCGTAGGCGCGGACGTACTCGTGAAGGCCACGGTCGTCGAGCGAAAGCGGCCGCAGATACTCGTCGATGCGTTCGCGCTCCCACCACGCGCCGTCGTCGCGCGATCGGGTGAAGCGGTAGCGCCAGAGCCCCGCGCGAATCCAGCGCGGCGGCTCGGCGGGAAATGGGTCGCGCGCGAGCAGCGTCTTGGGCCCCGCCTCGCCCTGGAGCAGCTGCCACACGAGGTGGATGAGCCATGGCTCGTCCTCGATCGCCTCCCCGCGAGCCGCGCCGTTGCCGACGAACCACATCTGCCAGTCCAGCCTGTAGTGATAGGGCGTCACGAAGCACGGACGCCGCTTCGGATCGCCAGGCATGCAAGGCAGCTCGTACTCCTGCCAGAGGGCTTCCTTGTCCGGGGCGGCGCTCGAGGTTCCCTCGAGGATGACTTCGAAGCGCTCGCGATCGACGCTGCCGAAGGCGCCGTACGTGTTGACCAGATCGAGGGGGTCGAAGGACCGGTTCATCGCCTGGCTGCACGACGCCAGGTTCATGACGGGGCCCACGCTGAGCACGCCCACGACGACCGCGAGAACCTTCGCCGCGCGCGCCTGCCCCAGGAGGACGCGGAGCCCCCCGAACCGCTCGAGGAGCGCCGACCGCCACGGCTGCCACTTCCGCGGCACGAGCGTGAATGCGGTGTCGTCGAAGCACGCGAGGGCCGGAATGATCGTCAGCCAGTTGAGGAACGACAGGTTGCCGCTCAGGATCAGCGACACCTGGAACATCACGAGCAGCACGCCCGCCGCGTGCCTCCACCGGCGAAAACCGAACGCGAACCACGGGACGATGAGCTCGACGAGATGGTTGAACAGGACCCCCGCCACGTGGACGCCGTGGGGTGCGTGGTGCAGCGACCACGCGAGCGGGTTGGGGTTGGGCTGGGTCTCGAAGTGATAATCGAGGCACGTCAGATCCCGCCAGCAGGGGTCGCCCCGGAGCTTGATGAGCGAGGCGCCGACCATCACGCGGAAGATGAGCCACCGGAAGAGCCAGATGACGATCCTCGGCGTCGCCGTCGCCGGCAGGGGCCGGATGCTTCGCACGGGGCACAGGAAGACGGCCAGGAAACCCGTCTCGAGGAGCTGTATCTCCCAGCCGTACCCGTAGAAGATCTGCCCGACGTGGACGAACGACAGGTAGAGCGCCCAGAGGGCGAGCTGTACCAGGGCGTTGGTCACACCGAGGAGCGCCGCGGTCGAGAGGACGATCCCCGCCCAGCACGCGGCGCGCATCGCGCCATCGGACGCTCCCAGCCAGAACAGCGTCGGGATGCGCCAGTACGCCTCGGCGCCGAGGCGTGCCTTCTGGAACGCGAGCAGGGGCGCGACCGGGAGGAGACCGTGCGACCCGAGCAACGGCTCGAACTGCGACGCGACGATCGCGAACGCCACCAGGTACACCAGCGCGAGCAAGCGCAGGATCGCGAAACGCGTCAGCTCGTAGGTGGAAGGATCGGCGAGGAGCCGCTGCCACCATGCGGTGCGAAAGTGCGCCGCCTCGTCGTCGTCGTGCCCCGCAGGCATGCCGCGCCCATGGTACGCTCCGGCGCCCGTGATCCGATCCTTCTCCCGTCCTTATCCGTCCCGCTACGGCGCTCCCGTGGTCGATCGCGTCGACACGGCGATCTTCGCGCGCCGGTATTTCATGAACTGCATGAAGTGCGACTACTGCCATGACTCCTGCTGCCAGTACGGGGCCGACGTCGACGTCGAGAACGTGGCGCGCGTGGAGGCGCACGCGGCAGGCCTCGAGAAGTACACGGGCGTTCCGAGGAGCCGGTGGTGGACGCGCGAATGGAACGACGACCGCGAGTTCCCCGGCGGTCGGCAGACGCGGACTGCGGTCGAGGAGGGGGCGTGCGTCTTCCGGAGCCGCCGGGGGCGTGGGTGCATGCTGCACTCGTACGCGCTCGAGAACGGCCTCGACTACCACGAGCTGAAGCCGATGGTGGCCTCCCTCTTTCCGGTGACGTTCGACGGGGGCCTCTTGCACCCCTCGACCGAGATCGCCGACCGGTCGCTGCAGTGCATCGACGACGGGCCCACGCTCTACGAGGGGGTCCGGAGCGAGATCGAGTGGTATTTCGGGGGCGCCCTGGTGGCCGAGCTGGACGCGCTGGAGAAGGGCGTGCTAGGCACTCCCCCCTGATGGCCCGAGTCACCGTTGAAGATTGCCTCGAGCGCGAGGAGAACCGTTTTGCCCTCGTCGTCCTCGCCGCGCAGCGCACGCGCGCCCTGATGAAGGGAATGGCGCTGCTCGTGCACTCGAAGAACAAGGCTTCCGTGAGCGCCCTGCGCGAGATCGCCGCCGGCAAGGTGCACTACGACCGCCCGAGCATCGAGGCCGTGCAGGAGTACATCGAGGAGCTGCACAAGCGCGAGTTCGGTTGAATGGCCTGGTGGGTCCGGTCGGCGTGACCGGCGCGCGGCGGGACCGCGAGCTGCAGGCGGGCTCGCTCGCGCACTACCAGGATCCCTCGTACTACACGGCGACGTACGCCGGTCGCATCGACGACGTCGCGTACTACGTGGCGCTCGCGAGACGCGCGGGCGGCCCCGTCCTCGAGTACGGCATCGGGAACGGGCGCATCGCGCTGCCGATCGCGAGGCACGGCATCGACGTCGCGGGCGTCGACCATTCGGCGGCGATGCTGGCCGACCTGCGCGCGCGCCTGGAGCGCGAGCCGGCCGACGTGCGGCGACGCGTCCGCGCCGTCCGGGGCGACATGAAGCGTGCGCGCATCGGGCGGCGATTCCCGCTCGTGATCGCGACGTTCAACACGGTGCTCCATCTTTACGATCGGTCGGACGTGGAACGATTCCTCGCGCGCGTGCACGAGCACCTCGCTCCCGGGGGGACGTTCGTCGCCGACCTCTCCGTCCCCGCGGTCGCCGACCTTGCGCGCGATCCATCGAAGGCGCATCACGCGCCCCGCTTCCGGCACCCGACGGCGGGCGTGACGGTGAAGAACCGCGAGTACTTCGACTACGATCCTGCCCGCCAGGTGCTCTTCGTGTCGAGCGAGTTCGAGGCGACGGACGACCCCTCGCACTCGTGGGTCACGCCGCTCGCCCATCGCCAGTTCTTCCCGCAGGAATGGGAGGCGCTGCTCCACTACAACGGGTTCGAGGTGGAGCGGGTCGATGGAGATTTCAGCGGTGGCCCGCTGACGAGGGACAGCGATGTGATGATCTGGCACGCCAGGCGGAGGCGCGGATGACGGTCGCCGCGCGGCTCGACGAGGTGCATGCCCGCATCGCTCGCGCCGCCCGGACCGCCGGGCGCGACACGTCGCGCGTCAAGGTCGTGGCCGTCTCGAAGACGAAGGCCCCCGAGGCGATCCGCGAGGCGTACGCGGCGGGTCAGCGCAGGTTCGGTGAGAGCTACGCGCAGGAGCTCGCGGCGAAGGCCCGGGCGCTGGCGGACCTCCGGGACATCGAGTGGCACTTCGTCGGCCACCTGCAGACGAACAAGGCCAAGGTGGCCGCGGAGCTCGCGAGCGTGGTGCACACGGTCGACTCGGCCGCCCTCGCGCGCCAGCTCGGCAAGCGCGCGGCAAAGGAACGCGCGACGCCGCTCGCCGTGCTCGTCGAGGTGAACGTCGGGGGCGAGCCGCAGAAGGCAGGCGCGGCCGCGAGCGAGATCGACGAGGTCATCGCGGCGGTGCGCGAGCAGCCTTCGCTGGCGCTGCAGGGGCTCATGACGGTACCCCCTGCGGGGAGCCTCGACGGGGCCCGGCGAGTCTTCGAGACCCTCGCGACGCTGCGAAACCTGCACGGGGGCGCGACCGTCCTGCCCGAGCTGTCGATGGGGATGAGCGAGGACCTCGAGGTCGCGGTCGCGGCGGGAGCGACGTACGTGCGAGTGGGGACGGCGATCTTCGGCGCGAGGTGAGAGAGCAACCGTCGGGACGGTTCTCGCTACTGGTTCAGGCCGTACACGCAGACTTGATTGGCGAAGCTCGGCAGGTACACCTTCCCGTTGGCCACCGTCGGCGACGCGAACTTGGCGAAGGCGCCGCAATCGTCGCCGGCCGTGAGATGTGAATCCCATATCTCGGTGGCGAGGCTCGACGCGTCGTACGCCTGCAGGATACCGGGCACCGTGGCCTGCGAGGCATCGCCTGACGCCGGCTGAGAGACCCACAAGATCCCCGTTCCGGCTGCCGCACCGCTGGACGACAAGGAGAGGATGCCGCCCGGGTCTCCCGTGGAGAGCGTCGCGGGGCCCGTTTGCGCCGGCGTGAGCAGACCTCCTGAGACCTGGTAGCTTCGCAGCGTGTCGCCGGCGGCCCAGACGAACACCATGCCGTTCATCGTGACCGGCGAGCCATGAACTTCGCTCCCGCCGAGCTGGAGCGACTGCACGATCTGCGAGTCGTTCGCCGAGTTCCAGTGGCCGAGGGCCGTCGTGTCGTTGACGTAGACCTTGCTCGTCTCCGAGCCGGTGATGGCCAGGGTGGTCTCTGGCACGAGCAGCACGCCGGCCGAACCGTAGAAGTTGCCGCTGCTACTCAGGGTCGCGTAGTCGAACGGGACGAACCAGTCGGATACTGCCAGCGAAGGCGTGAGCTCGAGCAGGGCCTCGGCGTAGTCCGACCCTCCCGTCGTCACGTCCGTGGTCCCTCCCGAGGCGACGACGTACACGTTGCCCGCCGAGTCGGCGGCCGCGCCCTGCCCGGACATCCAGATGCCTCCTCCGATCCCGTTGGGCGTCGAGGCGAACGTGGCGTCCAGCGACAGCGTTGCGGCGTCGTAGGCGAGAATCCACCCGTGGTAGTTGCCGCTCTCGCAGTAGCCGCCGAAGGTGACGTAGACCTTGCCGTTCGCGAGGAGAAGCGATCCGCGCTGATTCTCGACCGACGCATCGAACGCGATCATGGTCCCCGTGGACCCGGCCCCGGTCCCGGGCACGGACGGCGCGACGACGACGGGGCTCAGCTGATCGAGTCCCGTCGTGATGTCGAGCGCGTGCAGCGTGTACGTCTGCGCACCGCTCTGGTTCTTGGTCTTCGCGACGACGAACATCCTTCCGGCGACGGGATCGATCACGGGCGTGGACTCGATCCCGATGTTCCCGGAGATGTTGGTGAAGACACACTGGAGCCCCACGTCGGCGCGGGTCACGGGGACCACCCCCGCGTCCACGTCGAGGAAGCTCGTTTGCCACAGCGGGGTGCCCTGGTTCCGAGCGTCCGCATCGAAGGCGTACACGCTGTCGTTCATCGTGGCGATATAGAGGACGTTGTGAATACCCTGACCGGGGATCGAGACCTGGCTCACCAGCAGCGGCTGCGCGTACGTCTGGTCGTCCACCGCGCGCGCGAAGAGCTTTCCGAAGGTCGACGGGCGGACGTTCCCGACCGTGAGCGTGGTCTCGGCGAGGTTTGCGCCGGTACGCGCGTTGTCGTTGTGCTGCGTCACGACGTTCGACACGAGCGGGCCCGTTGCGTCGGGCGGTCCGGAGTCCGCGCCCGCGTCTTGGGCCACGCTCGCATCCGCCACGCTCGCATCCGCCATGCCTGCATTCGCCACGCCTGCATCCGCCACGCCTGCATCCGCCACGCCCGCGTCGGCCATGCCGCTGTCCGCGATGCTCGCGTCGGCGATGCCGGCGCCAATAATGCCCGCGTCGGACACGCGGGTCTCGCCGACGCCCGCGTCGACGAGTGTCGCGTCGATCCCGGTGTCCGTCGTAGCGTCGGCAGAGCGAGGCCCGGCGGCGGCGTTCGAACCATCCACGTCGACCAGAGGAGATGAAGTGCCGCACGCCGCGAGAAAGAGAGCCGCGGACACAACAGCCCTCGCTCGTAGCATCACTGGGTTCTTACGACGCTCACGTCATGGGCGCTCCCCATCCCGTACATGAGCCCGTTATCCTGAGGCCCGTCAGGAGACCTCATGCCCACTGCCGAGCACATCGACCAGACGATCCAGAAGCACCTCCCCGCCCTGAGAAAGCCCGGCGTGCTCACGGTGCGCCCGGGATACGAGATCAAGGGACACCAGCTTTCGGGCAAGCAGGCGGTCGTCGCCACCGTTCACACGAAGAAGCCCACGAGCCAGCTGAAGAGGGGAGATGCCCTCCCCGACTCGATCGGCGGCGTGCCGGTCGACGTTCGCGAAGCCACGCCGCATCAGAGGCTGCGCGCCCACGATCCCGCCGCAGCCGCGCTCGCGCAGACGTATGGCCGGCCGGAGGACAAGGAGCCCGAGTGGCCATACGAGCGCGCGATGCCGAGCGGCCAGCCGATCGCGAGTCCCGCGAGCGGGGCGCAGAAGGCGCTCGCAGGGGCGACGGCACCCGCCACGGCGCGCGCCTCGGCCACGCATGCCTCGAAGACCCAGATCGGCTACGTGCCCGCGCCCCCACCCGCCTCCCTCGCGCCCGTGACGACGACGACGACGATCACCGCGCACGTGAGCCCCGACGCGGGGCTCGCCACGCTCGAGGCGTTCCTGGGCGGGACCACGAAGTCGCTCGTGGTCGGGATGTACGACTTCACGTCCGGGTCGATCCTGCGCGCGTTCGAGGCCGCGCTCGATGGAAACAAGACGCTTCGGATGGTGCTCGACAACCCTGCGCCCAATCCCACGCGCGACCAGACGGACACCCAGACCGTCGAGGCGCTCGACGGAGCCCTCGGCACGCGCGCGAACATCGTCCGCGCCCTCGAGCGGTCCGATGCGCTCGTGTCGGCGTGGATTTTCCCTTCCGCCTATCACATCAAGGTCATCGTTCGCGACGGGACCGCCTTCTGGCTGTCGAGCGGCAACCTGAACAACAGCAACCAGCCGAACTTCGCATCGCCGCCGCAGACAGAGGATCGCGACTGGCACGTCGTCATCGAGGACCCCGGGCTCGCGCAGACGTTCGCGGCCTTCATCGGACAGGACTATGCCTCTGCGCAGGGCCACCAGCTCTCTGCACCGTCGAACATATCCAACGCGGACTCGCGCGCGGTGAGCGATGCGCACGCCAAGCTGGCCGCCGAGGCGAATCCGCCGCCTGTCGCCCGCGCACCTGGCGCACCGGCCGGTGCGGTCGCTCCGAAGGTCTTCCGCAACGAGACGCTGACCATCACTCCCCTCCTGACCCCGGACACGCTGGCGGGGCAGCCCGGGCAGGGGCAGTACCTCGGCGAGATCCTGAAGCTCGTCGGAACCGCAAAGCAGAAGCTCTACATCCAGCTCCAGTACATCGAGTCGTCCACCGGCCAGGGGCCTTACCAGGCGCTCCTCGAGGCCATCGGGGCCCGGGTCGCCGCCGGAGTCGACGTCCGCCTGATCGAGAGCCAGCAGTACGGCGAGAAATGGGCGGAGAAGATGAAGTCGGCCGGCGTCGACCTCACGGCGAACATCCGGCTCCAGCCCAACGTGCACAACAAGGGCTTCGTGGTCGACTCGAGCGTCGCCGTCGTGAGCAGTCAGAACTTCTCGCCCCAGGGGATCGAGTACAACCGCGACGCAGGCGTCATCCTGGCCAGCAAGAGCATTGCCCAGTACTTCGAAGCGGTGTTTCTCTCGGACTGGACCACGAAGGCCAAGCCTGTCGCCATACGCGCTCCGGGCAAGATAGGAACGAAGAAGCGTCCCAAGAAGACGGCGGCTGCGACGAGAGCCTCCACGAAGAAGAAGACCGCGAAACGCGCCAAGAGGTGACCGGGCTCACCGCCCCTTCCACTTCCTCCATGCGTCTCGAACCCTCGCCTTCAACCCCGCTCCTTCCCCGGCCTGATGGATCCGTGCCGCGAGCGCGCGCAGGTCCTCGTCTTCCGGCTGCATCGCGAGGGCCCGGTTCGCCGCGGCGCGCGCCTCCGCGAGCCTCCCCTTGGCCACGAGCGCCCGCGCGAGGTCGCCCAGCGTGCGGGGCGACTCGCCCTCCAGCGCCACTGCCCGCTCGGCGTGCGCCACGGCGCCTGCCGGATCGTGCAGGGCCAGCATCACGGTCACCATCTCGAGATGCGCGGGTGTGGCCCCGGGGGCTATCTCGAGCGCGGCCTCGAGGGCCGCGCGCGCCCCGATCCACAGCCCGCGACGCCGATCGGCCACGGCTTTCGCGAACCACCCGGACCACGAACCGTGAGCCTTTGCGAGAGAGCGTGCGCGCGCCGAGACTTCGGCAAGGTCGTCCAGTGACGCCGTGTTCGCCGCGCGCATGACGCTCTGGATCTCCAGATGCCCCGATGGGTCGTCGATCGAGAGCCGGACGACCTGTGCCTCCGCCGCGGCCGATGAGCCCGCGGCCATCTTCTCGACCTGAGACAGCCGCGCCCTCGCTTCCTTCATCTCACCGAGCTCCACGTGCGCCTGGGCCAGCGCGAGGGCCGTCCCCGCGTCGCCGGGCGCGCGCTCGAGGAGGCGAGTGCAGAGGCGCGAGACGCGGGACGCCCGCGCGAGCCCGCGCGCCTCGAGCGCGAGCGCGAGCCCGATCGCGCGACGCAGGACGTCCGGATGGACCACCGGGGCTGCGAGCGCGGCATCGACGAGAGGCTCCGCCAGGCCCTGGTCGCGCAGTCTCATTGCGAAGGCCGCCAGGCCGCAGAAGGCCGCCGGGTACACGGGGTCGCGCGCGAGCGCCTCGCGCCAGGCTGCCGTGGCCCCATCGAGGTTTCCGCGCGCGGTGAGGAGCATCGCGCGTTCGACGGAGAACATCGGGTCGCTCGCCGCCTTCGCGGGAGCTGCCTGAAGCGCGGCAAGAGCGCCATCCAGGCTCCCCTGCGCGCGGAGCGCCTGCGAGAGCAGGGCGTAGGGACGCACTCGCCCGGGCGAGGCGGCGATCGCTGCGCCCATGCTTCGCTCCGCGTCGCGAGCGTGCCCGAGGCGGAGCTGGAGCGCTCCGAGCGCCTCCACAAGCTCGACGCACGCCGGTGCGTCCGCCGTGGCGCGCTCCAGCGCGCGCATCGCCGCGGAAGCCATCCGCGGGTCCATCGCGCCCGACGCGGCGTCGAGCGCGATCGTCGCGAGGCGCTCGGCCGGGTACCGGGCATCGGGCGCGTCGCCGATCGCGCGACCGAGGTGGAGCATGGCCGCCAGCCGGTCGTGAGGACCACCGCGGACGGGGTCGTGGAGCGCGCATCGCTCGGCGCGGAGCACGCTCTCCAGGGGCTCCCAGCCCAAATCGCGAAGCCCGTGGATGCCGCCTATCTCGCCGCCGATGCGTGCCCAGAGCTGTTCGAGAGCGCCCACCAGGGCCGCTCCGGCGTGCTCGTCGTCGAGCGGCGCGTCGACGCGAGCTCGCGTGCGGCCGTCCCGAGCGTCGAACGCGAGGAGCTGGATCGTTCCGTGACCCGAGAGCGGCGGCTCGAGCGCGCCGGTGATGATCAGGCCGGCCCCCGACGGGGCGTCACCGCGACCGGCGATCTCTTTCCAGGCGCCGGGCGGCACGAACGCCTCGACGGGCGAGGGCGAGGTGCTCTTCGTTTCGTCCTTCGGCCGCGCGTGGAGCTGTGCGATCGCGATGCTCCCCCCGTCGAGCTGGGTGAACGTCTGCACGAGCGCTGCCAGCCCGAGCCCGAGGCCCTGCCCGTCGGTCGGCACACCGAAGGGGATGACGATGGCGAGCGGTTCCAAGCGGTCCCGCACTCCTCTACTTGCGGGCCTCGCGCCGCCCGCGCCGGCCGTCGCCGGATTTGTCCTCGGCCTTCCCGCGCGGGCTGGCGATCCCGCTCAGGTAGAACCGGCCGCTCGTCGCCGCCCCCTCGGCGGCCTTGGTGCGGTCGCGCGTCATCTCGATGAACCGCGCCTGCGACCGCAGGACGGGCTGCCCGGGCTTCGGTTGGCAGCGCTCGTACTTGCCGTCCGGCCTGAGCAGCCAGCCCTTCGCGTTGTCGGCGATCTGGATCTCCAGGATCTCGACGAGCCGCGCCCGGATCGCGGGGTCTTCGATCGGGATCATCGCCTCGAGACGGCGGTGGAAGTTGCGCGGCATCCAGTCCGCGCTCGCGATGTACACCTCGTCCTTGCCACCGTTGACGAAATGGAAGGCGCGGCCGTGCTCGAGGAAGCGGTCGATGATCGCGTGTACCTCGATGGTCTCGCTCACGCGCGGGATGCCGGGACGCAGGCAGCAAATGCCACGTACCAGCAGCGTGATGGGCACGCCCGCCTGCGACGCGCGGTACAGGGCACCGATGACGTCAGCGTCGACGAGCGCGTTCATCTTCGCGACGATCCGCGCCGGCCGTCCCGCGCGCGCGTGCTCGGCCTCCCTCGCGATGAGCCCGAGCACGGCCTCGTGCAGGCCGAGGGGCGCGACGATCAGCTTGTTCCATTTCGGCGGCGCGCTGTAGCCGGTAAGTAGGTTGAAGAGGCTCGAGACGTCCTCGCAGATGTCCGGCCGCGCGGTGAAGAGAGACAGATCCGTGTACAGGCGGGCGGTCGACGGGTTGTAGTTGCCCGTCGAAAGGTGCACGTAGCGACGCAGCTTCCCCTTCTCGCGCCGGACGATGAGCATACACTTCGCGTGCGTCTTCAGTCCGAGGAGCCCGTAGACCACGTGGGCTCCCGCTTGCTCGAGCATCCTCGCCCAGACGATGTTCGACTCCTCGTCGAAGCGCGCCTTGAGCTCGACGATCGCCGTCACCTGTTTGCCGCTCTCCGCCGCGCGCACCAGCGCCTTGACGATGGGCGAGTCGCCTCCGGCTCGGTAGAGCGTCTGCTTGATCGCCAGCACCTCGGGATCGTCCGCCGCGCGTACGATGAGGTCGACGACGCCGTCGTAGGAATCGTACGGGTGGTGGAGAAGGACGTCCTGTTCGCGAAGTACCGCGAAGACGTCGTCCGCGTCACGGAAGGCCGGAACGGCGTGTGGCGTAAATGGTTCGTCACGCAGCCCGCGGATGTCCTCGCGCGACACGCCCATGAAATCGGCGACGTTGACGACGCCGCTCACGGGGTACACGTCCCTCTCCGGGTCCAGCTTGAGCGCCTTCACCAGCTTCGCCAGCGACCCGGGCGGCGGATCTCCTGCGACCTCGAGCCGCACTGCGTTGCCGCGCTCGCGACGCCGGAGCTCCTGCTGGATCGACTGGAGAAGATCTTCGGCTTCCTCCTCGTCCACCTCGATGTCGAAGTTTCGCGTGACGCGGAAGACATAGACCCCCTTGACGCGCACCCCGGGGAAGATCGTCGACACGTTCCGGGCGATGAGGTCCTCGAGCAGGACGAATGCGCGCGTCGCCGGCTGGCCGGTCCGGGTGCGGATGCCGTTCACGGTCAGCAGCCGGGGGAGCACCGAGGGCACCTGCACGACGCCGAAGCCGGGCTCGAGCGAGCCCTCGCGCAGGAACATGACGCCGAGGTTCAGGCTCTTGTTGCGCACCTGGGGGAAGGGGTGACCCGGGTCGATCGCGATGGGCGTCAGGATCGGGAAGACCTCGCTGTGGAAGCGCGCGTCGAGCTCGGCCATCGCCTCGCCCGAGAGATCGCCGGGCTTCAGGAAGACGATCCCCGCGTCCGCCAGCTGCGGCAGCAGCGCCTCGAGCTCCGCCGACTGCGTCTTCACGAGCTCGTGCACCCGCGCCGAGATGGCCGCCAGCTGCTCGGCGACGGTCATCTGGTCGGGGCCCATCTCGTCGACCTCGCCCGTCAGCTGCTGCTTCAGGCCCGCGACGCGAACCATGAAGAACTCGTCGAGGTTGCTGGCGACGATCGCGTGGAACTTCAGCCTCTCGAGGAGCGGAACGTTCTCGTTCTCGGCCTCGGCGAGGACACGCGCGTTGAACTCGAGCCACGAGAGCTCACGGTTCAGGTAGAGGCGGCTCGATCGCAGGTCGAGCGCGTCCGCTCCCACGCTCCCCGGCAGATACGGTTGTGACGGGAGCGGCGCAGGCGCGGCCGCCGAAGCGGGTACGGCCGAAATGGCCCAAGCGCCTCCGTGGCTCGGCGGTGGCGTTCCGGCGGCGGGGGCGGCTTCGTCCATCGGGCGCGATAGTGTAGCTCAAGGCCCGCTTGCCGGCTCCACGTCGCGACGGAGCCACACACGGCCGTGCCCGAAGCGGGCGCTCTCGCCGTAGCGCTGGCGCACCCACGCCGCAGTCGTCGCGCAGTGCACCTCGAAATCGCTCCACGAGTCGCTGTCAGAGAGGAGGGGCGCCCCGTCGAGGAAGACGAAGGCCGCAGGAGGTCGCGCGCCGAGCTTCGCGAGCATCTCGGCCTCGTGCGCGTCGCGGATCGACCGGATGCGGCGGGCCTGAGCCTCGTCCGGCCGTCCCCCCGTGCCCCCGGCGAGCGCCGCGTCGACGTTCAGGTCGTACGCGTAGATGAACGGAGTCGCGCTCCGACGGTCCGCGAGAAAGAGCACGTAGGGGTCCATGCCGTACGTCTGGACCGCGTCGTCGGACCGCGTGTGCTCACGCAGGTAGGTGGCGACCTCGCGAAGCTCGAACGGGAAGAAATCCGGCTCGGGGAAATGCGAGAAATAGTCCTGCGTCGCGCGGTCCTCGGCCGTCGACGCGCCCCACAGAAGCCAGACGGCGCGAATGTACGGAGAGTCTTCCATCGAGGTCGCGACGCGGATCGCGATGACGACGCCGACGGCGATCGGCAAGAGGCGGAGCATCGCGCGTCTCCGGTCCGCGACGCGCGCCCTCTCCGAGAGCCATGCCCCGAAGACCAGCCACTGCATGTGCACGCCGGCCGTGACCGGGTGAAAGTGGTACGGGAAGCCTTTTGCTTGAAGGACGACGCCACCCAGAGCGCACGCAGGGATCAGCGCCACGGCCAGTGTCCGTCGCGGCATTTCGCGGAGCAACACGAGGGCGACGAGGACGCACCCGCCGACCAGCGCGAAGATCGCCTGCGTGGCACACCACGGATTCGAGAAGATGTCCGCCGCGGCGCGCGGCCAGATGAACCGGTACATCGCGGGAACGTCGAGGAGCTGGATGCGCGCGTACCGGCCGGCGTCGCCGTATACGATGAGGAAGGCCACCTGCGTGGCGGCGCCGATCGCTCCCCCCGCCGCGAACGACCCGAGCGCCCGGCTGCGCCGGAGGACGAGCTGGTCGTCGGCGAGGAGCGCGCCCAGCTGGACGACCGTGAAGATCGCGTACGTCGGCTTGCCGAACCACGGGATGACGCTCAGCGCCCCCACGACCGCGAGCAGTGCCCGCTGGCGTCGTGGCGCATGCGGCCCTCTCCGTGGTGCCTGCGCCACGAGCTGGAGCGCGACCGCCGGCAGCATGAACCAGTCGAAGAAGCTCTCGCGCTGCGCGATGTCCCAGTATCCGTAGAGCAGGTACTGGCCGCTCAGCACGACCCACCCCGCGATCGCCCACACCGTGCGATCGAGCGCGCTCGGCCCGCGGCGGCCGCGAAGTCCTGGCAGGCACGCGCCGACGAAGGCGAATGTCGCGCCCGTCACGAAGAGATCGAGCACCCGGAAGCGGTGCTCGTCCGCGCCGCCGAGCGCGAGAAAGACGAGATGCACCAGGTGCGTGAGCGGGCCGTTGACGTCGCGCACATCGCGGTAGTCGACGTCGCCTCGCTGCAGGGCACGCGCGATGAACTGGAAGATCCCCTGATCTCGGCCGAGCGTCGTCAGCGCCGCGCGGCGAGTCGCGTCGGCGACCCAGAAGAGCGGAGGCGCTGCGATGACGAGCGGCGTGATGACCGAGCGGAGCACCCGCGCGAACGCGAAGCGCCACCCCTCCGTGCCGCTCGCGAAGCCGCGCGCTGACGAAGGGCGGCCGAGGCTCATCGCGGGGCCACGCACATTACCAGACGCGGCACAGCGCGAGCGTACCCAGCGTTGCCGCGGCCGCGCGGAGCTCTCTTGCTTCCCTCGGCTTTCCCTCGGCCTTACGCGCGGATGGGCGGTCGAGCCGGGCGTGCCTGGCCGTTGGCACCGTCCGTGCGTACCACTTCATGAAGCGGCCCTGTCACGGTCGCTCGAGGCTCGACCCTGGATTTGTCGAGTCAAACGTGTCCACAATTCGTACCACGATGACGGAACCGGCCAGACGTTTGCCGCTGCCAGCCCAGGCCACGCCCGAGTCTCGGGCCCGCGCGTTTGCCGATGCGCTCGGCGCCGCGCGTGGCAAGCACCTCCTCGTCGCGCTGCGGGGCCACCCCGATCCGGACGGGATTGCTTGCGCGATCACCCAGGCGCACATCGCCCAGCGGCTCGGCGTGGCGCACACGACCATCGGCTACTGCCACGAGCTCTCCCACCGGGAGAACCGCGCGCTCGTCAAGCTCCTGGGCCTCGAGCTTCGAAAGATCAAGAGCGTCCGCGAGGTAGGTCGCGTCGACGTCCTCGGCCTCGTCGACGCGCATGAGATGGATCCCGACCTCCAGGACGCCGGCGACTTCGAGGTGCTGACGATCGTCGACCATCACCGCGCGATCTCGCCGCCGAAAGCGCGCTTCGTCGATCTGCGGCCAGAGCTCGGCGCCACCGCCACGATCTTCGTCGAGTATCTGCAAGAGCTCGCGCCGCTCGACGCCGACGTCGAGGAGGATCGACGGATCGCGACGGCCCTCATGCACGGTCTCGCGACGGATACCGACGATTTCATGCTGGCGCGTGGGGCGGACTTCCACGCCGCGAGCCAGCTCGTCGACGTCTGCGACAGCGACCTGCTCCAGGACCTGTCCCGGCGCCTCATCGCGCCGACGGCGATGGACGTGATTGCGAGAGCGCTGCAGGCGCTGGTCGTCCGCCGCAACTTCGCGATCGCAGGCGTCGGGTTCGTCAGCGAAGCCGAGCGGGACACGATCGCCCAGGCCGCCGATTTCCTCGTGCGTCGCGAGGACATCGACACGTGCGTCGTTTACGGGGTCATCGGCGACAAGTACATCGAGGGCTCGCTGCGCACCCACTCGCCGAGCGTCGACCCGGCCGTCTGGCTCGACCAGGCCTTCGGCACAGACGAGAAGGGACGCCCGTTTGGCGGGGGCCGACGCGACAAGGGCGGCTTCAGGATCCCGATCGGGTTCCTGGGGCGGGTGACCGACCGGCAGCAGCTGTGGCAGCTCGTCGAGCACGCGGTGAGGACGGCTCTGCTGCGGCAGTCGGGTGAGGAGCCGACGCCGGGAGTCATGGTCCCGCCGGTCGCGCCGACGTAGTTCGCGTTCCGCTTGCGCGGAACGCTCCGATGGGGGGAGCGCGGCCGCTCCTCCCCAAACCCCCCAGCCGAAACCGCGTCACCATGAAAGTCGCGTTCTTCGGACTCCCGCTGGCGGCCGTGCTGCTCGCGCGGGATGGGCACACGATCGTGTTTGCGGAAATTTGCCGTCGGGCACCCGGGCTGCGGCGGCTCTCGCTCCGGATCGCCCCGGGGAGCGTGCACATGAAGCCCGACGTGGTGGCGGAGGAGACGCTGGTGCGCGTTCGCCGGTCGGCGCCCGACCTCGTCGTGAGCTGGTTCTGGACCAGCAGGCTGCCCGCGGCCATCCTCGGCCTTGCGCCCGCCGTGGGCGTGCACCCGTCGCTCCTCCCGCGGCATCGCGGGCCCGACCCCACCTTCTGGGCGATCGACGCGGGCGACGATGTGACGGGCGTAACCGCGCACATGCTCGACGCCCGGTACGACACGGGCGCCGTTCTCGCGCGCAGGGAGCTCCGGATCGCCCCCGAGTGGAATTCCTGGCAGCTTGCACGCGCCCTCGATCGCCCCGGCCTCGCCTTGCTCCGCGAGGTGGTCGGAGCGTTCGCCGCGCGACGTCCCCTCGCTGCGCAGCCGCAAGACGAGAGCGCCGCGACGCTGGCCCCCGAGCCGACCGACGAGGAGCTCGCGATCCGCTGGTCGTGGCCGTCGGCGCGGGTGTGCAGGCGGGTGCGCGCGGCGGCGCCCTGGCCGGGAGCGTGGACGGAGATAGGCGATCGGATCGTGACGCTGGTAGGCGTACGACCGACACCCGATTTCCCCCACGTGCTCGAGCCGGGCGAGGCCGCGGTGCGGGCGGATGGGCGGGCCGTGGTGCGGACGGGCGATGGCGCCGTCGAGCTCCTCGAGGGCCGCGACGAGGACGAACGCCCGATGTCATGGGCCGAGCTCGCCCGAGCGGTGGGGCAAGCTGGGCCCGCCCCTCCAGACCGGGCCATTGAGCGCCCATAGCGCTTTAACGCTTTCCCGTTGCGCGCGGGCCCGGGCTACGGTTCGATCATGGGAAGGAGAGTCTATCGTGGCTGACGTCGTCACCCTTGCGCGCCTCGCGCGCGAGTCGCTCGGGCGTGGGCTGAGCGCCTTGCAGAGCAACCCCCAGGTACCGCCTCATCTGATGGAGGTCGCCGCCCCCATCGCGCAGGCGATGGGCGCCCTGCACCAGATCGAACGCTCGGGGGGAACCCAGCTGATGCCGGGCGCCCAGACCGCCCTCGCGAACGTCCAGGCTGCTCTGACCCAGTTGCAGGCGCAGCCGTCGCAGCACCCGGCCGTCATGGCGGCGATGGAAGCGGTAGCCGGTGCTCTCGGCAGCGTGCACGCCCTTGTGCGCGCGACGCCAGCCCCTGCTCCGCAGCAAGCTCGAGCCCCCGCCCCTCAGGCTGCGCCCGCTCAGCCCGCGCAAGGCGCGCAAGGGCAGTACGCTCCGCCGGCATACCCGCAGGCGCAGGCTCCACAACAGCCCCAGCCGCACGCCTACGCCGCGCAACCGGCGCAGCCCGTCCCGCAGGCTCCGCCCGCCGCCGCCCGCGGCGCCGCTCCGAGGGGCGATGCCGCCGTGGTCGCCGCCGAGCTCGGAGCACACAGCCAGACGAACTTCTACAAGGGGCTCTCCGGCAACGACATCATCGATCACGGCGGCCTCTTCGTGTCGACCTACAAGCTCCCGAAGATCGGGCAGCCGGTGAGGCTCAAGGTCTCGATGCCTGGCGGTTACGAGTTCGAGGCCAACGCGGTCGTTCGGTGGTGCCGCGAGCAGAGTGAAGCGGGCAACGACGCGCCTCCGGGCTTCGGTGCGCAGCTCGTCGAGATCACGCCCGAAGCGCGGCAGCTCGTGTACCGCTACGTGCGAAATCGCGAGCCGATGTTCCACGACGACCTCTGACCCGCCCGCTACACTGCGGCGGCTTGGTTCGGCGCCTCGGCTTCCTGCTGCTCCTCGGCCTGATGCTGCTGGTCGCCATGCCGGGGTCCGCCCGTGCGGCCAACGATCCGAAGCTCCTACGGCTCTCGATCGAGACGCCGCATTTCCGGATCAACTACTACTCCACCGAGGACGACGTGGCCCGGCATGTGGCGACGCTGGCGGAGGCCATCTATGCGCGCCTCCTTCCGGCCGTGGGCTGGGCTCCCGGCGAGATCACGGAGCTCAACCTCACCGACCAGACCGACGGCGCGAACGGGTCGGCCACGGCGCTCCCCTTCGACGCAATCCAGCTCTTCGTCACTGCGCCCGACGACATGTCACCCCTCGGCGACGTCGACGACTGGTACCTCGAGCTCCTCACGCACGAGTACACGCACATCCTGCACACCGACCACATCGTCGGGATTCCGGCCCTCATCAACCGGATCATCGGCAAGACGCTCGCCCCCAATCAGGCCCAGCCGCGCTGGCTCCTGGAGGGGCTCGCGGTCTTCGAGGAGAGCGCGTACACGAGCGGTGGCCGGCTGCGATCGTCGATGTGGAACATGTGG
>Ga0209415_10006448_pt1 | contig 20855 bp, 12 predicted proteins | sample PeaSoiSIISIP2007_FD_187696 | JGI IMG/M metagenome (GOLD analysis project Ga0209415, IMG submission 187696) | Peat soil microbial communities from Weissenstadt, Germany - SII-SIP-2007 (SPAdes) (version 2) | ecosystem: Environmental > Terrestrial > Soil > Wetlands > Peat | place: Germany...
TGCGGCAGGCGTTCGCGCGCGCCGAACGCACCGAAGATGGAAGCTGCGCCATCGAAGGCCTGCGCATTGTGGAAGAGGCCACGCGCAGCGGGCTGCGCTTTCGGGCGGTCTTTTTCAAAGAGTCGGCGCAGAACCTGGCCGAACGTCTGCTGCCGCAGATCGGCGCCAACGTCGACACTTTGCTGCTGCCCGACAAACTTTTCGACGCTACCGTCCCCAGCGAGACTCCGCAGGGAGTAGCAGCGCTGGTTCGACTGAAGGAATTTTCTCTGGACGATGTGCTGGCACGGTTGCAGGTCGGCCCTGTCATCGTGCTCGCGGGATTGCAAGATCCCGGGAATCTGGGGACGATTCTGCGCTCGGCCGAGGCCTTTGGCAGTGCGGGTGTGGTGCTGGGCGAGGGCACAGTGAGTCCGTTTAATTCGAAAGTGATTCGCGCCTCGGCGGGATCGGTGTTCCGGCTGCCTGTGATTGTCGGCAAAACCGCGGGCGGGCTGGAAGAGATTTCCGCAAAGTTGCGGGCGCAAAGTGTGCGCTTGATAGCGACGTCTTCGCACAAAGGCACGCCGCTCGACGAGGCGAACCTCACCGGACCCTCGGCAGTTTTCGTCGGGAGCGAAGGCTCGGGCTTGCCGCGAGCTGTGCTGGCGCAGGCCGATGAGCTGATCGCAATTCCGCACACGCCACAGGTCGAGTCGTTGAATGCGGGCGTGGCGGGGAGCATCGTGCTCTACGAAGCAGCGCGGCAACGGCGCTCTGGCTGACAGAGATTGTAGCTCCGGCATCCGCAATCCCTTCGACTTGCTCAAGCACAGCAGAAGCCTTGCTGTAGGCGTCCCTGACGCGTCCTCCGCACGTAATCATTACCGAAAATTCAGTGCAATTTCGGCGCGCTCGACCATTCTTACTTCGCATGGCTGCTGCCGCCTGAACATCCCCCAGGGACAGATGCGCATCCCCCCAATAGCTGGAGTAGAGCTCGAACCAGAGTGAGGCTTGAACATGAAAAATTCGATTCTTGCCGTATTTTCGCAACTCAGGCGATTTGCTCTGAGACCGTTGTTCCCCTGCATCGTGATTGCTTCCCTCTGTTGGGGAGCCGCGGCGCGAGCTGCTGCCCATGGAGAAGAGAAGCCCGTCGAGTCATCGCATAACGCGGGATGGGTCGTGATTCCGGTCGATGAATATCGCGTGCTGCGTGCGAAGGCTTATCCGGCCGACCACGATCCTGAGCCGCTTCCGCTGGACGCCACGCTGACGAGAGTGGATTACGATTTGCACGTTGCCGGCGACCTGGCCGAGGGACGCGCCAGCCTCACCGTCGACGTATTGAAAGACGGCTGGGTGCGCGTGCCGGTGCCTGCGGGCTTGCTGGTGCGCGAAGCCCGGCTTGACGGCAAGCTGGTCTCGCTGGTGCCGGGAGCTCCGGGAAAAAGGAATCACGTATCGGCGCTGCTTTCACATCCGGGGCGTTCCGTGTTGCTGCTCGATGTGGACGTTGCGGTGACGTCGTCGGGGGGCGATGAAAGCCTTTCTCTGCCCGCGACGGAATCGGGCGTCACGCGGGCCCAGGTCGAACTCCCGCGCCTGGGGGTTGACCTGAGGGTTGAAGGAGGACTGCTTTCCCAGAAGTATGAGACACCCAGCCAGACGCGATGGCTGGCGTATGCGCGCGGCAACGAAGCGCTGACCTTCACCTGGCGCCGGAAAACCGAGGACCATCACGTTGAACTGCCGCTGCGGCTGCGCGGATCGCTCACGCAGCTGACCAGCCTGGCGGAAGATTCGACTTCCATTTATGCGGAAGCGAATTTCGAAGTGGTGCAGGGCGCGGCCCGCGAAGTGAGAATCCAGCTTCCGGAAAAAATAACTATCAATCAGGTATCCGGCGCGATGGTGGCCGATTGGGAGATGAAGAACGGCGAGCTAAGTGTGTCGTTTCTGGAACCAGTCGAGCACAACGCCCGCTTCGTCATCAACGGCGAGGCCCGGCTGCCGCGCGATGGCATCATCGACATTCCGTTGTTGCGCCTGCTGAACACGGAGCGCGACACGGGGGGAGTCGCGGTGGAAATTCTCGGAGCCGGCGAAATCAAAGATCAGAAAGCGCAGGGGCTTGAAGATGCCGACGCTACCGATCTCGGTGAAATGGTGGCCAACCGGCAGTCGCCCGCCCTGGTTGCGTTTCGTGCGCGATCGGGCGAGGCGGGCAAGACGCGGTCGTTGAGCATCAACGTGGCCCGCTATGACCAGCAGGCGGTCCTGATGGCGAACATTGAAGAGGCTCGCTACCAGGTGCTAATGAGCGCCGACGGGAAAGCGCTGGTGCAGGCGCGGTATGCGGTTCGCAACAACCAGCGCAACTTCGTGAAGGTGACTCTGCCTGCGGGCGCGACGGTGTGGAGCGTAACGCTCGCTGGGCGGCCGGTTCGTCCGGGCCAGTCTCCTGATGGCAGCCTGCTGTTGCCTCTGGAAAAATCGCGAGGCGGGGACGATGCCCCAGCGTTTGCGGTCGAGATTCTGTATCTCACAAAAGCGGCGGCGTGGGAGGAAAAGGGCCGGGAGAAAGTTACTTTGCCGGCGCTGGACCTTCCTATATCCCGCACTGGAATGCTGATCTACTACCCGCCTCTGTTCAAGCTTTCGGCGGAGCCGGGAACGTTCCGCACCGAGGCGTATGTGAATCCGACTTCTGCCGTACTGGAGCAGCCAAGTGGAGGTGTGGGAGGAGTGGGCGCCGCTGCGCCTGCCGCGACTCCTAAAGAGTTTGATCGGATGCAACAGTTCGCCAAGCTGCAAGGCGCTGACGATCGAGACAAGAAGGACTCGACGCAGGCGCTCCTCGACAGCTTCAAAGCGAAATCGCTCGGCGGCAAGGTGACCGGCATTCTGCCGATCAATGTTTCGTTCCCGGCCTTCGGGCCGTCGATGTTTCTGGTTTCCGAGCTCACCAGCGAGAACCAGTTTCCCGCCGCGGAGTTCAGCTTTCAGCGTGAAAAAAAGGGAGGTGTGCGATGAAGAACAGATTGTTTCTGGTGCTGCTGCTTTGCAGTGTGTGTGCGGCGACGGCGCTTGCTGCAGATGACAAATCCGTATTGCCCTTGCCCAATTCCGGCAACGTCACGCTGACGCTCGACGAATACAACCGGCTGATGGAACTCGCGGCCAAGCCGCCGAAGAAATCCGATGTCGCACCGCTTCCCTACTCCATGAAGCATGCTGACCTGAAGTTGCGTGTAGAGGACGACGGGGTTCGGGGCACGGTGCAACTCGAGGGAGAAGTCTTCAACAAGGGCGTGAGCAAGGTTCCGCTCACCAGCGGAATGACGGTGCTCGACGCGCACCAGAACGGCAAAGGCGTTCCGCTGCTGCAGGAGAGCGGCACACACATGGCGCTGCTTCCGGGGCCGGGCGAATTCTCCGTTGCGCTCGACACCGGCCTGCCACTCAAGATCGAAGCGGGACACGCGTCGTTCAGCCTGCCCGCGCCGTCCGCAGGCAGCGTACAACTGGAGTTGGTCATTCCCGGCGACCACACCGTCGCCAATATCAGCCCCGGCATCATCACCAGCCGGAAATCTGAAAGCGGACATACCACGATCGAAGCCACGCTGGTGCCGGGCCAGTCCGCGAACATCTGGTGGACTACGCGCGAGGCCGTGACGCCCGTGGTGCCGCGGGAAGTGCGCTTTCTAGCCGACGAAAAGACGCTCATCTCGGTCAGCGAAGCCGAGATGCGCGTGGCCGTGCTGGCCGACATCGTGGTCGTGCAGGGCGAGCCGTCGCAATTCCATGTCGATCTCCCGGAGGGCTACGAAGTCACCGGCGTGACCGGCGCGACGCTCGATTCCACGGAAACTAACTCCGGCGTCCTGACCCTGAAAGTGAATGCTCCCAGCCAGCACAACCACCAGTTCCTGATCTCGATGGAACGGTCTCTCAGCAGCAGCGGCGCCAAGGCCGACGCTCCGTTTCTGAGTTTCAAGCGCGCGCAGCGTGAAACTGGCGAAGTGCTGGTCGAGGGCGCGGGCACCATGGAACTGACCGCAACCGAAGGTGGCGGCCTGAAGCGCATGGATGTGAAAGAAGCGAATCCTTATCTGCGGTCGATGGCGCACTTTCCGCCCCAGGCGGCGTTCCGCTATCACAAGCAGGCCAGCGAGACTCCGACTTTGGCGCTCTCATGGGTGCGATTTCCAGACGGCAGCGTGCTCGCAGCCGTGGCCGAGAGTGCGACCGTCACGACGCTCGTCACGTCGGAAGGCAAGTCGCTCACAGAAGTGCGACTGGTTCTGAAGAATCAGGCTCAACCGTTCCTGAAAGTCGCTCTGCCCCCCGGCGCCAGCATTCTGTCGGCGGACGTGGGCGGCGAGCGAGTGAAGCCCGTACAGGGCCCAGATGGAAGCCGCGTGCCGCTGTTGCGCGTGGGATTTCACCCGACCGATTCGTATACGGTTTCGTTCGTGTTCATGCACTCCGGCGCTCCCTTCGCCAAGAAGGGTGGCGCGGACCTGAGCCTTCCGAGCATGGACATTCCCATCAGCCTGCTGAGTTGGGAAGTCTTTCTGCCGGAGCAATACAAGGTGAAGGATTTTGGTGGTGACGTGATTGCCGCCAATCTGGTGCCTCCACCGTTTCGCGAGGAAGCAGCGATGAACAATCAAGACGGCGAGGGGCGGGCATGGTTGAGCAACGTAAGACTGCAAGCGCCTGCCGGGCAGATGTCCGGCTACGTTACGGATCCGAGTGGAGCCGTCATTGCCAACACGCGCATCACGATCACCGCGGACAACGGAGGCGCCAAAACCACCACGACCGACGCGCAAGGCCGGTGGGTGATCGCGGGACTGCCTTCGGGAAACTATAAGGCGCGAGCCGACGCACCCGGCTTCACGGCCGGCACCTACAACTTGAATTACAACGCCGGCCAGCCATCGATGTATGCTTTCTCGCTCAACGTGGGCGCCGCGACAGAGACCGTGGAGGTTAGCGCGGCTGTACCTCAGATACACACCGACTTGTCGGTAATCGACGGCGCCATCACCGAAAACGAAGTCAAAAGCATCGACGTGAACGGCCGCAGCTACGGCAAGTTGGTGGCGTTGCCTCCAGGGGTCTCGAATCAAAATACCGCCTCCGCCAACGTGATGAACTTGCAGAAGCGCGTAGCGGGCGTATTGCCGGTGGCGGTCGATGTGCCCCGGGCGGGCACGTCCTTCAGCTTCGTCCGGCCGCTCGTACTGGACGAGGAAACAAAAGTGACTTTCAGCTATAAGAGCCGGTGAAAAAGGCAGTGGCCAGGGGTCAGTGATCAGGGGTCAGTCAATGACCTCGGCGGCAATTACTGGCCCCTGGTCACTGATCGCTGGAAACTGGCCACTGGCCACTTGATTCGCTCCCCGAAGAACCTTCGCGTGCTACCATTTCGCGCCGATGGCATAGAATGTGTTCGCGGGAGCGGCGCATGAGAAATCCGGAAGACTGGAAAAAGTGGGAAGGGCGCACCGACGGGAAATTTCCGCTGCGGCAGTGGCTAGGCGGCTCTGACCACAGCGCGGTCTTTCTCACCGAACGCTCCGGGCAGCCGGAGAAGGTCGCGATCAAACTGATCGCGGCCGACGGCGCCGAGGCTGACCGGCAACTGGCGCGCTGGCGGGCCGCAGCCCAGCTTTCACATCCTCACCTGATGCGCATCCACGAAGCCGGGCGTTGCCGCCTGGACGGACTGCCGCTTCTTTATCTGGTCATGGAATACGCCGAAGAGGATCTGGCGCAGATCCTTCCGCAGCGTCCGCTGGCGCCCGCGGAAGTCACCGAGTTGCTTCCGCCGCTCTTGGACGCGCTTTCCTTTCTGCATGACAAAGGATTTGTGCACCGACGCGTCAAGCCGTCAAATGTGCATGCCACGGGCGATCTGTTGAAACTATCGGCGGATCAAATCACATCATCCACGGAGACGGACTCTGGCGGCCGCAGGCGCGACGTTTACGATGCGCCGGAGACGGCTGTGGGAATCGTTTCGCCCGCAGGCGACGTGTGGTCCATCGGCGTCACGCTGGTAGCCGCACTGACGCAGAACGTGTCTTTTGAATTAGAAACGAGCGCGAGTCCGCAACGCGACCCCGATCCGCCGGAAACCGTTCCGCAACCCTTCCGCGGGATCGCGCGCGAATGCCTGCATCTCGATCCTAAGCGGCGCTGCTCGCTTGGCGAGATTCAGGCGCGCCTGCAGCCCGCAGGACGCTCAGTGGCTGTGCCTGAAGAACTTCCCCCTCCGAAGCGTGCGGCCAAGCGCGGACCAATCTTCGCAATATTTGCCGTGATGGTGGTGGCCGTCGGATTCGTTATTTTCCACTCTCGTGGCAAAAGCCCGCAGGTTCCGGCCGCAGACACGGCACAACAGACCGCTCCTCCAGCGACAACTACGCCGGCACCGAACCCGCCAGCCCGCGAACCAGTGGCTCCGAAGAACAAGAAGACCGCTACGAGCGGCGAGGTCCTGCACCAGGTTTTGCCTGACGTTCCTCAGAGTGCGCGCAATACGATTAGCGGTACGGTCAGGGTCAGTGTCGAGGTTGACGTAGATTCGTCAGGCAAGGTAACTTCGGCGAAATTCAAGTCTGCCGGGCCTAGCAAGTATTTTGCCGCCCTGGCGTTGAAGGCGGCGCAGGGCTGGGAGTTCTCGCCTCCCGAAGTTGCTGGCAAACCAACAGCCAGCGCATGGGTGATTCAGTTCCGTTTCAAACAAACATCGACACAGACTTCGTCACAGCGCGTGAACCGCTAGCCTTTGTCGGTCTGCCGCAATTTCCACACGATCTGCCGCACCATGCCGAGCAGCAGCTTGGCGTCGTAGGCCTCAAGCCCAAAGCGCAGAATGAGCCGGCGTGCTTTCTTCTCGAACATGGCGTCGGTCCCCGGCTTCATGTAGCCGCTGATGCGCAGCGCCTCAAGCAAACACTCGGTGATCTGCTCAGCTTGGCCCGCGGTGGCAGGCTCGACATTCTCGTTCGCAAGTGGCAGTGGCGTGCTCCGCGCCAATTCGTAGAGACAGACCGCGACGGCCTGCCCCAGGTTCATGGAAATATTCTTCTCTTTGGTCGGGATGTTGAGCAGCCAGTGACAGTGGCTGAAATCTTTGTTGGTAAGTCCGATTTTTTCAGATCCGAACAACAGAGCAACCCGCCCCGTCTGTAGTTGCTGGCGAATCGCGCTGCCCGAAGGTTCGTCGAGCCGCCGCACCGGCTGCTGCAATGCGCGATTTCGCACCGCGGTCGTCCCCACCACCAGTGCGCAGTCGGCAACGGCCTCGGCAACGGTCTTGTATTCTTCAGCGCTGCTCAGTAAATCCGAGGCTCCAACGGCCGAGCGGGCTTCGCGGAATCCGTCCGCAAAGGGATTCACCAGCCGCAAGCGGTGCGCTCCGAAGTTGCTCATGGCACGGGCCGCCGCGCCAATATTCAGAGGATTGCGCGGGCGCACCAGAACCACGACGAGACCGTCTAATTCGGAGAGGACAGGCAAGCGCTTAATTCTACGACAGCGGTGGCCGCGACGAGCCTGGCACCGGGGCGACCGGAGGTCCGCCTCGTCGGCTATGCAATCGCCTTTCCTTAACACCTTTTCACGTCAATCTGCAATTGTAAAAAAAATGTCAAAAACAGCCATGATGAGCCAACTTAGCCGCCGAACCGTTGTAAGCTTCAAAGGTCGAGCTACTTCCGGTGGGGCGATTTAGGTCCGGAGAGCTCTCCCCTCGATCACAGGACATCTACCACTATGGGGAATCTTGCTGCGCCACTCAGTACCGCGAGAGCAGTCAATCCAACTGCTCCCATCAAACCCGCCGGCCGCATCCTGGTTGTTGAGGACGACCCGGCGGTGCAGAAAGCGCTGCGGCGGCTTTTCGAGACCGAAGGCTACACCGTGGAAACACAGTCTGACGGCAGGTCGGCGCTCGACAGTTTCCAGTCGTCCGCGCCGGCTGCTGTGGTCCTCGACCTGCGCCTGCCCAAGGTGTCGGGCCGCGACGTATGTAAAGAGATCAAAGCGATCGCTCCCGCGCTGCCCATCGTCGTGCTCAGCGCAGCCAGCGACGTCGCGGATAAAGTTCTGCTGCTCGAGTTGGGCGCGGACGACTATGTCACCAAGCCGTTCAGTCCGCGGGAACTGCTGGCCCGCGTCCGGGCCGCGCTGCGCCACACTGCGCGTACCCCGGAGGCACAGGTTGTCAGTTTCGACGGCATCTCCGCCGACTTCAAGAAAATGGAAATCAAGCGCGACGGCAAGGTCGTGGTCTTGACCGCCCAGGAATTTAAGACTTTCCAGTTCCTGGTGCAGAATGCCGACCGGGTCATCAGCCGCGACGAGCTGCTGAACGAAGTGTGGGGCTACCAGAATTATCCGTCGACGCGAACCGTTGACAACCACATTCTGAAACTCCGCCAGAAACTGGAGAGAGACCCGGCGAGCCCGGTACATTTCCGCACGGTCCATGGCATGGGATACAAGTTCGTCCGTTGATTTCTGTGAACCCGCCACCCGAACCCGTGCCGCACTCTTCCCAATCCGATTCCCAGTCCGGGGCCAGGTTTGATTCGAAGTTCGATTCAAGAATGTCTGATTCGAGAATATCTGCCCCGAGGACTCAGCCGACCGGGAATTTTCTGCCACGCCTGCGCCTGCGTGCCCGCTTCCTGCTCTCGATGCTGCTGATCACCACCGGCCTCACCACCACCAGCTTGCTTCTGGTACAGCGCAGCATTCGGAACAACGTGCGGCAAAGCATTGCCGTGAACCTGCGCTATTCCGTCGCCGCCTTCCAGGACTTCCGCCAGGAGCGGGAAACCATGCTGACCAGCAACGTGGCGCTGCTGGCCGACATTCCGCTCACCCGGGCCATCATGACCAGCACCGACCCGGTCACCATCCAGGACGCGTCGCAGGACGTCTGGCAACATGCACGGGGCAGCAGCGATCTCTTTGTGCTGGTCGATCGTAGTGGGCGAGTCGTCGCTTTGCATACCAAGACGCCGGGATTCACCAAGGATGCCGCGGAGAAATATTTTCAGCAGTCGCTTGACGATGATGGCGGCGAATCCAGCCACTGGTGGTTGGGAGATCATCACCTCTATCAAACGTTTATCGAACGCATCTATCGCGGCTCGGGGGCCGACGGAGTTCTGCTGGGCTTCCTGGTGATTGGATACGAGATCAACGACCGCCTCGCTGCGGAAGTCAGCAAGGTAGCCGGCAGCCAGGTCGCCTTTTCTTGCGGCAACGAAATCGTGGGCACAACGCTGACCCCGGCGCAACTGCAGGGCGGCAGCATGCAGGATCTAATTGCAGGCTCGGCGCACGATGATCCTCGCGAGATCGAGATCGGCAGCGAACGCTTCCTCGCCACTTCCCTCGTACTCTCGGGTTCCCGGCCCACGCCGGTTCGCTTGAGCGTTCTGGGCTCTTATGATCAGGCTACGAAGTTTGTCGACCAGCTGAATCGTTATCTGCTGCTGCTGGGCCTGGCTGCAATTCTGGTGGGCAGTGGCTTGGTGTTCTTTATTTCGCACACTTTCACGCGACCGCTCGGCAGTCTGGTCGCCGGGGTACGCGCCCTCGAAGGCGGAGACTTCCATCATCCACTCGATCCTCGCGGCGGAGACGAAGTCGCCGAACTGACTCGCGCCTTCGACCGCATGCGCACCAGCCTGCTCAAGAGCCAGCACGACCTGCTGGAGTCCGAACAACTGGCTACGATCGGACGCATGGCCAGTTCGATTTCGCACGATCTGCGCCATTCGCTGGCCGCCATCGTCGCCAACTCCGAATTTCTTTGCGACAGCCACCTCACGCCAGTGCAGCGTGAAGAGTTGTATCAGGAGGTTCGCACCGGCGTGAATCTGATGACCGACCTCATCGATTCCCTGCTGGAATTCGCCCGCACCCGCGAATCGTTGACCCCTGCGTACGCCAACGTCTCGGAAACCATTCAGCGTTCGGTGCTGGCGGTCCGTCTGCATCCTCGGCATCACAACCGCTCCATCGATGTGCTGTGCGGCACTCAGGTTTCAGGTTGGTTCGATCAGCGCAAACTGGAGCGGGCTCTCTATAACCTGCTCTTGAACGCCTGCGAAGCCGCGCCCGCGGTGGGCGGCGCAGTGGAAGTCACTGCAGCTGAGGTTTCGGGTTCCGTTACAATCTCGGTCGCAGATAATGGTCCCGGCATCTCCGAATCCATTCGGGAACGCCTGTTTCATCCCTTTGTGAGTTACGGCAAGGAAAACGGCACTGGATTAGGACTCGCGGTGGTGCACAAAATCGTACAAGATCACGGCGGCGAGATTTTTGTGGAGCGCACGATTCAAGACCAAACGGTTTTCCGGATCGAGTTGCCCGGGCGACTGCAGGATGCTTCCCGCAGCGCCAGCGAACTCTCGGTCGATGCGCCATCGCCTTCTCTGGTGCCCGACCTGCGGGATGATGGTAAACAGAATTCAATTTCTCATCCGGGCCCGTAGGCACTTCCCCCATTTCGACACGTGCCTGACCCTGGATCATGACCCTGGATGATGTAGGAGGACGGTGTGAAGAGCCTGAAGACTTTTGCGGTTGGCGGGGCCGCGCTGGCGGTTTCCGCTTTCGTGTTATGCAGCACTCTCGGCTGGGCGCAGACGCCCGCGACGGCTTCCTCCGCGGCGCCGGGCGAAACGGCAAGCGCCGTGCGTGACCTGCAGGACCAGGTCCGTCAACTTCGCAGTCTGGTGGAAGAGATGCGCGCTGAAAATGCCGAGTCCCGCGCCGAGATGCACCAGTTGCGTCACGACCTGGAAGCCACGCGCGCGTTGCTGGAGCGGCCCGGCGCACCCACAAGCGGCAGTTCTGAGGCAGAGACAGCCGCGGCCGCCGCGCCGCAAAACGGGCCGGGCGCCGCATCGGGCGCAACCGCAGCCCTGCTCGAAGAGCGCGTCCAGAAACTGGAAGAATCCACTTCGCTGATCGGCTCAAAAATCGACGAACAATACCAGACCAAAGTTGAAAGCGCTTCCAAATATCGAGCTCGGATTCACGGCATTGTCTTGATGAACGCTTTTCACAACGTCGGCGGCTCTGACAACCTGGACTTCCCCGATTACGCGCAGGCGGTTCCTACCGGCACACCGCGAGCCAGTCTGGGAGCAACGCTGCGCCAGTCGGAAATCGGCTTCGAAATCTTCGGGCCAAACATCGCCGGGGCGAGAACATCAGCCGATGTGCAATTCGATTTTGCCGGCGGATTGCCTGGAACCGGCAACGGCGTGAACTTCGGAAGCGCGCGCCTGCAGACCGCCAGTCTGCGATTCGATTGGCGAGACACCTCGGTCGTCGCGGGCCAGGACGCACTGTTCATTTCGCCGCTCTCGCCCACTTCGTTCGCATCGCTGGCCACCCCGGCCTTCGCCTTTGGGGGCAACCTGTGGGGCTGGACGCCGCAACTGCGGGTCGAGCACCGCTTCTCGGTTTCCGACCAGCAGACTCTGACCGTGCAAGCGGGAGTTCTCGACAACCTTGACTGGGAGTATCCCAACAATTCGTTCTATCGTTCGGCGCAAGCGGGAGAAATGTCCGGCCAGCCCGCCTACGCATTCCGCGCCGCCTGGTCGCGACCGGTGCAGGAGCATCCGCTGAGCTTCGGCGTCGCCGGATATTATGGCCGGCAGAACTGGACATGGGAGCGTTTCGTGGACGCTTATGCCGGCATGGCCGATTGGCAGGTTCCGATTCTGCCGCGCCTCGGTCTCTCCGGCGAGTTCTATCGCGGCCGCGGTATTGGCGGACTCGGCGGCGCGATTGGAACTTCTATTGTGTACGGCGGCGATCCGACTAAGCCCTACACACCCCTTCGCGGCCTCAACACCGCAGGCGGTTGGACCCAACTCAAATTCCAATTGACTCCCAAGATCGAACTGAACGGTGTCGTCGCCGAGGACGATGCGTTCGCCGGCGACATCCGCGGCTTTGCCATCGATCAGTACAATTTCGGTCCTATTCTCGGACGCAATCGCGGAGCTCTGGGCAACGTTGTCTTTCGTCCCCGCTCCGATCTTTTGCTTTCCGCGGAGTTCCGGCGGTTGCATACCTATCCGATCTACGACAGCGACAGCGCGACCAATCAAGTCAATCTGTCAGTGGGGATTCTGTTTTGAAGACTCGCGCGATCCATCGCGGATGGTTGCTTTTCGTCGTGCTGGCCGCAGCAGTCTGCGCGCCCGCGCAGCAAGTACTGAAGGCGCACGTGCAACTCACCCGGAATGGACACGCTCGCGCCAACGCTTCGAAGGCGGTCGTGTGGCTCACGCCCATAGGCTCGGCAATAGCGGCGCCGCGGCAGGATGCTTCCCAGATTCCGCAACTGGTGCAGAAGGATAAGAGTTTTCAGCCTTCGCTGCTGGTGATTCCGGTGGGAGGCAAGGTGGAGTTTCCCAACCATGATCCGTTTTTTCACAATGTGTTTTCACTGTTCGAGGGCAAGCGCTTCGATCTGGGACTTTATGAAAGCGGAAGCACACGCTTCGTCCAGTTCGACAAACCCGGCGTCTCGTTCATCTTTTGCAACATTCACGCGCAGATGAGCGCCGTGGTCATCGCCCTGGCAACGCCCTACTACGCCATTTCCGATGCGCGTGGAGACCTCAGCATCCCCAATGTTCCGCCGGGCCGCTACGAGTTGCAGGTCTTTCATTCGTCGGTCGCGCCGGAAACGCTTCGGGCCCTGAACCGCGAGATTACCGTGGCTGCCGGAGACACTTCGCTGGGAACGTTCACCTTGACCGAGGCGGATGTCACCTTGGCCCACAAGAACAAATACGGCCGCGATTACGACCGCCCCGATCCCGACAGCCCCGCGTATGCCAGACCGTAGCCGGCAAATTTCGTAGTGTGAGAAAAGGGCGTGCCGTTTAGCACGCCCTTCTCGCCTCTGTCTTCACTTGGTTTACAGCACTTCGTTTACATCAACTCGCTGCTTGCGTAGAGACGTTGCTGGCAACGTCTCTGGGGGCTAGTGATGCCCGCCACTGGAGTGTCCACCGCCACCGGAGGAATGCCCCCCGCCGCTAGGAGCGCTCACGTGCCCGCCACCGCCGCTGCTGTGGCTGGGCGCACTGTGTGATCCGCCGTAACTCGGCGCGTGATACGTCGGAGCGTGGTATCCGCCAGAACTGCCCCGCGAGCCGCCATAAGCGGGACTGCGCACGATGGGTTGCCGCATATCCAACTGCGGGCGGGACGATGACGCACCGTTGCCCCGTGGTTCCAGGGAACTGGGCGCCGTCCGGTTCCAGTAGCTGCCATTGCCGCTTCGTTCCGCTGATGCGCTCGCCGGCGAACCCGCCTCGCCCCGCGAAACTTCACTGCGCGAGGGCGGCGTGAACGGCCGGAATCCGTCGCGGTTGGCGGCGGGAGCCGACTGCGTGGCGCTCCGCTGCGCTTCCGTGCTGGAACCGACGCCTTTGTTCTCCGAGCCAATATTGCTCCGCTCCGAGCTCGCCGCCGACGAGCGCGTGCTGCTCGGCGGCGTGAACGACCGGATCGTGCCTCCGCTTGGCCGCTGCGCCGTACTGGCCGCAGTCGTGCCCCGCGCTCCGACCGATTCGCCGCCCTCGCGGCCCCCGGCCGGAATCGCGCCCACATGGCTCTGCTGCATGCTCTGTCGCAGACTCGCAGTCTGTTGCTGGAACGACTGCGGCCGCGAAACGTTGTTATGCACCGCTCCAAAGAAATGCTCCGAACCGGTGCGTACCGTGGAGGGCGCCGCCACGCGTCCGCTCGCCGACAAACTGGCCCGCGAAGGAACCACGGGCAGATTGCCCGCCATCATGCGCGCGCCATTAAGCTGTTCGCGGCTCGCCGCCGCTGCAGTCACACGGCCTGCGCCGAATTGACCTGCGTTGACCGTCGACATCGCACGGAAAACGTGGTTGTCATGAATGTTGGCAATGTTCGAGAAGCGCGTTCCACCGTGCAGTGGAGCGAAACCGCCGAAGCGCTCATACCCGCCGCGGTGGCCGACCCAGCCGAACCTGCCGCCGTATCCGCCCCACCACGGGTGGAACCAGTCACACGGCCCGATCGGGAGCCAGCCGAAGCCGCCCCAACCGCCCCAGCCAAATCCGAAGCCGAAGCCCGGGCCCCATCCCCAGAACGAAACATAGGCCGGCGCCCAGAACGGGCGGTAGAATCCGCCGCCATAGATCGGCCCCGGCCACCAGGCCCATCCGCCACCGTAGGGGAACCAGCGCCCGTAGTGATACGGCGCCCATCCCCAGGGCTCATAGCCTACCCAAGTCCAGCCGTAATAAGGCTCGTACACCCAGTTGCCGTCGCGATACGGAGCCCAGCCATCGGGCTCGTTCGGAACCCACACATCGCCATAGTCGGGGACATTTTCCCAAGTGCCGCTGGCATCCAGATCCTGCGATCCGGTGTAGTAGTGATTGGTGTGATGCCACGAGCTGGCGTTGCGGATCATGTGATCGCGGTCGGCGTTCCACTGGTCCCAATCGTCGCGATCCGGAGCCGGCGAAATTTTGTACTGCGCGGACTGGCTGTCGCCGCGCACCGTCGCCATTTCTCCGGTGTGAACTTCGGCGCTGCCCTGCGGCGTGGCAATCTGCGCTTCGCCCTGGCGCACAATCACGAGCGTGTCGCCGTTAGCCTGCACTTCGATGCGGAACACGCCATCATGATGTGCGGGATGCACCGAAACGTTCGGCGTGTCGATCTCGGGTTCGGCTTCGCTGTCCTTCGAAACCGTGAAGTTCGCCAGGCCCTGGCTCAACTGAATCTGAATATCTTTGTGCGTAAGGTTCGCGACGTTGGCTTTGGAGTTCGCGCCCAGACGAAGCGTGTTGGCAAAATCGAGCTCCAATTCCGTGCGCGCGTTGTCGCCGGTCGAAACTTTGTCGCCGGTCATGACTGGTTGGTTCAACACGGCCGCTGACCAGTCGCCCGAATCGCCGCGTTGCGTGGACACGTCGCCGTGGATCAAGCTGAGGCGTGCCACTCCCTGATCGGTCTTCGCCGGAGCCTCACCTGACGGTCCACCGGGCTGCGCCTCGGTGGGCTGAGCGTCACTACGCTGTCCCTGCGGCCCGGCCTGACCTTGACCCAGTTGACCCATCTCCATCGGCGCGCTGGGCTGATCCGAGGGCGCCGGAGTTTCTTCAGTCGTCTGCGCGAATGCGCTCACCGACAGCGCGCCGGCTAGCGCCAAAGTTAAGACTGCCAAGCATGCTTTGAATCTGCGTTTCATGACCCACCTCTTCCAACCGAACATGACCGTGTCAACTCGCATGTTGAGGAAATATCTCTGAAAAAAGATGGGCAACTGCCGTGCCAAACAGGGCAGGATGGATCGCCTGCAAGTCATTTGTTTTCAGTGGAAAACAGGCCGAATGTAACAGGCTGGGCGGCTAAATTCGAAGAAGTTGGCCGACCTCAGCCAAGGGTGGTGGTTTTCGGCCAGTTGGCATCGGAACGAACGCAGATCCGCAGAGAATATCGCCTATTTTGGCAGGCCCTGTATGAACTCTTCGAGCAAGCAATTGAATTTTTCCGGATCGTCGACGAACAGGGCGTGGCCATCGCCGTCGAATCGTTCAAGCCGCAACGTATCGCCCAGCTTCGATTTCAGAAAATCGGCGGTGGGCTGCGACTCCGGCTGGTAGGCGAAGAGCACCGGACGATTCATCTTGGCCAGACCGGTGGAAAAATCCTTTACGGCAATCATGTCGTAAATCAGCACGACCGCGGTATCCGCAGGAACCTGTGCCGAAGCATCGATGACGCGGTGAATGTAGTCTTCCGTCTGCGGTTTTTTGTACATGCTGCGCACAAAGCCACCGGCTTGTTTCTGGCGATCCTGCTGCAGTTGGTTCATCCAGCCTGAAATGCCGCTAAACATTTCCGGGCTGACTTTATCTGCCAGGAATCCGTCGACCAGCACGAACCCGCCGACGTTATCGCTGCCAAACTGTTCCGCATATTTCACCAGTTCGCCACACGCCATCGACCAGCCGACGAGTATTGGCTGCTTTAAGCCAAGGTGATCGACCAGTTCTTTGTAGTCGCGGCTGCGGGTTTCGGGCAGATGGCCGGAGGTTGGCTTGTCGCTCTCGCCCTGCGACCGCGGATCGACGGCAATGACGTGGTATTTCTTCGAGAACTCGTCAATCTGTTTTTGCCAGATCCATGCCGGCATGGTCCATCCGGGAATGAAAACCACGGCACGGCCGCTGCCCGCCTCGAGATAGTGGATTCTGACGCCGTCGGAAGTTTTGAAGGAATCGCTTTTCGCCGTCTGCGCGAAAACGCCCGATGCTGCCGAGAGGCCGATGATTATGCACATCCGGACGACGCCCAGTCTGGTTCTCATATTTCGCTCCTCTTTAGTTTGCTTTAAGGCTACGATTCTTTCTCGCCCTCGTCCGCAATCCCGATCTTCGACAAACGGTAGCGCAGAGCGTTGCGTGACAACCCCAGCAGGCGGGCGGCCTGGCTCTTGTTTCCATTGGCGCGGCGCAGCGCTTCCTGCACCATTTCATCCTCCCACTGTTCCAGCGTCATGCCGTCGGGAAGGAAGCCGCCCGCGCCGTTCGCCGTTTTTGCGGGACGAACATCCAGATGAATATCGGCAGGAGTGAGCAGGCTGGCTTTCGCCAGCGCGCACGCGCGTTCGACAATGTTCTGCAGCTCCCGGACATTGCCGGGCCAGTGATAGCTCACCAGAATCTGCATCGCCTCCGGCGTAATGCCCTCGACGGGTTTGGCGGATTCTCCCGTGAAGCGTGCAATAAACAAATTCGCGAGATCAGGAATATCCTCTCTTCGCTCGCGCAGCGGCGCGATGTCGATGGGCACAACGTTCAGGCGATAGTAGAGATCTTCGCGGAATGTACCCTGCTCCAGCGCTTCCCGCAGATCCTTGTTGGTGGCGGCGATCAGGCGCACGTCGACCTTCACGGTGCGCGTGCCGCCAAGGCGTTCGAACTCGCGCTCCTGCAAGACCCGCAATAATTTGACTTGCGTTGCCGGCGGCACGTCGCCAATCTCGTCGAGGAAGAGCGTTCCCTTGTCGGCCAGTTCGAACTTGCCCGGCTTGCTGGCCACTGCCCCGGTGAACGCGCCTTTTTCGAAGCCGAACAATTCGCTCTCCAGAAGATTTTCTGGGATGGCGGTGCTGTTGATCTTGAGGAACGGGCCGGAGGCGCGGCGCGATTTTTCGTGAATCGCGCGCGCGATCAGATCCTTGCCCACGCCGCTTTCGCCGCCCAGCAGCACGGTCGCGTTGGTGGGGGCGACGCGCTCCACGGTGGCCAGCACCTCCTGCATCTTCGGGCTGCGGGCTACCACGTTGGGATGCGCATAGCGTTTGCCCAGCGCCTCGCGTAATGTCCGGTTTTCTTCGCGCAAGTTGCGGACGTCGAGTTCCTTATGGATCACCATCCGCATCTCGGTCAGCGAAAACGGTTTCAACACGTAATCGCTGGCCCCAGCCTTCATGGCCTCGACCGCGGTCTCGACGCTGCCAAAGGCAGTCATCACCACCACGGGCAGCGCCGCATTCTGGCGCTTGACGGTTTGCAGAAACTCCAGGCCGTTCATGCCGGGAAGTTTCAGGTCGGTCAGAACCAGATCGATGGCGTTTTCGCGCAGCAGTTTGAGACCGGTCTCAGCGTCTTCGGCGGAGAACGTGGTGAATCCGTCCTCGCCGAGATTCAACTCGAGCAGGCGGCGCATTTTGGCCTCGTCTTCGACGATCAGAATTGCCGGCATCAGCGCATCGTCCTCGATTCCACGTCTCGCATAATTCGGAGTTTCACGAGATCACCAGATGAGCCGTGTCTCCCACCGCAGCAGTCTCGCTGGCGGCGGGGAAAAATATCACGAAACGGGCACCGGAGCCTGGCGTGGCAGTTGGATGGTCCGGGCTCTCGATCCGGATGCTGCCGTGATGTCCGTCGATAATCTTCGAGACGATCGACAACCCCAGTCCGACGCCGGTCTTCTTCGTGGTCACGAACGGATTGAAAATTTGTTCCCGCAACTCCGGCGGAATACCCGGCCCATTATCTTCGATCCTAACTTCCACTCCGTCTTGATTGCCGCCGTCTCGGCTCTGGGCCCGCGATCTGCGGACCTGCACGCGCAGCGTGCCACCGCTGGAGCTCATGGCATCGTAGGCATTCTGCACAATGTTCAAGAATGCCTGCTCGCATAAACTCTCATCCAAAGGCACCAACGGCAAGCCGGCCTCATAGTTTTTCTCCACGCGAACCGGCGCGCCTCTCCACAGTTGTGCGACGTCATGCAAGGCGCGATCAAGGACCGCGGTAATGGCTTGCGGCGTGAGATCGGCGTGCAAGGGGCGCGCGAAATCCAGAAAGCGCGTGACCAACGCGCTCAGCCGGTTGGTTTCCGTCGAAATGTATCCCGCCAACTCCATGGCCAGCGGATTGGAGTCGCCGAGCTTCTGCGTCAGCATTTCCGCCGAGCCTTTGATCACGCCCAGAGGATTGCGAATTTCGTGCGCGAGACCAGCGGAAAGCTGGCCCAGCGCGGCCAGTCGCTCGGACCGTCGCGCCTCGGCCTGCGCCTGCTCCAGGCGGCGATTAGTCTCGGCGAGAGTCTCGGCCAAATCCTGATAGCGCTGCGTCTGCCGGCGATTCTCGACCACAAAACGGTTGACTACCATCGCGGCCAGGAAGAAAAAGAGCAGGCGGATGGCCAGCAGCGGGTAGGCATCGAGCGGGATTTCACCGTACTCCTGCCAAGCGGGATACAGATAGGAGCAATATGCGGCGGATGCCAGCGACGTCCACATGAGCGTGGCCCAAGGCCCGAAGTATTCCGCAGCAGTGATGATGGGAACGAAGTAGATGGGGTAGTAGTAGCTGTTGATCGCAAGTTCGCCTGTGTGATCGATCAGGAGCGTGGCTAATGCAATTTTCCATAGAACGACGCAGGTCGGGCCTCGCGACGGCCAGCGCGCCACCAGCCATCCCTCCGCCAACTGAACAACCCCGAAGGCAAGCAGGATGAGCTGCTTGTGAGTTTCCTGCACAGGCGGCAGCAAGGCCAGCCCAGCGAGAAATGCCAGCCACAAGACATCCATCCAATTGATCGTCGGACGCTTGGCTTCGCTCATTTTGCGTCGATCACTTTCGCTACGATCCTTTACTTCGATGATCGCTCAACCAGGAAACGCGCTTGGCCACAAAAAGACTACGCCGGGAAAGCTCATGCTTCTCCCGGCGTCGCCGTTATTGATTGTCTGGTCCGCAAGCGCATCTCATGCGAACCCTATCACATCGCACGAAACCCGTCAGCGTCAACGTCACTTCTTCGGCTTCTCCGCCTTGGGCTCCGCAGGCTTGGGAGCTGGAGCCGGTCTCGGCGCGGGAGGAGGAGAAGCGGGCCGCTGCTGGTGCCATTGATTGAACTTCTGCTCCTGCTGCTGCTCCTGTTGCGGACTGCGCTCCTGCACCGGCGGCGCGGGCCGGACCAGCGGATGCGTTTCCTGCGGAGCGGGACGGTTGGCGGGCTGAGCGTTACGGTTTTCTTGCGGCTGCATGTTCCGCTCGGGCTGCGGACTTCCCTGCTGCTCATACACCCGCGGCTGAGCCTGGGGCAACTGCTTCACCTGCGTGTTGCCGCCGGGCTGAGTGAACGGTTTGAAACCTTCCTGGGTTGACGCCGGTTGCGACGGGTTGCCTGGATTCATCGGAGCTGGCTGCGCCGCACCCGCAGGACGAACCAGGCTCGGACGAACCAGCGCCTGCTGATTCAAGTGTCCGCCAGCCTGCGCCTGCCGTTGCCCGATGGATTGCGGAGGCGGGGGCGGCGTCCTCACCGCAACCACTGGACGGCTGATTACCGCGGCCGGCGGCCTGGCCGACACTGGCCGTCCAGCACCAACCACGCTGGTGTGGACCGGCTCAGCCGCCACCACATGACTCACCGGCGCCGCAGCGATTTCCTTGGGATCCACCTTCATCGCGTTCTGCGCCACGGGCCGCGCGTTCACAAAAGCGTCGTGCGACACTACCGTTACGCCGTTGCTGCGCTGATTCACGTAGGTGATGTTGGTTACGGTCGTTCGGTTGACGACCACCGTGTTGTAGACATTCGTCACCCTCGTAACATTCACCGACGTGTTGGTGATGTTCACATTGTTGACGTAGGCGCGGCTCACGCGATATCCCGGAACATAGACTTCTCCGGGAGCGAGTGGGAACCATCCCACGCCCACGCCGGCCGAGAAGCGGAACCCGGGTCCACCGCCCACGAACGCAACCATCGCCGGAGCCCACACCGGATGCACCACGACCGGGCCTGGTACCCAGAACCATCCGTTGTTCACGAACGCCCAGCGTCCGTAATGAAAGGGCGCGAATCCCCAAGGCTCGTCTTCCACCCAGGTCCAGCCCCACGGACCAACGAAGACCCAGTGCCCGAAGCGATACGGAGCCCAGCCTACAACCACGGCGCGCGGCCGCCAGCACGGGCCATAGCCCGCCACATAGCTCCAGTCGCCGTTGTCGTCGAGATCTTCATAGCCCGTCATTTCGCGCGAAACGTAATTCGCGGAATCGGCGTCGTCTTCGCGGCCGTCTCGATCGAATGCCCAGCTATCGAAATCATCCTGGTCGGGAACCTGGCCGAGATCGTAGTCCAGGTGATCACTGCCGGTGAACGTGGCGCTCTGATTGGCGACGACCGTATAAGTGAACCCACCGCCAGTGACGCGGCCGCGGCCATGCCAGACGGTGGTGATGGTCTGACTTCCATCCTCGCTCACGTCTACACGGTATTCGCCG
>Ga0209415_10006449_pt1 | contig 20852 bp, 19 predicted proteins | sample PeaSoiSIISIP2007_FD_187696 | JGI IMG/M metagenome (GOLD analysis project Ga0209415, IMG submission 187696) | Peat soil microbial communities from Weissenstadt, Germany - SII-SIP-2007 (SPAdes) (version 2) | ecosystem: Environmental > Terrestrial > Soil > Wetlands > Peat | place: Germany...
CCGTTTACGGGAATGCATCGGCGAATTGGATTGGCGTGACTTGGGATCGGTTGAGTACGCAAACGCTGCCTTAGGCTCCGTAAAGACGCCGATGGGCACCCCATTCTTTCCCGCAAAATGCGCGGGAAAGAATGGGGTGCCTTCGCAGGATTGATTGGCTGGATCAATAGAGCATATTGGGATATAGAGAGCCTCTTTTTTATCCCCGGTCTTCCTGTCGCTCCTTCCAGTCGAATGCGCCTTCAAAGTGGACGAACTCCTTTTTCTGGCCGGGAACCAGGTAGACGCTCACCACGTCAAAGCGCGTGGGCGGAGCCGGTTCCCGGGCCAACTGGCGCAGATACTGCTTGGCCAAGGCGCGCAGAATGTGCCGCTTGTGGGAATCAACGCGCATTTCGGCGGGAGCTATATCGTGGGCGGTGCGGGTCTTTACCTCGATGAAGCAGAGCGTCGGCCCCTGCCACGCAATCAGGTCAACGTCGCCCGCGGATTCGCCCGCCGACCAGCGCCGCGCCACCACGGTATAGCCTTGGCGACGCAGGTAAAAGAAGGCTGCGTCTTCTCCCTCGATGCCGGTCTGCAGATGCTCCGGCAGCGTGTCGGCAACCCCGCGCATTTGGGCCACCCAATTCAGTCCTCCCAGGGTGCGCTCCAGCATTCCAATCCGCAATTGCCCGATCCAGCTCATGGCAAACCATTCTCCGCTGGAAAGAGGAACCGCGCAACTGCGTGGCTGTTTGCCAAATCGGGACTGCCCCTTTCGCATCTGGGAAGACTCTGCGCACGGCGAGATTTAGACAGGACTCCCTGCTCGCACTGCTCGATGAAATGAGGGAGACTATATTCGTGCGGAGGCCTGGGTCATGGCGCAAGGTGTTTTTAGTGGTCTGTTCTCACAACGCGGTGCGCAGCCGGGATTGGTTCCCATGGGCGTGGAGCAAGCCGCTCCAGCCGCACATCAGGCGGAAGTCAATCGCAACTTCGAGTATGCGCTGGATGCGCTGCCCTATAACGTGATGTACTGCGACCGGGATCTGATTCTGCGTTATCTCAACAAATCTTCGCGCAAGACACTGCTTTCGCTGCAACAGTACCTGCCCTGCCCGGTGGATCAGGTTGTGGGTCAATCCATCCACATCTTTCACAAATCTCCGCCCGATATTGAGCGGATCATAGGCGGGCATCAGCATAACGGGAACCATCGTCTACCGCATAAGGCGACCATCCCGCTGGGCCCGGAGAAGCTGGACCTGGAAGTGGAGCCGATGCTCACAGAGCGTGGTGAGTACGTGGGTGCGGTGGTGCTGTGGGGACTCAACACGAAACAGAAGGCAGACGCGCTGCGCAAGGCGCAGGATGTGCGGCGTACCGATATCGAGCATTTGAACGGCAATTTGCAGATGGTGGCAACAGCCACGCACGAGATCGAGTCCAGCATCGCCGAAATTGCCAAAAATGCGATGGAAGTGGCGCAGACCTCGGAGAAGTCGCGCGTTGCCAGCGCGGAGAGCAAGAAATCAATCGAAAGCCTGCGCGTCTCCAGCAACGGTGTCGCCAAGGTGGCCGAACTGATTGCTTCGATTGCCACGCAGACCAGTGTGCTGGCGCTGAATGCCAATATTGAGGCGGCCCGTGCCGGAGTGCATGGCAAGGGATTCGCGGTGGTGGCCAGCGAAGTGAGAAAGCTGGCGGAGCAGACCGCTGCGGCCACGGCAGAGATTCAGGCCAAGGTCACCGCCATTGGTGGCGACCTGACCCACGCGATGGGAGCGATCGACCGCATCTCCAGCCAGACCGAAGACCTCTCAGGCCTCTCGCAGCAGATGGCGGCAGCGGCCGAGGAGCAGCATTTGGCCACGCAGGAGATGGCGCAGAATCTGGAACGCGCCGCGCATCGCACTGCGGAGATCGCCAGCATGAGTATCGATGAATTTACTGAAAAGAACTAAAGATGGACGCCGGGGACAGGCTGTCGTGTAAACGAAAGGGGCTGGTGGATTGGAGGAATTGCTCCAACCTGCCAGCCCCAAGTTGCTTTGGCCGGGCTTGCTGTCCAGCCAAATTGAACCGCAATTACCGGCTGAAGCTCACGTAGCGCCGCCCCGCATACAGCCGGAAGCCACCGGCTGGGTCGGCCAGCACTTGCAAGGGCATAGGCCGCTTCAGACCCGCATCCTCGCCCGAGTTGACTGTCAGTACGTCGTGCCCACCCACGTCGGTGATCACGAACTTGTTGTCGCCGATGAAGCCGAGGCCATAAACGCCGGCCGCCAGATCCTTGCCGCCCAGCTTGATGGGGGTTTCCACGGCCAGCCAGCCTGAATACTTCGCCTGCACGTCGGTCGAGTAGCCACTGGTATCCACCAGCGCGGCCAGCAGGAAGTATCCGTCGGCAAACTTGACGCCCCCGGCGTTCCGTAACTGGGTTGGTGCCTGTTGGCCGCGATAGTAGACGTTGGTGGGAATCTGTTTTTCCACGTCCGCGGCCTTCAGCACGGTATCTGCTGCCTGAGCTCGCATCTGCGCCGGCAATGCCAGCATGGTGAGCGCCAGCGCACTGGTCGCCGCAGCCTTCAAGATTGTTTGTAAACGCATCGTCAAACCTCCATTTGTCGCTGTTGCATGGAGTATAGCGCAGTCAGCAAAGCGCGCGCTTGCCGCAGGTTTACAGTGAGGCTTCCATCTCCGGCGCATGGCCGCTGGTGGCCGCTCCCGCGTCGTGCTTCAGCCCCATCCCATCCAGCACCGGACCGAGCGAGAGCAGCGCCATGAGCACAATCGCAATCTGAAAATCGTGCAGTAGCGGCGCGGCGGCCGAGTGCCTATGTGCCTGCGCCACCAGCCGCAGTGTGATGGCACCGATGGCCACACCCAGCCCCGAGCTGAGTTGCATCACCGTGCTCAAAAAGCTGTTGGCGCGGCTCATCTTGCTGGAGTCAATCTCCGCGAAGGCCAGCGTTGTCAGACTGGTGTATTCCATCGACCGGCAGGCACCGTGGAAGATGAGGAGCAGCACAATCACAATCGGCGGCGTGGCCGGATTCACCGTCGCGCAGAGCATGATGGAGGCCGTGGTAATGACGCCGTTCACAATCAGCACCCGCCGGAAGCCGAAGCGGCGCAGTATCTGAATGATGAAGGCCTTCATGCCCAGATCGCCGGCAAACAGCGACAGCACATATAGTCCCGACTGAAAGGCCGTCAGCCCGAAGACGAGTTGGAACATCAGCGGCAACAGAAACGGCAGAACCGAGACCGAAATGCGAAAGGCGCTGGCACCGTAGATGGAGAGCGAGTAACTCTTCAGGCGCATCGATTCAAAATCAATCAATGATCGCTCAGGATGCCGCCGCGCCACCATCACGGCCAGCGCTCCGCTGAGCAGGCTGACGATCAGAATCGCCGCAGGCACCTGCCATTGCCCATCTGCGCCGCCCAGCCGCTCCATCGCATAGACCGCGCCCGCCGAGGCGATGCCGCCCAGCAGAAACGTCTGCCAGTCGAAGGGATGCAGCTCCTCGCCGCGCAGATTTTCAATCCAGAGCAGCGTCAGAATCAAGGCCACAATGCCCACCGGCAGATTCAAAAAGAAGATCCAATGCCAGCTCGCATAGGTGGTAATGAACCCGCCCAGCGGCGGCCCAATCACCAGCGCGCTCAGGCCCGGCCAGGTAATATAGGCCAGTGCTTGAAGCACCTTCTCCTTGGGCGTGGTGCGCAGCACAATCAGCCGCCCCACCGGAACCATCATCGCCCCGCCAATGCCTTGCAGAATGCGCGCCAGAATGAACTGGGTCAACGTATGCGAAGTGCCGCACAGCACCGAAGCGAATGTGAAAACCCCGATTGCCGCGCCGAAGATGGTGCGCGCGCCGAAGCGGTCCGTGACCCAGCCGCTGATGGGAATGAAGATCGCCAGAGTAATCATATAGGCGGTCATGCCGATGTTCAGACTCACCGCTCCGACGTGAAAACTGCGCGCCATCTGCGGAATCGCCGTTGCGATGATGGTGGCGTCCAGCATCTCCATGAAGAATGCGCCCGCAATCAGATTCGTAATGAAAAACGGCGAGCGTGCTTTCTTCATGCTTTTAGTTTACGTAAATCTCAGCCGCTGTGGATAGGCCGTAGTCATCAGAGTGAATCGCTACTGCGGCTGGCTGGCTGGATTTTTGCCGGAGTGAATATTCAACTGCGCGACTATAGCATTTCCTGAAATACCATAGACCGAAACCTCGTGCTCAAGTCGGCGCGACCCCAAGGAGCGACGACCTTGCACAATGGATACAGGGCTACACCATTTCAGGAAATGCTCTAATCCTGCGCGTCTTCGAACTCCTCGTGCCATGCCATCTGAATCGCCTCCAGGCGCGACTCGTTCGACTTGGTGGGGTCGTCGGCAAAGCCAACCAACTCCGTTACGTAGCGATGTAGATCTGTAAAGCGCACCGTCAGCGGGTCCAGCGCAGGGAACTTTTCTTGCAACTGAATGCCGATCTCCTCGGCGTCGGTCCAGTGAATCTCGCGGGGCATGGACTCTCCTTATTTTTCTTCGGCCAGGGTGAGCGGCTTGTTCCTCGACCGCGCAATTGCCGGGGCGTTAAATTACGGGATGCTCACAGGCTTCGTTTTATCGATTTCGATATTGAGATCGAGCTGGACTTCTGCGCCGACGATTGCGCTGCCGCCTTCAAAGGTTTCATTCCACTTCATCCCATAATCCAGGCGGTTGATGGTGCCTGTGACTTTGAAGCCTGCTTTATCAATACCGAAGTTCTTGTCTTTGATGTGGCCGCCATAGGTCACGTTGAGTGTTACTGGCCGAGTTACATCGCGGATGGTCAGATTCCCCTTCAAGAGATACTTTCCATTTTCCTTGACCAAAGTCCCTTTGAACGTCATCTCCGGATACTTTTCGGAGTTGAAAAATGAGTCGGTTCGCAGGTGGCCGTCTCTCTGATCGTTGTCTGTAAAAACGGAGGCGGTTTTGGCGGTGAACTCGACGGTTCCACCGGTGAAATCATTCTCTGGGCAAGCACAGGTGACCAGCGCATCGTAGTCGCGGAAATATCCTGTCACTTGGGTGATGACAAAATGCGAAACGCTGAAACCGACATGCGAGTGAATCTTGTCAATGGTCCATGTGGACGGAGGAGCAGCGGCATTCTGCGCAAATGCCGGATGAACGAGCAAGGGAAGAGTCAGAAGCAAGGTGAATATCTGCTTCCAGCACTTGAATCGGCGAGTTACTTTTTCTCCGGGCATTCGACCTCCCATTTCTTCATTTTTCTTCGGCCAGTGTGAGCGGCTTGCCCTCGGTGACGTAGTTGCGATTCCAACTGGGAATCTCGACCACGTAATCGCCGGGACGGGTGATGACGGCCTGGCAGCCGAGCCGCGAGTTCAACTGCTGATCGGCCGCCATATCGAGGCGGTCCAGCTCATCGTCGTCGGCCTCGGTCAGCCCTTCCGCGCTGGACTTGATCAGCACGTGGCACGTGGAACATGCGCAGACGCCACCGCAGGCATGATCGAGGAAAATATCGTTGTTCTCTGCCACATCGAGGAAGGACATGGGCTTGCCGTGGTGGTCGTACGGCATGGTGCCAAACTCAAACTCGACCGTCTTGCCTTCGGGGAGAAAGGTGACGCGCACGAGTTTCTCGGCGGGAATATTGTTCTGGTTTGCTTCGCTCATAGACTCTTCTCTTTCGCGTGATCCAAGGGCTAACTCCTCTAACCCCACTCTCACCGCTTACTTGAACTCTGCCGGAGCCATGGCGTGCGGCGCGGTGACCGCCTCGCCCAGTTCTTCGTTGGCCGCATCCATCGTCTTGCCACGAATGGCTGTGCTCACGGCGGCTTCCATCATCAGTTCGGCAAAGCGGCGCGTGGCGTGGTCCAGCAGCAGCGTGGCCTCGCGAATCGCAGCCGCATCTTCACCTTGCTTGGTGGAGATCAGATAATCCCGTGCCACCAATACCTTGGTCCGCTCTTCGTCCGTCAACAGTGCCCAGGCGGCGCTTTGCGGGGCGCGCTCGACGGCGGTCAGAATGGTTTCGGCCTCGTTGCGGGCTTCGATCAAGAGACGCTTGGCGAAGTCGGCTTCGGCGTTATCGAAGGAGTCGAGAATCATGCTTTCGACTTGCTCATCGGTCAGGCCGTAGGTCGCTTTGACCTCGATCTGCGCGGCCAAACCGCTGCGCTGCTCACGGGCCGTGACTTGCAGAATGCCGTCGGCATCGATCAGGAATTTGACCTCGATGCGCGGCAGTCCGGCACTCATCGGCGGAATGCCTTTGAGGTCAAAGCGGGCCAACGACCGGCAATCGGCGGCCAACTCGCGTTCGCCCTGCACCACGTGAATCGCCACGTTGGTCTGCCCGTCCACACCGGTGGTGAAGTGCTCAGTGGCCGAGGCGGGGATGGTCGAGTTGCGCTGAATAATGCGCGCCACCGTCCCGCCCAGAGCCTCGATGCCCAGCGAAAGCGGAGTCACGTCCAGCAGCAGCATCTCTTCAGTAGTCTTCGATGCGCCGCTCAGAATATCGGCCTGCACCGCAGCGCCCAGCGCCACCACTTCATCGGGATTCAGCTCAGTATGCGGACGCTTGCCGCGCTTGCTGAGTTGGAAGAGATCGTTCACCAATTGCCGCACTGCGGGGATGCGCGTTGAACCGCCGACCAGCACCACTTCGTCGATCTGCTCCGCCGTAATGCCTGCGTCCGCGAGCGCCTGTTTGCAAGGGCCTGCCGTACGCTCCAGCACCGACTCGATCAGCATATCGAAGACCTCGCGGGGAATCTCGCGCTGATAGCGGTCACCGTTGGGCAGCTCAATATCAAAGTGCGCGGCCTGCTCGGTGGAGAGCAGAATCTTGGCTTCAATCGCGGCCTTGCGCACGGCCTGCACCGCACTGGGATGAGAACGCAAGTCCACGCCGTGCTCGGCAAAGATCTCGCCCAGCGCAATCATCAGCAGCAGGTTATCAATATCGTCGCCGCCCAGATGCGTATCGCCGTTGGTCGATTGCACCTCGAAGATGCCGTCGCGCAGCTTGAGGATGGAGATATCAAAGGTACCGCCGCCAAAATCGTAGACGGCGATGGTGCCTTCCTTGGCGCGGTCCAGCCCGTAGGCCAGCGCGGCCGCGGTCGGCTCGTTCACCAGGCGAAGAACCTCCAGCCCGGCCATGCGGCCAGCGTCCTTGGTGGCCTGGCGCTGCGCATCGTTGAAGTAGGCGGGAACGGTAATCACAGCCTGCGTCACCGGCGCGTTGAAGAAGCGCTCGGCATTGCGTTTGAGCTGGCGCAGCACATAGGCGGAGATCTCCGGCGGCGTGAACTGCATCTCGCCCAACTGAATGCGCGGCACCTCTCCGGGCTGCGCATCGGCGGCCAGATGGAAGGGAAACAGCTTCAACTCCTCGGTGAGTTCTTCCATGCCGCGGCCCATGAGGCGCTTGACGGAATACACCACGCGCTCCGGGGTTTCAATCAGCGAACGCCGCGCCGTATTGCCCACAGTGATGGTGGGCCGACCGCCTTCAGGTGGAATCGGATCGAGCGCCACCACCGAGGGAACAAGGTTGGACCCATCCACGCCGGGAATCACCACCGGCGTTGAGCCTTCCATATAAGCGACCAGGGAGTTTGTGGTTCCCAGATCAATGCCAACTACGCGTCCTTCCGCCATGCTTGCTTTCATGCTCCTAAAACTTCGTTTACGTCGCGAACCAGATTGCTGAGGTAGCGGCGTCGGTCCAGCAGCGCCACCATTTTCTTTTGTGACGCTGGCCGCGTGGCAACGTCTCCTGTATCCCATGACTGCCATTGAATGCGCAGGTCGCGGTCCACAGACTCCAGCATTTCGCTGTACTTCTGCCGTGCTTCCTTCAGAGATGCTTCCAGCAGTGGATCGGCTTCACCTGTTTTGCGGTTCATGCGCATCTCGTCGAGCTGCATATTTAGATCGAAGACCTCTTCCAACAGATCGGCAGGAACGCGAGCGACCTTCTCTGCCTTGCTCTCCGGCGGCGCGCCCATCTCGGTCCCTACCAGCTTCAGCAGATATTCGGTGCGGCGAATGGGTTCTTTCAGGGTCCGGTAAGCATCGTTCAGCAGAGCTGTATCGGCCAGGCTCCACTCCTTTTCGTTCTCCAGAGCGCGCGCAAAGCGGTCGGGATGCAGCTTGCGGCTGAGCTTGTGAAACTCATGCTCCAGCGCGGGCAGATCGAGATGGAGCGCGGGCTGAAGACCAAAGACGGAGAAGTAATCGCCGCCGGGAGGGGGTTGAATCTTGGCGCAGTGCGGACAGAAAAGCGTCGAATCGTTGTGCCCGATTGAACAGGACCAACAGGCAACCGGGACCGCGTTATCTAAAACCTTGAACATGATTTTCTCTTGCGAACTTCAAAAATTTGTACCGAAAAGTACGGGCTGAACTTGTACAAATGCCAGTTTGTGCGCTGAAGGGTACGGGCTTTAGCCCGTACCCTTCAGCGAAAGCTAGTACCCTTTACGAAAACGAAGAACCGCATCCGCACGACCGCGCCGAGTTCGGATTGATGAAGTTGAACCCCTGCCGCATCAGCGTTTCTTCGTAATCCAGCGTCATGCCGTGCAGATAGAGAAAGGACTTGGGATCGACGAAGATGCGCACGCCGTCGAAGGTGAAGATGCGGTCGCGCTCGCGGGGCTGGGTATCAAACTTGATCGAATACGAAAGCCCTGAACAGCCGCCGCCCATCACGCCCAGCCGCAGCCCGCCCTGCTCCGGCGAGATGCCTTCTTTGGCCATCGCCACGCGGATGCGCTTGACGGCCTTTTCGGTGACTTGCAGCCCCTCCGTCGCCGCCTGCGGCGCGGTCGCGAGCGGCGGTGCCACGAAAGATTCTGGTTCGGTTGCGATGCTCACCATATTCGACATAAGTTCCTCCGCGATAACTCGATTGCCGTGAAGAGGACGGACTTTTAGCCAGCCCATCTCAATCAGCGAAAATCTCCGCTTTTGGCCGCTGAGGAAATGTGGGTTCGATGGAAACCATCCCTCAGGGGCTAAAGCCCAGTTGATTCAATGCCTCTGATGGCACGACTAAAGTCGTGCCCTTTCAAAACAACCGCTGGGTGCCCCATCCTTGGCGCGTTTTTGTTTTTGCGCCAAAGGTGGGAAGCCTCAAAAGCCGGGTGCCCCTGGTCTCGATTTTGATACCGGGGAAACCTCAACCGTTTACTGTGCCACAGTCTCGGCTGCTGCCACGGCCGCTTCCGCGGCCCCGTTCTTCTTCTTCCAGTCGCCGATGGCCGCGCGAATCGCGTCTTCGGCCAGCACCGAGCAATGAATCTTGACCGGCGGCAGCGAGAGTTCCTTCACAATATCGGTGTTCTTGATGGACAGAGCCTCGTCCACGCTGCGGCCCTTGATCCATTCGGTGGCCAGCGACGAGCTGGCAATCGCCGAGCCGCAACCGAAGGTCTTGAACTTGGCCTCTTCGATTACCTGCGTCTCGGGGTTTACGCGGATTTGCAGCCGCATCACGTCGCCGCACTCCGGCGCGCCCACCAGACCCGTACCGACCTCACTCGAAGCCTTGTCCAGTTGACCAACATTGCGGGGGTTGTTGTAGTGGTCGATGACCTTGTCGCTGTATGCCATTTTTCTACTCCTTCTGCGGGGGGAAGCCGCAGTAAAAAAGTTGACAGCTAACGGTTAACAGCTAACAGTTGGCTGTTATTGAACCTATCGAACGCCATGAAGCAGGCTGGAAAACCACAAACTGTCAGCTAAATCGCTGTTAGCTGTCAACTGCTTTCAATGCGCTGCCCACTGAATCTTCGTCAAATCGATGCCGTCTTGCACCATCTCGTACAGTGGCGAAAGCTTGCGCAGGTGCTTCACGACGTCGATCACCTTCGCGGCCACATAATCTACCTCGGCCTCGGTATTGAAGCGGCCCAGACCAAAGCGGATCGAGCTGTGGGCCACATCGTCGCCCAGGCCCAGAGCCTTCAGCACATAGGAGGGTTCCAGCGTTGCCGAGGTGCAGGCCGAACCGCTCGATACCGCAATATCGTTGATGCCCATCAGCAGCGACTCGCCCTCGACATAAACAAAACTCACGTTCAGGTTGCCGGGCAGACGGTGCTCCATCGAGCCGTTTACGTGGATATAGTCCAGCTCGGATTCCAGCTTGGCCTTCAGTCTGTCGCGCAGACCCGTCAGGAACGCGGCCTCTTCCTGCATCTCCGCCTGAGCCAGCTCACAGGCCTTGCCCAATCCGACGATCCCCGGAACGTTCAGCGTGCCGGACCTCATGCCGCGCTCGTGGCCGCCGCCGTCAATTTGCGCGGCAATCTGCACGCGCGGGTTGCGCCGCCGCACATAGAGCGCGCCCACGCCCTTGGGTCCGTAAATCTTGTGCCCGCTCAGCGAGAGCAGATCGATATTGTCGGCCAGCACGTTCACCGGAACCTTGCCCACGGCCTGCACTCCATCGGTATGGAAGAGAATGCCGCGCTCGTGGCAGAGCTTGCCGATCTCGGCGATGGGTTGCAGTACGCCAATCTCGTTGTTCGCCGCCATGATCGAGACCAGGATGGTCTTGTCGTCCATGGCGCGCTCCAGATCGTCCAGATCGATCAGCCCGTCGGCCTTCACCGGCAGATACGTGATGCGATAGCCGGCCTTCTCCAGCCGCTTGCAGGTATCCAGAATCGCCTTGTGCTCGGTCACTTGGGTGATGATGTGGTTGCCGCGCTCGCGGTACATCTCCGCTACGCCCTTGATCGCCAGGTTGTTGCTTTCGGTTGCGCCGCTGGTAAAGATGATCTCCTTGGCGCTGGCCCCGATCAGTTGCGCAATCTGCCCGCGAGCTGTCTCGACCGCCTGCTCCGCCTCCCAGCCAAAAGAATGATTGCGGCTGGCCGCGTTGCCGAACTTGTTGGTCAGATAAGGCATCATCGCCTCCAGCACCCGCGGGTCCAGCGGCGTGGTGGCATGGTTATCCATATAGATTGGTAGACTTACGCCTTCCGGCACCTTTACTTGACTGGCAACTGTACTCATCCTGATCTCCATTCTCTCGATAGCGGCGTTAGCTTGGGGTTCCAACTCCGCTAACGCCGCTGACCTCGCTAACTCCGCTCACTACAGCTTCAAAGCCACTAGTTCGCCCGAGCCGGTGGGTTGCTCGTGCTCGGCCAAATCCTGAATGCTGATGCTCTTGAGCACACCCGCGATGGTTTCGTTCACCCGCGCCAGCGGCTCCTTGATCGTGCAGTTGGTGGTCAACTCGCAGCCCGACTTGCCCTTGCTACAGGAAGTGATAAAAAACGGCCCGTCGATGGCCAGAATCACTTCGAAAGCAGAGATCGAGCGCGCATCCTTGGCCAGAGCGTAGCCGCCATTCATGCCGGCGTGTGAGCGCAGCAGGCCGGACTTGGTCAGTTGTTGCAAGATCTTGGCCAGCAATTGCGCGGGAATCCCGTAGGCGTCCGCCACGTCCTTGGCGCTGAGCGCGGGCATCTCCGGGTGCTCGGCCAGGTACTTGAGCGCCATCAATCCGTAATCGGCTTTTTTGGTGAGTTTGAGCATCGTGAATATCCGACTTCTTCGGTCCGTGTTCAGTATACGACCGAATCTGTCGGGATTACAAGCCCGATTTTGAAGCTCTTTTTGGGGGCGACATAAAAATTTTCTGCTTCAGGGTGAAAATTCAGCAATTACCCGTTGGACTTTATCGAATTTCAGGCTACAATCTGGCGGAAAGAGTTCCAAATTCAACCGTTTTCCCGAAAAATGGCAAGCACCTGCAAACACCCTAAAGTCCGCATCGTCTCCCGTCACGAAGACAGTGAGTTTGTCGAGTGCCAGGATTGTGGCGAGGTCTTTGACTCCGATGAATTCCGCGATATGGAGATCGAAGAAACCGTCGAAACCGAGGACCCTGCCGACGATCTCTAAACGCCCATCAAGAATTGGATGAGTTGCCATTGGCGGCCGTTGCCACGCGCCGTGAGGCGATCCACGCGTATTGCAAGCCGGAGGCAACGGTCAGCGCCATGGTCGCGTTCAGCAGCAGCAGGCTGAGGCCGACCACCCAATTGGCCGTGGTCAGTTGGTGCATCAGCACGAACGCGACGGCCGAGACCTGGACCACGGTATTGGCCTTGCCGACCAGGCTGGGGCTGAAGTCGCGCCGCCCCACTGCGGCGTACAGGATCGCGGCCACCAGCAGAATTCCCAGGTCGCGACCGAAGACCAGCGCGGTCACCCGCATGGGAATCAGGCCCATATGCGTGAGCACTAGAAAAAGTGTGCTCAGCAGCAGTTTGTCGGCGACCGGGTCCAGGTATTGGCCGAGTCGTGTGCGCTGGCGCAGGGCGCGGGCCAGTGCGCCGTCCAGGGCGTCGGTCAACCCGGCAACCAGAAACAAACCGAAGCTGAGCGCATAGCGCTGTTCCAGGATCGCGGCGACCAGGAACGGTGCCAGACAGATGCGCATCAGCGTCAGCAGGTTGGGCGCGGAGCGGAACGGGTTGAGTCGTGCGTCGGCGGCATCAATCATGGTGGCAGAAATGAAGCAACGATCAAGCGCGGGAGCCGCGGCAGGAAGCCCTGCAAGCAGCACGGGCGCGGTGTTCTGTGAGGCACGTCGGAGCAGAAGCAGCGCGGGGAGCGAAGGAAGAAGCGCCGATTCCGACCGAAAAATCACAACCAAATCATATGACGGAACGTTCCACGTGGAAAAGAGGGTCGGAATCGTGGAAATTCCTCAGCGCGGGCAAGCAGGCAGAGGCTGAATTACAGAGCGCCCCGACAAAAGAGCCGCTGTTCATCGCCCCCGATAGTACAGCACCATTGGCTTGGCGCGATAGCCTTTATTTTCCTGCTTGATTTCCTGTTGAGTTTGCAATTTCCTGGCCGTTTCGCTATGCTCTATAAATGTGTCTGGGGGAGAAATCTCCGGACCGTCACAAGGACTACGGCTTTTGGACCCGTTCGAGCTGGCTACGCCGCGTAAAAACGCTGGCCGTGTGCCCAGCACCGGGTTACCTGCAAAGCGGGGCTGGCAAAAGCGGTGGGAGACGAGGGGAAGAATGGCAAAATCCAGTAAAAATATTACGAAGTCGCGCGCGGCTGTTACCAAGGCTGCGTATGCGCTGCCTGAAGCGGTTGAGCTGCTCAAGCAGGTCAAGTTCGCCAAGTTTGACGAGACCGTCGATCTGACGCTGCGTTTGGGCGTGGATACGCGTCACGCCGACCAGATGGTTCGCGGCACTGTGGTTCTTCCGCACGGTTTGGGTAAGACCAAGACCGTCGCCGTGATCGCCTCGGGTGATCGCCAGAAGGAAGCCATTGCGGCTGGTGCTGATTTTGTTGGCGGCGAAGAGATGGTCGAGAAGATCCAGAAGGAAAGCTGGACCGACTTTGACGCCCTGATCGCCACGCCGGACATGATGAAGGTTGTGGGTCGCCTGGGTAAGGTGCTCGGTCCCAAGGGCCTGATGCCGAATCCCAAGACCGGAACCGTGACCATGGACGTGGCCTCGGCGGTTAAGGAGATCAAGGCCGGCAAGGTGGAATATCGCGCCGACAAGACCAGCCTGGTGCACGTGCCAGTGGGCAAGCTGAGCTTCGATCTGCAAAAGCTGGTCGACAATGCCACCACGGTCATTGGCGCGGTTGTGCGCAGCAAGCCTTCAGCGGCCAAGGGCAAGTACATCAAGAGCATCACGCTCAGCTCGACGATGGGCCCCGGCGTTCCGCTGGATTCGGCCGTTGCCGACGCGGCGGGCAAGCACTAAACCAGAGATCAGTGGTCAGGGGTCAGAGATCAGTTACTTGGGTGATCTGATCGGCAATTATGTCTGACTTGAAGATATTGGAAAACAGAATTGCGACAGAGCGCCCGCACACGGGCGAGAAGAGAGATTGGGAAACAACGGACAGGATCGGATGCTTGTTTTCTGATCTCTGATCTCTGATCCCTGATCTCTGTAGCGGAGCGAAGAGAATGGCGATTTCAAGAGCAAAAAAAACCGAGAAGGTACAGCTGCTGGCCAAGGAGCTGGAAAACTCGACGACGGCGATTGTGGGCACCTTTGCCAAGCTGACCGTGGCGCAGGATTTTGAGCTGCGCAAGGTGATTCGCGAGGCGGGTGGCAAGTATCGCGTGGTGAAGAACAAGCTGGCTGCCGTTTCCGGCACCGGCACGCAGGTGGAAGCCGCGCTGAAGGGCCTCAAGGGCGTCAACTCGGTGGCTTTTACCGCTGGCGACCCCGTGGCACTGGCCAAGGTTTTCGCCAAGTGGGCAGGCGCGAACGCGGAGTTCCAGTTCAAGCTGGGCATCGTGGACGGCAAGCTGCTGAGCGTGGATGAAGTCAAGGCGCTGGCAACCATGCCGGGCAAGGAAGAGCTCTTCTCGAAGCTGCTGTTCCTCATCAATGCCCCCGCGCAGCGTTTGGCCACGGTCATCAATGCCACCGGTCGCGATCTGGCCGTGGTTCTGGGCCAGGGCGTCGAGAAAGAAAAGTTCGCAGCGTAACCCCTGCGGGGTGGCGGAGTTTTTCCGCTGCCCGGAGGGTTGTGCTGGCGAGGGCTTTTCTCTCAAAAGTTTTGTACGCGAAATTTGGTCGGGAAACGGGTTGAAAGTGCGCTGGTCTGGGCGCATCGGAAACTTTCAATTTTGGTTCGCGGCTGGGAATAACAATTCATAACGGTTTTGAAATGGAGAAGGAAAATGGCTGATTTGGCACAGTTGGAAGAGCAGATCGTAGCGTTGAGCTTGCTGGAAGCGGCAGCTTTGGTGAAGAAGTTGGAAGAGCGCCTTGGCGTTTCGGCAGCAGCGGCAGCAGCGGCCCCAGCGGCAGCGGCAGGCGCGGCAGCTCCGGCGGCTGAAGAGAAGACCGAATTCCAGGTCATCTTGAAGGATGCCGGCGCGAACAAGATCAGCACCATCAAGGCTGTTCGCGAAGTCACCGCGCTCGGTCTGAAGGAAGCCAAGGACCTGGTCGACGGCGCCCCCAAGGCGTTGAAGGAGAGCGCGACCAAGGACGAGGCCGAAGCGATCAAGAAGAAGTTCGAAGGCATCGCGACCGTCGAAATCAAGTAATCGAAATAAATCTGCAAGTAACTTGCAAGGCTGGCCGAGACGCGCTACGATAATCGTTGCGCGTCTTTCCGGCTCATCCCGGATACACCGGGAATGGAGCGGGGCTGGTTGACGCGTCCTGAGAAAACTGGAGAGGCACAGAAGTGTTCGCGCAGGGCGGAGCCAGTCGCTTTGGAGGCGAGCACAATGCTGCGGTAGCAGTACGCTGCTGTTAAGTGCCTTAGGGTCAATGGGATAGGCTGAGATTCCGTTGATGGTACCGAGGTCTGGCGAGCGGGCGGCAGAAGCGAGTTTTGGGATCGGCGAGAGCAGGGTTGAGAATTCGGATCAGGGCATAGGCGATGGGGCCGCGCTCGTGAGGCATTGCGTCCTTGCGGGCTTTTCGTGTCTCTCCATCGTGGCAGATAAAGTTTTTTAACAGTATCTGCCCTGTGAATGCAAGCTTTTTTACGAATTCGTTATACCAGCTTTTTTCTCCGATTGTGCGCAGTCTAGCGCAGTTGCCGGATGGACGGCAATGCCTGAAACGCGAATTTACCGAACTCTCATGGAATCAGCCTGGCGCGGAGTGTTTCCTTTGCGCTGACAGTCCGGTCTGTGCCGGACGAGTGGACGCAAGGGGTGAATTGGGGTTTTTGACCAATTCGTATTTTTGATTTCTTACCGTAATCAGCTGACGCCTCGAGACTCGGGCGTTGGCCCGGAACCGGCCCCAAACCTGGCGGCGCGATTCTGGAGTGACGAGGCTCAGGAGTGAACATGCCCAACGAGAAGCGCGCGATTCGCACCCGGCTCGATTTTTCCAAGATTCCCACCGCAACACAGATTCCCAACCTGATCGAAGTACAGCGCCGCTCCTATGAGCGTTTTTTGCAGATGGACAAACTGCCCAACGAGCGCGACGACTCGGGGTTGCAGTCGGTTTTTGTATCGGTTTTCCCGATCACCGACTTCCGCGGCATCTCGCAGTTGGATTTTGTGGATTTCTCGATCGGCAACTGGGAGTGCAAGTGCGGCCACCTGAAGGGGCTGCATCACCTGCGCTCGGCCTGCGTGCAGTGCGGCTCGATGGTGATCACCGACCCGTTCCATCCCGGCGATGTGCTCTGCCTGAAGTGCGGAACGTACAACAAGAACACCCCCGACTTTTGTAACAAGTGCGGCGACCCGGTCAGCTTGCAGTTGAAGTACGACCAGCAGGAGTGCGAGGAGCGCGGTATGACCTTCTCTGCCCCGCTGAAGGTCACCGTGCGCCTGACGATTTACGAAAAGGACGCCGAGACCGGCAACAAGACCATTCGCGACATCAAGGAGCAGGAGGTTTTCTTCGGCGATATTCCGCTGATGACCCCCAACGGCACCTTCATCGTGAACGGCACCGAGCGCGTGATTGTTTCGCAGTTGCACCGCTCGCCGGGCGTCTTCTTTGAGACGGCCAACAATCGTACCTACTTCCTGGGCAAGATCATCCCCTATCGCGGCTCCTGGGTGGAGTTCGAGTATGACCAGAAGAACACGCTCTACGTGCGTATCGACCGCAAGCGCAAGTTCCTGGGCACCATCTTCCTGCGCGCGCTGGGTCTGCGTTCGGACGAGGAAATTCTCAAGACTTTCTACACCGTGGACCGGTTGCACATTCAGGACGGCAAGTTGCAGTGGGCCGTTGCCGAGGATGCGCGCGCCACGACGCACCTGGTTGGCATCAAGCCGGCGCAGGCCATTCTGGCGAACGGTGAAGAGATCGCCCATGCCGGACGCAAGATCACCCCGCACACGCTGAAGGCCATTCGCGCCGCAGCCATCGAGCGCGTTGAAGTGGATGCCGCCGAGTTGGATGGCGCGTTGACCGCCTCCGACGTGATCGATCTGAATACCGGTGAAGTGGTCGTTGAAGCCAACGTTGAATTGACCGCCGACCGCCTGCATAAGGTGCTGTCGAGCGGCGCGGCCAGCTTCGAGGTCTTCTTCCCGGAGCGCGACGACGTGGGCAACATCATCACCAATACGCTGAAGCGCGATTCGATCCGCAAGCCCGAAGAGGCTCTGATCGAGATCTACCGCAAGCTGCGTCCCGGTGACCCGCCAACATTGGATACGGCCACGGCATTGTTCGAAGGCATGTTCTTCGACGCGCGCAAGTACGACTTCTCGCGCGTGGGCCGTCTCAAGTTCAATATCAAGCTGTATGAAAACCAGGACCCGGCCGGTCTCAACCACCGTACGCTGACGCCTGAGGATTTCTACGCGACCATCCGCTACCTGCTCAAGCTGCGCAAGAACATCGGTATCGTGGACGACATCGATCACTTGGGCAACCGCCGCGTCAGAGCCGTCGGCGAACTGATGGAAAATCAGTTCCGCATCGGTTTGGTGCGCATGGAGCGCGCCATCAAGGAAAAGATGAGCGTCTATCAGGAGCTTTCGACGGCCATGCCGCACGACCTGATCAACGCCAAGCCGGTGATGGCCGCTATCCGCGAGTTCTTTGGTTCGTCGCAGCTCTCGCAGTTCATGGATCAGACCAACCCGCTCTCCGAGATCACGCACAAACGCCGCCTCTCGGCTCTTGGGCCGGGCGGTTTGTCCAGAGAACGTGCAGGCTTCGAGGTGCGCGACGTGCACCCCACCCACTACGGCCGCATCTGCCCGATTGAGACGCCGGAAGGTCCGAACATCGGCCTGATCAGCTCGCTTAGTTGCTTTGCGCGCATCAATGAGTATGGATTCATCGAGTCGCCTTATCGCAAGGTGAAGGACTCGCGCATTCTGGACTTCGTCGAGATTGCCAACGCGGGCGAAAGCGGCCTGCGCGTGGGCGATCACATCGAGAAGGAAGAGTCCGTGCGCCTGAATGAGCGCCTGAAGAAGGAAGGCAAGCGCGGAGTCGATCTGATTCCGTTCAGCTTCTATCTTTCCGCATGGGAAGAGGACAAGCACACCATCGCTCAGGCCAATATCGAGTTCAACGATGAGGGCGTGATTACCGAGGATCTGGTCAATGCGCGTCGTCAGGGCAACTTCGTTCTGGTCAACCGCACCGACGTGGATTACATCGACGTTTCGCCCAAGCAGTTGGTTTCGGTGGCCGCATCGCTGGTTCCGTTCCTGGAACACGATGACGCCAACCGCGCTCTGATGGGCGCCAACATGCAGCGCCAGTCGGTGCCGCTGTTGGTGGCTGAAGCGCCGCTGGTGGGTACCGGCATGGAAGGCGTGACCGCGCGCGATTCAGGCGCGGTGATTCTGGCCAAGCGCAACGGCATCGTCGATTCGGTCGACTCGCAGCGCATCATTGTGCGCGTCGAGGGCGAGCATCACCCCACGCAGTTGTCGCGCGAGGTGGGTTCGGACATTTACACACTCATCAAGTTCAAGCGCTCCAACCAGAACACCTGCATCAATCAGAAGCCGGTGGTTCGCGAGGGAGATCGGGTCATCAAGGGTCAGGTCATCGCTGACGGTCCTTGCACCGAGCAGGGCGAGTTGGCCCTGGGACGCAACGTGCTGGTGGCCTTCATGCCCTGGCGCGGGTACAACTTCGAGGACGCGATTCTCATCAGCGAAAAGCTGGTGCGCGAGGACTATTACACCTCGGTTCACATTGAGGAGTACGAGATCGAAGCGCGCGATACCAAGCTTGGACCGGAAGAGATCACGCGCGATATTCCCAACGTCAGCGAGCATGCGCTGCGCGATCTGGACGAGAGCGGCGTCATCCGCATCGGCGCTCAGATCAAGCACGGCGATATTCTGGTCGGCAAGGTAACGCCCAAGGGCGAAACCCAGCTTACACCGGAAGAAAAGCTGCTCCGCGCCATCTTCGGTGAAAAGGCCGGCGACGTGCGCGACGCTTCCCTTACGTGCCCTCCGGGCATCGAGGGCACCATCGTTGACGTGCGCATCTTCAGCCGCAAGGGACAGGAAAAGGACGAGCGCGCCAAGCAGATTGAGTCCGAGTATGTGGCCAAGCTGGAAAAGAACCTGGGCGACGAAATCCGCATTTTGACCGACGAGCGCCTCAAGCGTTTGGATGGCATCCTGGGCGGCAAGGAAGTGTTGGCCGATCTGCACGACGAGCGGACCAACAAGCGCCTGCTGACCAAGGCGGCGATTCTGGACCGTGAGACCATCGAGCGCATCTCCACCAAGAACCTCAAGCGCATCCGCTACGCCGACAAGGACCCCCGCGTCAACGAGCAGATCGATGAGATCGAAGAGATGACCTCGCGCCAGATCGAAGTGCTGCGCAAGATCACCAATGAGAAGGTCGGCAAGCTGGCCAAGGGCGACGAACTGCCGCCCGGCGTCATCAAGCTGGTCAAGGTCTATATCGCCATGAAGCGCAAGCTGAGTGTGGGCGATAAAATGGCCGGTCGTCACGGTAACAAGGGCGTGATCGCGCGCATTCTTCCCGAGGAAGATATGCCGTACCTGCCCGATGGAACCCCGGTGGAGATTGTGCTCAATCCCCTCGGCGTGCCTTCTCGTATGAACGTCGGACAGATTCTGGAAACGCACTTGGGTTGGGCCGCGCATGAGTTGGGCAAGAAGATTGCCGATCTGATCGCAGCCAATACCGATGCGGCCTATACCCGCGAACTCTTCAAGAAGGAGTTTGCAGGTACGGCAACGCTTCGCCAACTGCTGGAACTCGACGATGAGATGATCCTTCGCGTCGGTGCCGGTATGAAGCGCGGCGTGTGGTTCGGAACCGCGGTCTTCGACGGCGCGCGCGAGGAAGAGATCAAGGCGTTGCTGGCTTCGGCCGGTCTGCCTTCTTCCGGCAAAACGGCGTTGTTTGACGGCATGACCGGCGAACAGTTCGAGCAGCCAGTCACGGTGGGCTACATCTATATGTTGAAGCTCTCGCACTTGGTTGACGACAAGATTCACGCTCGTTCGATCGGACCGTACTCGCTGATTACGCAACAGCCGCTGGGCGGCAAGGCGCAGTTCGGCGGACAGCGTTTCGGCGAGATGGAAGTCTGGGCCTTGGAAGCATACGGCGCGGCTTACATCTTGCAGGAACTGCTCACCGCCAAGTCGGATGACGTGTATGGCCGTACCAAGATTTACGAGGCCATCGTCAAGGGCGAGGCGGCTATCGAGCCGGGCGTGCCGGAGTCGTTCAACGTGCTGATTCGCGAGTTGCAGTCATTGTGCCTGGACGTCGAGCTGATCAAGCGCGCCGACCTGATCCACAAGACGCCCGATCCGGAAGTCGCATTGGTGGCCGATTAGCGAACGCATTTTTAGTCATCAGTCCTCAGCGGTCAGTATTCAGTCTTCGACAGTCTGTGAAAAGCAGCAAAAGCAACCAGCAGCACAGTCGAACTGACCACTGACCACTGAAAACTGACCACTGTTCGAGGGTTCTTCTTGAAAGCGGCAAACACCGCTTCCCGGGAAGGAAGAACCCTTCAAGAATCCCGGGAAAAGCCGCGGCAGGCGCCGATGAGGCCCGCCAAGGAGGGTCGCTTTGTTCCGTTCGAACCCGTTTGAGCTTTCCAGCCCCATTACCGACTTTGACGCTATCCGCATCATGCTGGCATCGCCGGAGAAGATCCGCAGTTGGTCGCATGGTGAGGTCACCAAGCCGGAAACCATCAACTACCGCACCTTCAAGCCGGAGCGCGATGGCCTCTTTTGCGCGCGCATCTTTGGCCCGGTCACCGACTGGGAGTGCTTGTGCGGCAAGTACAAGCGCATGAAGCATCGCGGCGTCATCTGCGACAAGTG